>VFQS010001689.1_pt1 | contig 19621 bp, 15 predicted proteins | sample 3512361 | NCBI WGS metagenome assembly VFQS01 (sample SAMN10412375, study PRJNA504923) | tailings metagenome | isolation source: Relicate 1 Philex TSF3 active mining | place: Philippines
CTAAATTTTTTAGAGAATATTTTTCAAATGAATGAAGAAAAAATTTATTGTTATGCAAGACAACAAAAAGAATTAAATGAAGAAAAAGATATTAATAATTTATTATTAGAGAAAATAGGAGTACCAATAATTCCATATGGTCAAAGTAAATATAAAGGTAACTTTTTTTCAAATTGTGTTGAAAATACAATGTTACAGTTATTAAAAATATTAGCATGGGAAGATGATAAATATAATATAGATTTATTACCTGAAGGAATAAATGAAGATTTTAAAGATATTATAAAAAGGATAGATAAAGAACCTTTAAAAGTAGAAACAAATGAAATAATGGATGATTTTGTTTTATTAGTATCCAATATAGATACAAATATAATATATAGAAATAATTGTGAATATAATATAGCATCAAATATAGAAAATGTAGGGAATATATTAAATTATATTTTTAATGGAAATACAGTAAATGGAGGAATTTCTAATTATAATGATAGAATATTTAAAAAAATAAATGATAATACTGATGAATATAGTTTAGAACAAAAAGATAATATAATTATTATAGATAAAAATAGTTATAAAATAAATATAAAAATAGATGATGGTCATGCTTCAATTGATAATAAAATTAGTTCAATTTATAATTTGATAAATACTTATAAATATTTAGATATAGTATATAATTTTAATTATACAAAAGATGATATTATGAATTTTGGTAGATTTTTTATTAATTTTTGTAAAAAACAAAATCAAGTTATTAAAGATTATTTAACAAATAAAATAATAAATATTCAAAATATAAATTTAAAAATAAAAAATTCTAAAGATGAAGCAGGAAATACATGTTTGCATATAGCAATTTTTATAGATAATTTACTAAAATTACAAGAATTTATAAATAGAAAAATAGTTAATACAAATGCAATGAATAATGAAGGTAACACACCTATGCTATTAGCATTAATACTCGGTCAATGTGAATGTTTTAAATTTTTAATTAAAAAATTTGAAGATATTGGTGGTAGTAAAAATTTTTATAAAATGTTGAATATAAAAAAATTTCTGAGAATAGCATCAACTTATGGTCATATTGAATGTATTAAATTTTTAATAGAATTAGGTGAAAAAGAAAATCCTAATAATAAAGATAAAGAAGATTGTCTGATAATAACAAGTCTATATTGTAAAATTGAATGTATTATATGGTTACTTGATAAGGGTGCAAATATAAATTATTATGATAAACTAGGCGATACATCGCTTATAAAAGCGTCATTAAAAGGTAATACTAAATGTATTAAATTATTAATTGAAAAAGGTGCAAATGTAAATCATGTTAATAATTCTGGTTTTTCATCACTTTCATATGCATCTATTAATGGTTATATTGAATGTGTTAAATTATTAATTGAAAATTGTGCAAATGTAAATCATGAGAATGATGATGGCTATACATCGCTTATATTAGCATCCAGTAATGGTCATGTTGAATGTGTTAAATATTTAGTTGAAAAAGGTGCAGATATAAATCATACTAATGATGATGATTTTTCATCACTTATATATGCATGTATGTTTAATCATATTGAATGTGCTAAATTATTAATTGAAAAATATGCAGATATTAATCATGCTGATCATGATGGTTTTTCATCACTTTTGCACGCATCTTATAATGGTCATATTGAATGTGTTAAATTATTAATTGAAAAAGGTGCAAATATAAATCATGTTGGTTATAATGGCGATACAGCACTTATATCAGCATCCAGTAATGGTCATATTGAATGTGTTAAATATTTAGTTGAAAAAGGTGCAGATATAAATCATGTTAATAATAAAGGTTTTTCAGCACTTTTATATGCATCAATTTATGGTCATCTTAAATGTGTTAAATTATTAATTGAAAAAAATGCTAACATAAATCAGGTTGATAAAAATGGTAAGTCAATTCTTTCATACGCATCTGAAAATAATAAAAGTGAATGTGTTCAATTATTAAGAGAAGCAGGTGCACGGTAATAATTATAATATAAATAAAAAAGTATACACCTATGCCAAAAAAATATATATTATTCATTTATATGATAATAATAATAACAGAAAATATAGATAAAGATACAAAATTATTATGTGAAAATACCTACATAATTTTAGGTGAAATAAGAGTTTTAGGAGGTGTAACTTTAGTAGTAGAAGATAATACAGAAATTTACATAACTAATGGAGAATTTACAACACCCGTAGGTAATAAAACTGGTAAATCATGCTTAATTTTCGAAACTGGCTCTACATTATATGCTGAAACAATTTATTTTCAAGCATGTGATAGTTATTTTTTACAAGTGAATGAAGCAAATAACGGTGGAGTTGTATTTTTAGGTTCTTCTACAATTGCTGAAAAAGATTTAGTACCAGTTACATTTAGTACAAAAAGATCTAATTTTAATGCTAACTTAATTTATGCATCATATTTAGGAGCAAAAGATATTGTATCAGTAGAAAAAGATCTCAATATTGATGATTATGATGCCATTTCAGTTATAGGTGTAAATAATAATGAATGGAATATTAAAAGTATTTATTCAGAATATTCAGGTGATGATGGATTTGATGTCGAAAATTCAGATATTACTATACAAAATATATGTATTAAAATACCTAATGAAGACGGAATGAATATTACTAGTAGTCGTGTAAATGTTATAGATTCATTAAATATAAATATGACTATAAATGAAACTTTTGATAGAGATATTTTTGATTTAGAAACAGATGATGGACCTTCTTTTATAAGAATAGCACAAAATTGTTTAGTAAATATAGATGGTATATTTGGAGATCAATTAACACTAATTTCTGATGATTTACCTCAACCGATCGTTACACCACAAGGTAAAGAATTACCATATAATTTTAATGGTTATACGGTTAATGGTCAATCATATGTATATTCCGGATTTTTTAGTTTATAAAAATAGTTTAATTTATACTAATGTAAAATGATATTTTAGTAAATTATATTATATTTTTTTATAATATAATATATATCATGGTTAATTTTTTTTATTTAGATAAAGACCCTATTAAATGTGCTAAATATTATTGTAACAAACACATATTGAAAATACCTATCGAAATAGCTCAAATATTATCTAAAATACACCATGAATTAGAGACTGGTATAGATTATTGTAAAATATATAAAAATTCACAAGTTGTTAAAAATACATTAGGACCCTATTGTTGGATTAAACAATCCTATGATAATTATATATGGACAACTAAATTAGGATTAGCTTTAATAAATGAATATAAATTGAGATATAATAAAGATACACATAAAAGTGAACCTATATTGAAATATTTAGCAGATAATCCACCTAAATTACCTAAAATAGGTATTACTAGATTTATAGGAACAAATAAATACGATATGTTTCAATATATATCAAATGACCCAATAATATGTGGACGTTATAATTATGCTGAAATGAAATGTAAAAATGATAAATGGAATATTCACGGTCCACCTAATTGGTATTTAGAAATTGAAAAATATATTTTAGATGAAAAAATTAAATTAATAGAAAAAATTAATGAACAAGTTAGAATTAAACTTCCTTCTATGATTGCTCAAGGTGATAAAGTTCGTAGATTTCATAGTTTTTTAAGAGTAACATATGATCATTTATTTCAAGGTAAATGGGATATAAAGGCAAAGATGATGAATAAATACAATAAAAATGAACCTCTAATACATCAATTAACTTTTCCACAATTATTTTTTGTTTATCAAATATCAAAATCTTTAGAAAATAAAAAAACATTATCTAGATTAAATACTCAATCTTTACGATACCGTGATAAATTAAAATTTCCAATTAAAAATCTTAATTACAGAGAAAATCCAGAATATTATATATATACTAAAAAAAATATTTTAGATGTAGAACCATATAGTGATGAAATATCAAATATATTAGATGATGAAAAGAAAATGAATTTTTTACTAACAAAATATATTAAAAATAATGATTTTATTGGAATTGATATGATACAAAAATATTGTAAAAGTAATAAATATGTTAAAATATTAGAATTAATAGAAAATAATGATGCTTATAAAAACTGGATTATTAGTTTTAATTGGAGAATAGCAAATCCATATCAACCAAAACAATATATTTTTTAATAACAAAAATGTATCCTTCAATACATAATTTTTTTATTTATAAATTACAATGGGAAATTTAATTAACAAGGTTGATAATTATGATAATAAAGCAATAAATTTTAATGAAAAATTAATTCAAATTGAAAGAGAAATATGTAATGAAAAAGAAACAGATAATCCTATTTATTATATTAAAAAATATGGACAGCCTCATCATATATATAATGATATGAAAATTTATAATTCATATAATTTTGATGAAAATAAATTTTTATATTCAAAAGATGAAAAAGGTGAAAGTAATTATAAAAAAGTATGGAGAGCATATTCTTGGCATAATTTAACAGTTTTTACTTATAAAATTATTATGTTAGCAGAAAGAGAAAGTGTACTAGCAGTTATTTATAAATAAAATATATTATTCTATATTACAATATATTATTTTTTTCTTAAGATATCATAATAAATTTATTATATAAATAATTTTTATTTATATACTTTAATAATAAATGTTACAATACTCTGGATATATTTCATTAGGTTTACAATTTATAACTGGATTAATTGACATATGGGGTCTAAATATAAAAGTTCCAGAAGATAAAAATATATTTAGAGATTTACTAAAGGTAGAACTAGGCGTTCAAACTGTTGAATTTATATTTTATGTATGGATGGTTAAAAATTTTGATAAAATTAACAATATAACACCATATAGATATATTGATTGGTCATTTACGACATCACCTATGTTAATTACATTAATGGCGTATCTTGATAATTCAAAAAAAACAAATTTAATTGATTTTATTTCTGATAATAATGCATTTATTATACAAATAGTAGTTTTGAACTTACTAATGTTGTTATTTGGATTTATAGGAGAATTAAATTATATTGATTATAAAACAGGATTATTATTGGGATTTTTACCTTTTATTTATTATTTTAAGCTAATATATGATAAATATATAATTGAAGGAATATCACAAGATAAATTAATATTATTTTTTTATTTTTTTGTAGTTTGGTCACTCTATGGAGTTGTTGCATTTTTACCATATGAACAAAAAAATACAGCATATAACATATTAGATTTGTTTTCCAAGAATAGTTTTGGCTTATTTTTAGTTTATATTTTATGGAATAGTAGAATTAAATAATAATATAATATTTTTTATAAAAATTAAAGTGATTTTATAATATTATATATATTATAAAACTGCACCATTATCTATTAACAAATTAATTAATTCCCTATCATTAGTTCGTTTTGCTATTGAAAGAGGTTTTTCACCATTTGAATATGGAACATTTATATTTGCACCAATTTCAATAAAATATCTAATTAAAAACATCATTCGAAAATATTTACTATCAGTATCATCATCTTCTTCTTTATCATCAAAAAAATAAAAGTATATTTGATTAATTAATAAATTAAATGGAGATCCTAAATTAATATTTGCTCCTCTACTAACTAATAATTTAATAACATCAACTCTTAAGAGTTTTGTTGATATTGTAAGTGATGTATTATTTTCACGATTTTCATGATTAATATTAGCACCATTATTAATTAATAATTCAATAATTTCAATAGTACTATGCTTACATGCTACTAAAAGTGGCGTACTATCTATTATTGTCTCTTTAAAATTTACATTAGCACCATTATTAATTAATAAATTTACATAATCAATTTTTTTTCTTTTTATAGCCTTAAAAAGTGTAGTTTCATTCCATAATAATTGGTCTACATTTGCAACATTTTTAATTAAAAATTCAAAACAATCTGTTGTATCATTAAGCATTGATATAGATAGTGCAGTTTCATTTAATATTTTATTATACTCATTTATATCAACACCATTATCGATTAATATTTGTATACAATTAATACTACCATATTCAGATGCATATAAAATAGGAGGTTTTCCTTCATTATCCCATTCATTTATATATTCTCTTCTTATTTTTAAAAATTCTTTTAATTTATCTCCATTATCTAAAATACATGCAATATGAACACAATTACACCCTTCATCGTCAAAAAGATCTAATTCTATATTTATTCCTTGAATATTTATTATTTTATCTGTTAAAAAGTCTTTCATTTTTTGATCCTGTTTATGACCAAAATTTATGAAATTCCTATCAAAATTTATATTTTTACCTTTAGTATAATTGAAAGTATATATTATATTTGAGTATTCATATGTATTTATTAATTTATAAATATTTTTATCTTTATAGTCAATAAATGCATGACCATTTTTTATTATTGCATTAATAATAAAACCATTTTTTTTTATAATGATCATATTAATATCATGTTTTATACTATATGCTTGTGTCTCACTATTTATTTTATCAAATATTATATTATAATCACTAATACCTTCCTTAGTTGTTTCATTATTAAAAATATAATTTAATAAATTGCCTATATTTTCAGTATTAGATATTAAATTATAAAATAGTTTTACATTTCTATATTTTAGATTTTTTAATTTTATATCAGTATGCTCTCCTCCCGATATTAATGCTACAAAATCATCCATTATTTCTTTTGATTCTGTCAAAGAATGCTCCAAATTAATCCTTTCTAAAATATCTGTAAATTTTTTTTTAATTCCTTTTGGTAATAGATTTATATTATATTTACCATCATCCCAAGCTAATATTTTTAATATTTGTAAAATAGTATTTTCTACACAATTTGAAAAAATATTACCTTTGTATGTGCTTTGACTATATGAAATAATTGGTATATTCATTTTTAGCAATAATAAATTATTAATATCTTTTTCTTCATTTAATTCTTCTTGTTGTTTTGCATAACAATAAATTTGTTTTTCATCCATTTGAAAAATATTTTCAAAAAAATTAATTACATTAATTGGATACAAATTTGAACTTAAACTACCAATTACTATATTTGTTCTTAAACTTCGTAAATATATCCAATTTATTAATATTAAATTTATTAATGAAATATTAAACATTCCTTCAAAATTTATAACTCTATCTATTATATTACAATTATATATAAATTGTTTAAAATTTATAATATCTTTATAAAACTCATCTATTTCTTCTTCTAATTGTAAAACTGTAAATACAGTTCTATCATTATCTTTGATTAAATAAAAGAAATGATAAAGATTATAAAAGTCTTTTATATTTTCTATATTTGGAAATAATTGATTAATTGTTTGTTCATCATATTTATTAAGCAATATGTAATTTAAAAATTCATGTAATTTATTAAAAAAAGAAAAACAATTTAATATATTATTTTGTTGACTAATTCCAAGAAAAGTATTAGTAATCATATCAATATAAAAAATATTGCTAGAAATATACTGTCTAAAGCTATTTATGGTTTTAGAAAATTTTTCTTTTTGTTGTTTAGTGGGTAATTTTATATTTTTATTTACATATAAAAGATACTCTATTAGTCCTGTAATAATACTAAAATTAAAATGTAGTGTACCAATATGAAAAGGAATAAACTCATTACCAAGCTTTATATTTAAATTAGCTAGCAAAGATAATTTTAATATATCAAATAATGGTTTTTTTATTTCAAGTTTTGTATTTACAAATTCATAATTATCATTAAGTAAATAATTATTACATATATCATCATTATTTTTTAATATAATTCTTCCTTGATAAAATATATTTATATCTTTATTTTCCAAAGTTAAAAGATCTGGGAAATCATCTTTAATATGTGGAATAGCACCACCTAATAAATCTAAATATTTTTTTTTATATTTTAAATATTTATAAAAATATTTCATATATATAATTACAAATATATTTTTTTATAATTATATTTTATATATAATGAATTCAAATATTTCTTATAAATTAAAATATTATAAGTATAAAGAAAAATACTTAAATTATAAACAAAATGGTGGAACTCCTAAAGTATTTTATTTGTATACAACAGGTATTACTGATGGAGGAGATTTATTTTTAGCTAAAAGGTGGAATAAAATTTTTAGAAATAGTATATTGAGAAATATTGATAGTAGTTTTAATCATATTATTATAAAACATTATGATCCTATTATACTTACTAGTCCACAAGAACAATTAAAAATAATAAATAAAATTAATGAAATTGTAATAATAAATGATAATTGTTTATCAACTGATAAAAGAAAAATAACCAGTGAATTTATTTTAGGACCTATAAATTTTCATGATATTAATAATCCACATCTTATTTTTGATATGGCTCACCTTTTGAACTATTTACCCCGTAAAAGAAGACAATTAAATAATCATTATGGTGATGGTAGTAATGAAGTATTTAATAACATAAATTCAGTATATATTGGGTGGTATAGTGAGAGAGAAAATATTCATTTTGATTATCTTGCTAGTAGTGATTTTGTTAAGGTTTTTGATGATGGATATGTTTTAACCTATATAGATCGTATGATAAAATTTCGGTTTATGGATGTTAGTAGGCCATTAGATATACAGGGGCCAGGACATGATTTTTTCGGTCTTATATACGAGGTAATGAGAATAGGTGGAATTAGTGATGATAATATAGCAATAGTTGCAAATATTATAATGAATATTATAATGACAACAACATTTAAAAGTTTAGATATAAATTATTTGGTAAGAGAAGTAAAACGTAATTTATCAAGTTAATTTTATATAAAATTACCGATAATACTTTTTTATTATTAAAGATATAGTAGAAATTATTGAAAATAATATTGCAGTAATAAAACTAATAAATACATAATCACAATAATATAATTTATCAAAACTATAATTTATACTTGTTGACAAATTAAATTTATTATTTGATATTGAATTTAATATTTTAATTGTTGTTTTATATCTTAAAATAATTAGATCTTTATAAAATTTTAATATTGGTACTAATAAATAATTTTCTTCTACTAGTATGCAATTATCATTATCATTACACATACTAAAATTGCTTTTTGTAAAAAATATATCATAACTTTTATCACCTAATTTACCTAGTTCAAATAATGATTTATTAATATGTTCATTTGTTATTATACCTACTTTGTTAATAAAATTTAATTTATAATTATTATTTTTATATAATAAATAACTTTTGTGGATCAAATCCATAAACATTTTTTTTCCTTGATAATTAGGATAATCTTTGCTAATATTATGATAATATATTGTAATAATGTCGGGTACTCTATTCATGATATAATCTGTTTTGGGATATATTATATCAATTGTTTTGTTAACTATAATATTGCAATTATCAATATCATAACACGATGAAGTATTCCAATATTGTAATAATATATCATTATTTTCCATACTATATTTAGTCTGTAATGCCATCGATAGTTCTATTCCAATTCTATTATCAAAATAGAAATTTTTGGGTATAATACCTAATGAATGAAGATGATGTCTTCCTAATGGTAAATTATACTCATCATTATATACATCAATAATTTTAACACACATTTCGCCTTTACATTTTGGAGGATTTAATTTATGATATTTTTTAACACAATTAATAAATTTATGATAAAAATAATTTTTGTCTATCATATTGCGTTCATTATTATAAAAATAATCATTTATTATAGGTAAAGTATCATTACAATCTAATGTTCTAATTATATTATATGCACTATAATCTCTTTGTAAATAATTAATTTTATTATTTTTATTATAATAACCAGTATTTGCAAGATTTATTTTAATTAAAAATAAGCAATATATGATAAATATAAAGTTCTTATATAACATTTTAATATTTAGTATTAATGTATTTTTATATTATTTTATATATGTACTTTTATTATAAGAAAAAATTGAAATATAATGTGTTTGTGAGGCGGTTCTTTATCCTAATTAAAGATTTGCAATGACCGCGTCAACCTTTTCCAATAGCTACAACCTTCAAGGTTTTGTCTTTGACATGCTTGTTTCCATGACACTATTCGGCTTGTTCCGATTTTTGAAAAAGTATATTTTTCGCTACAAAGTTGAAACTGTTCGCGATACAGAATATTTTGAAGGACATTTTAAAGTAATGGGTGTTAATACTATTGAAGAATGGAGAAAGCTAGCAAAAATCTGCAGAAATTGCGAATGGTCTGACTTTAAAGTAGCAGTACCTTTACTTGCTAACTATTATTCAAAAAAAGGATGTTATCCAACTACGACCTTTCGAATGTATGACACTGATATGTATACCTTTTTGGTAGAGTTTAACAAATTTCGAACCTTTATGGAAAAGTTAGGATACGTTATCGAACATCCACACGTTGAAGCTTCATACGATGACGATGATCCTCTTACTGACCTTAATTGGGCTATTTTTGAAAAAGAAGAAAATTCACTTGAAAAATACAAAAACGGAGCTAAATTCCTTGACTGCTTTAGATGGGCATTACCAAGTGACATCACTGATGAAGCTTGTGAGCCCCCTGCAGATTGGTTAGAAAAAATTACAGCTTTTGAAAGTAAAAACTTGTAAAAATTTTTTTATAAATAAATAAATAAAAAGTAAATTATCTAGTTAATAAGAATGTATATTTATGAGCTAATTCTTCAATGTGTTTGTATCTAGATGATCCTCCAAAATGGCCTTGGGTAGTTTCTATTTTTATAATTTGAGTATTATTATCAGTTTTATATTCTCTAATTTTAGCTAATAATTTTAATGGCTCCCAATATTGAACTCTTGGATCATGTAATCCTGCAGTTATGTACATGTTTGGATAATTAGTATTTTTTATATTATAATATGGACAATATTGACTAATATAATCGTAATCTTCCTTTATATTTGGATTACCCCATTGTGTCCATTCTTCAACTGTTAAAGGTATTGTAGAATCACACATTGTGTTTAAAACATCAACAAATGGTACACCTGCAACTACATTTTTAAATAATTCTGGTTTTAATACCATACTAGCACCTACTAATAATCCACCAGCAGATCTACCTTCAATAGTTATATTATTTTTATCACAATATTTATTTTCTGCTAAAAATTCAGCACAACTAATAAAGTCATTAAATGTATTCATTTTAGTTTTCATTTTACCATCTTCATACCATTCAGTTCCTAAAAATGACCCTCCTCTTACATGTGCTATTGCATATATCCATCCTCTATTTAATAAAGGTATAATTTCGTAATCAAAAGTTGGATCTACAGTAATACCATATGATCCATAACCATACAAATATAATGGCATACTACCATCATGTTTAAATAATTCTTTTTTATAAATTAATGATATAGGAATACCCAGTTTCCATTTTTCAGATGATTTTATAGGAGCATATAATCTTTTACATTCATATTCTTCTTCATTATAATTAGGCACATCCTTAGTATATACTTTTTTATTAGTAAAAGTATCAAGATTATATTCATACAAACTGAATGGTACATTCATTGTTTCAAAACTAATAACAATTTCATTACTTTCATACATACTGCAAACAATTTCTAAATTAGAAACATTATTATTTATAAAATTAGAATAATCCATTTCCATATAATTTTCAAGTTTAAAGTTAATTAAATTTGTTAAATGGTCAATAATTTTAATATCATTAGTATTGTAATCTAGTACACATATATAATTACTCCCATTTATTGTTATAGTAAATATAAAATATTTATCTAGTGTGCTAAAACTATTAATACAGATATTTTTATTATATGGTATAAATTCTTGCCAATTAGAATAACTAACATCATTAGTAATGTGAACTTTCATTATTTTCCAATTTGTACATTTATCTTTATTTGTTTTAATGTAAAAATAACCATTAAAATGATCCACGTCATATTTATGTTCACTTGTTAAATTTTCAATTAATATCATTTTTTTGTTATCATTTTCAATGTTTACATAATAAGTTTGATTTGAATCGTATGTACCACTTTGTATAAATAAAAATTTATCATCACATGATGTGTAAATACTTAAATTATATTCTCCATTTGTTTCATAATATATTTTAGTATGTTGATTTTTTTCCATTTCATATAACCATACTTCACACATTCTATTTTTATCATCACCTTGTGAATAATAAATATTATTGTTATTAGTCCATAAATAATTTGCATATAATAATTTAGGGAAATTTACTTCTAATTTATTTTTTGTATTAAAATCTATTATTACTAAATTATATTTTTCATCTCCTTCATAGTCTTCACAATATGAATAATATTTTTCATCTAATGAAACTTTAAAACCTTTTATATCACATTGAGATTTATCTTTTGATAATTCATTAACATCTAAAAGTAATTCTTCCTCATTTTTTTCAGTATCTATTCTATAATGTTTTTCATATGATAAACCTTCTATCATTCTTCTAAAATATTTATATTTTGAATTATATTTTTTGACACGAGGAAATGTATCATACGTTTCCTTTACATATGATTTTATTTCTTCATATAATTTTTTTTTTAATTCTTCATGTTCTTTCATAATTGTTTCAGTATACGTATTTTCATTATTTATATGATCTAAAACTTCTTTATTTGTTCTTTGATTATCACGCATCCAATGATAATCATCTTTTACATATATAGGAGGATCAATCAATTTATCAACATCATTTCCTCTAAATTCATATACGTTAGTAGATGAGCCTAAGGTTTCATCTTTAACTTTACCAAATTGTGTAAAATATTCTTCTTTTTTAGGAATAGGAAACATTTTATAGTATATATATAATATATTAAAAGTATTAATCAATTTTTATAAATATATGAAAAATTGAAAATATTAATTGCTAAATTATCTTTTCATTGGTGATTATTCTCCAATGACTACGTCAATGGAAAAGATTTTTGCGCTTATATCTTCTGATATTGATGCAATGAAGGGAACTGATGATGTGTACTACAAGGAAAAATTACGCAATGGCATACAAGATGCCTATCAAAGCCACAAAGATGAATTTCAGAATGATGTAAAATTCCTGTCTCAAGTGACAGAAGAAGCTATTAAAAATGCTCATTCCGTTACATTAAACTTGATAATTCTTGATAATCAAGTTTATTTTACAAATACTAAATTTTATTTAATATTTGCACATAATTCTATAAATAGAATTATGGAGGTAACTCTCATTAATTAAGAATTTTAATAGCATAAATTTCTTAATAAAATATTTCTTGCACCATTTGTATCTCTATCAATTTTTAAATCACAATTTTTACAAATATAAATATCAGAATTTTTTAAATCGTGTTTTATATTACCACATCTAGTGCATGTTTTTGATGTATAATATTCAGGTCTTATTATAAGTTCTATATCATATTCAATACATCGTGATTTTAATTTTGATAAAAATTTATAATAAGAAATACACATTAAATTTCTTGATGTTTTGGAATCTAAATTTATATTTGACACCATTTTTTGAGTTTCAAAAGGTGGGATTATTATTTTTCCATAATTATCACATAAATATTTAACAGATTTATTATGTAATTCTTCTTTTAAATTATCAAGATATTTAATTTTTTTATGTAATGCTTTTCTTAAATTTCTTCTTTTTTGATGATTATATTTATATTTTCCTTCTTTTTTTTTATATTGTTTACTTATAATAATATCAATATCTTTACAAATTTTTTGTATAGTATCTCTTATACCAATACCAATTTTATCAATTGAATTATCAGAATAAATAGTTATAAAAGTTTTTAGTCCAGGATCAATAGAACATATTTTTTTATTTAATAAAATATTTTTTGAAGATAATTCTACATCTTCAAAATTTATATTAAGATAATATTCATTTGTTCTTTGATTCCAAGTAATTGAACTATCACAAATATTTGAATATTTTTTGAATAAATCAGATGTTTTTAAATTTCTAAATATAAATTCTTTAGTCTCCACATCTTTTAAATTATAAAATAAACTATTTGTTTTAGTTTGTATCATTGTTTTTTCAATATTTAATGTTTGTATTTTATCTTTTTTGGTTTTATATTTAAGTGTAAATGGAGTTTTATATTTTTTATATTTACTTATACAGCTATTATATGAACTAATTGCTTCTTTTATACTCATATCTACTAAATGAGAAGGGAAATTAATTTTATTACACCATTCAGGATAATTTTTTTTTATTAAATTTCTTATAGTTATAAATGATAGTTTATTTTTTTGATCTTCTAAATCAATTATAATTTTAGATTCATTTTTATCATGATAAACTAAATAAAAAGTTTTATTTATTTTTTTATCAAAATTATTTATATATTGAATTGTTCTATTATAAAAATATCTATAAACACCAAAAATTCTTTTAATATTTTTTTTTTGTAAAGAATTAAAATAAATTTTAATTTTGTGAGATTTAATAATATTCTCCATTTGACCTGTTTTTTTATTTTTATATTGTTTAACAAAATTTCTTTCCTTATCTATATATAATTTTTTATTATATAAATTGATTTTATCAGAAGAAATTTTATGTTCTGTTATAAACCAGTTTTTATAATTAAAAGTATTAGGTGCTTTAGAAAATTTTAAATTAGAATCATTTGGCATAAAGATATGTTTTGATAATTCATCACATTTATCATTCCAAAATGGAACACAATTTGAATCTTTAATTAACATGAATAAATCAGTGTAATTTAATATTCCTTTATCTCTAACATTATATTCTCTATTTTTATTTTCATCAATAATTTTACAAAATTTTTTAGTAAAATTTTCATATTTTATAATAAAATAATCAAGTTGTTTATGTATATCTTTTTTATTATTAAAATTTCTAATTACAATATTTTTATCAATATTAGAATATTTAGATATATTTGAACAAATAATTTTATCATTTTTTGTAAATTTATAATATACATAATCAATATTTATATAATCATATATAAAATCAATATTATTATTATAGGTATCATTAATATTATGATGATAAAATACTGAAGTATCTAATTGTTGCTTGATTTGATTAAGATTTTCTAATATATCTTTATTTTTATTATCAATATCAACTATATTATTGTAAGAATTAAATAAATAATCTTCAAAATTTAATGATTTTATTTTTTTCTTCTTTTTCATTTATATATTATAAAAATATTTAAGTTTTAAATTATTTATATATTTTATAATTAATTATAAAGATTATAAACTATTTATAATTATTTTTAATAAATTACTTAAATAAATAATAAATTATATAAGTAGGTGTAATATAATGAATATTGATAAAATGAAATTTGTTGGAGGAAAAAAAGCAAGTGAAATAATAGGAGTTCATCAAAGAACTCTTTATTTATGGGAAAATAAAGGTTTAATTGAAACAATTAGAACTACAGGAGGAAAAAGATTATATAATATTGAAAAATATTTAAAAGAAAAAATATGCGATAATGATAATAAAATTAAAAATACTGTTTTATGTGATAATTTAGAAGATTTAGATAAAAAAAAAGGTAAATTAAATATTTGTTATGTAAGAGTTTCATCAAATAATCAAAAAGATGATTTAGAAAGACAAAAAAATTTAATGGTGAAATTATATCCTAAACACTTAATTATTGAGGATATAGGTTCAGGATTAAATCTAAATAAAAGAGGTATTAAAAAAATTATAAATTTAGCAATAGAAGGAAAAATAAATGAATTAGTCGTAGCATATAAAGATAGATTAACAAGATTTGGATTTGAATTAATAGAAGAATTAATTGAAAAATATTCAAAAGGTAAAATAATAATAATAAATCAAAAAAATATAATAGAGCCAGAAGAAGAATTAGTAAAAGATGTAATGTCAATTTTAAATGTATATGTGGCTAAAATGAATGGTTTAAGAAAATATAATAAATTAGAAAAAAATAAATAATTAAAATATATATTAATTATCAAGAATTATCAAGTTTTATGCTACTAGTTGCTTCCCAACTTCCAGCAATTGCTGTAAAAATTTTTACAATTGATCACAGGAAATCAATGAAAATTTATACAGAAATTTTTGATATATTTGAAAAAATAAGTAAATTGAAATAATTTTTATATAAAAAGTTTAGTAAAAATAAAATTATTTATTATGAATCTAACAAATTAGTTAAATTAGTAAATATTGGTCCTTTTTCAATTGATATTAAATCCGTAATAGGTATTGATGGTTGAATTTTTTCTAAAAAATTATATGCACTTACTCTACGTTCATTAACCCATTCTTTCATTTTTTGTATATTACTACTATCTAAATTTTTATCTAAAGAAAGTTTACCTTTATTTAAAGTAGGATCATACATACTTTGTGGATCTCCAACCTTTATGGGATAACCAATTACATGTTTTCCTATTAAGTTAACATGTGGAAAATTTAATTCAGTATAATAACATAATTGATTATCAGGTACATCATATTCAACTCTTACAGCTTTAACTGCCATCGATGGATTACTTAAATCTTTATTCCATACTTTACCAGAATCTCCAAAAAATCCACCTGCACCTGCACTACCATATCCTAATCTAGCTGCTTTTAATAATGCTAAAGTATCATCAATTTCTGATGCCATTTTACCCTTTTCATAATTAAATTCTTTCATAATAGTAACAAAGTCTTCTAGAGAACCTGAGTCTTGTCTTCCACTAAAAATTTTATCTAAAAACATTTTATCATCAACTGTAATTAATGTGGCGGCTTTCATAAAAGCAGGAGTACCTAAAGTATCTGGTAACATTGGTATAGAACTTTTTTTAGCTGTTAATACGTAATATAAATAATGTCCAAAAATTTGTGTTATAGGTAATTTATATTTATTATTATCAAACATTGGGTATAAAATGGATGTTACCATTGATAATTCATGTGCATGTGTTCCAACTACTTTTAAACATGGTAGATTTTTAGATCTTAAATAATGCCATGCATCACAAGATGATGTTCCTAAACATAAGGTAGAAGCATCAATGTTATCTAGTTTACTATTTAAAGTTTCTATCCCTTCACCTGGTTTAATAAATTGTTTAAAATGATCAGCAAAAAATAAATTTTGTAACACTAGGAATAAAAATCCACCTGTTCTACGTCCTGTAAACAAAGCAGGAGTAACTTTACCTGGATATTTTTTTTGAACTAATCTTGTATATGCAACACTTTTGGCACATCTCAATAAAGCTCCATACAACCATCTTCTATATCTTTCATCATCAGATAAAATTTCTGGAAATTTATTATTTAAATCAAATCTTAAAAATGCTTCATATACAGCTTGCATCATACTTGTTTCTAACCACGTAACTCTATGCCATGGACCAGTTGCTTCTATAAAATGCGTTCCTGTAATAGGATCATCGCTATTATATTTTTTGGTAGGATCAAAATAAAAACGTATATTTACATCTCCATCTTGTGCATTTTTTCTACATTCTTCATCAAGTTCTCTTTCATCATATTTTAATACACATTGAACTAATGTTCTTTTGTTACTATTTTGTGTACAAATTAATTTAATATATTTTTCATCTAAAATTCCATTAAGATGATCATTTTCAGTATAAACACTTCTAAACATATTTTCATCAAATTCTCTAGTTTTTAATTCTTCTAATGCTTTGTGAATTAAATCAATTAAATTTGGTTTTTTATTTTCTAAATCATCTTTATAAGAATTATGTGCATCTAATAATTTTTTCCTCATATCTAAATCACGTAAATCAATCCCAAATGTTACTTTTAGTTTATTTATTCTTTCTTCTTCAGAACCAGATAAATCATTTGTACGAAATTCTTGTAATTTACAATTAGCAGGCATCATAGTCCATTTATATAAATCACTATAACATGTTGCTTTTACACCTCCTTTTTTTTTCCCATTTTTATCAAAATCTGAAAAAATATTTGATAATTCTGTTTCTCTTCTTTTAAGCCATTCAGCTAATAATTTAATTCCTTCTTCTTTGGCTTTAACACGAAATAGTTCATTCTCTTCAACTAGATCATTTTCAGGATAAATATCTTCAGTAGGTAAACAAAATAAATCAAAGCTATCTTCACTCATGTTATAATCGAAAGTATTCATAGGTATAATTATATAGAAAGTATAATTATTTTCAATTTTTTGTATACTATAATAAAATAATTTAAATATAATTTTATATTAAAGTTTATAAGATGCATACAATTATTAAGTTAAGTTTTTTATTTATGTTTATTTATAATGTAACTTCATTTGATAAATTTAAAAAATTAGATGAATTTAATAATTGGATAAAAGACTATAATCATTTTTTTGAAAAAACCACTGATTTTAATTCTAAATTTAATACCTGGTATGATAATGATAAATTTATTGAAAATATTAATAATCAAAATTTACCTTATAAATTAGGACATAATAAATTTTCTATTTACACTTTTGATGAATTTTTGTTTTATTCAGGACTAAATAATTCTTATAAATATAATAGTAATACATTTTATAATTATACCAAAAAATATGAGATACCACTATCACATGATTGGGTTTCTTTAGGTGCAGTTACTGATGTCAAAGATCAAGGAAAATGTGGTAGTTGTTGGGCATTTTCTACAACTGGTTCCCTTGAAGGTGCTTATTTTTTAAAATATAATCAATTAATTAGTTTTTCTGAACAAGAATTGGTAGATTGTGAAAATTCAAAACATGGTGGGAATGATTTAGGATGTAATGGTGGTGAAATGGATAATGCGTTTAGTTGGATTAAATCTAATAAAGGACTATGTAGTGAAATGGACTATCCTTATGTTTCAGGAACAACTCATAAAGCAAACGATCATTGTAATGTTTGTTCTGTTGTTAATGGTTCTCAAATTTTAAATTGGACAGATGTTCCATCTAAATCAGATGATGCATTAATGTATGCAATTTATCAACAACCAGTATCTGTTGCTATTGATGCTGCAAATTTATTTTTTCAGTTTTACAAATCTGGTGTTTTTACTGGAATGTGTGGAACTAACCTAGATCATGGTGTTTTAGCAGTAGGATATGGTACAGATAATAGTACTAATACAGATTATTATTTAGTTAAAAACAGTTGGGGTAAAACATGGGGTGATAATGGATATATTAAAATAGCTAGAGGAGATAAATATAATCATGGTTCTGGACAATGTGGAATTTTATTATCTGCATCATATCCAGTTTTCTAATTAAATATAAGATTAATTAATTTATTTATAAAAATATATTAATTAAAATTAATGGTGATATTAAAAAAATTATTTTATTTCTAAAATATAGAGATATGTTATTGTCAAGTAAAAAAAAAGATGACAATTTAATCAAAAATTTTAGTGATCAACCAAAAAAAATAAAACATTATGATGAAGGTGGATATAAAAGCAATAAATCAAAAAAAATTAAAAATAATT
>VFQS010001693.1_pt1 | contig 19584 bp, 16 predicted proteins | sample 3512361 | NCBI WGS metagenome assembly VFQS01 (sample SAMN10412375, study PRJNA504923) | tailings metagenome | isolation source: Relicate 1 Philex TSF3 active mining | place: Philippines
AAGATTGATGTTCTCAGGGCAAGGTTCTCCACCACGCCAGGTTGCCTCAGCAGAGCAAGCCGTTGAATTGGTTGGTAGACTCAAAGGCGCAATTGCCTACGTCGATAGAAAGAAAATTGATAAGCGTGTACGTGTGGTATTTGACCCTAGCCGTAACTAATGATTTTCTAAACAAACATCGTCACTCATGCATAAACTACTACAGTTACTACAGTTGCTACGTACAAGCATCGTTTATCGTAGCAGCGTCCTCGTACTGTCTATTGCTTTATGCGTGGGTGGTGTGTTTGCAGCTCTTACCTATTTATGGGAATCGAATACTGAACAAGAACTCACCAAAAATCGTATGGGCACCTTGTTAAGTACTGTAGAAAATACAGTGAGTATCGCCTGCTACTTATCGGATACCAATCTCGCAAAAGAAGTCGCACAAGGTTTATTAAAAAATGAAGATGTCGCCAGCGTAAAGATTTATTCGAACAAACAAACCTTGGTAGATTTATTCAAAAATGTATCGCCACAATCAAGCAATCGCTTACTCAATAAACTAAAAGAGAACTTGATCATACAAAGAGAAGTTTATTCGCCGTTTAATCCTGCTGAGGCGGTGTGCCAAATAGAAATCAAACCGAATATCAGCTTCATTCGTGAACAAATCAATACCAAGGCACGCTTCATTGCGCTATTACTGATCCTACAGACGCTCATCATGGCTGGCGCGGTCGTTATCATCGTCATGTATTTAATCACACGCCCGATCAAAACCATCTCTGATCGTCTACATCATTTATCGGCCGATGCGAAGACCACGCTACCGCTCCCACCCGGCAATGAAGCTGATGAAATTGGACAATTGGTACGCGATGTCAACACTTTGTTTTCTAAACTATCCCATCTTTTGGAAGATGAACGTGATTTGCGCGTACAACATCAAATTGGCGAGAAAAAATTTCGCGCCATTTTCGAAAACTCGGAAACCGGAATTTTTTTACTGAACCCGAATGGTGAGGTACTCTCTTCGAATCCTGCTTATCGACGTTTATTCGCTATTAGTGACGAGGTCTCTTCAGAATCCATTAAATTTAGCTTAATTCAAAACCTGAATGACTATGCGCTGCGATTACAAGGCATGCTAGAAAATGCGACACATGATGAGCAAGTTTCGTCAGAAGATTTTTTGCTCGAAGTGGGAAACCCGCCGCAAAAAAAATGGATCAATTTGGTGCTGAGCTCAGTGGAAAATAAAGTCTTACAAGGTTTGGTCAATGATATTACCGAACGCAAGATGTTAGAAGAATCGGCAAATCAACTGGCGATGACGGATCACCTTACCAACGTCGCGAATCGTTTAGGCTTAGAAAAAAATGTCACCAAAATTCAGTTTGAAATGCATGCTGGTTTAATCGGCAGCTTTTATGTGTTGATGATTGATCTTGATGGCTTTAAGGCGGTCAATGATCAATACGGTCACGAGATAGGTGACAAGGTATTACTACACTTCACGCAACTGCTGAGCAAGATTGTTCGCAAATCAGACTTTATCGCACGCACTGGGGGCGACGAGTTTGTCGTCATCTTGAAAGAAGTCGATGCGATTGAAAAAGTTCAGCATATCGCAAGCAAGATTATTCATGAAGCTTCGCAAATGATTGAATTTGGCGAATCGATCCAGATTCAAATTGGCGCAAGTATTGGTATTAATTTGGTCGATCAGGCCAACTTTGATATGGCGAAAGTTTTACAGCGAGCCGACGAGGCAATGTATTACGCGAAGAAATCCGGCAAAAATCGATATCATGTTTTTTCTTAATCGATACCAAATTTTCGTAGCGGTACTAGCTTCTGCTGCTTCTATCAATTCGAAATACAAGCAACCACTCTCTAGCATCGCTTATTAATACCCAAGGTATTGCTCAACGATCCTCTCCGCTGGTTTGTCAATTTAATTGCCTAAATCATGTCAAGCACATTATTCTAGCGACTTTCAGCTTGCCTATGGATCATCCTCATGTTGTCATTGCAGCGCCATCAGTCGGATGTTAATTACTTTCAGCACTCGCTGACCCAACGAATTTTCTCTGCGAGTGTCGCCTTGATGGTCTGTACACTCTTCATTAGTCAGCTAAATCAAGATTTCTTGCGAAAAATCGTACCCACCAACACATCAATGCCGACTACGATGATGTTTACATTGATTCGGCCAGTTGCTGCAACGCTTGAGAAAAAACCTCTGATTTCGGCAAATGCTACAGCACTAAATCAGGAACCAAATACTCGATCTATCACCAAACAAAGTAAGCAAAACCAACAAACTGCGCTACAAAGTACACAAACCCAAGTAGTGGTCGGCGATCCTCAAATCAAGCAAGAACAAAAAACTGAACGTGAATTGATCACCATTTTCCCAGAACAGAATGGTAATAGCTCTTCGATCGCGAGCCCAATTAATCAAGTCAATAAAAGTAACATCGCCAAATATGGTTTCGATAGCGCTGGGGTAAGAGGTGCTTATGAAGCGAGTAAATCAGATATTCAAAAGATGGCTGAAAAAAACGGTACGACTCTAGAAAATTCAAAGCCGTCTAAACACGATCAATTCCAACAAGCGGCAAATCGAGCAGCAAAGCCAGACTGCTTACGCCAAGGTGCAAGTATCTTATCCTTGTTCGTGGTCGCGTATCAGGCCGCCACAGATCATTGCAAATAATTACAAACCAAGCTCGCTTGTAAGATCTAATAGTGCTTGATAGTTGCGTAGATCTATTTGCGGGAGCGTGCTGGATTCTAGTGGTCTGGTTACAAATTTGAATGAAACGCATTGCTGAAGCTGCTTAGCAACAAGGAACAAGCTTATCTGCACGCTATTGGCAATACGCAAGTTATTGGGAATACTTAGGTTATCCCGCCTTTATTGCAATGGTCATCGTATTTTATTTAATGGTGAATAAGCCTCAATTGTGGGCTTGATCTATGCCAGTGTTAGGCTTCACCATCCTCGCCACTGTCTTCGATTCCTAACAAACTCTGTGCGGTATCGGTAGGCAGTGCCTCAACTAACTTTAATTTACGTGTCATTTGGCGCGTGCGTACTTCTGCTTTATCAATATTGTCGGCAGCTTTGACCAAGGCATTTTTTGTCGCAGCTAAAACATCGCCAAACTTACTGAACTCGGTTTTAACGGCGCCCAGTACTTGCCAGACTTCCGATGAACGTTTTTCCAAAACCAAGGTTCTAAAGCCCATTTGCAAGCTATTTAACAAAGCCGACAAGGTTGATGGGCCAGAAATCGATACGCGATAAGTTCGCTGTAATTCATCAGCCAAACCTGGGCGACGCATCACTTCCGCATACAAACCTTCGGTCGGCAAAAACAGCAAAGCGAAATCGGTCGTTAAAGGCGGCGACAAATATTTTTCTGCAATAGTTTTTGCTTCATTGCGAATCACGCGCTCCAACTCTTTGCCTGCTTGCGCGACACCGTCGGCATCAGCACGTTCTGCAGCATCTAACAAGCGCTCATACTGTTCTTTCGGAAATTTCGCATCGATTGGCATCCAAACTGGTGCCCGATCATCATCCTTACCTGGCAACTTAATTGCAAATTCAACTCGCTCACCGCTATTCGGAATCGTCTCAACATTTTTGGCGTATTGATCAGGTGTCAGCATTTGCTCTAACACCATCTCTAACTGAACTTCGCCCCAAGTACCGCGCGTTTTTACATTGGTGAGGACACGTTTTAAATCGCCGACACCAATCGCCAATTGTTGCATCTCACCCAAACCTTGATGCACCTTCTCAAGACGTTCTGACACTTGCTTAAATGATTCGCCTAGACGCTGTTCTAAAGTTGCATGCAATTTTTCATCAACGGTCTTGCGCATTTCTTCTAACTTGCTAGCGTTATCGGCTTGCAGTTGCTGAATTTTTTGTTCTAAGGTCGCGCGAATCTCAAGCATTCGTTGCGCATTCGATTCAGTCATGCTGCTTAAGCTTTGATTGAGCGTATCGGCAAAGTGTTTCAAGCTCAACCCCAACTCTTCGCGGGCGCTTTGGCCTTGCAAGGTTAGCGCTTGGCGCATCTGTTCTAATTGTTGCGCGTTACTTTCATTAAGTTTGACTAACTGCTGTGAAAACGCATCAATCTGATTATTTTGCAGTGTGGCGACACTGGTTAGTTGCGCGCTAACGGTCTGTTGAAATTGGGTAAAATTGGCACCTAGCTCTTGTCGCGTTGCTTGCGCTGTCGATTGCACTTGTTCACGCAAACTCCGTTCGCTACGTTCTTGTGCTTGCTGCTGTTGATTCTGCGCTTGCTGCAATTGTGTTTGCAGAGCTAACAATTGCGCATCCTGATTACTACCCTGCTTGCGCATTAAAATGAGTAGCTGCAAAACGACGACTACGGTGATTGCAAGGCTCAAGATGATTTCGATGGTGTTCATGTAGTTTTGTCTTATGTGTCAATGAAAAGGCCGAGAGCTTGTATGGCGGTCGAGTAAAGAAAAATCAAACCATAGCTCAAGACATTATCCTGGAGTGTTGCGCATCCAATCAGCGGTCTGATAAAACGAATTCATTAAATGTTCTTGCAAAGCCTGCTCAATTCCTACATCTTGCATCGCCCATGCCATACAACGCAGCCATTGATCACGCTCAGCAACGCCAATTGCATAGGGCAAATGCCTTGCGCGCAAACGTGGATGACCAAACTGTTCGATATACAAGTTCGGGCCTCCCATCCAGCCTGATAAAAACCAAAACAACTTATCGCGCGAACTATCATTTGGCTGCGGATGCATTTGATTGATACCAGCAAACTCCGCCTCTAGTTGCATCAAATCATAGAAACGATCGACCATCTCGCGCAGTTTTTCAGCACCACCTATCAATTCGTATAGATTCGATTTCTCTTCTTGTTCTTGCATTATTTCTCAACTTCTTTAAATATTTTTGACTGTCTTTTTACTGTCTCTTTGCGCATTTTCCACTTAGCGACATGCTAGCTATTTCTTAAAGACAGCAGAGGCGGTTGACTCAATACATTGCGCAAGCCTAACCAACCGCCAAGCAATGCACAAACTGCACCGACAACAACACCAGCGCCGATCACTACAGGAGAGAAAGTCCACGCAAATTTAAATGCGAAGGTAGCGAGTACCCAACCGATCGCTAAAGCACCGCATGCTGCAAGCGCCCCAGCCAAACTGCCGACTAATAAAAACTCTACCCACTGCGCCTGCGATAATTGCTTACGCGTTGCACCCAAAGCGCGTAGCAACGCCGCTTCACGCATACGAATATCCTGCGAGCCAGCCAACGCAGCATATAAAACTAAAATGCCTGACACTAACGTAAATAAGAACAAAAACTCAACGGCGGTAATGACTTGATCCAAGATGTCTTGCAATTGCTTCAAAATCGCACCCACATCCATCACGGTTAAATTCGGGAAATCTAATGTCAATTGATTGGTAAATTGCTTTTGCTCATCAGGTACGCGAAATGCAGTGATGAATGTTTGCGGCATGTCTTGCATAGCTTTGGGATTAATCACCACAAAGAAATTCACACGCATCGATCCCCAATCCAATTTACGCAAACTGGTGACTTTGGCTGATACTTTTTGACCAGCGATATCAAACACCATTTGATCGCCTAATTTCAACTTCAAAGTCTTCGCCAAACCCTCTTCAACCGAAGCTTCTGCCTCTGTCGCACTCACATCTTTATACCATTCTCCTGCTACCACTTTATTTAAAGCTGGTAATTCGCTCATGGTCGAGAGATTAAATTCCCTTTCCACCAAAGAGTTGGCGCGTTCATCTTGATAGGAATTCGGTTTTAATACTTGATCATTAATTTGAATCAAACGCCCACGTATCATCGGATAAATCATGGGTTTGGCAAACTTCTCGACACGCTGTGCAATTTCTTCTTTTTGATCAGGTTGAATATTAATCACAAAATGATTCGGCGCATCTGCTGGAGTTGATTGCTTCCACGCAGAGATTAAATCACCACGTACCACGGTCAACAACAGCAGCGCCATCAGCCCTAAAGTCAAAGAAACCACTTGCACCACAGTCGCCCCAGGTCGACGTTGCAAAGCTGTGATCGCAAAACGCCAAGCGGCAAAATTAAAGCTCGTGCGCAAACGTTTCAAGACAAAAATACTCAACCAAGCGATCAAAGAAAACAAGAATAAACCAACGATAAAACCAACCGCCACCATTAGCCCAACTTTGACATCGCCGGTTTGCCACAATAATAAAGCGATAAAAATACCCAAGCCCAAACCATAGGTTGCAAGACTCATTGCCTTGGGCGCATCTTGCTCGCGACGAATCACTTGATTGTGTGGCACGTCGCGTAACTGCAAAATCGGGGGCATCGCAAATCCCACCAATAACAAAATACCGACTGCAATCCCTTGCAACGCAGGGAGCATACTGGCAGCAGGCAAATCAACTGACACCAAACTACCAAGCCACTCCAATAATAGGAAATGACTTGCAAACCCAATCAAGACACCAGCAATACTACCGACGATACCCAGCATCAAAAACTCTAACAGATACATGCTAGTCACTTGATTTTGAGTCAAACCCAAACAACGCAACATCGCACACGCATCGATGTGTCGCAGCATAAAACGGCGCGCTGCCATCGCCACGGCGACCGCTGCCAACATAGCGGATAGCATACTCACCATCGATAAGAATTGTTCCGCACGATCCAGAGTCGTACGCAATTGCTCATTGCCATTCGTAATCGTCTCGATGCGTACACCTTTGACATTTTGTTCAGTCAGACTTTTATCTAAGGTCACACGAAAGTTTTCTACGGCTTGCTTTTCGCCCGCAAGTAATAAGCGATACGTGATGCGCGAACCATCTTGGATTAATTTTGTCGCTGCCAAATCCTTCTCGGAAATCATGACACGTGGTGAAAAACCAAGAAAACCAGCGCCGCGATCTGGCTCAGCAGCGATACTTTGCGTAACAGTAAATTGCTGTTCACCGACACTGATCTTGCTACCAATTGCGATCTTTAAGCTTCCTAATAATGCAGGATCAACCCAAGCGGTGCCGACCGCTGGAATATGATCAACCGCAACTTCCTTTTCGCCTTGAACCAGTTTTAACTTACCACGTAGCGGATAGCCATCGGTCACTGCCTTTAGCGTAACCAATTTGCTCATCGCAGCATCACCCTCGCCCGCCAAAGCCATGCTAGGAAAAACCACCGTCTCGGCAGTCTTCAATCCATTTTGTTGCGCTAGCTGCTTCCATTCTGGACGTATACCCTGTGTCGATACCACTAACAAATCCGCACCCAATACTTGATGTGCATCGCGCTCCAAGCCACTGCGCATACGATCGACAAAAAATCCGACTGAGGATAATGAAGCCACCGCGACCATCAAGGCAATTAACAAAAATCGAAGTTCACCAGCACGCCAATCGCGCTGCGTCATGCGAACTGCTATAGGCAAGATAAATGAAAACATGGTGCTCCTATCTAAGGAATTTGCTGGTACAAGTGTTACGGATAGTATGGTTTCTACAATAAGCACAAACCATACAATAATTACTGATGCTAATGGCGATATCGACCAAGCTGCAAATTAAAATCGGGGCAAGCTTCAATAGCACAAATTGAAACGTCCAATTATTCAATGCAGGTCTTTAATCAATATTACTAAGTGCCGCAATTCGCCAAAGCAAATTACGGCAGAATCGCAGCGAAAAACTTAATCAAACTGATTTAAAGCATTGGCAAAGTCTTGTAATAAATCTTCGGTATCTTCAATTCCGACTGAGACACGAATTAAGGAATCAACGATACCCATTTCAGCACGACGTTCCGGCCCCATCTCAAAGAAAATCGTATGTGCAACCGGAATCACCAAAGTACGCGTATCCCCCAGATGTGTGGCGTTAATCGCTAGTTTCAAGTGATTCAAATAATCAAAACAATCAATTTCTGGCTTTAACTCAAAACTCAATAAAGCACCATAGGCACGAAACAACTCGCTCGCGAGCGCATGTTGAGGATGTGATTCTAAGCCTGGGTAGTGCACCACTGCCACACGCGGATCAGCCTGAAGCAAGCGCGCCAATTCCAAGGCATTTTCGCTTTCACGTTGCATACGCAGCGCCAGTGTCTCGGCACCAACGGCAATTTGGTGCGCCGCATCGGCTGAAATGGATGCACCAAAATCACGTAATGCCTTAGCACGTAGTTGCGCCATTCCTTGTTGGGCGGAAGCGAGCTTACGGAAATTGGGAGCAATATGTGGATAACTAGCCCAGTCAAACAAACCTGTATCGGTTAATGCACCACCCAATACGTTGCCATGACCCGCAATTGATTTAGTTAAGGAATTCACCACCAAGCCCGCACTGACTGCTTTGGGGCGGAATAAATAAGGAGACGTCATGGTGTTATCCACCACGTACAAAATGCCATGTTGCTGACACAACTCACCGATACGTTTGAGGTCGGCGATTTGCGTACGCGGATTAGCGATCGTTTCGACAAACACCATACGGGTTGCTGGCGTAATCGCGGCTGCCACTTCTGCAACATTGGTCGCATCGACTAGGGACAGCTGAATCCCTTGCTCGGCGCAAGTTTGCCAAACACTATTAGTGTTCCCAAACAAGAACCGCGAAGAAATAATATGATCGCCCTGACGCAACAATCCCTGAAAAACTGCGCCGATTGCCGCCATACCCGTAGCAAAACACAAACTCGCGATGCCATCTTCCATTTTGCTAATCTTATCTTCCAATGCGGCGACGGTAGGATTGCCTTGACGTCCATAGCGATAACCGGCTTGCTTGCCTTGAAATACATCGGCTAATTCCCTTGCATTTTTGTAGCCATAAGTCACCGAGCTATGAATTGGCTTATGTGGCGAACCATGTTCGATTTCTTTTTGACGGTCATTGTGCAAAATGGTGGTGGTAAATCCGTAAGGCTTCGCTGTGCTCATGATAAAAATAGATAAATGGTTTATCAAAGTTAAGAGTTTAACCTAGTTTCAGCGCTTGCTCTGCTCGAGTTCCATAGGCAAACTTCAAGTAAATTAGATAAAGCGCAAGCGAGCCTATCGCGATCAAAGTCAAAATAAAAAAGCGAACCGATTCACAAAATCGATTCGCTTTGAATTACGCTTATTCCGCTTATTCAGAGGACCAAAACATTTTACCAATAAGCTATAACAACATGAGACCAACTAACTACGCTTTCTGCCCTGTCTAAACTCCAATAATCCTTGCTGTAGATACGCTAGATACTTTTGCACATCCAATTCAACTCCAATTGGCGGCGTGACTAATAGTTTTTCATCTGCTGTTTGTAACACGTAATAAGGTTGGGAAATGCTGCCGAAACGACTTGCTTGCAAATGTTTAAATTTTTTACCTATGCTTGTAACCCGCGTTTTCAGAATGGCAGAATCAAATTGTTCAGAATCAGGCAAGCTAGTTTTATCATCTGTATATAAGGAAACCACGACATAATGATTTTTCAATAGCGCTAGCACAGCGGGATCTGACCACACCTCCGCTTCCATTTTTCGACAATTCACACAACCGTGTCCGGTGAAATCGAGTAACAGCGGCTTATCAACTTGTTTCGCATAAGCGAGCGCTTCATCATAATCAAAAAAACCATCAAGCTGGTGAGGCATGTGCAGGAATTCACTATATTTTTTATGTACTTTTACAGAGACATTAGTAGTAGACTCGACTTGCTTTTTTGGTGGCAAAAAACCACTTAAGGCAAGCAAAGGATTTCCGAAAAATCCACTAGCAAGATAAAAAGAAAACGCAAAACAGAACATCACGAAGCTAGCGCGTAAGCGACTAATACAAACAAGTACGCCATCATTTGGCAAGCGCCACTTTCCCCAAAGATTAAATCCCAATAAGACACTAAGCAGTATCCAAATCCCCAAAAAAATCTCGCGGGATAAGATGTCCCAATGGTAGGCCAAGTCGGCAGTGGAGAGAAATTTGAATGCTAGCCCGATCTCAATAAATCCCAAGCTAACTTTAATGGAATTTAACCAAGCACCTGACTTTGGTAGTCGGTTTAAAGCATTTGGAAACATCGCAAACAGAAAAAAGATTATTGCCAGCGCCGAGGAAAACCCCAGCATTCCAATGACCGGTGCCAATTGATTTTGCGTATTGACCATGCCAGCACCTAGCGTGACCAAAATACTGCCAATCAAAGGACCTGTGCAGGAAAAGGACACCACCGCTAAAGTTGCGGCCATAAAAAACAAACTCAAGACACCATCGCCACGCGATTTCTGGACGATTCGATTAACCCAACTACTAGGCAGGTTTAACTCAAACAATCCCAGCAATGCCGCACCGAAAAATAGCAATACAATAAATAAGATGACATTAAAAAAACCGTCACTCGCCAACTCGTTCAAAGCCCCCGCACCAAATAGCCATGTCATCAGCAAACCCAAGACAACATAAATCAAGACAATCGAAATCGCATAAGTGAGCGCACTCGGCAATAAACGCTTACCTTGCATACTTCTTTGCGTAAAATGACTAATCGTCAGCGGGGCGAGTGGAAAGATACATGGCAAAGTAAATGCCAAGCAGCCAAGTGCAAAACATTCAAAAAAAATTGATAAGAGCGCATTCATGCTTTGGGCTCGATATCTAATTCAATTTCATCCGGTGGTAAACACTCTTTCGCGCTGCATACCATGTACTCGATTTTTACCTTAATAGGTACGGGCTTTTTAGCCCATTGCAGGTTTTGATGAAAAGTTACCTCATTTTCGAAATACTTCACATCAGCCTTAAAAAGCTTTTCGTAATAAGTAATGCTCGCCGGTTCAATAGTTTTTCCTACTAATTGATACGCCGGAGATGGTACAAACTGAATATGTGTTGCCGTTGGGCCCTTGCTTGATTGGAATTGTGAAAACACATGCCAACCCGGCTGTAACTTAGCAGTAAGCTGTACGGTTCCCTTGGCTTTTTTCTGTAGCAATTTTGCAGACCATTCAATTGGGCTAAACAGAGCAGTTTGTGCAAAAGAAGAATTAGAATAAGTTAGTGCCAACACCAAGACGGTCAATAAGAATTTCATTGTGCGGCTTTCTGTGCGACTGATTTACCATCAGTTAATTTAGTGATCCATGCAACTAACGCAGCCTCTGCCTTGTGATCACTAATCCCAATATCGATACTACTCCCCAAACCCAATACCTTGCCTTGTTCATTCACCAAAGCAAAAGATGGATAGCTAGATAAACCGATATCCGTGCGGATTAACTTATCGCCCTCAACCAAAATAGGCCATGCAAACTTATGCTGTGCTACATAGTCTTGCGCTTGCTTAGCACTATCAAAAGTAATCGCTATCGTTTGTACATCAGGATAATTCTGTGCAAAACGATTCAACTCCGGTGTCTCTTTAATGCATGGTTCACATTTATCAAAGTAAAAATTGACCAACGTGAGCTTAGATTGAAACACGCTTTCAGTCATCTTTTTACCATCTGCTGTTACAAGCTGAAAAGCTGGGAAGACATCGCCTACTTTTATTTTTTTCTTCATTAACTCATATGCGAGAAAAGCGCTCTTCTCTTCGGCGCTCGATTCAACGAATTGCACATCATCGCCTCTCATCATTTTCGAATAACTAAATCCTTTTTTGCTGCTCTTTGTTTGATTAAATGTCGCCTCGTCAACTACCAATTTATAAATTCTTATTTCTGGCGATTTAGCTTTCGATATATCAAGCTTATGTGACACATCTTCTCTATTCGCTCGTTTCTTTTCGGCATCCGACTTCAGGTTCTCTGCAATTTCGACACCACTTAATTGGGAAGTCACTTGTAAATTACCAAGAACAAAATCTGTGCTTTTAAAGTGAGGGTCGGCCTTCTTTGCCTCTTCAAATCGTTCTTTGCTAACAATAATTTTGTAGGTAGGTGGTTCGCTCTGTCTTGCCTGTATCGACTTTTCTTGCGCAAGCACTTGATGTTGATAGCCAGAGCAAACAATTACTAGCGCCATAAACAGTTTCAACAAATTATTCATTGGTCTCTCTTTAAATTAGTAAACAAATTATCTTGCCTAGATTAACACATGTTCTACCTTAAATTTTACGCAGCGATCGTACACACACAAAAATCAATTAAGTGAATAAGCTCCTCAACTGTCCCAATATTGCGAATCCATAAAAAAATAGCGAATCAATGATGGTATTGATTCGCTATATGCCTTGGCTAGGCAAAACCGATGTGATCTAAAATCACATTCAAATCTTTGATTTCATAATCGAGTTCAATTGCTTATTTCTTTTCGATCAGAATTTCTCGTTCGATCTTTGGACTTTTCTCAGCTTTGTCCGCTTTGTCTGCTTTATCACTCCAATCAAATTTCATCGCCTTGCCCATCTGTTTTCCGAATTCAGTCACCTTGTAATCACTGGGCACAGTGAACATGGATACTGGAACTTCGTCGCGCTTTACGTTTTGTAAGCGATAGATACGATCTCCTGATCTTGGATCAGTGTGCTTAGAATACACAGTGATTTGTAATTCAGGAGAAACCCAACTTTCATCGCTCACCACAATCGGATTTGTATTGCCAATTTCACCTGCAGGGATTTCATAGCTTGCTAACTTGCCATCGGCTTTAATGCCATCAAAGTCGCGACTTCCTAATGCTTTGGTTTGTCGCTTGGCAGACCATTTTGCGTCACTAAAGACACGAGAGAAATTGCTGTCAAAAACCGCGCTTCCTGCATGCACTTCGATATTTCGTCCCATTTCAGGACCGCGTACATCTATCGTCATATTTTTCTCTACATCACCGGAAATTACTTTACCGTCAGCTGACTTGACGGCGCGGCGTATCACCACGTGGCGCTCACCTTGTTTATCACCTTCACTTGCTAACTTCAATTCAATTACATCCTTTCCATCGGCAGCCTTGGTGATGTTTTCTGTGACGATGTTGAGCGACTGTTTACCGCCCTCTTTCCACTGCCCAACTGGCAGCATCTTGAGCGCCGTTTTCGATTTTGGATTCAGAATTAGACGTCCATTTTCTGGGTCGTGAATAATGATGCTTCTCACTTCGCCTTTAGGGTCGCGTATCTCTTCTCGCGTGCGTCCTTGCGAATCACGGTAAGTATGCATCGTGACCTTATTCGAAATCAGATTACCATCTGCTAGTTTCTGCTGGTTTTCGGTAACCACTTCCGCGCTATATGGCGCATTTTTTACAAGTTTTTCACCGATACGAATGCTCTGCACGTTCGATATCAAATCCACACGCGGCGCTTGTTTGATCATTACCTCGCTACGTGTCATTTCACGTCGATTGTCTTGCTTTTTGTCGGTTTCTTTTGCCGCAGCTTTTTCATTCTGTGGACTATCCGTGTCACTCAAATGAAATTCAAACGCGACAATTTTATCTGCTGTGACATTGAGCTTAGTCGCATAAGCGGGTGTCGCAAATATCGCGGCGGACATCATCGCTAACAACATAGGCTTTTTAAATTTTGTTTTGGTCAACATATTTTCTCCTTCTTTATATTTTCGATGTGGTTCGAGTACTCTGCGAGCGCTCTCTAAACCTACTTTTAAGCGCACTGATGAAAACTCAGTGCTCTAATTTCTATTGCACTTCTATGCATGAATTATTCGCTAGGAATAAATCGAACCGCCAAATACTCATCGTTCTCACCCACTAGCATCTCTGCTCTCGTGGTATCACTTGCCGCTTGCGGATTGACCGGTACACCTAGGGAAGCCAATACTGTATGCGGAACATCGGCACGCACAATGCGCATACTTTCTTGCTGCAGAATCGTCTCGCCACTCTCAATCGCGATAAATGGGATATCTTCATAGAGCGTATCTGCATCGGCGGCAAATCCAGGGCTTGCTTCAAAAACAGTCGGTTTATTCAGCACCAGCAAACAAACCAACAGACTCATCACCCGCCCACCACTCCATTGCCATGGATCAGACAAACATTTGCGCCACCAGCTTGGCTTTGGATACTGCTGCTGAAATGCTTTCAATAAGTTTTCTTCCACTTGCGGACTAGTCTGCAAGTGATGCATTTCTTGTTTGAGTACCGTAAATGCAGGTTTTAACTGTGCATTCACTTGATCGAGGTCTACCATTTCATTTCTTTCTTTTGGTGAATCTGTTCTGCTTATCTGTTCTGCTTATGTACTGGCTTGATAGAAGACAATCTGTCTCAAGCCGCCTCACGTCGATATGCTTGCAAGCGCTCAGCCAAAGCTTGACGTGCGCGTGACAAACGAGATCGCACCGTTCCTACATTGATCTGACAAATATCCGCAATATCCAAATACGACATTTCTTGCATTTCATAGAGAATCAAAACATCACGATAATGTGGTAACAGATCATTGATCGCGACACGTAAATCCTCTGCCATTTGATGTTGCAGCAATCGCTCTAAAGGATTAGGTTCTTCACTCATCACATCCATCGACTCATCCATGTCATCCAACTCAGAATCAGATAATGTCGATACCGATTCAAGATTTTGAAAACGATGTTGAGTAACTTCATCAAACTTCATTGCAAGATTGCGCGCGACACCAAACAGAAAATACAGCAGGTTTCCTTTTAATCCATCGTAGTGATATTGATTGCTCATCAAGCCGACAAACACTTCTTGCACCACATCAGCCGCTACCTGCGTTGATCCACAACGCAATACAGCGTAACGATACAAAGCCGCCTGATGACGACGATATAAGGCAACAAAAGCCGCTTGATCGCCATTGCGCATTCGTCGAACTAATTCAATATCCGGTAACAAGTCGCTCATTCGTGATGGATTTATTCTTGGTTAAGCTGCGTTCATATTACTATTCCGTTTGAGATAAAGAAAAGTTCCCAAATTATCGCGAAGTATTTTGCTGTACTCGATATCTTTATACGCGATAAGAACATTAGGCGAAAAAAAACCTGCAAGACCTTGATGTCTTACAGGTTTTAATGTTCGATTTACAATTTCTAAAGAGACTCTTCACCAATCTCGGCAGCTTCAGAAATCGAATCGTCGTTACGCCATCGTGCCAATTTACTGCGCCAAAAACTCCTCTATCATCTGCGCCAATACTTCGGGTTGGTCATGATGCAACATATGTCCCGCATCCATCACGATCTTGGTCTGCAATTGCGGAATGAATTGCATGCGTCGATCAATTTCCACGCGCGCTTCTTGCTTAGAACCGATCATGCGCCAGATATCCGTATCATTTGCCTCGACCCACAACACTGGCGCCGAAATGTTCTGCCAGCACTCTAAGACTTCATCAACGTGATATAGCAAAGGGCTAGAATTTTTATGTGCAGGATCAGCTAATAATTCCCACAAACCTTGTGCATTCTCCTTAGACCAATGCTGCGCCAAGAAATTTGCACGCTCGTCTGATAAGCGTGGATTAGTTTTTTGCAATCTTGCGGCGACTTCGGCGAGATTTGCGTACGGGCGCAAGCTTGGTACTTCACGCAATTCATCTAGCCACTTACGATAGCGACCAGGCGCTTGTTTGGCCTGCGTCATCGGCATACCAAAGCCCTCTAGATTAATTAACTTAGCGATACGCTCCGGGCGCACACCAGCATATAGCATGGCAATATTACCGCCCATGCTATGTCCTAATAAATTGACAGCTTGATCTGGAGAGTAATGCAGCAAAATCGCATCTAAATCGGCCACATAATCAGGAAACCAATAACTTTCAACTTTAGGATATTCGGTCAAGCCGAAACCTCGCCAATCTGGCGCTATCACGTGCCAGTCTTGCGCCAAGCAATCCACCACAAATTGAAACGAAGCGGCGACATCCATCCAGCCATGCACCATAAATAATTTAGGTGCGTCGGGATTGCCCCAATGACGAATGTGCATATTCAATCCACGCAGGGCGATAAATTCGGAGCGGCTGGCTTTCATATCATTAACCTTTAAACAAAAATAGTACGACCGTTCGATTATTATAACCCATCATCACGTAAATGCTGCATCACACAAAAAAGCCTTGGAGATTTTCTCTTCCAAGGCTTTGATTAAGGCGACAAATAAGAGATCAACACTTCAAGGCTTGGCTCCATCAAAGCGAACAAAATCGCCCACCTTCACCTTGACCGCCTTTGCTTCGCCCGTATCTTGTAATTCACCTATCGCAAATTGCAACTGTGTTTGATTCAATTTGACATTACCCATACTTGCCTGTGCTATACCGTAGTAGCTAGGACGTGCTTGCAATGCGGTGAGACCTATGGTCGGCAACTGATCGTAATCAGAAACCACTAGTCCAACATCACCAACAATCAAACTCGAATTCACGCCGACATCTAACATGATTTGATTGCCATTGACTTGAATAATGCGCGACATCATTGGAAATACCGCCAAATCTTTTCTAATCCAAGCAACCGATTCTTCTATCACTGAATCAATCGCTTTACCAAAACTCGTTGCATAGAAGGCGACGCTACCGAAAGGTTTATCGCGCCCCACTTTTGCATCATCTTCAGCAGGGCGATATAAATGATGACGACTCAAAAATGCGCCTGTCAAACCATCATAAATAGCGAATTCAATTTCAATATGACGGCTACGATTTTCCATTAGACCGAATAGTTTTTTATCGCTACGAATGCCGGCATTGCGTACTTCACCAGCGATCACAAATTGCGCATCATTTTCCGCAGCGACTTGTTTAACCAACTGAGCAGATGGCGGATCTTGTTTCAGTTCAAATGACAACAAGTCTTTAGACTGACGCGTTAAAAAATTGCCGGTACGTTCAAGTCGACTGAGCATCTCTCGCGGGATGCCTTGTGCCACATCATCTAAATCCTGCACTTGCAACGGCACTTTGACGGCGAAACCAGTCATGACAATTTTCTTTTTTAGTACGCGATGTTCGACAACTGGCACAGGCTTGGGCTTAACGAAAAGACTGCACGCAGTTTGCGAAAACGCCAACATCAAAACAAAGCTTGTCATCCACGCTCTTTTTGTGCTGCTGGATTTTCTTGGATTTGCGCTAAGCCCTAGGCGATCGGCGCGATCACAACTAACGAAAGGATCAAATAAGCATTGAATACGATGTCCCATCATTTACATCCCTTTTAATTTTATTTTATCGATTTTCTTATGCGACTTTTTTATGCGATCTTCATCGCACTTAACTCTGCCGGGGTAAAACCCGCCGCCAATCGCGCCTCTACATTGAACGGCGCACGCAATACTGGTGCTCTAAATTGCAACGCCAACTCAGCAAAGCAAGTAATGGGATCAAGTTGCCGTTGCTCGCAAAGAAAGCCAAACCAACGATTACCAATTGCTACGTGGCCGATTTCATCACGCAAGATAATATCGAGTATTTCTGCTGCGGCTTGATCTTTCGCTTGTGCCAATTTGGCTCGCAATGCTGGCGTTGCATCTAAACCTCGCGCTTCCATCGTTCTCGGTACTAAGGCCATTCTCGCTAATACATCGCCCTGCGTTTTTTCCGCCAACTCCCACAAACTATTATGCGCAGAAAAATCACCATATTGATAGCCCATCGTCACTAAGTGATCCGCGAGTAGACCAAAATGGTAAGCCTCTTCTTGTGCCACTTGTAGCCAATCTTGGTAATACGCTTCAGGCATATTCGGAAAACGCCAGACTGCATCAAGTGCAAGATTGATTGCATTAAATTCAATATGCGCCAATGCATGAATCAAACTAGCGCGACCTTCGGGCGTATTCATTGCCCGTCGTTTCACATCTAAAGGCGCCACTAGCTCTGGTCGCGCTGGTCTCCCCGGAATTTGATAAGCGCAAGACAAACTCGCCTCGATATTTAAAGCGAGTTGGCGATCCAAATAAGCCGCTCGCATTGCAGTGACACCTTGTGCCTTTAAGCGAGCATCAGGCTCGGCCAGCCAAAATAAGGCTTGTTCACGTAATTCAAGCGGCAGCGTTGTTGTTAAAGTTGAATTGGAATTTGGTGCGAGAGTCGGCGAATTCATGCGTTGGGCGGTAAAATGGCGTTAAATTTCGAATCCCTCTATTTTACGGAATAATCATGGCCATTTATCAGTTAGCTGACATTTCCCCTGAAATTGATGCCAGTGCCTACATCACCGACAGCGCCCAAGTCATAGGCAAAGTCACCATCGAGGCAAATGCAAGTGTCTGGTTTGGCACAGTTATACGTGGTGACAATGAACGTATCCACATTGGCGCCAACAGCAATTTGCAAGAATCTTGCATATTACACACAGACCCAGGTTTTCCATTAACGATTGCAAACAACGTCACAGTTGGACACCAAGCGATGTTACATGGATGCACAATTGGCGAAGGCAGCTTGATTGGTATTCAAGCCGTGATTTTAAATGGTGCGAAAATTGGAAAAAATTGCTTGGTCGGTGCGGGCGCGTTGGTCACGGAAGGAAAAGAGTTTCCCGATAATTCGCTGATCGTTGGTTCACCAGCAAAAGTAATCCGCACACTCGATGAAGCCGCAATCGCAAAAATGCACACCAACACGCAAAACTATGTACGTCGTGCGCAAGAATTTAAAACACAATTAAAACGCATTGATGTCGAATAAAAAAACGACCACTCAGTGTCGATAAAAACAAGCAACGATAATTGAATCAACTCTAGGAATAACAGTGAACGATAATCTGCAAAAATTTATGTTTGAACATGCCGGTGTACGCGGCGAATTGGTTGAACTTTCTGAGACTTGGCAAGAAATTTTGTCACATCAAAATTATCCGCAACCCGTAAAAGTGATTTTGGGCGAACTTCTGGCGGCAGCCAGCTTACTCAGTGCCAATCTCAAATTTAACGGCACGATGGTCATGCAAATTCATGGTGATGGGCCAATCAAACTATTGGTGGTGGAGTGTGATTCTGCACAACGTTTACGCGCTACCGCCAAACTTGCAGCAGATGCGGTAATTGCAGATAACGCCACACTGGCAGAGTTAGTACATAGTCACGGACAAGGTCGTTTTGTTATTACCTTAGACCCGAACGACAAATTGCCAGGCCAACAGGCTTATCAGGGGATAGTTCCACTAGACGGGGATTCGGTTGCCACTATCATAGAAAACTACATGATGCGTTCAGAACAGCTTGATACCAAACTGTGGTTAGCTGCAGATGCTCAAGTGGCTCGTGGGCTATTACTGCAAAAATTACCGAAAATTGGTGGTACCGAATCCAGCGTAGAAGATGAAACCGAAGCGTGGAATCGTGCGGTCATTTTAGGTAGCACTTTGAAACAAGAGGAATTGCTCAGTACCGATGTCAACACCTTGATGACACGTTTGTTTTGGGAAGAAACGATACGCGTATTTGATCCTGTACATCCACAATTTCATTGCAATTGCACACGTGAAAAAGTGGGCGACATGCTAAAGATGTTGGGCGAAGAGGAAGTGAATGCAGCCATTACGGAATTACATCAACTCGATATCAATTGTGATTTCTGTGGCAAGCACTACAGTTTTGATCAAG
>VFQS010001694.1_pt1 | contig 19577 bp, 9 predicted proteins | sample 3512361 | NCBI WGS metagenome assembly VFQS01 (sample SAMN10412375, study PRJNA504923) | tailings metagenome | isolation source: Relicate 1 Philex TSF3 active mining | place: Philippines
AAAATATAAAAATAAATATGAAGATTTAAAAAATTTAAATAAAAATAATTTATGGATTCATTGGATTTTATATGGTAAAAAAGAAAACAGATTAATTGATTAAATATCAAAATAGTTACTTTCATTTTAAAACTGAAAACAATATGAAATAAACTTATACAAAGTTTTTATTTAAAAATTTAAAGTAAATTATTATATATATATAAATATATGAATATTTGTCAAACAGATATTGATAAACTATATATGTCAAAAAAAGATTTTAATAATTTTAAAGAATATATAATGGAAAAAAATGATAACGTCTTATTTGATTATTATGCACCATTTTTTAAATACGATAAAATATTTAATTCTGAAATGATTACATATTCTCCATATTATGGACTTAGTAATTATAATTTTCTAATGTTTACAGAATTTACAAAAGATAATGCAATAATATTTTTTAATTTAATTGAAAATCTTAAACTAGAATATGGCATTTTTGCTGGTAGTTCTATTGGATATTTAAGAGATAAAAGAAATATGTATTGGACTGATGATTATGATATATTAGTTTTTAAAGACAAACTAAAATATGACTTAGCTGAATTATCTGTTTGGGATAAAAATGGGTTTATTTGCGCGAAACCAGATGGTGGGTATTTTATTTTATCAAAAAACTATCATGATACATATAAAGAATTTAAAAATAATTATTTTCAGTGTGATGTTTTTTTGTCATATATTGATGATAATAACATAGTATACAACACAGCAGAATGGGGTTTATATCATGGAAAATTAAATAAAAATATTGTTTTACCATTTAAAAAAATTAAATTAAATAATATTGAATTATATGGCTTTAATAATATCGATGAAGAAGTTAAAATATGTTATGGTGACATTTCAAAAGGTCATTTATATACTCATGCATCAAATAATTCAATAAAAGTATCTAAATGGGAATTACTTGATCAATTTTTTGAAATTATGATTGCAAAAGGCATAGCAAATGTTAATAAAAATATATTTAATAATAAAAATCATTTTTATGAAAAAAAAATTAATATACTTGATGATACATTTAATAATACATTGGATGTTCTTAAATTTATTAAGAATAATAATGTTAAAATTTTAAACATATTTAATTCGAATTTTTTAAAAAAATTTATTTATGATATTAAATTTTATTTTTCTAAAATAATTATTAATTTTTACTGTTATGATAAACTTTGTTCACCTTTATATTTAAATAAATGTTCAAATGTTTATTTTTATAATCAAGAATTATTAAATCATTATAATTCAGAAGACATAATATATATTAGCAAACCAAATTTTGATATTATTAGATTAATTACATTTGGAACTTTTGATTTATTTCACGATGGTCATGATAATATATTTAAACAGTGTGAAAAATATTCTAATCATATTATTGTTGGATTATCTTCAGATGAATTCACTTTTAGAAAAAAGAATATTTATCCATTTGATAATTTTAATATTAGAAAAGAAAAAATAAAAAATAATTGTAAAAGTATTAAACTTGTATTTTCAGAAGAAAAAATGGAATTAAAAAATGAATATATTAGCAATACTAACGCCAATTTATTTTTAATGGGTGATGATTGGGCTGGTAAATTTGATGATATTAATTGTAATTCTATTATTTATACTAGAAGAACCGATTATGTTTGTTCAACAGATTTAAGAAATGAAATTAATCAATACTATAAAACATTTGATTTTAAAAATTATATTAACAATTATCCAGAACTCAAACTTGACAATAAAAATAATGCATGGAAACACTGGGTTAACGTTGGAATTAATGAAAACAAAACCTTTTTTAATCTTCAAATTCATAAAGATTATGAATCATTTAATTGGTTAGAATATAAACAAAAATTTCCTAAAAAAAATTTAGTTTATAAACATAAAGCTTATGATCATTTTTTAAATGCTAAACAAGATTTTATTAATAAACACAATAGTTTTATATACGAAAACTATATAAATAATTACGACGATATAAAAACTACTACTAAAAATGTAGATGATGCTTTAAAACATTGGGAAAAATTTGGTATTAATGAAGAAAGGACATATATTAACTTATCCGAATATAGTTATTATAATATGTTTAATTGGAAATTGTATAAAGAATTATATCCAATTAAAAATTTAACAAATAAACACGATGCTTTTATAGATTTTGTTGTAAATTTTGTTATCAATAATAAAGAATATGATAATTTTAATTGGGAAAAATATAAAAATAAATATGAAGATTTAAAAAATTTAAATAAAAATAATTTATGGGTTCATTGGATTTTATATGGAAAAAAAGAAAACAGATCAATTAATTAAATATCAAAATGTTTATCTTTTGGCTTTGTTATTTTAGATTTATTATTTAACAAATTCAAATTTTCTTCTAAATCTAAAAATATTTCTTGATATGAATTTTCTTTTGCATTAATTTCCATAAACTCGTTGATTTCATCTATGAATTTTTGAATTTCTAAAATATAATTCTTTTTAGTTTTTGGAGTTAATGTTTGATTTTTTAACTTTTTATTAGATTCATCTTTTTTTATTTCTATTAGAATATCAAGTGCAGATGTTTCTTTAGGTCCAGAATTATCATCTGTTTGTTTTTGTTTTACAGCTTTATTTTTTAAACCCTTTTCAGTTTTAGGTTTAGTTTCTTTTGTTTTTGGTTCCTTAACTTTCTTCTCTTTTGGTTGTTTAGGTTCTTTAGGAGGTTTAGGTTCTTTCACCTTCTTTTCTTTTTTAACCTTTGGTGCAGAATATTTTTCAATAAACTCATTAAATATTTTTATTGCATCCTTATCAACAAGTTCAAGGAACTGTAATGCAGGATTCATAATTTGATTTGTAAGATAAAACAGATAATCTAATTCCAAGTTTTTCTCTTTAATAAATTTAGGAGTTTCAATCATATCGCCTTGTAATAATTTAGTTCCGTCAGTTGGTTGTTGAACCTTAATAACAGCAAATTCAATACGATCACCGGATTGAGGAACATTACCTGGATCTCTTTGAGCTATTTTTTCTGCAAGATATACATGAGCTATCTTTTTCCAGTCTTTATAAGATTCTTTTAATTTTAGTGTCTTACTTGTAAGGAAATATTTAATATGATATTTACCATCAAATAAATCTTGAAGACATTTACGTGTAAAGTCTTTAGCGCCTTGAGGGCTTCTGTGATTAATTAATTGATCAATAATACCACCACAAATTTCTTTGACAATTGGTGCATTATCTCTACGTTTTAATACAATACCCATAAAGTCTTGTTTATATTTCTTTGGATCAAATTCAAACTTATTACCAACATATTTCTTTTTTGTTAAAATTGCAAAAGGCCAAAAGGTCTTTTCATATTCACAATCATGGGGAAAAGGTAATCTTGATTTAATTGTTTCACCAGATAATTTTCCCATTTCCATACCATATTCTAATGTTCTTTTATCAGTAAGTGCTTGACCACCTTCATAAATGTCAATAATATAAATTTTCTTTTTGTCAGGTGTCGTCATATCAAAATCCCATCTTGGTTGTAACCAATAATAAATATAACGTTCTTCATCCATTTGACTCATATCTAAATATCTCATATGATTATTTACAAAGTTAATCACTTTATTATAATGACTTTGTTTATCTGAATCAAAACTTAGTCCAAGATCTTTTTCAATAAAGTCTTCCATAATTTCCTCCATTGTTTTCTTACCATTATTTTTATTATATAATTCAATAAATGGAATTGTTTGTTCTAAAAGTTTTTCTTCATTAAATTGAATACCCATATCGGTATCAGCCATTAAGTTTTTAATTAACAAGTCTGACATTGTATTCAAATCCAAGTTTTTATTTGCTCCAATAAATTCCGTTAAATAATGTGAGATTTTTGTTGTATCTTTAACTTGTTCATCACTAGAATCTGCAACAAATTTATTTATAATTTTTTGTAATTCTTTTCTTTCACCCGAATAAACCCATTTTTCTTTTATAGTTTTCTCCATTAAATTCTTACATGCTTTTAATATTTGATCATATGATGGTTTAACTTCGTGAATAAAAGCAAATGAATTAGGCTTATTTGGTAAAAATCTTATTGCAAACATTTCAATTGCTTTATCTGAAGGCATTATATATTTATCAGTAAATAACGTGCCCATATGATCAATTAATGGTTTCATTAAATAATTTTTTCTATTTTCTGTTAAATCTTCAGCAACCAATCTAATCTTTGCTAATTGATGTTCAGCCCATTGAGTTAATTTAATATCAAACATATAAGTATAGTTCTTTTCAACTAATTCTGCTAAAGTCCATAACCATGGAATATAGCTTTCTTGCATATATTCTTTTACAAATTGTTTAATACGTTCCTCTAATGGTAATATAATTGCATGATGTGTAGGTTCTGGCATTGTTATAGGTGGTTCTGGTAATTTAAGTTCAGTAATTTTGTCATCCGAATAATATTCGTCAAATACTTGATTAAATATAGCCCGTTCTTTTGGACCAAAATATGGTTCAATTAGTTTTTTACCAAATGCAACTACTTTTTTCCAAACTTTTAGTGCAGTAGTTTTATGAACACTTACCGCATTTTCTCTGAAGCGATAGCAACTAAAAATTGAATCAGTATTATGTACTATCATTGAACCAACACCAGCATGAAAATGATGATTATCTGTGGTTAAATCATAAACATATTCTTCTGGTTCATTCCATTCTTCTATTTTTTTAATAGCATCTGGATCTTTACGAATTTTTTCACAAAATCTAATTCTATAAATAGAAGTTTTATCTTTACGATTATTTATTGAAACTTGATAACCAAGTGATTTTCCTAATGTATAAATACCAAGAGCTGCTGTCATTCCTTTTTGATCAATTTGAGACCCACTTCTTATTTTGTCTGTAATTGGTTCTGTTAAATTTTTTGAATACAAATCTTCACAAACTGTACCTGAATTAGTTTTAAATCCATCTGCATCATATAAACCCACAAAAAATGCTTCTTTAATTTCTTTTGATGCATTTAATATAAATTCAGGAACTTTTTTCTGATTATCATATGTGTACATTAAATTTCTAATTTCACAAACAAAAGTTTTTAAATTACCATATGTTTTAACACCTTCTATTTTTTTGTTTATGGGTGTTAATTTATATACACTTGATGATTCCAATGTATCTAATTGTTTCCACTCAAAGTCTGTAAAGTATTTGTTACCAATATTTTTATATTTAGTTATTACATCTACATTTTGATTATTAATTGCAAAAGATGCTTTATCGCCAGATTCACAATTATAAAATCCACAAGACCCATCACCCATGAACATCCCTAAAAACTGAGCAATTTCTTTATTTAGTTTTTGTCCATTATAAAATATATATTCTTTTGAATTTGTAAATTCTGGAAAACTATGTAATAATTTTGATCCAATTTTAACATCTTTTGGTTTAATTTCTTTACCTTCATTTGTTATTAATGAATGATCATCAGTTGCAATAACAGATCCAGAATGTGTTGTTATTCTAAATAATTTTTTAGTTTTAGCTAGTTTATGTCTAATAACTCGTTGAACTTTGGTCCATCCTTTTTCTGTCCAAGTTTCAATATCCTCAAGCTCGGCAGACTCTTTATTATCAATAGTATTTGCTCTTTTCATTAAAGTATAAGTATTTGATTTTGCTAAATTTTCAATTGATTCAATAAATATGTTGCCAGTTTTTTTATTACGCAAAAGTAATGGGGTTTTACCAACAACACTGTCACCATATCTAATAACAGGTTGAAAGGTTAGATCGGCAATGTCTTGGGTTAAATACTTTTTAATGTCACCAATTAATTCCTGATCACCACGTGCTTTTAATTCCAAGTCAAGCATATGTTCTACTTTATCTTCTTGGCCTGTTTTATAAAAGTATTTTAAGCCATTAAAAATCCATGATAAAAATTCTTCATCATATCTTTTAGCTAAAATTAACATTTCGCGACCAGTTGATGTTGTACATGCAGCAATATCGCGTTTACATACTGGAGAAGTTGCTGCACCCAATTGACCATATAATGAATTCGCTGTAACTTTAACAGCTAATTGTTTTGCATCTAAAATTTTTAGTTTAAATTGATCAGTTTCATTTTTCATTTGTTTTTTAATTGATTTACGTTCTTTTAATAAATTATCTAAAATAGTTGGAATAACACCAAGTTTGTTTTCTATTTTAGCAAAACGTCTATATTGAATAGATCCATCTGATTCCTTAAATTGAGCATTATAATAAGTAATACCATGAATGTTGTCAAATTCTGGATCTTCTACTATTGTTTCATGACTCATATTTTTATGGATAATTGATGAAGGATACAAACTGGCATAATCTTTAGTTGCTAAAGCTTCATAATCCACTTTTGGTACAGGATCAAAAACAATTGCTCCTTCATAACTTGATGATTCTAATTCTACTTCTTCTCTGTTCTTTGATTTACATTTAGGACATTCCCATTTATCCAAAAATTCAAAAGTACATTTTTTACATCTATATAATTTTGATACTTTTAATACTGGGAATACATATTTGTGTTTTCTAAATTCTCTTAAACATAACGAGAATAGTTTAATTCCTTGACCTCTAATAAATAGATAAGGTAATGGAACATAACAGACATTAGCCATTTCGATATTTTTAGTAACTGTTTCTAATTTATTAATCAATAAGTTCACTAGCCTACAATCTTTAACGCAATATTTAGCTACAATTGCGCGGTCTTCAGCTGAACCTTTGAATAACTTGAAAATATCTTTTGGACCAACATCATCTTTTGCTTGTGACCAATAAATAGTACCGCCTTGTTTTGCTGTTTCTAACTCAGATAATAAAAAGTCATCGCCTTTTACAATAATTTTTTTATCGGCACTATTTACTTCAAGCACTTGATATTTTTCACCTACTTCATCTGATACAAATCCTTTAATAACTTCCAAGTGAACATAGTCACCCGGATTAATGTCTTTAACAGCTTTACATTCAAGTTCAAATTTATCTTTGGTATCAGTAAGTAATTTAAATTTAATAACTTCACCACGAATGAAATAAGATGCAACATAATCAAGTTTATAAGATGGAAGCTTAAAGTCTTTTTGAATATCTTTCATCAAATCAATATGAATACGACCTGGAGTATCCCAAAATCTTAGCAAATTTTCTCCAAGTGCTGATGATGCTAATTTCATTTCTTTAAAATTACATTTATAATTTTTTAATTTGGACATATATGCCATTTCAATTTCAATTCCCAATACTTCTTTACATCTGTCATATAAATATTTTTCATCGAAAAAGAATGTATTATATCCTGTAATAATATCACAATCATTATTATTAATTTCTTCTAAAAATTTTAACATAAGTTGTGTCTCTGATTCACATGATTCAACAATCGTATTTTCTACAGCTGCTGTTTCATTTAAACATCCTATATATTGTCTGTACGGAACAGATTGTCCAATATAAGTATAAGTTGCACCAATTTGAATTACACAATCCCCTTTTCTTTTTGCTTGAGGAAACTCTCCGTCAATAGAATAACATTCAATATCAAAAGAACAAATTCTAAATGGGGCATTGTGGTCTTTTTTAATTGGATTCAAGTTTCTCCAATCTACTCTTATTTCAATATCACATCTTGATTCTTTTTCATCTTCATCTTCAATCAATTCATATTTAGCTGTCTGAACCCAAGAACAACCACTAATTTCTCTAATATGAAAACATCTTAACATTGGAGGTAAGTTTGCTTCATACAATTTATATTTAGTTGGTTTAGATAATTCTGGGATACTTGGTATACTTATTTCATTGTTTTCCATAAAACTTTTATATTTTTTCATTCCATCCGCATTATTAAAAACTAAGCGTCCAAACCAAAACTCTTTATCATTTGTAAACCCTTCTGCTCTTTTAAGTTTAACAAGTTGAATTTCTTTCAAAGTTGATTTAAATTTATAAAAAACCTTTTTATTATCTTTACCTTTAAAATATGATTCTATCTTTTTCATCATATCTTCTAGTTGACTCTTTGGCTTGTTTTGTAATTTGTTTGGTATTAAAAAATAAAAGTAAGGTGTGAAACCAATTATTTTTGCATATACTGACTTACCATTATCACAACGACCAAATGAATGAATTATAAAGTCTCCTGGAAGATCATTATCTTCGTCAAAGTCTCCATCTTCATCCACTGGTGTATCATGACCCTCAAGCCAGTCATATAATTGAAATTCTAAGCTTTCTTTTTCTGACTGTTTATTAACCATATTAAATACTATATTTATTAATATAAAAGAATTCTTTATCAATTTTTTAAAATAAAAGGCCCTTAAAGATTGGTTTTCACATCATTTTATTATTACAAATTATTATAATATAATGTTATCATCAAAACACCATCTAATAAACTAAATACTATCTACAAAAAATTGGTACAAAATTTTTTCTACCACAAGATCTATTTCATCCTGATTAGTATGATAAACCCATTGAGCAAAATTCATTTGATAATTTTTATAAATATATTCTTCTAATGACTTTAATATAATTCCAATTTTTTTACCTTCAATCCCTTTTTCCAATAATTTTTTTCCAGAAAATTTATTTCTAACAACTTGATTAAATTCAATTCTTTCTTTTATTTTTTCGATTTCATTCTCCTTATTAAAATGCTTAATTGCTTCAGGCTGCATATTAAATCTAATTTCTGGTTTGCCATTAATTTCAAGTGGATTCATTCCAATATATTCTACAAACTTCATATACATTGGTCTAATCTTTGCCCTCTTCATATGATCTCCATTTAGTTCTTGATAAATTTTAGTCACAAAATATTTAGACTCAATAATCCAATTAAAAATAGCTTCCAAGTTTTCAAATCCAATTAACCATTTTGAATAATTTAATCCAAGAAATTCGCATGTTTCTAGAGGACTTAAAGTTAATAAAACTTCACCTATATTGCGCGTAACATCCAATGGTTTATCATTGTAAATTGTGCATTCATAAACATCAATCCAAAATCCTCTATGTCCAATTTTTAATCCATGATAATTACAGAATCTACCAAGAATTGATCCAAGATCACCATATGAAAAATAGAATTTGGCGTAGGCCATTTGTTCTAGGGATGAACATTTAATTAAGTCAATTTGAAAATTCTCAAAATCCCAAGATAATACTTCCCCGTTAGAAACCATTTCATTAGGATTAAATGTTTCTTTGATAACTTTTTTAATATCAGTACCTGAACCCAAATCATCTTTCCAATATAGCAAATCTAAATCTCCATATGACTCTTTACCTGGAACTTCAATAATATCACTTACTACAAAATCCAATGATTTTAATTTATCCATAATTATCTTTTTAATTCTTTGATAATTGGCGGGATCAATTCGTATAGTATTAACGTTTTTTAGTGCATTACCTCCCATTAATTTATATGATAATTGACATAATCATATAAATTTTTCAATATTTTAATTTGATAATTAAAGTTAGTTTGTTAAATTTAATCTTTAGGATATACTAATGGTTTAACAAGATATTTATAAAACCAATGACTTAATACAATCATTAATATTGTTATAATTATTTTAAAAGTTGTATTATTTGGTAATTTAATAGTAATATCTGGATTGTCATGAAATGTTCTTAACAAATCTTCATGATCAATTCTGTCGAAAATATAGTTGGAAAATAAATAAATACAAAATAAAATTAGCATTTTTAAATAGAAAATTACATTTGATGATTCTTTGAATAATTTTTTTGAGTTTTCAAAGATTTCACTAGATACTTCTGACATAGTCATTATAATTATAATCAATTAGATAATAATTATTATAAATCAATATCTTTTTTCTTAGATTTTTTATTTGCAAGACTTGTAGATGGCTTCTTTTTATCTGATTCATTATAAACAAATAATTTAACCAAGTCATTTTTATAAGTTTTATAATTCAAATATTTTTTATCATTTTCTTCATCATATAATTCTGTTTCTTCATCATTTATTTTTTCAATTAGGTTTTCTATTATATCAACTGTTTTAGGATTAAGTTTTTCTCTGTTTGTTTCAAGTGATTCTTCAATTGAAACCATATGATTTCCAATTAGTTGATTTAGTGTTTCCTGTTTTTGTTGCGAGATAAATTTTTCACCATCAAAAACATGTGCCAAATTATCTCTCATATTTGTAATATATATATTTTGGTATTCAGGTCTTTCCTTATTAAAATGAATTGTTTTAATTGATTCTTCTAATGATTTATATTTAGCATTAAGTATTTTATATTTTTCTTTTTCAGTTAAAATTTTACTTATTTCTTCTTTTCCGAATGCGATAATATAATTATTATTTATTGTACCATTATTTGTATTATTTGAATTGGTATTTGTTGTAGAATTATTTGAATTAGTATTTGTAATGGTTGTTGATCCTTGTTTTTCACTATTAATTTTTTCTTTTAGTTGTTCTTTTAATTCTCTAACTTCTTTTATTTCATTTGATAGTTCTTTTTTTAATTCAATAATATCTGTATGACTTGTTTTAATTTCACACTTTTGTTCATGCTTCCATCTACCTTGTTTGTATTTAAAAATACTTGTACAATATCTACATTGATAATTAGATGTGTTATTTTGTACATCTTTTATTACTGATTTAGAGTTACACTTGGATGACCCAAATGGATTACTTGCGGATGACTTTTGACTAATTTTATCATTATGATATTTATTGACGTGATTCCATAAACTTTGACGACTAGCATAAATTTTATTACATATTTTACATTCATGATCATTGATCATTGTACACTTTATATACATTATGGTAGATATTAATCTTTAAGTATTTTTAAAAAATAAATTTATTAATGTACACTTAACAATGTACATTTTTGTACACTTAAAGTTCAGAGAGAGAGATACAATTTTTTTACCTAATTGTTTGGATTTATTAGCTCTCAATATAACAAAATATTGTAAAATTAAAATTGATTTTTAAACCTAATAATTGAAATCCATTAGTCTTTAATGAAATTATATAACTCATTAACAAATAATTACTTTGACTTTAATACCTTAAAATCTAGTCAAATTAATTGGTACTGTTGTGGACCAACAATTTATAATGACAGTCATTTGGGTCATGCACGTACATACATTATATTTGATTCAATGATTAGATATCTAAGATCTCAAGGATTTGACATTGTTTATGGAATGAATATAACTGATATCGATGACAAAATTATTAACAAAGTAAATCAGATTTATTCTAATGCATTTGAACTTTTGGAACCAGATTTTAAAGATAAAAAAATTTGTCTAAGTGAAACATTTAATGATTTTATTATTAAACAGGAATCTCATTTTTGGTCAGATTTAAAATCATTAAATATTGAAAGACCTAATAAAATTTTAAGAGTGACTGATACTATTGATGATATTATTGATTTCATTAATAGCTTGGTCGACAAAGGTTATGCATACGTTGGATCAAGTAGCCTACCTAACAAATCAATCTACTTTGATGTTAATAAATATGCTGAATCTTTTGATGATAATTTTTTAAATATGTCTAATTGCTGTGATCAAATTACTAAAAACACACATTTAGAAGATAAGCGCGATCATAAAGATTTTGCACTTTGGAAAGCAGTTAATAATAATGATATTAGCTGGAATTCTAATAAATTAGATGTAGGATACGGAAGACCTGGTTGGCACATCGAGTGCTCTGTTATGATGAATAAAATGTTTGGTAACCAAGTGCATATTCATTCTGGTGGAATTGATTTGAAATATCCCCATCATAATAATGAATTTTTACAAACATCTAGTTTCTATGGAAATCAAAATTGGATTCAGTGTTTTATACATTCAGGACATTTACATGTTAATGGTGAAAAAATGTCTCAATCACTTGGTAACTTTACGACCATTAAAAAATTCTTAGAACTATACTCATCTAATGAAATTAGATTAATGTTTTTATCTGTCAAATACAATCAACCGATGGACTTAAATGAAGATTTAATTAAGTATGGTCAAACTTTGAACAAAAGATTTGGCAATTTTTTAATTAACTTAAAATACCAAATTAAAAATTCAGAATTTTTTGAGCATGTTGATACATTTGATACTGTAAAAGTATATGATGAATTAAATGAATTATTGACCAATGACTTTAATACACCAGATGTATTAAAGATGCTATCTAATTCAATTGATAATGTATATAAAAATAAATTAAAATTTAAAAATTTAATTCAAATTTATGAAATGTTTTCCAAGTTTTTTACAGACCTTGGACTTGATTATCAAAAACTGGAAAATAATAATGATTATAAATATGAAAAAATAATTGAAACAATTATTAATATTAGATCTGAAATTAAACAATTAGCCGTATCAGTAGATAAATCAACCAAAACTCAGTTGTTTAAGCTTACAGATAAAATTAGAGATCAGATACTTCCAGACCTTGAAGTAAAATTAGATGATCTACCAAATAATAAAACAAAATGGTACTATAATTAGTGTATTATATTTCTAACTTTTTAAAAAGGCTAATAACATTAATTATTAATTTATAAAATAATATTTTTATTAGAATAAATCAAATCTAAGCAAATTTATTTTTTGGATTTTTTTGATTTCTTTTTACCAACAGTTTCTTTGGCTTCTTCCAATTTCTTTTCATACCATTTTTCGTATTTGGCTTCAAGAATATCTAATTCTTCGGTCCAAATGTCTTGAGGTGATTTTTCATTTAATTCATTGTATTCAGCTTCTTTTTCTTCTTGTTGTTTCTTAAGTTCCTCAATCTTTTCTTGAGTCAAGTTGTAAATAGGCATAGTAAGTAAATAATCAAATGATACTTTGGTATCATCTTTAGATTTACCTAACTTAGGAAATTTATTTTTCTCAAGTTTTTCTTCAATTTCTTGTTTCTTTTTATTATTGATTTCTAATTTCTTTTCAACAACCATCAAAATAAATTTAACTTTAAAACTAATAACTTTAAGTTGATGCTCTAAAATAGCAAGTTGATGATCTTTACGTTTTTGATACATTTGAAGTCTTACTTTATAATAATCTCTCATAATATCTTCAACTGAATCATAACGTTTAATATGACCTTCAGGACCATACAAGTGCATATTAGCAATAGAATATTTTTTAAACAAGTGGAATGTTTTATCAATATCTTTGGCAGTATCCAAATAGTCTTCATCAAATGTTAATTCAAAATGAACTTTAGTATCAGTGTTATTATCCTTATAACTAATAAATGGATTTTCTTTTTCTTTTTTGGGTTTCTTTGCTTTCTTGTCATCAGCTTTACCTCTAAGAGGTACATCTTCTAACATTTTTTCTAAGAATTCCTTATAGTTACTAGTCCATTCGCCAACAGGTAATTCAGTAACAATTAATTTGTTTTCATCTTGTTTCCAAGTACCGTAAATTTCATAATTGAAATCATCTATTTTACTAACAATACCTTCAAATCCTTGCCACCAAGGATCCATAGTTTCAAATGGTTTACCATTCATAATGTTTCTAAGGTTTTGAATAATTTCATTAGGATTATAAGGTGGGATTTTAGTTGAGAAACCAGTACCAATACCTTGAGCACCGTTAACTAAAATCATTGGAATAATAGGTGCATAGAATTCAGGTTCAATAGGCATACCATCATCATCCTGTTGATTTAATACAGGAGAATCCATAGGGTTATAAATAATTGGTGTTAGGTCCTCTAACATTGTCCAAATATAACGAGATGATGCAGCATCTGAACCACCCTTGAGACGTGTACCGAATTGACCATTTGGTTTAAGAATGTTAATATTGTTTGATCCAACAAAGTTTTGAGCCATACCAATGATTGCACCCATTAAAGACATTTCACCATGGTGATATGCTGCTTTATCAGATACAAAACCAGCTAATTGAGCAACTTTAACTTCATCTTTATCTAATCCTCTTAAGAAAGCACCATATAAGATTTTACGTTGAGATGGTTTGAGACCATCAACAACTGAAGGAATAGAACGAATTAAATCATCGTTAGAGAAATGAATCAAATCCAAATGAATAAAGTCATAATAAGGAATAACTTTTTGTTCATATTTAAGAACTTTGTTTTTATCATAATTCATTAACCATTTTTTACGGTCATCAGCTCTTGTTTTATCAAAAGCTAATCTAATAGCATCGTCATCATCGTGTTTAGGAATAAACACATCTAATGCTTCTTCGTCTGAATCAGCATCTGAATCAACCTCTTCTTCTGACTCGGATTCAGGTTCAGGCTCTGGTTCTTTTTTACCTTTACCCTTTTTACCAGATTTAGAAGTTTCTGAATCAGAAAACTTGGCTTTTACTTCTTTTTCTACATTTTCCCAGAAATAGTTAATTAATTTTGTATCAATATCAACAAAATATTCTTTAGCTTCTTGAGAAGTAGAAGTACCAAGACCCTTATAATATTTAACCTTGTAACCATTTGATTCATCAGTTTCTTTCCAGTTTTCATAGTCAGTTAAATTATAAAAGGTAATAGTATCTTTTCCTTTTGTTGCTTTAACAATAGGAGTATTTAAACTTTGTACAAAGTTTTCACGTTTGACCAGAGATGGCCATAAGCTATGTAACATATTAATAAATAGACCTTTAATGTGAGATCCATCTACATCTTGATCTGTAAGAAGGAGAACATGTCCATATCTAAGTGAATTAAATTTTTCATCACTAGAATAGTCTTCTCCTTGTTTGAGACCAATAATCATTTTAAGGTGTTTAATTTCTTCATTAGCAAGTAATTGTGCGGCACCTGCTTCACGAACATTAAGAAGTTTACCCTTTAATGGGAAAACACCCCAATAATCGTGACCTACAACACCTAACCCAGCCATAGCAGTTGCTTTAGCGGAATCACCTTCGGTAAGAATTAATGTGCATTTGCTAGATTCTTTAGTACCTGCTTTATTAGCATCTTCTAATTTAGGAATACCTGCAATTTTAACTTGTTTCTTACCATCAGTTTTCTTTAATCCAGCATTTTCTTTAAACTTGGCTAATTCAATAACTTGTTCAACAATACCACATTTTGCTAACTTTTTAAGGAAAGCAGGAGTTGGTTCATATTTAGATCCAAATTTATCTACTTTACTAGTCAATGTATCTTTAGTTTGAGAACTAAATGCGGGATTAATAATAATCGAGTTAATAAAGAAGATAAGATTTTCCTTCAATAATGCAGGAGTAACTTTGATATCTTTATCTTTCTTTTTAATATAATCATTAATTAATGTTTTAATTAAATTATCAGTAACATGACCACAATGAGTACCTCCGCGGTATGTGTTAATTGAGTTTACAAAACTGACAACTTCACCACCAGAGTCTGGTTTATATAATACACCAACAGTCCATCTATCACTGGGACTATCAAAGTATAGTTCGTTAGATTCAGAAGGATAATACATTTCAATATATGATTTAAAATTATTAACTTCTACTTTTTGATCATTAAAAAATACTTTAAGTTTATTATTAGAAGTACCAGCAATATCAATAGTTCTACGATAGAATAAAGATTGGTGATCATTCTTTAAACTTTTAATTCCAAAACGTTTAAAGTCTGGATAAAAAGTAACTTTAACTGAACTTTTAGTTTTTGCTGGTAATTTTGTTACTTCAGGTTTACCCGCATTTAACATATTTTCAGTCCACTCTTGCTTAAAACGTTTTCCACGTTTAGCGTCATCTACTTCAACAATAAAGTTTGTTGCAAAGATACCACATAACTTTGCACCTAGACCATTACGACCACCTGTTGTTCTTTCATCGTTATCATCATAATTTGAACTAGTAAGTAATTCACCAAAGATCATAGAAGGAACAAGGATTTTGTGTGTGGGGTGTTCTTCAACTGGAATACCAACATCACCATTATTCCAAACACTAATAAAACCTTCTTCAATATTATATTCAACTTTAATAGTATCACATGTGCTATCGTTAACAGCAGCATCACGAGCATTAACAAGTAATTCATCAAATACTTTTAAAAACCCTGGTGTATAGGTAATTTGTTGTTTAACCATGTTTTTATCCTCAGGAGAATAAATCCACATGGGTTCAGAAGTAGGTTCAATATCACCAATATAGGTATCTGGTCTGAGTAATACGTGCTCACGTGGAGTTTTTTTATCGTATTTCTCAGCTTCAGATTTTACAGATTTTGAATTTGCAACTTTCGACATGATTAGAGTATAGGGATCACTATGTTTTTAAATAATTTTATCAATTTTTTTAATATAAAGAAAAATGATAATTAGTACAAATAATAAATTCTAAGTTAAAGATAATAATAAATGGATGATAAAACAGTAAAATCATTAATATATAAAAGTGCTTATCCACCTTTAAAAAAGATTGTTTCAAAAAATATTAAAAACTACGAACAAATTGAAAATGAAATTAGAATTATAATTGATCTTAATATTGTTTATTCTGAAATTAAAAATTATATAGAAACAATTATTGATTATTTGGTTGATAGATTTAAAATATTAGATAAGGATACTTTAACAAAAAATTTAGTAATTCATATTTACAATACTGAAATAAAAGAATGTATATTAAAAATTAATAAAATATTACCAAATGAAATCTTAAATGAAGTTGAAGCTGAAGAAAAAAATAAATATTTAATAAAATATATAGTAGATGAATTAATAAAATGTATTTTTACAGAAGACATTATTAGTATGATATTAGAATTATCAGAAAATAAATCCAATAATTTTGTCAACATTTTAATAACAAACTGGAAAACTCTTGTAATACTATTTGCTTTAATGTTAATGTTTTTATTAATTAGAAAAAGTTATCTGTATTTAAAAAAATTATAATTACAATTTTAAATTAAACCCTACCAAACCAATTATTATTATATAAAAAAGATTTTTCATTATATATTAATAATGTCTAAAAACAAATTTATTAAAACAACACTATTAAATATTGATAGTGCATATAGAAATATAATTCCTAAAAATATTGTTAAATCAGATGGAAAATTGTTACCAAATAATCCTATGACATTTACAAAAGGTTCAACAACTGTTTCAATTAATTACCCATCACATTCATTAAACTCTGGTGATTATATAACAATACAAAATGTGGTAGGAAGAACAAAAACATTAGTTAATTCATTTATATTAATTAATAATTTCAAATATTTAATTATAGTATTGTTTGATTCTAATTTAAATCAGTTATTAACTGCTTCAACTCCTGAAGAAATTCAAGCTTATTATGATTTTACATTAAAAACTGGACAAACAAATGAAATACCATCTGATTATAAATCATATACTGATGATTTGTATATAAATATCGAATTAGTTGGATCTCAAACAGAATCAAACTTAATTAATAATATTAATTTAAATAGTTTACTTGGAATTAAAAAATGCTTATTAGCTAGTGATATTCCAGCTAACAATATTGAAATTATTAAAGAATCAATAAAAACTTTATTTGGTGTAGATGACTTGGGTATAATTAACCCTTATACATTATTTGTAGAACTACCTATTCCTTACATCAATGAATTAAATGATTATTATACATTAAATCAAATTTTTAAAATATCATACATGCATATTGGTGGTATCAAATTAGGTTATCTAAATGCAAATTATCCAATTAATAATTATAACTACCAAAGTAATTATGAAATAAAAAATGTAATTGATGATAATAATTTTGAAATCATTTTAAATTATCCTTCATATGGTAATTTAGTTGGAGGAGGAAAAAATGTTCAGATAATGAAAATATTTAATAGTATAGCAGGTTATCCGGATGCTGACTTTTATACAATAAATTTAAAAAATAGTTTTAATAATGTAACAAGTATTGAACTTGCATCTTCTGAAATTCCTTACGTTGATTTAACTATTAAAAAAGATATTAATGATAAATTATATTGGTACAACTTGGAAGATGGACAAAATTTATATATGCTTCAAATTGATGATGGCTATTATTCTTCAACTACTTTATTAGATAAAATTAAAGAAAAAATAAATCAAATACCGAGAATTAACTCTACAGAAACAAATACTAAATATAATAATTTTGATATTACAGTTGAGTCAAATATTCAAAAAATAACTTTTAGACCATATAATTTAACAAAGCTTCCAAATAGTTTATCAATTAGATCAGAAGTAATAAATAGTCAAACATATTATATTTTAAACGTGGGACATCCAAATAATTTGGTTGAACTAGGAGATACAATAGAAATATCTAACTCGTCAACTGTTACCCTTATTAAAGAAACAAATGAGGGTAATCAAATTTATGAAATTGATGCTAGTTATATTAATGGTCAGCATGAAATATATGGTGTTAATTTAGAAAATCAAACATACGATATATTACTTGGTAAAGAAAGCGAAATTAAAAGTACATTGATTCAAAGTGAAAAAGCAGGAGGAGAAAATGTTTTAGTAAAATCAAAAACCAAAGTTAGTTTTTTATTTAATAAACCGGATACTTTTGGGGATATTATTGGATTTAAAAATGTAGGTGATGCTTTTTCTGTTACTGAATTTAGCTCAAATATTTCAAATAAAGATTCGTATATTTATTCTAATAATTTAAATTCAGTCGGTAATGATATTGATTATTCAAGTGGATTTTTTAATTTGTCTGGTAAATTTAATTATATGTTTATGTATTTAAATGATATTGAATTTGTGTATTCAAATTACAATATACCGGCTGCTTTTGCAAAAATATCATTAGCCGGTAGTCCTGGAGATATTTTGTTTGATACTTTTGTTTCACAGCCACAATATATATATTCTAAAGCTTTTCCAATATCAACTTTATCAGAACTTAAAATTAAATTTACATATCCTGATGGATCAAGAGTTAATTTTAGAAATATTAATCATAGTTTCACATTAAAAATTACAGAAGAACAAGAAAGAAATGATAATACAAACTTGAATTCTCAATTAATATCAGTAAGTGAAGAATTTAAAAAAGCTGATTTAAAAGATTAGGTAATTTAATATTTAATCTAAATATTATTTAATCTAAATCTAATTATTAATATAATGGATTGTCGTCAAAAATACTTTTTAGGTGATAATATTTATAAAAATAAATATATCAAATACAAGGCAAAATATTTAAAATTAAAAAGCAAAATACAATTAGCAGGTTCTCCTAATGCAAAATTTAAATATTCAATAAATAGACCCAATACCGTTGGTGAATATCATTCTGGTCAAATGTATGATAAAATAGATGAATTTGAAACACAAACCAATCCTGAATATTCAAATGGATTTATTAGAAAAGTTAATTTAGTAGAAACAGGACAAAATATTAATATAATTAATTTTTTTAGAAACAATAAAAAAAATAGG
>VFQS010001695.1_pt1 | contig 19563 bp, 16 predicted proteins | sample 3512361 | NCBI WGS metagenome assembly VFQS01 (sample SAMN10412375, study PRJNA504923) | tailings metagenome | isolation source: Relicate 1 Philex TSF3 active mining | place: Philippines
TGGCCAACCGCTTCGGCGGCGTGATCTTCCACGAGGCCTGCGGCCACCTGCTGGAAACCACCCAGGTGGAGCGGGGCACCACCCCCTTCGCCGATCGGGTGGGCCAGGCGATTGCCCATGAGGCCGTGACGGCCATCGATGAGGGCCTCAGCGATGGCGCCTTCGGCTCCCTCACCATGGACGACGAGGGCATGGAGCCCCAGCGCACCGTGCTGATCGAGAACGGGGTGCTGCGCCGCTTCCTCAGCGACCGGGCCGGTGAGCTGCGCACGGGCCATCCGCGCACCGGCAGCGGCCGGCGCCAGAACCACGGCTTCCCCTCCGCCAGCCGCATGCGCAACACCTACATCGCCGCCGGGCCCCACACGCCGGAGGCCCTGATCGCCTCCGTCGACCGGGGGCTGTACTGCAAGTCGATGGGTGGTGGCAGCGTGGGACCCACCGGCCAGTTCAACTTCGCGGTGGAGGAGGCCTACCTGATCGAGAACGGCAGCCTCACCCGGCCCGTGAAGGGGGCCACCCTGATCGGCGAGGCCAAGGAGGTGATGCCGCGCATCTCGATGTGCGCCAACGACCTCGATCTCGCCGCCGGCTTCTGCGGCTCCGTGAGCGGCAGCATCTTCGTGACGGTGGGGCAGCCCCACATCAAGGTGGATTCGATCACCGTGGGGGGGCGCTGAGCATGGCCAGCTCCACCCAGCCCGCCGGCCTCGATGCCGAGGCCCTGCGCGAACGCCTGGCCTCCAGGGCCGCCGCCGCCGGCATCCGCCAGTGGGATCTCGGCGCCTCCTGTGGCACCAGCACCTCCGTTCAGGTTGACCGCGGCGCCGCTCGCCAGATGAAGGGCTCCCAGCGCAGTGCCATCACGGTGCGCGTCTGGAACGACGATGGCCTGGTGGGCGTCACCACCACCTCCGACCTTTCCGATGAGGGGCTGGAGCGGGCCCTGGCCGGTGCCCGTGAGGCCAGTGCCTACGGCAACCCCGACGACATTCCCGCCTTCTCCCCCCTGGCCACCGCGCCGCTGCCCGAGCTGGATCAGCCGTTGCGCGATCCCCGCAGCATCCTCCACCTGCTCGACACCCTGCGCCAGGCGGAGCAGGACCTGCTGGGTCGCCACCCGGCCTTCCGCAGCGTTCCCTACAACGCCCTGGCCCAGCAGGCCAGCGAGCGCCTCTACCTCAACAGCGACGGGGCCTGCCGCCACCAGCGGCTCACCACCGCCAGCGTGTACCTCTACGCCCAGGCGGAGGAAACGGGCCGCAAGCCGCGCAGCGGTGGCGCCGTGCGGCTGGGCTATGGCGCCGATGAGCTCGACATCGCCGGCTGTATCGCCGAGGCGGCCGACACCACGATCGCCCACCTCGATTACGCGCCGATCACCACCGGCCGCTACACGGTGGCCTTCAGCCCGGAGGCCTTCCTCGACCTGATCGGGGCCTTCAGCAGCATGGTGAACGCCCGGGCCGTGCTCGATGGCGTCAGCCTCAGCCGGCGCGAATCGCTCGGCGAGCAGCTGGCCGTTCCCTTCCTCTCCGTCCACGACAACGGCCTCCACCCGGGCAATGTGGGTGCCGCCCTGTTCGATGGCGAAGGCACCCCCACCCAGCGGCTGGCGCTGGTGGAGGGCGGCGTGCTGCGCAACTTCCTCCATTCCGAGGCCACCGCCCGCGCCTTCGGCGTCGCGCCCACGGGCCACGCCGGCCTGGGGGCCAAGGTGTCGGTGGGGCCCGACTGGTTCGAGATCGGCCCCACCCCCGGCGTGGAGCCCGGAGCCCAGGGGCTCAACCGGCTCGCGGCCGCCGGCCATGCCTCGGTGGGGCCGGAGGGCCTGGTGATGATCGAATCGCTCTCTGCCCTGCATGCCGGCGTGAAGGCCAGCCAGGGCTCCTTCTCGCTGCCGTTCGATGGCTGGCTGGTGCGGGATGGCGAACGCCGCTCGATCGAATCGGCCACCGTGGCCGGCGACATCCGCACGCTGCTGAACAGCATCATCGGCTTCGAGGGTGAGGCCAAGATCACCCCCGGTGGGCTCTGCCCCTGGGTGTGGGTGGAGGGCCTCTCGATCACTGGCGACGTGTGATGGCCGCGCCGTTGCGGGTGCTGTTCTGGGGCACCCCCGCCTACGCGGTGCCCAGCCTGGAGGCGCTCGTGGCTGCCGGTCACACCATTGTGGGCGTGGTGAGCCAGCCGGATCGACGCCGCGGCCGCGGTGGCGCCCTGGTGGCTTCGCCGGTGAAGGCCCGGGCCCAGGAGCTTGGCGTGCCTGTGTTCACCCCCCAGCGGATCCGGCGCGAGCCGGAGCTGCAGGCCGAGCTGGCGGCCCTCGGCGCCGACCTCTCGGTGGTGGTGGCCTTCGGTCAGATCCTGCCGCCCGAGGTGCTCGCCCAGCCCCCCCTGGGCTGCTGGAACGGCCATGGATCGCTGCTGCCCCGCTGGCGCGGCGCCGCCCCGATCCAGTGGTGCCTGCTGGAGGGCGACAGCCACACCGGCGTGGGGATCATGGCGATGGAGGAGGGGCTCGACACGGGGCCGGTGCTGCTGGAGCGCAGCCTTGCCATCGGCCTCTGCGAGAACGCGGAGCAGCTCGGTGCCCGGCTGGCGGCCCTCACGGCCGAGCTGCTGGTGGAGGCCCTGCCGCGCATCCAGGCCGCCGGAGCGGGGCCGGAGCCGGAGCGCCTGGCCCGCCTCGGGGTGAGGCCCCAGCCGCAGGAGGGCGTCTGCCATGCCCGGCTGCTGAAGGCCTCGGATCGCTGCATCGCCTGGGGCGACTCCGCCCTGGCGATCCACCGCCGGGTGATGGGGCTCTACCCCGGCGCCTACACGTTGCTGGGCGAGCAGCGGTTGCGGCTGCTGGCCACCGAACCGCTGGTGCGGCGGCTGATCGCCCAGCTCTCCCCCGAGGCGGCCGCCCTGGTGGACCGCTGGCCCAGCGAGGGAGTTGAGCCGGGCACGGTGCTGGCGGTGGAGCCGGATCTGGGCGTCGTGCTGGCCACGGGGGGGTGCCCGCTCCTGTTGCGCAGCGGCCAGCTTGAGGGCAAGGCCCCCGCCACGGGCCGCAGCCTGGTGCAACAGCTGGAGGCCCGCAGCGGTGGTCTCCAGGGTTTCCGATTCGGCTAGGTTTTTCGATTCGGCTCAAGACGGCCAGGGGCTGCGGCTGTCTGGCTTTTGCTGTTTACGATCTGTGTTGTGAGGATCAGCGCACAGACGAGACTCGTGATTCCGCCGCTAGACCGGCAGCAGCGATCGGGAGCTGGCCATGGGTTCTGCTGAACTGACTGCCCTCACGGGTGATCTCTCCGGCGACCTCTCCGTGGTGCGCAGCACCGGCAGCGGCTGTGTGATCCTCCGGGAACGCAGCGGCTGCTACGCGGTGAGCCATGAGCGGGCCCCGAGCCAGGTGCAGCGGGTTGCCACCCTGGCCGGCGCCTACGCCGTGTGCCATGGCCTGGAGCGGGTGGAGGAGCAGCAGCCGGGCTGATTCAGCTGCCGGTGCTGTGGGGTTGGCGGCGGTGCTGCTCGTGCAGGCTCTCGAGATCCCTGTGCACGGCCAGCAGTTGGTCGCGGATCGGTTCACTGGCCTCGATCCGTGCCAGGGAGAGCAGCATCGCCTCCACCTGGGCCTTGCAGTCGATCAGTACGCGGCACTCCGGTGAACCGGGTTCGTAGGGCATCGATCCTCCTGTTCGGCGGTGTCGGAACCCTAGCTGCCTGGGATGGAGCGTTCTGCAGCCTTGGCGGCAGCGGCAGCGCCAGCCTGGCCGCCGCACCGCGCCTGGGATGGCGGGCCAAGCCCAGCGCTTCAGCCCACCCGCCGCGGTCTGGCGCGCCGCACGGCGCCACCGGCGCCAACGGCGGCGGACCCACCGCCACCAGCCCGTCCGCCCTGGGAGCGGCCGCCGCCCCGTGTGCCCTGGCGCCCCCGGCCACCGCTGAGATCGAGCGGCGGCGCCGAGAGCACCGTGGGCTCGAATCCAGGCACCTCGCGGCGGGCGAGGGGATTGCCGATCAGCCGTTCGATCGCCCGCAGCAGTTCGTGCTCCTCAGCCGCCACCAGCGACACCGCATGGCCATCACAGCCGGCACGGCCGGTGCGTCCGATGCGGTGCACATAATCCTCGGCCACGTTGGGCAGATCGAGGTTCACCACGTGGGGCAACTGGTGGATGTCGATGCCGCGGGCGGCGATGTCGGTGGCCACGAGCACGCGCACCTCGCCGCTCTTGAAGCCCGCCAGGGCGCGGGTGCGGGCCCCCTGGCTCTTGTTGCCGTGAATGGCGGCGGCACTGAGGCCCTCCTTCTCCAGTTTCTCGGCCACCCGGTTGGCGCCGTGCTTGGTGCGGGAGAACACCAGCACCTGCTGCCAGTCGTTGCTGCGGATCAGGTGCACGAGCAGATCGCTCTTGCGGTCCATGTCGCAGGGGTGGAGCAGCTGCTCCACCGTCACGGCGGTGCGGTTTTCGGGGGTGGCCTGGATCAGCACCGGCTGGTGCAGCAGGCCGGTGGCCAGGCGGCGGATCTCGCCGGAGAAGGTGGCGGAGAACAGCAGGTTCTGGCGCCGCTCCGGCATCAGGGCCAGGATCCGGCGGATGTCGCGGATGAAGCCCATGTCGAGCATGCGGTCGGCTTCATCGAGCACCAGGATCTCCACCCGCGCCAGGCTCAGGGCTCCCTGCTGCTGCAGGTCCATCAGCCGGCCCGGGGTGGCCACCAGCACATCGGTGCCGCGCCGCAGCCGCTCGATCTGGGGGTTGATGCTCACCCCGCCGAACACCACGTCGGAGCGCAGGTCGAGGAAGCGGCCGTAGGCCACCACGCTCTCGGCCACCTGGGCGGCCAGCTCGCGGGTGGGCGTGAGCACCAGGGCCCGCACGGCCCCCTGGCGGGCGCGGGGGCCATGCTGCAGCCGCTCCAGCATCGGCAGGGTGAAGCCGGCCGTCTTGCCGGTGCCCGTCTGGGCGGCGGCCATCACATCGCGGCCCTCGAGCACCGCCGGGATGCACTGCTGCTGGATCGGCGAGGGGTTGCTGTAGCCGCAGTCGGCCACGGCCCGCAGCAGTGGTTCGGAAAGGCCGAGGGCCGTGAAGGCCTCGCTCACCGGCACCGGTTCGCGCAAGGGAACCGCCGGAGCCGCTGATCCGGAGCCACGGCGCGCCCCGGAGGCGCCGTTGGGCTGACCTGTGATCTCAGGCCGGCCGTTGGAGAGGGGGGCTGCGGTCCGGCGCCGGCGAGGGCGGCGGGCCGGCGACGTGCTGGAGGAGGTGATCGGAAGCCGTGCAGCGGTTTCGCTCACCCTAGGAGGCTGCTGATAGCCAGGGCAGCCCCGGAGGCAGGCAGGATGCCATTTCCCCTGTTGTGGCGTGGATCTGCGCGGCGGCTGCGGCCACGCCAGCATCATGCATGGCGGAGGCCCAGTTGATCTGTGGAAGGCCAAGGAAGCCCTCAAAGCGGCCTTTCGGGAGGGCCGCGTGATGCATGAGTCCTGGCAATCCGTCAGCTGGCACATCGGTCCGGCGAAGACCGTGAACTGGTTCTTAGAAGCAGCGCATTCACAACGCTCGGCATGCTGAAGACTCCCCGTGTCTCCTGTGCGCTTGTCACTGCATCACTGGTGTTTTCCTTGGTGCCCGTTGCGGCACATGCCGTCTCCACCATTCCAGTCACTGTGCGCGGCACTCAGTACTACGTGACCAACTCTCGGTTGAGTTACGGTGGTGATGTGGGAAAGTTCGCCACCTTCGGCAGTGGCGGGGAGATGCCTTGGTGGGGTGATCGGAGCCTGGCTCAGGATTTCGCAGCCTCCCTGGGTTTTTCGCTTGGTTCTCCCAACACGATCTTCAATCCCAATGATGCCGGGCCATTCTTCGCCTGGCGGGTTTCCAACCTGGGCTACATCGTTGGAGATGCTGAATCTTATATCGGCAGTGTGTTTACTCCTGTGGTGACTCCTGGATTCCTTGAGAATGAGGTGCTGAGCTTCGCCTCCGCCAGCCTCACCCCGCCGGCTTCCGCCTCCTCCGCACCCGCTCCCCTGCCGTTGTTCGGTGCCGCCGCTGCCTTCGGCATGGCCCGCCGTCTGCGGCGTCGCATCCAGCAGGAATCCTGAGGATCCATCCATCACCAGCCGTTCAAGACTCGCCAGACGCAGCGGCTCGATGGCCCCGCGCTGGTTTCATACCGGCCTCCTCCAGCTTTCTACGGCGCCATGGGCGCGCTGTGGTGGGCGCACTGCTCGCAGGGGCCATCCGGCAGCACGGCGCAGCGCAGCAGCGGTGAGCGGGCATTGAAACGGCAACTCGGATCGCCGATCACCCAGCTGCCGTTCCACCAGCGCGCATCGGCCGGCTGCTGCTGGCGCTTCACCTGCAGCGCCACGCTGGCGAGCTCGTAGCGGCCGTTGCGCAGCTGGTAGCGGTGGCGCCGCTGCAGCACCAGAAACGAGGCCTCGCCAAGGGCGAACCAGCGGCCGGGCTGGGGTACATCGGCGGGCTCGGCCTCGTAGCTGGCGATCAGACGATCGCCCTCCATCTGGCGCACCTCGATTCGCATCAGCCCGGATCGGCAGGAGCCGGCTGGCGCGCCGAGAAGCCCCAGGCAAACAGCGCCGCCACAACCGCCAGCAGCACCCAGTCGGGCAGTTCCAGATCCGGGCGGATCAGCCGCAGCAGCAGCCGCAGCCCCACGAAGCCCACGGCCAGGTAACCCGCCGTTTCCAGATGGCGGAACACCTCCAGCCAGCGGATGAACAGCCCCGCTGTGAGCCGCAGCGTGAGCACGCCGATCACGCCGCCGGCCATCACCAGCCCCAGCCGGTCGGTCACGGCCACGGCGGCGGCCACGCTGTCGAGCGAGAAGGCCAGATCGGTGAAGGCCAGGGTGAGCACCACGCCGCCGAGCCCCCTGGCGCCTGACAGCGCAGCGCCGGCGCTGGACTCATTGCCGTCGCCGGCGGCCTCCGGGTCGCCCTCCGCCTCGTCGCCCCGGAGCAGCTGGCTGCCGCACAGCCAGAGCAGGTAGCCCGAGGCCAGCAGCTGCAGCGGCCAGAAGCTGAGCACCCAGCGCGCCGCGGCGATCAGGGCCAGCCGGAAGGCCAGGGCGAGGGCCAGGCCGAGGTTGAGGGCCTGTCGCTGCCGCTCCGGGTCGTGCAGCCGCCGCGAGATGGCCGCAAGGGCAATGGCGTTGTCGGCCGAGAGCACCGCCTCGAGCGCCACCAGCAGCGGCAGCAGCACCAGCACTTCCTTCCACTGGTCGGCCGCCTGCAGCAGCGGTGTGAGCGACTCGACCGATTCAGCTTCCATCCGGCTCCAGTCAACTCCAGCCAACGTGCGCCCCGGGGCATCGTCCATTCCCGTGGGGAGCGGTGCGATGCGGGCCCCCGGGCCCTCCGCCACCCTAGGAAGAGCCTCCCGCCCCTGCCCCCGCCGATGCTGCTCCAGGCCCAGCTGGTCCACGCCGAGTCCGGGCGCCGGGTGGTACTCGTCAGCGCCCACGACGGCCAGCGGCTCCTTGGCAGCGCCCTCGGGGAGGCGCCGGATGCCGAGCAGGCGGAGGATCGCGCCCTGGAGCGGCTGCTGCAGCGGCTGGGAGCGCCAGCGGAGGTGTCCGAGGGCAGGCCTGCGGCCCCACGGCCCGTCGCCAGGCCCCGCCAGGCGGCCCCGGCGGCCCCGGCCGCCCAGCCCTCCCAGCCTGCCCAGGCCACGCTGCTTCCAATGGCGCCGGCCCTGGAGTCTTCCGCTGCCCCACTGACTCCCGCGGTATCAGAGGCGCCGGGTGCAGCTGAACCGGCAGCAGCTCAACCGGCACCACCGGAACCCCAGCCCACCGAACCCGCCGAACCGCCGCCCCTCGATCCGGACGACTGGAGTTCTGAGCTCGCCCAGCTGGAGCTCCAATTGCAGCGCATCGGCTGGAGCCGTGAGCAGGAGGGCCTTTATCTGCAGCGGGCCTTCGGCCATCCGAGCCGCAGCCGCATCACCACCTACGCCGATCTGGCGGCCTACCTGCGCAGCCTGGAGGCCCTGGAGCCGGGCACCGATCCCAGCCATGCCGCCGTGCCCCTGCGGCGCCGCGATCTGCTCAGCCAGTGCGATCAGCTGCTGGGCCAGCTCGGCTGGGAGGCGGCCCGGGGCCGCAGCTTCCTGGAGCAGCAGCTGGGGGTGAGCAGCCGCAGCCAGCTCAGCGATCCCCAGCTGCTCGCCTTCAACATGCTGCTCGAGGGTGAGCTGATCGCCGCACCCGCCAACTGCCATACTCCGGGAGACGACTGAAGGGCATTCACGATGACCGTGCGCATCGGTATCAACGGGTTTGGGCGTATCGGCCGGCTGGTGTTCCGCCGCGCCTGCGAACTCGATGACATCGAGGTGGTGGCGATCAACGACCTGATCGATGTCAACTACATCGCCTACATGCTGCGCCACGATTCCACCCATGGCCGCTTCCGCGGCGATGTGCGCGTGGAGAACGGCCAGCTGGTGGTGAATGGCCGCTCCATCCGCATCACGGCCGAGCGCGATCCCCGCAACCTGCGCTGGAGCGAGGTGGGCGCCGAGTACGTGCTCGAATCCACCGGTTTCTTCCTCACCGAGGAGGCCGCCAGCGCCCATCTCGAGGCCGGCGCCCGCCGCGTGGTGATGTCCGCCCCCTCCAAGGACGCCACGCCGATGTTCGTGATGGGGGTGAACCACGCCAGCTACGCCGGCCAGCCGATCGTCTCCAACGCCTCCTGCACCACCAACTGCCTGGCCCCCCTGGCCAAGGTGATCCACGATGCCTTCGGCATCGCCAACGGCCTGATGACCACGGTGCACGCCACCACCGCCACCCAGAAAACGGTGGATGGCCCCTCGGTGAAGGACTGGCGCGGCGGCCGTGGTGCGGCCCAGAACATCATCCCCAGCTCCACCGGTGCCGCCAAGGCCGTGGGCCGGGTGATCCCCGAGCTCAACGGCAAGCTCACCGGCATGGCCTTCCGCGTGCCCACCCCCGATGTGTCGGTGGTGGACCTCACCGTGAACCTGGAGCGTCCCGCCAGCTACGACCAGATCAAGGCAGCGGTCAAGGCGGCCGCCGAGGGCCCGATGAAGGGGATCGTGGGTTACACGGAAGATGAGGTGGTGTCCACCGATTTCCTCGGTGAATCCTGCACCTCGGTGTTCGATGCCGGTGCCGGCATCGCCCTCACCGACACCTTCGTGAAGCTGGTGGCCTGGTACGACAACGAGTGGGGCTACTCCTGCAAATGCCTCGACCTGATCCGCCACATGGCCACGGTGGCCTGATCAGGCGGCGCCGGAGCTGACGCAGTGGCGCCGCACCAGCTCGGCCCCCATGCCGAGCGCATCCTGGTGGGCGTAGGCCTCCCGTTCGAGGCTGCGCTCCCAGGAATCGGCATTGCCGTAGAGCGGGTCGTTGAGCTGGCGTTTCAACTCCTCGCTCTCGCGCACCGGCAGCCCCAGGGGCTGGGGGCGTGAGCCCAGGCTTCCGGCCCGGCAGCTCTGGGCCACGTGGATGGCCTCGTGGTTCAGCACCCGGGCGAAGTCCACGCTGCCCCGCTCGATCACCCCGGGGCTGATGCGCAGGGTGCGGGCGGCATGGTCCCACTCGGCGGCGGCGCCGTGCTTCTGGGGTCTGCTCAGGATCAGGCGGGTGCCGGCCCGCTCCAGGGCCGTGAGCAGGGCCACCACCGACTGGCGCTCCTTCTGGTACGTGGGCGGGTTGTGCATCAGCCCGCGGATCTCATCCACGCTCAGCTCGGGCTCGCCGGCCCGTCGCTTGTAGAGGTAGCGCACCCCTCCCCCGGGCAGCGGTTCGCTGCTCGGCAGCCACTGGCGGTCGGCGGCGGCCAGCTGCTCGAACAGCGGCCCGCGCAGCAGCCCGAGCGGGGCCTCGCCGGGTTTCACCGGGCCGCTGGCCGCCGCCTCCGGCCGGGGATCCAGCTGCTCCATCAGCCGTGGCACCGGCAGGCTGCGGCTGGCCAGCGATACCACCCCATCGAGCAGCTGGGGTGCGGCGGCACACACGATCGTGGCCAGGCCCACCGCCGTGGCCAGGCCATAGGCCGGGCTGAGGCTGGGCAGCAGTTCCATCGATCCACCGCAGCGCGGGCACAGCGGTGCTCCGCGCCGGATGTGTCGGCGGGCCGGCAGGCCACGGCAGGCGGGGCAGTGGTGGCGGGGCAGAACGGTGGGGGGCGTGTTCCGCTCAGGATCCCGACCCTGTCAAGGGGAACTTGCGAAGATCGGACGCGACTCGCGCTCTCTCTCCGATGCCCCTCACCGCCCTGGTGCGCCAGCTGCAGCAGGCCGCCCTCACCGGTGAGGTGCTGGCCCGGCTGCCGCGGGCGGAGCGGCTGCGCCTCAGCGGAGCCTCCCGGGCCGGCCGGGCCCTGGTGAGCAGCGCCCTGGCCGCCTCCTCCGGCGCCCCGCTGCTGGTGGTGGTGCCCACCCTGGAGGAGGCCGGCCGCTGGGCCGCGCTGCTGGAGCTGATGGGCTGGCGCAGCACCCAGCTGTATCCCACCAGCGAGGGGTCGCCCTACGAGGCCTTCGATCCCACCAGCGAGATCACCTGGGGCCAGCTGCAGGTGCTCAGCGAGCTGCTCGATCCGGGCGCCGATCCCTCCACCCTGGCGATCGTGGCCACCGAGCGGGCCCTGCAGCCCCACCTGCCGCCGCCGGCCAGCCTGCGGGCCGCCTGCCGCAGCCTGCGCAAGGGCGACACGGTGGACCTCGAGGAGTTGGCCACCACCCTCAGCCGGCTCGGCTACGAGCGGGTGCCCACGATCGAGCAGGAGGGCAGCTGGAGTCGCCGCGGCGACATCGTGGATGTGTTTCCGGTGAGTGCGGAACTGCCGGTGCGGCTGGAGTTCTTCGGCGAGGAGCTGGAGAAGCTGCGCGAGTTCGACCCGGCCAGTCAGCGCTCGCTCGATGCGGTGGAGGCGGTGCGCCTCACCCCCTGCGGCTTCGGCCCCCTGATCGCCGAGGCCCTGCGCCAGATCCTTCCCGAGGGCCTCGAGGCCCTGCTCGGGGCCGAGGCTGCCGAGCAGCTGCTGCAGGGGGCTGCGCCCGAGGGCCTGCGGCGGCTGATGGGCCTGGCCTGGAGCACGCCCGCCACCCTGCTCGACTACCTCAGCCCCGCCACCCTGATCGCGGTGGACGAGCGGCGCCAGTGCCTGGCCCACGGCCAGCAGTGGTACGCCCATGCCGTGGAGCACCACGGCGAGCTCAGCGCCGCCTCGGCGCCGGGCACCCCCCTGCCGCCGCCGCTGCTGCACCAGCCGCCGGAGCAGGCCCTCGAGCAGCTGGCCGCCTTCCCCGGCTTCGATCTGGCCGAGCTGCACGAAACCGACGGCCACGCCAACGGCTTCGATCTGGCCGGCCGGCCGGTGCCGGCCTACCCCAACGCCTTCGGCCGGCTGGCCGGCCTGGTGAAGGGGCACCTGGCGGAGCGCAGCCGGGTGTGGCTGCTCTCGGCCCAGCCCTCGCGGGCCGTGGCCCTGCTGGAGGAGCACGACTGCGTCGCCCGGTTCGTCTCGAACCCCCACGACCTCAGCGCTATCGAACGGCTGCAGGAGCAGAACACGCCCGTGGCCCTCAAGGCCCGCGGCAGCGCCGAGCTGGAGGGCCTGCAGCTGCCGGCCTGGAAGCTGGTGCTGATTACCGACCGGGAGTTCTTCGGCCAGCACAGCCTGGCCATGGCCGGCTACGTGCGGCGGCGGCGGCGGGCGGCCAGCCGCACCGTGGATCCCAACAAGATGCGCCCCGGCGATTTCGTGGTGCACCGCAACCACGGCATCGGCAAGTTCCTCAAGCTCGAGAAACTCGCCATCGGCGGCGAATCGCGCGACTACCTGGTGGTGCAGTACGCCGACGGCCTGCTGCGGGTGGCGGCCGACCAGCTGGGCAGCCTCGGCCGCTACCGCGCCAGCAGCGACCAGGCCCCCGAGCTGAGCCGCATGGGCGGCACCGCCTGGACCAAGGCCAAGGAGCGGGCCCGCAAGGCGGTGCGCAAGGTGGCGCTCGATCTGGTGAAGCTCTACGCCGAGCGCCACAAGGCGCCGGGTTTCGCCTTCCCGGTCGATGGGCCCTGGCAGGGCGAGCTGGAGGATTCCTTCCCCTACGACCCCACCCCCGACCAGATCAAGGCGATCGCCGATGTGAAGCGCGACATGGAGAAGCCCCAGCCGATGGACCGGCTGGTGTGCGGCGATGTGGGCTTCGGCAAAACCGAAGTGGCGATCCGTGCCATCTTCAAGGCCGTCACCGCTGGCAAGCAGGTGGCGATGCTCGCGCCCACCACGGTGTTGGCGCAGCAGCACTGGCGCTCCCTCTCAGAGCGTTTTGCGCCCTATCCGATCAAGGTGAGCCTGCTCAACCGCTTCCGCACCGCCGGCGAACGCAAGGCGATCCAGGAAGGGCTCGGGGAAGGCACGGTGGATGTGGTGGTCGGCACCCACCAACTGCTTGGCAAGAGCACCACGTTCAAACAGCTGGGCCTGCTGGTGGTGGATGAAGAGCAGCGCTTCGGCGTGAACCAGAAGGAAAAGATCAAGGCTCTGCGCAAAGACGTCGACGTGCTGACGCTCTCAGCAACGCCGATCCCGCGCACCCTCTATATGAGCCTTTCGGGCGTACGTGAGATGAGCCTGATCACCACGCCGCCGCCGCTGCGCCGTCCGATCAAAACCCATCTCGCCGCGTTAGACGAAGAAGCGGTGCGCAGCGCCATCCGCCAGGAGCTGGATCGCGGCGGCCAGATTTTCTATGTGGTGCCGCGGGTGGAGGGCATCGACGAAGTGGCCGAGCGGCTGCGGCTGATGATCCCGGGCCTGCGGCTGCTGGTCGCCCACGGCCAGATGGCCGAGGGCGAACTGGAGAGCGCGATGGTGGCCTTCAACGCCGGTGAGGCCGATCTGATGCTCTGCACCACGATCGTGGAGAGCGGCCTCGACATCCCCCGCGTCAACACGATCCTGATCGAGGACGCCCACCGCTTCGGCCTGGCCCAGCTCTACCAGCTGCGCGGCCGGGTGGGCCGCAGCGGCATCCAGGCCCATGCCTGGTTGTTCTATCCCGGCGATGCCTCCCTGAGCGAGGCGGCGCGGCAGCGGCTGCGGGCGATCCAGGAGTTCGCCCAGCTCGGCAGCGGCTACCAGCTGGCCATGCGCGACATGGAGATCCGCGGCGTGGGCAACCTGCTCGGGGTGGAGCAGAGCGGCCAGATGGAGGCCATCGGTTTCGACCTCTACATGGAGATGCTGCAGGAGTGCCTGGCCGAGATCCAGGGCCAGGACATCCCGGCGGTCGACGACACCCAGATCGACCTGCCGATCACCGCCTTCATCCCCGGCGACTGGATCAGCGACAACGACGAGAAGATGGCGGCCTACCGCGCCGCCGCCGATTGCACGGGCAAGGAGGCCCTGCTGGAGCTGGCGGCCGGCTGGGTCGATCGCTACGGCGCCCTGCCGGTGCCGGTGATCGCCCTGCTGCAGCTGATGGAGCTGAAGCTGCTGGCGAAGCGCTGCGGCTTCTCGCGCATCCGCCCCGAGAAACCCAACATCGCCCTCGAAACGCCGATGGAGGAGCCGGCCTTCCGCCTGCTGCGCCAGGGGTTGCCCCAGCACCTGCACGGCCGGCTGGTGTTCCAGGCTGGCAGCGGCAGCACCGCCAAGGTGCTCGCCCGCGGCCTGGGCGTGCTGCCGATGGAGCGCCAGGTGGAGGAGCTCAAGGGCTGGCTGGAGCAGATGGCCGCCCAGATCCCGGGCGCCGATGGCCTCAGCGAAGCCCAGCGGGCCGAGCAGCTGGCGGCTCGCAATGAGGCGGTGCTCAGCGTGTGAACGGCGGACATGGCACACACCCGCAAACATCCGTTACGATTGTGAGAACTTCTGTAACGGGGTCCCATGGGTGAGGTGATCGAGCTGAGCGGTGGTTTCGAAGGCGGCTTCAGCCTCGTGTCGGCCGTGCTCAGCCTGGTGGGCCTCGGGCTCTACGCCCTCCTCAGCGACCGCAAGGGCAACGACGACGACGACTCCACCCCCGGCGGTGGCCTGATGCAGCCCGTGGCCGGCGCTGCGTGATCAGGGTCCCTGGGGTGCTGTGATCGGCCTCACGGGTTCACTCCAGCGCTGCGGTCACGCTGCAGGCAGTTGAGCCTGAGCGGATGATCGGCCTGATCGCACCGGCCCCTGGCGCCACCCTGAGCCCGGTGCCTGGCGCCATCTTGAACCCGGTGCTCGGCACCATCTTGAACCCGGTGCTCGGCACCAACCTCAGCCCGGTGAACGACTGGGAATCCTCCCAGCCCTTCCTCAACCTGTTCCTGAGCTCGCGCCCCTGGGTCACCCGCCGCGGCGACTGGAGCGGCCCCTGGGACACCGGCCGTCAGGCCGACCTCCAGCTCGATGCCAACGGCTGGGTGCGCGGCTGGACCGCCTCGGCCGATCTGGGCCGCATCTCCACCATCCTGCTCACCGGCGCCGCTGAGGGGGCCCATCCGCCAGGCCGCTACGTGGTGCGCTGGAAGGGCCAGGGTGTGCTCCGCCTGGAGGGAGGCCACCCGATCGTGGCCGGCAACCCCGCCACCGACCGGCGCCTGGTGATCGACTTCGATGGCCGCACGCCCCTGCTGATCACGATCGACAACCCCGACACATCCGGCAGCGGCGACCACATCCGCGACATCGAGGTGGTGGAGGAGCGGCTTGAACCCCTGCTCGATGCCGGTGAAACCTTCCACCCGGTGTTTCTGGAGCGGGTGCAGGATCAGCGCCTGCTGCGCTTCATGGACTGGGGCCGGATCAACTCGCCGGAGTGGGACAGCCAGGGCAACCGGGTGATCGTGCCGGGCACGCTGGCCGCCATGGCCCGGCCCGGCGATGCTCGCTACACCGGCGCCGCCGGCGTACCGCTGGAGGTGATGCTGCAGCTCGCCAACCAGGTGGGCAGCGACCCCTGGATCTGCGTGCCCCACACCGCCGATGACGCCCTGGTGCGCCAGATGGCCATCACCGTGCGCGACCGGCTCGACGCCGGCCTCAAGGCCTGGGTGCAGTTCTCCAACGAGGTGTGGAACTTCGGTTTCGAGCAGGCCCAGCACGCCTTCCGCGCCGCCGCCGCCGATCTGGGCCCGGAGGTCACCTCCGGCTGGGTGCAGTGGTACGGCGTGCGGGCCGCCCAGGTGGCCGGGATCTTCCGCCAGGTGTTCGCCGAAACCGGCAGCCAGGGCCGGCTGCGCACCGTGTTCGAATCGCTGCAGCTGCCCGAGACCGCCCTCACGGCGCCGGATTACCAGCGGCTCGGCCTGATCAGCCGCGCCCCGGCGGCCTCGTTTGATGTGTTCGCCGCCAACGGATACTTCGGCCACAGCATGAGCCTGGCCGCCAACCACGCCAGGCTGCGCCAGTGGATCGCCGCCGGTGAGGCAGGCTTCACCGCCGCCTTCGCCCACCTCAGCCAGGGCGGCGGCCTGCCCGCCGGCGCGGAGGAGGGCACCGAGAGCGTGGCGGCGCTGGCCCAGCGCTTCGCCGAGCAGCGGGCGGTGGCCGCCGCCCATGGCCTGGAGATGGTGGCCTACGAGGGCGGCGCCCACCTGATCAACCCCTTCGAGGGCGCCCTGCCGGCTGACATCCAGGACTTTCTCGTGGCCCTGCACCGCCGCCCCGAGATGGCCGGGCTCTATGGCCAGCTGTTGCAGGCCTGGAAGCAGGCCGGCGGCACGGTGTTCGTGAACTTCACCGACAGCGGCCAGCCCACCCCCTGGGGTTTCTGGGGCACCTGGGAAACCTTCATGCAGCAGAGCTCACCCCGGGCGGAGGCGCTGCGCAGCTTCCAGGCGGCCAATGGCCCCTGGTGGCAGGACGGCCGCACGGCCCAGGATTTTGCCCGCGGCGCCCTGATCGCCGCCTGGCGGGGTGAAACCCGGCTGATCGGCACGGCCGGCAACGACCGCTTCTTCCCGCTCAGCCCCGCCGGCGGCAACGGCACGTCCACGTCCACGTCCACGGCCACGGCCACGGCCACCAGGATGGAGGGTGGTGCCGGCGACGACACCTACTATCCCGATTCCGCCGACGATGTGATCATCGAGCGGGTCGGTGGCGGCGTCGACACGGTGGTGAGCGGCCTCAGCTGGACGCTGGCGGCGGGGCTGGAGCGGCTGGTGCTGCGGGGCTCGGCGTCGCTCACGGGCACCGGCAACGGTCTGGCGAACGTGATCCTGGGCGGCGAGGGCAGCGATCTGCTGCGGGGGGCCGCCGGCGACGACACCCTGGAGGGCGGCGCCGGCAACGACACCCTCCGCGGCGGCATCGGCAACGACCGGCTCGATGGCGGCACCGGGGCCGACACCCTGCTCGGCCTGCCCGGCGATGATCTCTACCGGGTGGATGATCCCGGCGATGTGATCATCGAGGCCGCCGCCGAGGGCAACGACACGGTGGAGAGCCTGCTCTCCCTCACGCTGCCGGACAATGTGGAAGCGCTGATCCTGATCGGCGGCGCCGACCTCGCCGGCACGGGCAACGCCCTGGCCAACCGGCTCACGGGCAACGCTGGCCACAACCTGCTGCGCGGCCTCCTCGGCAACGACACCCTCACCGGCGGCGACGGCAACGACACCCTGATCGGTGGCATGGGCAACGACGAGCTCACGGGCGGCGCCGGCGCCGATCACTTCCGCGCCACCCCGCCCTCCCATGGCCCCCTCAACCGCGACAGGCTCCTCGATTTCCAGGTGGGCGAGGGCGACCGGATCGAACTGCTGGCATCGGTGTTCGCCGGCGTGGGGCCCCTGGGTGACCTCGATCCGGTCGCCTTCAGCGCCGCCCCGGTGGCCAGCACCGCCAGCCAGCGAATCCTGCACGATGCGGCCAGCGGGCTGCTGCTGTTTGACCGCGATGGCACAGGGCACCTCGCCCCGCAGCCGTTCCTGGAACTGAGCCCGGGCCTGGCGCTCAGCGCCGCCCAGTTTCTGGTGGTGTGAGTACGGCTGTCGTGGGAGCTGGCGTGGGCTCGCTGGGCAGGGCGCCGCTGGCCAGCCGGTCCACCAGGGCCAGCTGGGCCGGCAGGCAGATCGAGCGCAGGTCGTAGTGCTCCACCGCCGTGCGCCGGGCGGCCTCGCCCAGGGGCCGGTGGCCGGCCCGATCCGCCAGCACGGCGGCGATGGAGCGGGCGAGGGCCTCGCTGTCGAAGAAGTCGACCAGCAGCCCGTTGCGGCCGGGCTCGATCACCTCCTGCAGCGGCGCTGTATCGGAGCCGATCACCACGGCGCCGCAGGCCATCGCCTCCAGCAGGCTCCAGCTGAGCACGAAGGGGTAGGTGAGATACACGTGGCAGGCGCTGACGCTGAAGAGTTCATGCAGCAGCGGATGCGGCACCTGGCCCACGAAGTGGATCCGGTTCAGATCGAGCCGGCCATCGAGCTCGGCCAACAGCGTCTGGCGCCACGTGCCGCCGCCGGGCGGCGGCGTGCCGTAGCTCACCCCATCGGCCCCCACCAGCAGCACGTGCGCTTCGGGGCGCAGCTCCTGCAGCAGGGGCAGGGCGCGCATGAAGCGGTGGAAGCCGCGGTAGGGCTCCAGGTGGCGCGCCACGAAGGTGACCACCTCATCGCCGGGGCGGAAGCGCAGCCCGCGCTGTTGCAGGGCCACCTCAGCGCCCGGGCGCGGCGCGATCGTGTTGGTGTCGATCCCCTCGTGGATCACGCTCACCCGCTGGCGGAATTCGGCGGGCACGGTGGAGGCCTGCCAGTGGGTGGGCGCCAGGCCCCAGGTGAAGTCCTGGAAGGGCAGCATCTGGGGCATGCGCCGCAGCCGCAGCCGTTGGCTGTCGCGCCAGCCGGGGCTGGGGAACTCCGGATCGAAGCCCACATCGGCCCCCTCCAGCTGATAGACGAACTCCACCTGGTGCAGCACGGGCACCTCGGGCAGCTGGTCGCGGATGCCGAGCATCTCGCCCCAGGCGGGGTGGCCGATCACCAGATCGGGCCGCAGCCCATCGGCCAGCAGCCGCTCCAGCAGCTGCCCCACCGCCTCGGCCCGCAGGATTTTGGTCTGCAGGTCGGCGGCCCAGGGGTGGCAGGCGGGAATGCCGCCGGCCGGCATCGGGTTGTAGCGGTGCAGGGTCACGCCGGGCAGCTCCCGGGCGGTGGGCCCTCCGATGGCCGACACCCGATCGCCGCGGGCCGCCAGGGCGGCGGCCAGGTGGCGGTACTGGCCCGGGAAGTTCTGGTGCAGCAGCAGAACGTCCATCGCCTAGGCCGGTGGTTGGGACTGACCCTCGGCCTGGCTCTGCTCGCTCTGCAGGCTCTGCAGGCTCTGCAGGCTCTGCAGGCTCTGGGGCTGGGTCTGGGCCATCACCCACGCCCGCGGCACCAGCACCAGAAACAGCCCCCACCAGGCCGCCACCGCCAGCAGGGCCGCCGCGCTCAGCCAGAGCCGCAGGCCCGGCAGCAGCCAGCCGGCGCCGAACCAGGCGCCCGCCACGATGGCCGCCCCGGTGAGCAGGATGCTCCAGGGCTGGCACCACCACGGCTTGGTCTGCCAGATCGAGGGCGCCACGGCCGCCGGCTCAGGGTTTGCCGAGGGCAGCCGGCAGGTTGGCCGAGCCGGGTTGGTAGGCCTTCTCCAGGGTGCTGGCGGTGCGCAGCTGCTTCACCAGGGTGGATTCCGCCACCCGGTACTGGGTGTCGCGCTTGCTGCCGAGGTCCTCGAGCGTGAGCCGCTGGGCCTCCTGCTCGCTCATCGTGGCCGGCACATCCGGATCGATGCCGTGCTTGTGGATGTCGCGGTTGCGGGGGGTGAGGTACTTGGCGATGGTCACGGTCATGCCGGAGCCATCGGAGAGGCCGCGCACCGATTGCACCAGGCCCTTGCCGAAGGTCTTCTGACCCACCAGCACGGCGCGGTTGTTGTCCTGCAGGGCGCCGGAGAGGATCTCGCTGGCGCTGGCGGAGCCTTCGTTCACCAGCACCACCAGCGGTTTGGTGGTGAGGGCCCGGCCCGTGGCGCGCTTCACATCCTGGATGCCGTCGCGGGTTTTGGTGGACACGATGATCCCCTCGTTGAGCCACTGCCGCGCGATCTCCACGCTGGCCATCAGCAGGCCGCCGGGGTTGCTGCGCAGGTCGAGCACATAGCCCTGCACGCCCTTCTGCTCCAGGTCCTGGAGCGCCAGGCGCATGTCCTTGGTGGCGGTGGCGTTGAACTGTTTGAGGCGGATGTAGCCGATCCGCACGCCATCGGCGGTGGTGTTCACCTGGTGGTTCACCGCGTGGAGCTCGATCAGCTCGCGGGTGAGGGTCACCGGCACCTCCTGGCCCTTGCGACGCAGCACCAGGGTGACGCTGGTGCCTGCCTTGCCGCGGATCAGCTTCACCGCATCCTCGGTGCTCATCCCCTTGGTGGTGCGGCCATCGATCGAGAGGATCACGTCCTTCGGCTGCACCCCGGCGCGGGAGGCCGGCGATCCCTCAATGGGCGACACCACCACCAGTTCCTTGCTCTCGCGATCCAGGCTCAGCTGGATGCCCACCCCGGAGAGTTCCCCCGAGGTGTCGATCTGC
>VFQS010001696.1_pt1 | contig 19559 bp, 13 predicted proteins | sample 3512361 | NCBI WGS metagenome assembly VFQS01 (sample SAMN10412375, study PRJNA504923) | tailings metagenome | isolation source: Relicate 1 Philex TSF3 active mining | place: Philippines
CGCTTTACAAAATATTATATTGCGAGAAATTGACCGATTTATTACAGAAGGAATTAATCGTGAAGAGAAGAAGTTAGGAGCAATGTTAATGCTTACTGCTTTGGTTGATGTTTCTAATGAAGCGGCAAATGCTATGCCTCATTTAGTCCAAATATTTTAATTAAAAGTTGATAAAAAGTTAATAAAAATTGATTTATTTTTATTAAATATTATAAAATAAATAAAGTTATTAAAAATAATAACGTAAATAAAAAATGGTTTATTATACACATTCTGTTATAGAAGATTATATAATTTTTGATTATATTACTCATAGCAACGATTTTTTTGTATATAAGTTATATAATCAAAATTATAATGAAAGAGCATTTATATTAATTTATCACTCTTTCTTCAAATTTAATGTTATATCTGAATATATGTTTGATTTAGAAAATTTCAAAAAAAAATCCAGAAGTATATTTTAATTATATTATTTCCAGTAAAAACCAATATGTAAGTAATTTTGAATGCGTTCCATTAGAACGCCAATTTTGTTTAACTAAATATTCTAAAATTAATAATGATTTAGATGAATGCGAAAGATTACATAATAATGGCAAAAATATTAATGATATTACTAAACATAGTGGTTCATTATTATTAAAAGAATATCAAGATATTTATCACTTTGCACCAAATATGTATTGTGTTAATATTGGAACTAACTACTTTTGTGATGAAAATGATAATAATAATAAAATAAGTTCTTCATATATTATCATTAAATGTAATGATGATTATTATCAACTACGTTATGAATATAATGATGGAAATATCTTTTTTTTCTAAAAGACAAAAATAAAGATAAAAATATATGAATATATAAAGATATAAAGATATAAAGATATATAAAGATATATAAAGAATAAATATATAAAAATACTTCTTTTAATATAAAAGAAAATTAATTATTATAAATAAAAACGTTTTATTTATAAATAAAATATTATAAATAATAAATAGAGTTATAAATAAAATATGCCATCTGGATATTTACTTTTAGCTGGTATTGGAGCACAAGACCAATATTTAAATACAAAAGATGATGATTTAGAATTTAAAGATAAAGATAATTTATGTTATACATATGGTCAGCCAAATATTTTCTATTTTAAAGCAGTTTATAGAAAATATACAAATTTTGCTATCGAAAATATTTCTCAATATTTTACCGGAAATGTCGATTTAGGTAAAAAAGTATATTGCGATATTGACCGCATTGGTGAATTAATAAACCAAATTTATTTACACGTTAAATTACCTTCATTAAAAGATTACGCTTATGAAGATGAAAATAATAATTTAATATCTTATTATTGGGTTAATTCCGTAGGACACGCTATGATTAAATATGTTGATATTGAAATAGGTGATATTAGAGTTGATAGACAATATGGTATGTGGATGGAAATTTGGAGCGAATTAACTGTTGATGCCAGTAAAAAATTGACTTTTAATAATTTAATTGGAAAATGTGATAGTCCCATTAATTTAAATAATGATGAAGAATTAAATTTATATGTTCCTTTACAATTTTGGTTTTGTCGTAATATTGGTTTATCTTTACCATTAGTTGCTTTACAATCCGCAAAAGTCCGTATTATCGTCCAATTCCGTCAAGTTCATGAACTAATTATATCATCTGACGGTAATCCTATGAATGCTAATGATTTAAATACTATTCATATGACATCCGGTCATTTAGAAATTGATTATATTTATTTAGATGAAGAAGAAAAGTTCGCTTTCGCTTCACGTCCTCACCAATATTTAATAGAACAAGTTCAAGTTAATGCACTTTCATTATCTTCTAACGGGCCATTAGATAACAATGTTGCTCCATCAAACCTTCAACACACTATCGATTTGGACTTCTATAATCCCGTTAAAGAACTAATTTGGGTTATTCAAAATAGTTCCGTTTTATCGATTTATCCTTATGGTGGTAATGAATGGTTTAATTTTAGCACTCAATCTTATAAAAATGGTGAAGTTAATGGTAGCGATCCAATGATAAGCGGACAATTATTATTAGAAGGTAATAATATTGTTGAATTAAAAGATAATATCTTTTATAGGTCAGTTTTACCTTTAAAGTATCATACATCACCGCCAAATAATTACATTTATATTTATCCTTTCGCATTGCGTCCAGAAGCGTGGCAACCATCCGGAGCATGTAATATGAGCGCTTTTTCAAGCAAACAATTATATTTAAATATTAGCCCACAATTAATTGACCCAATTATTACTGTTTATGCTTTAAATTATAATATACTAAATATTTTTGATGGATTAGCAGGAGTTGAGTATTCAAGTTAAAGATAATATATTTTTTCATATATTTCCCCGAACAATGTTTCAATAAATAGTATAAGATAATATTTATTAAGAATTAAAAATATTTATTTCTTAATATATAATTTGAAACATTGTTCGGGGGAAATTATTTCTTTAATATCTTTTATGATGGAAAAAATTAAAAAATAATTTAATATAAAGAGTAGTTTATATTTATAAATAAATTTATTTATAAATTATAAAAAATGTTAAAAGAAAAGAAGAATTTAGATATAACAAATTTAAAAATTATTGGAAATACACCTGTTTCTGAATATATTTCTAATAATGACGTTTATAAAAATGGCGCTCTTCAAGTTCGTGGTGGAGCATATATTGAAAAAGGTTTAAAAATAGGTAATCAAGAACAAATGTGTAATGGAATGCTCTTTTATGATGGTGAAAACTTCTTCGGTCATAGTGAAAAATTAGGAACATGTTTATTATCAAATCATGTGTTATCGTCTGAATTATCACTTCCATATTCTATTTTTGAAAATATGGTATCTAAACAAAAAAATCAAAAAAAATATACTATAACTGCTGCTCAAAATAATTTATCAAAAACATCATCACAAGAAGAGATTATAAACGAAGCAGAAGAAGAAGAAAAGTTAATTAAAAATATTGTAGTTGATATAACTATGAAAGATATTTCACGTTTTTATATTATTATTCCACAAATTTATCAAAATACTAATTTTCATTTAAATTTAGTTATTTCATTTTTATTTGAAGAAGCATCTTTTATAAATAGTGCTTCTTTAAATATTATTAATCAAACAAATAAACCACTTTCCATTTCATCTGGAAATGATGAAAGATATATTTATTATGAAACTAATTTTAATAATAATATTAAAGAAAAATGTATAGGTCAATACACTTTGGAACGCATTAATTCTCAATTTTTATTATTTAAATCATCCTTTTTTATAAAATAATTTTAGTATTTATATATTTTTAACTTATTTTATTAAATAATTATTTAATAATAAAATTTTTAATAATAATAATTTAATAATATTATTTTAATAATAATATTTTTAATAATAAAATTTTTAATAATAATGTTTTAATAATAATCTTTTAATAATAAAATTTTTAATAATGTTTTAATAATAATGTTTTAATTATTTAATAAAAAAATCTTAAAATCCTTTACTTAATTTAACTTTTTCAGAATATGTCTTCACTTCTTCTGGGACAACCAAAGAGTTACCATTACTTTCACGATATTGAGTATAATATATATCAATTAAATAAGCCATAAATAACTCTTTCCATGATTTTATCTTTTCTGAAATTTTAGTATCAATCATAAATTCGTTAGGGTTTTCTGGATTAGGATTTTCTTTAAATTTTGATGTAAATTCAATAATTTCTAAACCTTTCAATAATCTTTCATCATTTTTAGAAAAGTTTGGCACACTATTACAAATTAATGACATTTTATATTGAGGTATAAACTCAATATAGTCGTGATTTTCACAAGGAGAATAAATCTTATCATTGCCACAAAACTCTTTAAATAAACCAGAATTTATAGTATCACAATCACTTGGTTCTACAAAATAACCAAATCGAGCACCTTTTGCCGCAATAATTTTATTAGATGTATGACATTTTCCTGTAAGAAGAGTAATTGGAAATTTAAATGTATAAGTTCCAAAGGCTTCTATGAAAAGTTCTTCTAACTTTGATTTACCATTCATTCTTTCACCAACCCATATTCTAAACTTTTGCTCATTATTGATACCTTGTAAGCATGTTGAAAGATATGTCAAAAAATAATTGCGTTTCTCCTCATTTGGAAAGATAGTACAAATAAATTTGTTAAGTTCATTCCATTGTGGGTCTTCCTTATTAAAATCAATTTTGTTGATATTTGTACATAATGAAATATAATCATCACGGCGACCTTCACGTAATTCACCACTCTTTAAATCATAAACGCCATTATTAAAACCAATAAGATATGGATTTTCATCAATTTTATTTAGAAATTCAATATCATAGAAAAGTTTTTTACATTCCATTATAATTTCTTCTCTAAATGTATCACTTTCTAAAATTTTAATAATATTTGCAATTTTAATATTTTGTATTTCAATATTCTCTTGCTCTTTATTTGTTAAATCTTTACGTTTTTTATTATTATCAGAAATACGTTGTAAATACAAATCATAAAGTTCCGTTAAAATAATAGTTTTTAACATATTACTATTTTTACTTTTATACCAAATATGATTTTCAAAATAATACCACAAATTACCACATACACTATACTTATAATCATTATGATACATTAAATAAAGAATAGAAGCAATATCATAAGATGTTTGACTTTCAATAGAAAGATTAATGAGTTTATTTAATTCAATCATCATATTAGAAGAGTTGTTAAATGAGGACATTTTGTTATATCTTATTACAAATTCAATCTTATTAAATAAGGTTAATAGATTTATACAGAATATTTTTTAATCTAAATTAAAAATCATTTTTTTTTATTTTTGAATTAATTATATTTTTTATTAAATTATTATTTAATAAAAATTATTTATTTTTCACTTTTTAAGCAGAAACAACCATTGATGGTGTGCTCTTAACATCTTTATTTGATACTTCTATTCCACTAAATATTATATTAAATACATTTATTACACTATTCCATCTTAATTTTGTCACCAATAACCATTCTAACAAATAAATCGCACTCAATGTTCCACCTGTTACACTTTGAACTTCCGCAACAACTTTTGATGTATATATCATCATTATTGTTAATATTAAATAACCTAATGCCGAAAAACGATTCCAACGCACATTATCTCTTATCCAATATAATAATATAATACATATCAATATTACTATTACAATATACTTTTGAATATATTGAACTATTAAAGGTTGTGATTTCATTTTTGCTTCTAATTCGTTTTTTTGTGAAGAACTTTCAGGACTACTATTTGCTAATTGTTGTAATGATGTTATAAATGTATATAAATAAAAACATACAAATATACTAAATATTAAATAAAGTGATATCATTACATTTGTTACATTATACTTTCGCACCATACCTATTTGTATTACAAATTTAGCCACAAAATAAAATAATGATATTAATACTATTACTCCCAATATTAATGGTTGAATTGTATTTGAACTCGGTGTATTATAATTATATTGTCTAAATACTATTGTATATATTATCATAACCATTGTTAAAGAGTATAATAAATTAGAAATACTACTTTCATAACTTTCATTAAAAGCAACTAATTGAGGCATTATTAAATCAAATGTATATTTTCTTAATACATTTATATGTATAAAAAGATTAAATATTATTATTACTAAAAATAATGGGAGCAAAAAGTCTTTACTTAATATACTTATATTAGATATTCCAATATTATTGTAATAATATGATATTAATATTAATGTTATACCAAAAAATAACATCATTATTTTATGTTTCCAAGTAGATATTTTTGTATATAAATATAAGAAAAAATATATTATAAAAAGTATAAATATATATTTTATAAAAGTATTTTCCATTGATGTTATTACATTATCTTTTGATGTATTCTTATTTAAATATCCAAATAAATATATTAATGTGCAAAAATATACAAAGAAATAAAATAAATTATTATAAAATTTTAAAGCATATATTTTATTCTCCTTTTCTATCAAATTTATATCTATCATATATTATTATATTTACTATATTTAATTTATATTTTTTTATTTATTTTTTATTCTTATAAAGTTATATATAATTATATATAATTATTATTATTTAATAATGTGTATATATATCCATACAAAAATAAAAATATAAAGATTAACATTCCATACGAAAAATTATAAATATTTTTTAAGAAATATGTGCATAATAATACTACTACAAATATTATTATATAAAATAAATATTTTTTAACAAAATTTATTATTATATCTATTTTCATTCTTTTATCTAATATATATTTTATTTTTTATTTTTTATTATTTATTTTTATTTTATATTATTTATTATTATTTTTTATTATTTATTTTTATTTTATATTTTAATTGTTTTTAATATTTTATTAAGAATTGATATACCAAAAATGGTAATAAAATATGATTATATAAATTATATAATATTATTATGGTAATAATACTATTAATATTTTTTATATAAAAAAATATAGGAAAAAAGTAATATTTTTTAATTACCAAAATATAGGAAAAAATAATTAATTAATTTTTAATTATTTTTAAATTATTTTTTTAATAAAATAATTATTTCATTAAAAAAATAAATGAAAAAAATAAAAAAATGCTACCATTTATTAACATTTTTTTTGTGGGCTTAAAGGAGTTCGCATATATAGTATTAGAATACCCCGCGTATAAATTCTCTTAAAAATATATATCTATTAATTAGAAAAAATGGCCCCTACTACTACTACTGCTACCAAGAAAGTTGTTGCTAAAAGCACTACCCCAGCTACTGCCCCTGTTGTTACTGCCCCTGCTCCAGTTGCCGAGACCACTACTACCGAAGCCAAGAAGGTAGTTAAGAAGGTTGTCAAGAAGGCTGAAGCTCCTGCTACTACTGAAACCACTGTTGCTGAAAGCACTGTTTCAGCTGTTGCTACACCTGAACCAGCTGTTGTTGCCTCTGCTACTGTTTCAGAGAGCTCACCAGTTGCTGATGCTTCAAGTTCAATTGAGGCTCTCTTTGCCAAGCTCATTTCTCAATTCAATGAATTACAAAGTGAGCATCAAAGTGCTATGAAGACATTCCAATCTAACCTTCGTATTCTTCAAAAGGAGGTTGCTCGTGAGCAAAAGGAAGCTAAAAAGCTCATTGAAAAGAGCCAAAAGAAGAAGCGTGTTGCTGACCCAAATAAGCCACGCACAAAGAGTGGTATTGCCCAACCAGCTCCTATTAGTGATGAGTTATGTGATTTCCTCGGTGTTGCCCACGGAACTCAATTAAGTCGTATTGATGTTATTAAACAAGTTAATAAGTATATCACCGACCACAACTTAAAGAACCCTGCTAACAAGCAAATCATCAATCCTGATGCTAAATTAATGAAGCTCCTTTCACCACCAGAGGGTGCTGTCGTTAAGTTCTTTAACTTACAAACTCATTTAAAGAAGCATTTCCCAAAGTCAAATGCTACTAATGCTGTTTCAGCTTCTGCGTAAGAAACCGCTTCGGTTTCTTACCCGAAGGTTATTAATCAAACTTACCCATTTATGGGTAAGTTAAGATTAAATATCGAACTTCCAGCTTTAAAGGAGTTTTTATATAAAAAAATAAATAAAAAAAAGAAATAAAAAGTTAAAATAAATTAAAAAAAAATAAAAAGTTAAAATAATTAAGAAAAAGAAATAAATATAGAAAAAATTAAATTAAAATAATTTTTTATAAATTAATATTTATAAAAAATAATATTTAATAATAGAATAAAAAAAAATGAGTAATTCAATTATTAATTCACTTAAAACATACATTAGAAATCAAACATCAGCTATTAATACTTCATATAGTAGCGCTGTCGCCCAATTAAACGCTCAAAAGAAAGCACAAATGAATGCTTTAAATAGATTAAAAAATAGAGTTAGTACTATGCCAAAAAATAGCACAACTGTTCCACAAACTGTTATGAGTGCTGTTAATACTATTGAAAATGTTGTTAAATCGAATGGTTTATTAAATGGTGTTGTTAAATCAAATGGTTTATCAAATGGTTTATCAAATGGTGTTGTTAAATCAAATGGTTCATCAAATGGTTCATCAAATGGTGTTGTTAAATCGAATAGTTCATCAAATGGTTCATCAAATGGTATTGTTAAATCGAATAGTTCATCAAATGGTTCATCAAATGGTTCATCAAATGGTATTGTTAAATCGAATAGTTCATCAAATGGTTTATCAAATGGTTCATCAAATGGTTTATCAAATGGTTTATCAAATGGTGTTTCTCAATCAGGTGGTAAAAAGAGACGTCTTCAAAAGAAGAAGGATCTTCAAAAGAAGAAGAGTATTTCAAAAAAGAAGAAGAGTGTTAGAAAGCATTAAATATAATATATTTTTATTACTAAATATTTTTTAATTAAAAAATATTTAATTTTAAGAAAAAGTAGTTTATTATTTATTTTTTTGATTTAATTACTGAAAAATAATTATGAAGAGTTGGCTGATATACCATCTTTTGCAACATTGATAAATCATTTGGATTATTTTCATCAACTTTTTCATTCATCTTCTTCTCATTTTTATAACACTTTCCTAACTCCTCTATTTCATTTAATATTTTACCTTTCATTTTAGTCTTTTCTCCCAAAAATTTCAATAACTCATTTGTTTTAATCGGCATTTGTAATACTTCACTCTTATAACTTTCAAAATCATCATTTATACACGCGTTTTTAAATAAACTTCGCGAAGTTATATAATCAAAATCATGTGGAACTTTATAACTTTTACTCTTCTTTATATGCTCCATTGCATTTTCTATACTTCTGTGCGTTTTCACCAACTTATAAGCATGCATTGGACCTATTCCTCCGATTTTTGACGTATAATCACATCCACATAATATACACATATCCAAAAATCCATCGTGCTCTAATTCCAACTCTTTTAAAACACCTTCTAAACATACTTCCATTACAGAACCACCCTTTTCCATAGTAAAATTCTTCAATAATATATTTCCACCCGTTGCCAAAACATCCATATCTTCCGATATTGTCGCATCTACTATTCCTTTCTTACATAATACAGCACATAGCGATTCAGCTTCACTTTGCGCTATTAAACACGGAACACCAAATAATGACATTAACGTTTTTACATCATTTATATGATCCTTTGTTATACGAATTATCTTTCGCTCCATATTTTTAATATATTTATCAAATTCATCTAATTGACCTTCACATATCATATTCCAATCATTTTCATCCAATATTTTTTCTTTATGATCCTTCTTTATATGCTTTTCACAATACTTCTTAATATTCTCTTTCATATCATTTTTCACCTTTTCATTACTCTTTATAAGATCATTTAAATCAGGATTATCATCCCTTACTTCATATGCGTGCTTTAATATTTTAACAACATCCATTAAATCTTCACGCTTCTCCTTTCGCTCATTTAATAAATCACTCTTCTCTTTTGGCGGTTTTCCATCTAATATATATATTGGCAATACACCATTTTGTAATAATATTACTGTTAAACGCGTTAAACCATCTATTATATTTCCATATATATACATATATTTATACATAAATATTGAAGTATCTATTGCGACACGATATCCCATATATGCGGATAATGGGCGTTTTACTAATGCGTTCGGCGCTTTTGTTTTAAGAATTTTAGAAAGATTTTGAATACCCATTTTTATATTTTTATTCTATTTTTATTAAGCATTTATTTTTTATATCCTTTTCACTTTAAAAAATAAATTTTTTTTATTTTTTAATTAATTAAAAATTTAGTTTAAATAATATTATTTTTTATTTGGTATATTTTTTTATTTTTTTCACATAAGTCTTTATTAAAAAAATATCTTTAAAATATATTATCTTTTTATAATTGATAATATACCATTTTTAAAGAGCGTGATTTATGAAGAATTGCGTTTTTTAAACTTTTAACATAATGTGATTTTTCATTTCTCAAAGTTTCTAATACATAACTTTCTAAAATATTTATACTATCTTTTATTATAAATCCATTATTTGTATTATTTTTCATAAAATTGTCATAATAATCTATATCATTTAATAATAATGGTTTTAATACATAATAACTAAATACATTTGTGCTTTGAGAAAACTCTTTTAAACATACATCTTCTTTCACCAATTTATTTAATTCATTGTATTTTAATCCATTATGTTTCAATATTTCTTTACTTAATCCCAATTCATAACTCAACTCATTTTTAAACATTATTCTCAATTTATTTACATTTATTATATAATTATCATTTATATTTATTATTCCACTTTTATCAAATAACTTCTCTTTCATTAAATATACTAAATACAAATTAATCATTGTTGCTAATGCTTCCGTATAAGCCTCATTTAATAATATCGGATAATTAGAACATAAATTATTATGCACTCTTTTACTATGAATGATTAAAGGATAATCCATATGAAATGAATGAATTAATTCATGAATACACACTTTATAAACCTCTTCTTTTCGAAATAATATTATTTTACCATTGTTAAGATGATGATGTGAAGCATTTTCTATAAATGTTACTCCACTATTAACTTCACGAGGTGAAAGAGAAGATGAAATTGATTTAGGAAACTCTTTTTTAAATGACGATGGATAATAATATATTTGTTGATTTATACTTTTATTACAAAAATATTGAAAAAGTAATATTAAATAATATAATCGCAACCCTTCATTTTTAATATATGGTGTTAATATTTGTGATGAAGAAGCAAAATAGAATACTGTTTTGAAAGAAGAGTGCGAAAATTTATAAGCATAAATATAATTTTTGTAAATATGGGATTTAATATATGGGTCTAAAAATGAAATTTCATTTAATACACTCTTTTTTAATAATGTAAATTGAATTTTTGTTTTATTTATGTCAAAAAATTTATTAAAATTAATTATACTTTTATTAAAGTTTTTATAAAAATTATAAAAGAAAGAACTTTTCTCTAAAAACATTTTTTATATTATTACTATATATACTTTTTTATTTTTTTATTTTTTACTTTTTATTATTTTACACTTTTTACTTTTTCCCATTTTTAATTAAAAATAATTTTATATTTTCATTTTAATTAAAAAGATTTTTCTTTTTCATTTTAATTAAATACAAATTGTGTCCCGCACATTGTTTCAAAACTATATTTCAAAGAAAATGTTATAAGAATTATAATAATTTATTTTGATATCAATATATTGAAACATTGTTCGCAATGCTTATTTATCAATCTTATTTTAATAAGATTAGATAAATATCGGGATATAGTTGATGCTTCGCATCAACGGGCGATCCGCCCACGCCGTAAGGCGTGTTTATCAACAAACACCCTAGTGTTTGGTGATATTGATAATTTATAATAAATTATAAATTATCATTTTTCTTTTTCTATTTTAATTAAAAACAATTTATTTTTTTACACTTTTTATATTTTCATTTTTTAATTAAAAGAATTTTTTATATTTTTATTTTTTATCTAATTTCAATTTAGTTATATATTTTATTTATTATAATGAATGTTAGAAATATACCTATATTACAAAATGCACCAAAAGAAAATAATGAAGAGATTAATAATAGTATAAAGATAGACAAAAGATTTCCTCAAAATATTAATATTAACAATAATAAAATAAAAATAAAATATTATAATTATGAAATAGATATTGAATTGATTAAAGGTGCAAATGATTATTATTACAAAGTTAAAAATAAATTTTTTATATTAGTTTATTTAATTAATAATCAACCAATGAGATTTAAATCAACATCAATAAATTCAAATAATTTATATTTTATACAATATGAAATAAAAAATAAATTAAGTGGAGATATTATTACATTTATTAATTCACACATTAATAATAAAATAGATTTTAAAACATTTTTTATTTCAAATATTTTTGAATATAATTTAATATTTAAAATTATATCAAATAGTGATTATAATTATATTACAACAATTTGTGAATATTCACGTGATAATTATACTTTTTTTTATAATAATAAACATTCTATTATAACTTTTTCAAAAAATTATTTAAATAATTTTAATTTTAATAGAAGTTCTCTACAAGAAATTAATAAAGTAAAATTTACATATAATTTTTTATTAGATTTTTATAATACATTAGATATTAATAATCCTATAAAAATTGAATTAAAAGAAATATTTAATAATTTACCTTATGAAATTAAAGGATTTCCAGATTTTTCCGAAATTATTTCAAATGAAATAAATGATAATTTAAAATCATTTAAAGATAATACTATTAGAACTACTTTAAATGAAAATATTCTTGTTATAGTTGATTACATTGAAAGTAAATATGAATTATTAATATATAAATCAGCACATAATAAGCCGTTTATTTTATTTTATAATTTTAATTTAAGTAATACTAATTATAAATATGAAATAATTAAAATAAAAAATGGTAACTCTGAAAAAATTACTTTAAATACATTTGATGAAAATTGTAATTCTATTAAACTTACAAGTAATATAGTAGGTAGTTTAAATCGTAATCAAAGAGAAATTATTAATATTACTTTAAATAGAGGTGTTAATTTATATGAAGGTTTAATTAATCATTTTAAATATTATATATTTAATCATTTGTTTAATGATAATTATGATTTTGATACTTTTTATAATATTTTATCTTATGTTTATGATAATTTAAATAATTTTATTCCATTGCCAAATAAACATATTTTTGTAAGTGAAAAATGTTTAATAAATAAAATATATACATTTATTAAAAATTGGTTTAATTCATATTATTCATCTATTATAACTAATAATAATAATAATAATAAATATTTAGCTTTACATATTCAAAGATTACAACAAAATACTTCTTCTACTTCACAATTAACATCACAATTAACAACACAATTAGGTATTAGAAATTTAGATAAAAATATTAAATTAATTTCTCGTATTTATTTAATTTCTCAAAGATTATATAAATATAAAATTTTTGATGATGATTTTTCACAATTATATTCTCAAAATATTAAAAGATTTGTTTTAGACCCCATTTTAAATCAACTATTCTTAAATAAAGATATATTACCATTATTTATCCCATATATTCCAAATATTTATAATGAAACTATATCTGAAACCATTTTATCTTCACTTTTACATAATAATAATAATCAACAAAATAAATTTAAACAAATTATTAATAAACATAATTTAAATCAAAATCAAATTAATCATATCTTTAAAAATGTTTTATCCCAAATTATCAACTTTTATTTAACTAAAAATATACGTTTCAAAAAAAATGGTGTAAATACTCAATTAAACAACATTTTTCATATTCCTAATAATCTAAAATTTAATGAAAATGTTATTAAACCATTTTATAAAATATTAAATAATAATAATCAAATTGTTTTAAATAATTCAATTTATAACATTTCAAATATAAATGATTTAAAAAATAATTTAATTAATGAAGATTTTTTAATAAAAATTTTATATTTATACACCTTTTTAACACACGTTTTTTTAGATAAACGCGAAAATAAAAGCGAAAAATACTTCTTTATCGACATTTTAGATTATATTTTCTTTTTAATACATAAATATGTTATACTTTCTAAAAATAATATTGTTGAAAATAATAATAAATCAAAAATTACTTTTTTGTCCGTTTTTAAATATTTTTATCCAAATTTATACACTTTTATTTATAATAACTTATATTATGATACTAATTATAATCAAATTTATATTAAAAACGCAAAAGATAACAATTTTTATAAACTTTTTTCTGTTAAAAATAACAATACTAACCCTTTTTATAAAAAAGTTTCTAATGTCGGAAAATCTATTTTAAAAATTTTTAATAAAGATATTGAAAATATCGAAAATATTCATAATATTTTAAATGTTAGTACTAATGTTGTTAGTAATAAAAGTGTAAGTAGCGTTGCTGAAAATAATAATCAAAGTGTAAGTAGCGTTGCTGAAAATAATAATCAAAGTGTAAGTAGCGTTGCTAAAAATATTTTACAACCACGTCTTCAAGAAACAACTACACCAGAACCAATAAATAGTGATTTCACTTTTTATTTAAAAAATTTATTTAATGTAAGTATAATAAATAGTAATAAAAAAAATAATAGTAATAAGTTAGAAAATTCTAATATTTTTAATGAATTAGAAAAAGTATATTTAGTAAATATTGAACGTAATATTAATATTAATACTAATTATAATTACACTTTTTTAAATACTATTTTAAATGAAAATGTAATAAATAATTATTTTAGAAATGATAAAATAGATAATAGTAATGAAAAAGTATATAAATCTTTTTTACTTTTAAAAATAATTATTTCTCTACTTAATAATTTATATAGTAAAAATAATAATAGCACAAATACTTATAAATATGATAATGTTAAAAATGGTAATAACGATTTTGTATTAAATTATACATTGAAATTAATAAATGCTTATTATACTATTATTAATGAAGTTTTTCGTAATCTTTGTCGTAGCACTATATGGGAAAATTGTAATAAATTATTTGAACTTTTACCTATTTTAAATACTTTATTTTATGTAAATGTTGAATTATATTATGAAACATTCAATTTTCCAGCAAATAGTATAGAAGCAAATATTATATTAGAAATTAATGAAAAACGAAAAGATATTTATAAATTATTTAAGGATTATAAAACAAATTATAAAAATAATTTCTTAAATAGCGCTATTCCAAATTATACTTTAAATAATAGAAAACAAACAGCACGTATTTTAAGAAATATTCAAGGCGCATTATCACAATCATTTAATAATTTAAATATAGCCAAAAATAAAAATCTTTTAAGTAATTATCAAAAATTAATAAATAATTTAGAAAAAAATAAAAAGATTAGAAATATTATTAGAAAAAGAATTAATGACCCTCAAAGAAATACTTCATATAATGAATATAAACATTTATACAAAAATTTATACGCTTATATTGATAATTACAAAATAAATAATTAAATTATATTTTTTTTATTTCTAATAATATAATATATGTATTAGAAAAATATTATTATGACAGAACAAAATAATCCATTTATTAATCCATTAAATAATCAAGGTAAGGTTAGTAATAGCATCATTGGTTTAATTACAAAATATAGCGCTAAATTGAAAAGTTTGAAAGGAAAGGTTGATGAATTGACATCTCAGGCTCAAATACAAAAAAATGCTTTTGAAAAAAAAGAATCAGAACAAACTGAATTACAAACTAAATTTGACAATTTACAAATACAAAAGAAAGCAATTGAACTTCAACAAGAAATATTCAAGAAAACAACTGAACATGCTTTGAGTAATTCTGGAAATGTTGATTTAAATACAAATGAAGGAAAAATGAAAGCGATTGCGTGGTATTTAGAAAAAGAAAATAAAGAAGACGATGATGCTAATGAGACTTTTGAGAATTATTTAACTGATAATGAAAATAGTAATGCGTTTTTATTTAATGTAGATGTAAATAATAAAAAAATATATGTAAATAAATATTACAATATTGATACAAATAAATATATGGGTGATACTACATATTTAAATATTATTAAAAACGAAACTTCTTATAGTGAGATACCAAAAATATGTATTGATAATTTGTTTAATAATAATACTAATATAAAATCAGAATATAATCTTGTTAATAACTGTAATATAAAATCTTATAAAAAAGTTTTTATGGGTAATAAACCCGATTATTACAAAGTCTTCTACAAAGATGGCGAAAATAATAAATACATTCACGAAAGTATTTTACAAATAAAAGATAATAATGAATTAAAATATAAAACATTAATAAATAAAGCTGTTAAAGAATACAATAAAATTATTACGTATCAAACCACACAAAATGGTGTTGTAAGACAAATCAGAAAATTAAAAGAAGATAAAGAAAGTGTTGAAGAAGAATTAGAACTAAAAAAAAATGAATTGATAAAAATAAATGTTGAATTGGCAACTTTAAAAGAAACACATGATAAATTAACAACAATTTTTAATACAATTACTAATGAAAAAAATGAATTACTAAATAGAGTTAATCTTTTAACACAAAATGTATCAAAAAAAAATGCTGATATAACACTTTTAACCAAAAGTGTATCAAATAAAAATATTGAAATAAAACTTTTATCAGAAAATGCAGTAGCAAAAAAAAGTTCAATAAATATTTTGACCACTCAACTAACTGATTTAAACGAACAATTAACCACTTTAAACAAACAATTAACCACTTTACAAAACGAATTAAACGAAACAAAAGCAAATAAAAATAAATACAAAACTGGTTTTGACAATATTATAAAAGCATTAGAAACTGTTTATACAAGTAATAAACATATATTAAATAATAAACAATTAATTGGTGGTTTTAATAACAATATTAATAAAAATAGTAATAAAAACAATCTTTTAAAAATGTTAGATGAATTAAGTGAATTTACAAAAAGTATTAATATTTTAAAAAGTAAAAATATAATAAAAAATGCTACACCAAAAAATAGTAATTCAGAGAAATTTGTTAAATCAGTTAGCGAACAATTAGCTGAAATAATATTTAATTTTGACAAAATGAAAGAAAATATTACAAAAACAATAGGAACTTTTAAAAATAATATTGTTAAAAATAATAATGGAATTAAAAATATTTCATTAATGGATAAATATTTAAAATTATTAGAAGTATGTCAGAAAAAAATAGATTTATTAAAAGAAGAAACAATTAATCAAAGTGCTAAAAATTCATTAGTTATGAAAAAGATTGAAATAAAAGAAGAAGAAAAAGAGATTATGAATGAAATCTTACCTCAAACATCTTTATCAAATAACAATCAATCCAAAACATCTTCATCAAATAACAATCAATCCAAAACATCTTCATCAACTAATACTATATTAAATGTATTAAAACGCGCTTTAACAAATTATAATGCTAAAAATAATAAAAGTAATAAAAGTGCTCTTAAAAATGCTTTTTCAGCATTACCTCAAAATATTCAAAACGGAAATAATATTAATGTTTCACGCGCAAGAAATATTTTAAAACAATCTATGGTAGAAAGTAGCAATCAACCAAAACCTAATAATATTCAACCCAAAACTAATAATAAAAAGAGTAAATTATTATCATTATTGACCCCACCACGTCCTAAAAAGAATAATGGTTCTGGAAATATAAATACAAATGAATATATTCGTCGTATTCAAAATGCTTTAACGAATTTACCTAATAACAATAGTAATAAAAATATAGCACCATTAAAAAATAGAGCAAATGCTTTTATAAAAAATTTAAGTAAAACAACTCAAATTGTAAATAGTTCAATAAAACCAGAACAAGAAGCAGTTATTAATACAGCTGAAATTGAACGTGTATCAAACAATAATACAAACCAAAATGCTATTAATGCTACTACACAAATAGTTCAAAAAGGAAATGAAAAATTAGAAGAAATTAATAAAACTGTTTCAGAACAAAATAAAATTGAAAAAATAAAAAGAGAACATAATGTAATTGGAAATATGTTTGTAAATTCAAGTTTATCAGGAAATGAATATAATAAAGCATTGGAAAAGAAAAACGAAGCTTTACAACAAATAATACCACAAAATGAGATAAAAGAAATTAGAAGTGAAATAAATACTATTACTCCAACAACTTCTAAACAAGCTACATTTATTGAAGAAATGAGTGAATTAATGAATGAAAAAGAATATATGTTAAAACAATCACAAGAATTAAATAATTTATATAAACAATTAGAAAGTAATCCAAATAATTCAAATACTAAAAATCAAATTAAAATTTTGGCAAATAGTTTAAAAAAGACAAATGAAAATAGATATAAAAAAATATTTATAACATCTAATAATAATTCACAAAATCAATCAAATACTACTTCATTAAATAATAAAAATAAACAATTAAATAATTTATATAATCAATTAAAAGCTAATCCTTCAAATAAAAATTTAAAGAGACAAATAATTAAATTATCAAAAAATTTAGGTAAAACTTCCCGTAGAAATAGCAATGTTAAATTATCTTTTAATGAAAATGAAAATAATGAAAATAATAATAATGCTATAAATTTACCTGAAACAACTAATAATTCATTAAATACGCAAATAAATAATTTATTAAAGAATAGTAATAATATTTATTCACAAATAAGTAATATTAAACAATTTGTTGAAAATAATCCTGAATTAAATCAAGAACAACTTTCAAAAATAGGAACTAAATATACAAATTTAATAATGAAAATAAAAGATAAACAAAATTTTAATAAGGCATGGAAAAATGATAATCGTTTTTTACAAAATTCAATTATTGGTAAATTAATTAATAGTGAAAACCGAAATCCTATAATAGAATCAAAAAGTTCAATAGAAAAAAGATTTAAATCAAAAAAATAAAAAAATCCCTAAAAACATATTTTTTATATCATTTATATTATTTTTTATATCATTTATATTATTTTTTATATCATTTATATAATAGAGTTTATTATATAAATATGTCTTCTAATACTCCTCTTAAAAAAAATAATAGTAATAATAAAATATATGGAAAAAATAGAAGTGATTTTTTTTTAAGTAAAGATGAATTTAAAACTTTAAATTCATTTAAAAAATCATCATCTTCACCATCTTTAAATAATAATTTAAAAAGTATAATTAATAAAATATCTTTATTACAATTGACACAACAAGATATTAATAGAATATTTAAATCATTACGCGCAAATAGAAATATTCAAAGTCAAAAAGATAAACAATACTATAATAAATTATTAAAAAATTTTATGACAAATAATAGTAAAATACCAGTATTTAATAAAATTGAAATAAAAAATGTAAATGTTATGTTATCAACACAAGTTAAAAAACATATAATAGGTAAATCAGTATTTATGTTGTATTTAATCTTTTCAAAAATTGTTGATTATATTAAATCTAAAAAAAATCTAAATCCAAATGATTTAAAATATCTTTTTAAAAAGTTTTTGAAAATACGTGAAAAGATTTTCCGTTTAACTCAACTTCAATTTGCGGAAAAATCTATACCAATAAATACAATAATTAATACAAATAATTTTTATTATTACCATTTTTTTAGACCAATTATTGAAAGTAATATTACTAATAAAACAAATTATAATTATAATAACGTCCAAAATATTATTCAAAATAATTTTCAAAATAATTTTAAAAATAATAATGTAATAAAAATTTATGATAAAAATAATATTAAAAATAATATAAATATACATAATTTGTATTCATTATATTATATAAAAAATAATAATGATGTTAAAATTCATAATATAATTGTTAAACGTAAT
>VFQS010001697.1_pt1 | contig 19551 bp, 24 predicted proteins | sample 3512361 | NCBI WGS metagenome assembly VFQS01 (sample SAMN10412375, study PRJNA504923) | tailings metagenome | isolation source: Relicate 1 Philex TSF3 active mining | place: Philippines
GATGAGGCGTGACCAAGAAAATCGTTGTTTTGCCATGAAGATCCGTTTCAAACGGGCACGAATTACCTGTCACGTATCATACCATACTCGTATTTGACACCGACATGACCATCACATGACCATTTGCCTAATGCCCGTGTTGATGCCCAGTATGTGTGTGCGCATGACTGTGGGGTACTCCATCATGGAAGTGATGGTGCGCATGCACAAGGTTGGCGTCGTACAACAACTGATGATTGTTGAGCAAAGCACGCGGAGTGTCGTGGGCCACGATTTTGCCCTGCTTGAAGATATACGCGTCGTCGGCAATATCGGGCACTGTGTCGAGATCATGTGTGGCCACGACTACGGTTTTGTTGCTGTTGCCCCAGTCGACGAGGAAATCCACAACGCGACTCTGACTCTTGGGGTCGAGCGCTGCGGTGGGTTCGTCGAGCAAGATGACCTCGGGGTCGAGAATGAGCACCGATGCAATCGCAACACGCTTTTTCTCACCACCAGAAAGTCGATGTGGCGCACGATCACGCAAGTGACTGATTTCGAGCAGGTCGAGCGTTTCAGCGACTTTGCGCTTGATGGTGTCTGTCTCCCAGCGCAGTTGCAGTGGCCCAAACGCCACTTCGTCGAAGACGGTGGGGTTGAACAGCTGTACATCCGGGTTTTGGAAGACAAACGCCACCCGCTTGCGGAAGGAGTGCGCGAATTCTTCTTCCATCAGGTGGGCTTCGTCAAGCACATGCCCGAAGGCGGATACCTGCCCCGATTGTGGGAAATACAGGCCATCCAAGATGCGCAACAAGGTGGATTTGCCAGATCCATTCGCGCCCATGATGGCCACCCGTTGGCCGGCGTGGATGGTCAATGAAACATTGTCGAGTGCAGGAGTCGACTGATGTGTGCTATAGGAATAGACGACATTCTCAATGTGAAAAACAGGCTCCATGATGTGTGCTCCTAACCAGCGAATCCGATACCAAACCACAGACCACAAATAACCCCAACTACCAAGAGCGGTATGGCCACTGCATCGCGCCAGCTCAATTGGAAGGTGTTGAGTGTGTAGACCTCACCACGATACCCGCGTGATTGCATGGCCAGGTATACATCGTTGCTGAGTTGCATACTTTTGCTGAGCAAGACGCCTACTGTGGCAGCGGCAAGCCGGCGTGCTTCGGCATCGGGAAGTTTGCCGACCAAGCGACTCTGCCGTGCTTCAAACATGTCGCTCGCCGATTGTAACATCAAAAAAATGTAACGGTAGGTCATCCCCAAAATAACGACGACCAGCGCTGGTATGCCAATAGAGCGCATCGCTTTGAGCACATGCATCCACGGCGTCGTCATAATCAACAAAAACGACAGAGTAATGCTGACCTCAGATCGCAACAGCAAAAAAGCGGCACTGCGTAATCCGTAGGCACTAATCGACCACCCCAGCCACGGGATGGTGGCCAGACTGGGGCCTGGGGTGATGAAAATCGCCGGTGCGGCAATCAACCCACTGAAGACAAACATGCCGATCCACACATTGGTCAGTGATGGATATAAGGGAATACGTGACAACAACGCCAATATCACCGCAACGACCGCAACACACACGATGACCAACAGACTGCGTGACGAAGCTGCCACTAAAATGCCGGCCAGTGTGCCAATGAATTTGACCCGTGGGTCGAGCTGTTGGAGCATGCCGACTTGCTCGGATAATGCCTCGGCATACAATGATCGTTCGATGGTCTCAGCGAGACCATCGATGGTGCGTTGCACGAAATTCCCGCGTTTTTTGCCGTGATGTGCTTCACCTGCCATGTCGGCGACTCCTTGACAACCACGCTGTGGTGTCGTTAATCAGGGATAACGAAGGGGCAAACATCACGATTGTGGTGTGTGATGTTGCCCCAAAAAGTAACTGAAATGGTTTGGGCAGATATGGATGTTCGATATGCCTATGTGTGGTGTTGGGCACGATCGCTACTGATGCGATTACTGATAAATCCATAGAGCACCATGGCCAAGATGACTAACCCAATCCCCATGAATGCTGAGAAAATATACCCAACCTGCTCTTGTGAAATAAACGGCACTGCGTAATCGGGGATGGGGGCTGCCCATAGCTGGCTCCACCAATCGAGCCCAGCCGGAGTTGCCTCAGGGGCACTCGCACCCAGTGATGCCTCGGTGATGGCCTGACGTGCCGCAGGGTCTGCGAATTCCTCAGCGCCCCACTCACCCCACGCCGTACCAGCTGCCAGCAACCCGAGTGGTGACAAAATCATCAACAGGGCAACGACAACCCACATCTTGCGGGTACCAACCCACGCATTCTGCGAAGATTGTGCCATAGTGGCACTCCAATTGAGGAGCGATACGTCGTTGCGCTGCAGGTACGTCACAACACCGGCGGTGACAATCAACTCGGCGATGCCTGCAATACCGAGATGCCCGATCATCATGGCCGGAATGGCCACGTCAAGCCCGTATGGTGCGTACAACGGTGCACCATTGGCGTCTGTGAAGAGCAGGGGCTGAATACCGAATTGAATCGCCGTGACAAATGCTGCCATATTGATGGAGGCATATCCGGCTACTGCGGCCGCAATGACCCGACGTGGAGCGGTCAGCTCGCTTTTGCCGGCAATACCCTGGTAGACCCAGTGGGCCACCAATGAGCCCACAATGGCAATGTTGAAGGCGTTGGCACCGATGGCCAAGATGCCACCGTCACCAAAGAAAATCGCTTGGATGGCCAGTGCAATCGACACCGATATCATGGCCCCCCATGGACCAAGCACGATGGCCGCAATCGCCGCCCCCGTGGCATGCCCAGTCGTACCACCAGGTAGTGGCAAATTGAACATCATGATGACAAATGAAAATGCAGCAAAAACGGAAAGCATGGGGACCATGCGTGAACTCAATGCAGCTTTGACGCGCTTGCCAGCTACGTACCAAAATGGTGCAGCTGCCGCATATAATGCGGCACAGGTGCTTGGACTAAGGTATCCTTCTGGGATATGCATGCCGAAACCCTTTCCGAAAGAAATATTTTAGGAGTACATAAAACAACTCCTGCATACAAGTTTGTACGTAGGAGTTGTTTTGTTGGATGTATGGCGTTGTAATGCAGTTGATGCTATAGGAGCTTCTCTACGATGACGACATCTCGCCAAGCGCCGTCGAGTTGGGCATGGCGTTCGTAGATGCCCACTTCGCGGAACCCCTGGCGCTGCAACAGCGTGCGACTCGCCGTGTTTTCGACAAACACCCGCGACACCAGCTTCCAAAAACCATGGGCTCGTGCATGCTCAAGCAGTCCAGCCATAGCCGCAGATCCGGCCCCGCGCCCCCGCCAATTGCGTGCGACATACACGCTGAATTCTGCAATACCGGCATAGCACTCACGTGCCCGATAGCTCGAAGTACCTGCAAAGGCGACGACTTCGCTGTCATAGCATACCACCACCCAAGGGTGGGTGGTAGATGTCAGGGCTGGGATGATATCGGCCGGCACGCGCTCGCGTGTCTCGAACGTTGCAATACGGTCGACAATACCCTGGTTGTAGATATGGCAAATTGCCACAGCATCGTCAGCATTTGCTGGGCGGGTTGCATACATGGTGTGCTCCTAGGCAGTTTGAGCCGTGTAGGCCGCCATATTGGCCTGCATCTGTTGCCAGTGCACGTCGTCATGGTTTGCGAGAATTTCGATGAGCTGCAACACCGTGAGGGCGCCGAATTTGGCATGTTGCGCGGTGCGCACGAGCTCATCGGCCTCAAGAGTGCTCAATCCGTCGACGGTCAATTGTCGGCGCTCGCGGTACGTGGCCAATAACGTGGCGAGATCCTGGCTGTGGTACTGCTTGGCAGTGACCACTGCATCCGGTTGGAAAGCGGCAAACGTTGGATTGTCACTCTCGAGCATGCTGTTGATACGCTCGCCGTAGAGCTCGTCGATATCGATCAAATGCCCGACAATCTCACGAATGGACCACTCGTTGGTGGCCGGCTTATAGCAGGACTGCTCTGTGTCAACGGTGCTCAAAAACTGCGCAAGGCGCTCTTCAAAGTGGTGTAACTGACCGACGAGTTGGCGAATCTCTGCCATGGGAATTGTACTCCTGACGTATTAGCGGGTTTCATTGTACTGACGAAGGACATTCGTGATTTGTGTGTAGTGCAGGTAGTCGTGTCGTGCCAGATAGGCTACGATGAACTCTACCGTCCATAGACCGTATTCGCCGTGCCAACCACGGCGTTGCAGGTGCTGTGGTCGCAGTGTGCTGAGCCATGCCAGGGTGGTCTGACGCTCGGCAATCAGTGTACGCCACAGAGCCCAAATGTCGGCATGCTGGTAGTCGTTGCGCACAACGGCCGCATCTTGATCATAGGGCACGATGGTGGGGTTATCGTGCGTGCACAACAGCTGCATGCGCATACGTAATAATTGCTCGGTGTCGATGAGATGACCGATGTTTTCGGTAATCGACCACTCCTGCGGTGCAGGGCGGTATGTCAATGCTGCTGCCGACAACGGCATGACCATGGTGCGTAAGTACGATTGTGCATGGCGGAGGCTCTGCATGTGTGAGACAAGTGTGTACAACGGAATCCCTTTCTGTGTCATTAGTCGCGGGCAGTCTGTTGATAGGCGTCGAATACACTGCCTGCGGCCGCATTGCCACCACAAATCAAGGCCACGGGGCGTTGATACGGCGTCAAGTCGATCAACCCAGCCTGGATGGCGGCAATACTGGCTGCTCCCGATGGTTCGACCAGCTGATTGGCTTCTTGCCACAGCCAGCGCATGGCCGTGAGCATCTGCGTGTCGCTGACCAGCACAATCTCGCTGACAGCCGCTTTGGCAAGCGTCAATGTGGCTGCACTGACCATGCGTGGTGACAGTGTATCGGCAAACGTGGCCACACTGCTGAGTGGTGTCAGTGCCCCCTGATCGATGCTGTGTTTCATGCTCGGTGCACCGGTGGGCTCGACCCCAATGATGGTGGCCTGTGGTCGGCGTTGTTTGATGGCAGTCGCTGTACCCGCAATCAACCCACCGCCGCCGATGGCAATGATGAATACATCGGCATCGGGGATGTCGGTCAGCATCTCGACACCGAGCGTACCCTGCCCTACAATCGTCTGCTCGGCTTCGAAGGAATGCACATACGGGATGTCTTGCTCGGCTGCATAGGCCATGGCTGCCTCGTGAGCATCATCCCAGACCGCACCGTGGCGCACGACCTGGGCTCCCCAGGCAGTAATCCGTGCCTCGCGGTCGGCAGTGGCCCGCTCGGGCAGGTAGACCGTGGCAGGGCAGCCCAGCCGCCAAGCGGCATAGGCCAGTGCCACACCGTGATTACCACCCGAGGCCGTACAAATGCCCCGCTGACGTTGCTCGGGTGTCAGTTGCAACAAAGTATTGAACGCACCGCGCACCTTGAAAGACCCCGTCACTTGCGTGTTCTCGAGCTTGAGTGTGAGCTGTGGGTGGAAATCCCCACGTAGACTGGGCACGGGCAACACCGGTGTATGCCGTATGTACGGCGAAATACGCACGAGTGCGTCGTCAAATAACGTTGGCTGTATGTGCATGAAGTGTCCTCTCTTTGGTTCAATTATACCGAGAATCATGGTGCGCAATGCGCTGTTTTTCAGAGTTGTTCGCTGATGATGTGTGTCATCATAGCATACAGTTTGACAGTGTAACGATGTCTGTAAAATAATTCAAACTCATTTTAATTATTAAAAAATTTTTGAAATACTGACTTAACAGGTACACTAGACCCATGAGCAGGATGGTGCAACGAAGCGAGGGATGATGTTTGATATACGGACGAGTGTAGCGGGGCGTACGGTGCTGGTGACGGGTGGGCTTGGTGGGATTGGTCGGGCCTGTGTGGCCGAATTTCTGGCTCATGGTGCCCAAGTGGCGTTCACCTATGCGCAGGGAGTCGAGGCGGTGACATCTGCCGAGGCAATGGTTGCCACTGCGCCGGAGCGTTTGTCGGCACACCCACTCGATTTGCGCGATGCGGCATCGATCGAGGCCTGTGTGGCAGCGGTGGCACAGCGCTGGGGGGATATCCACGTATTGGTGAACAATGCGGCGGTGGGCAGTGCCACGGTGGCGACGTATGCCGACGATGTGGCCACGCAAGACACGACCATGCTCCAGATTAATGCGGACGGTAGCCTCAAGATGTGTCAGGCCTTTTTGGCGGCGGCGCAGGCCACGCTGACCACGGTGCCACGCAAGATCATCAATTTTAGTTCGGTGGGCGGCGGGGTGCAAAACTTCCCCGGATTTCGCCTGTCTGACGGCATGAGCAAGGCGGCGGTAGCGTTTATGACCAAGCAGTTGGCGGCCGAATTGGTGCATACGGCGGTCGACGTCTATGCGATTTGCCCGGGGGCCACCAACACGCCCATGTTTCAAGCGAGTACGCTCAACCACATGACTCCTGCCGAACAACGCGAGTTTGCGGCAGCACTGCCCAAGGGGCGACTGATTGAGCCGGTCGACATCGCCAACATTGTGCTGTTTTTGGCATCGGCATATGCCACGCCCATGCACGGGGCAGTCATCGATGCCTCGATGGGGCTGGGCGTACGCCCGGGCTTGATTACCGAGCGTGGGCACTAGGGGGCAAGGATGGATGCGAAGGCACTACAGCATGTGCTGGGGCTGTTGGCACAAACACCGGTGATGGACCCGTGTGAGCTTGACGGGTGGTGGGTGACACCGTTGGTGGGTGGCACCAACAATGCGCTCTACCGCGCCACCAGACAAGATGGTGATGTGGTCATCAAGTGGTGCATCCGTGATGCGCGAGGCCGGGCCGAGCGTGAATATGCGGCCTTGACGTGGCTTGATCAGGTGGCGCCCGGGTGTGCACCACGCTCGATTATGCTGGAGGCAACACGCTACTCAAAACCGGTGGTAGTGCAGACATATGTGGACGGGGCGGTGTTGACTGCACCACCGCGTGATGATGCAGAGTGGTTGGCCTTGATTGCGTGTTTGGTGCGCATCCACCAGGTGCCTATGGCTGGTGGTACGCAGATCCGGCCGGCATTCATCAATGCGGATTCGGTGGCGGCAGGGCGACAGATGATTCGTACGCAACTCACCGCAATTCCCGAGGATGCCTGGCCGGCGACGCTGTATGAGTTGGTGCGGGCCCTCGACGCCATCGTGATGACCGAGCTGGCGCCGGTGCCGTTGACGTTGTGTCATGTGGATTCCAACCATCGCAACTTTGTGCAGACCACGGCGGGCATGGTGGCCGTGGATTGGGAAAACAGCGGTTGGGGCGACCCCAGCTTCGAAATCGCCGAACTGATTGCACATCCGGCCTATCTGACGGTGCCTGCGGACCGCTGGCAGTGGGTCATTGATACCTATGCCCGCCTGATGGGGCACCCACATGTGCGTGAACGCATCGCCACGCACCTGCGCATTTACCGGGTGTGGTGGGCGGTGCGTTTGGCAAGATATCTGTACGAGGTGCCCCGCAACCGTGATGAGCGCCTTGTGGCTCGTGATGCTGACTGGTTCGATGACATGCAACGCAAGTATGCGCGCTATGTGGCCGACGCCTGGGCTGGTTTGGCTGGTTAAACAAGAAAAGGAAGAACGATGCATTTTTGTGATCTGGTTGGTGTCGATACCGCCACCATTCATACGGCGTTTGTGGACGCGTTTTCGGAATACGAAGTGCCCATGGACATGCCGTTGGCGCGCCTGCAGAGCATGTTGATGACGCGCGATTATCGCCCCGAGTTGTCGACGGCCTGCATGGTCGATGGGCAGATGGTGGGCTTTGTGCTGGTGGGTGGGCGGTCAATGGGTGGCGCGCTGGTGGCATACGACTGTGCGACGGGCGTGATGCGCGCCTTTCAACAGCAAAAAATCGGCTCGCAGTTGTTGCCCGTGGCGCTCGCACGCGTGCAGCAGGCGGGTGCGCAACGCTTTGTACTCGAAGTGCTGGCCAACAATCAGGCGGCGCAGGCGCTGTATCGCAAACACGGATTTGCGGTGACCCGAACCCTGCACTGCTATCAAACCACCGTCGCTGTGGTGCAAGGTGCCGATGCTGTGCCACATCGGCCGGAGATTCTCGCAGAGGTCGACGAGTCGGCCTACAACTCGTTTGTGCCGACCTGGCAAAATCAGCTGGCCGCCTACCAGCACATGCCGGATGCGTATCATGTGGTGGGATTGTTGCGTGGGGATATGCTGGCCGCTTACGGGGTGATTCACCGTGACAGCGGCAGTATTTTGCAGATGGGAGTGCACCCCAGCCAGCGTACTGCTGAGGTGTTTGTGGAGTTGACGCAGCACCTGGCAGCGGCGGTGGGCACCACGGCCTTGCGCATTGTGAATATCGAGGCAGATTCGTGGCTTGACCAGCAGTTTGTGGCGCTCGGCTGGCAGAACTTTGTCAGCCAGTACGAAATGGAGAAACGTTTTGAGTGATGTGATGCGTGCGCGGGTGGTGAGGTAATTTACACCCACCGATTGCGCTTCGCTTTTTCTACTTCGCGTACTTTGCGTATGTTTGATTGATTTATCTGGTTGAGTCGCACATAGTCGGGGTGCTGTGCAAAGTATGGACCAAGCCAGCCGTCTTCATGGGTGAACGCCATTGTCCAGGCCAAATTGGGAGGAAAGACATAGTAGTCTGATAACGACGACGATTCTGGCAACATGTCTGTCAAGAACGCGAGTGTTCTGTCATTCGATAGAACGACAAATTCGACTCCCGATTGACGTTTGTAGGCCTCGATGGCAGCAGTACCACGCATACAAGGGTAGCAATCTGCGCTGAACACGTGCCACAGGAACGCACGTGTGTTGATTTCTTGGCCGTGTGCGCAGAACGTGGCAAGCCAATTGCTGGCAAATTGGTTGGCTTCAGCTCCCGAAAATTGGTGTATCACGGTGCCTGGAAACACAAGGGCGTCACCGTGGTTTCCGTGACCGAAACGGGTAGGATTGGTACGCGCCATTTTGCATTTGACCTAACTAGGTGTGATGTCTTTGACACACGATAGAACAGATTTTTACTCGAGTGTAGTCGATTGTATGGCGGAACAGTGTATTCATGTCAATATAAAAACGGAGATTGACCCGCTCTTTGTTGCATGCGGCTGGCAACGATTTGTCAGCTAGTACGAAATGGAGAAACGTTTTGCATGATGTGATGCGTCCACAGGTGGTGCTGATCGCTGGCCCGGCAGGCGCTGGCAAAACCAGCATGGCCAATGTGATTGGGGCTCGGCCGGGGTGGGTGGCACTCTCGGAAGATGAGTTTTGGGGGCGATTGCCCCGCGATCCGCACCTGTTGCGCACGGATGCCGAAAAAGCGGTGATTCAGGGGCAGGTGGTGGCCGAGGCCTGTGCCCAACGCGCGGCTGGGCGGCGGGTGGTGATTGAATTCATCATCTACGAAGACCCGCCCCAGCCGATTCTTTTTTATGCGGATGCACTGACCAAAGCCGGCAATGTGGTGGCCGTGCGTGTGCTGCGCCCGGACGTGGAGACCCTGATGCGCCGTCAGGAACAGCGTGGCAATGCGCACGACACGGGGCTGAGCGAGGCGGTGCGCCGCCAGAACGCCGTGCATCAGGTGCGTTGCCTGCACAGCGCGGCGATTGACCCGGCGTGGGTGATTTCTGCCAGCGACCTGCCCCTGGCCGATTTGTATGCGGCACATTTCGCCGCACTCGTCGATTAAGCGGGTTGCGGCGTGCTGGTGGGTCGGGTGTTGATGCGGGCGGCCAGGGCGCTGCCAATCACGGCCGTAGCACCGGCCAGGAAGAAGGCCAGCAGGTAGTCACCGGTGTTGTCGCGGATGACTCCGCCCAGCCAGGCGGCTAGGGCGGCGCCCATCTGGTGCGCAAAAAAGATCCAGCCGTAGACCAAGCCCACGTTGCGAGCCCCGAAGACCTCGCTGGTGAGGGCCACGGTGGGCGGCACGGTGGCGATGTAATCGAGCCCGAAGAGCACGGCGAAGATGGAAAGCTGGAAGGGGTCGTGCACGAAGGGCAAAAAGAGCAGAGACAGACCCCGGAAGCCGTAGTAGGCGGCCAAGAGCAGGCGCGGTGAATAGCGGTCGGTGAGCCAGCCCGATGCCAGTGTGCCGATAAAGTTCATGGTGCCCATGAGGGCGAGTACGCCGGCGGCCACGTCGGTGGTGAAACCGTGCTCGATGGCGTGGGCCATCAGGTGGGTGCCAATCAGGCCGTTGGAGGTGGCGCCGCAGATGAAAAAGGTGCTGGCGAGGAGCCAAAAATCGGGGGTGCGCAGGGCGCGGCGCATGACGCCGGCTTCGGCGTGTGAGGTATTGGGGGGTGGGGCTTCGCCGCCGTAAGGCGTCAAGCCGATGTCGGCGGGATCGGTACGCACCAACCAGATGATGGGGATGATGAGCAAGGCGGTGATGACGGCCAGCAGGAGCGAAGCCGCCCGCCAACCCTGTGCAGCGCCGAGCAGCGCTAGTATGGGCACAAACAGGAGCTGCCCGGCGCTCGTCGCCGCACCAAACATGCCCTGCACGAGACCGCGGCGGGCGACAAACCAGCGCATGGCCACGGCCGCACCGAGCACACCGCCGACGATGCCCGTGCCGAGCCCGCTGACGGCACCCCACCACAGCGCAAAGGTGATTTCGTTGGTGACCGTGGTACCGATGGCGGCGCTGGCGGCGATGAGCACCAGACCGATGATGGCCGTGTTGCGCGTGCCGATGCGGTTGATGAGCGATCCCACGAAGGGACCAGCCAGACCGTACAAGACGAGACCGACAGCGACGGAGAGACCCAGCGATTCACGGCTCCAGCCGAATTCGTTGGTGAGGAGTGGCAAAAAGACTCCGGGGGCCATACGGGTACCGGCCGAAATCAAAATGGCGCTAGCGATGGCCCCGGCAACCAACCAATGGCGAGAAATGCGCATGGGGGAGACTCCTGAGTGTATGTGATAAGATGGCAGATACTATAACATAATGGGCAATTGAGAATTGACAATTAATAATTATCAATTGATAATTGTCAATTTTCCATTCAACGAGAACCAACCATGCAACAGACACCAACCATAGCAGAGATCCAAGCAGAGCTGGCAACCCTGGCCACACCGCGCATGAAGAAGTACTACCTGAGCCTAGGAGTGCATGAGTCGGTCTACGGAGCACCTACGGGTGCCATGAAGCCACTAGCACGGCGCATCAAAGGGAACCAAGCATTGGCTGAAGCGTTGTATGCCAGTGGCAACTTCGACAGCATGTACTTGGCGGGCATGATTGCCGATGTGCCATCCATGACGCAAGCGGATTTCCGGCGCTGGATGGCGGCTGCCTACTGCCCGACGATTGCAGATTTCATCGTGTCAGTGTCGTTGGCCGAGGCAGATTTCGCCCAAGAACTTGCTACTGAATTCATCGACAGTGCCGAGGAAACGACGAGCGCCGGCGGCTGGAACTGCTACGAGTGGCTGCTGGGGTCGCGCCCCGACCATGAATTTGCGGTAGAGGGAGTGCGGGCGTTGCTTGAACGGGTGCAGACCACGTACGCGGCGCAAGCAGCGGTGGTGCAATTGGCCATGCAACGGGTGGTGGTAGCGATTGCGGTGTCGTATCGACCGTTGCATGGTGAGGCCTTGGCGCTGGCGCGGCGCATGATGCCCCAAGCCGTGCCGCAGATTGAGCAGGCGATTGCCAAGGGGCGCATCGGCTTCAAACGCCGGCATGTGCGCTGTTGATTGATTTCAACGCTCGCGCTGGCCAGCTGCGAGCAGTGTGACCATTTCGGCGATGCGTTGGGCGCGTACCTCGGGCTTGCCCTTGGTGCTGTCGACCCAGCGCATATATTTTTTGCGATAAAAGGTCGGGAGCCCATCGAAAAATGATTTGGCGGCTGGGTGTGCCGTGAGGGCGGCCACCACGTCATCGGCGAGATTATCTTCTTGAGGGCCTTCGAGTGCCAGGCTGACGGTGACTGTTTGGCCCATGGCGAGGCCACAATCACGTAGCCAGGCCGGGCCCAGTTTGAGCAGGTACTGGCCAGTGCTGAGTGTTAATGCGCCACGCACGGCGATGGTGTTGATGGTGCCTGTGATGTGGTAGCGCGGGCGCGCGCCCCACGTCGTGGCCGGGTCAAAGGGCAGGTGGATGACGGCAGAGGTGCCTTGTGCGGTGAGGGTGGCAGTGAATTGTTGGGTCATGCGTACTCCTTTTCGTCCACGACAAACCGGATTGTGGTGATGGTGCTGGTCAATGTCAGGGTGACACAGTGATTCTTGATGGGCAATGAGGCAATGTCTCGTTCGCGGGCATCACATATATGGGCTTGGTACATTTGGTGCTGGAGCAAGCGTACCTGGATTGGCTGTTGGGGAGGATGGGCAGTCATGAGGCGTACAATCATGCCTGTGCCGTGAGATGCAGGTTTGATGGCTGTCACCCAGACGGTGGGATTGTCGATATGGACGAGTGCGTCTGCGAGCGCTGGCGGTTGCGTTGCAAGGGGCTGAGGCCAATCGTGATGATGAAGCTTTTGGGCGATCTGAGCAATGTGGTTGTATCGTGCATCGCCATTGTCTGTGAATGAAAGGGCGTAATCATAGGTATAGGCCTGATTTTCGAAGCCTGTGGCCGGATTAGCCGGAAGTTTGATAAATCCATAGGCTGTTTCACGGTTGGCATTGCGCATGACAATCAGTTCAAGTGTGCCGTCGGGCTGGTATGATACTGCGCCAGGGTATGGCTGGATGACCGCCAGCCCGTGCCCAGCGGTGGTGTCATGTATATGGAGGAAGCGTTGATACGGCCAAAAGGTGGGGTTGTAGATGCGTGTGGGTGGGCGTTGGATGATGCCTCCGGGAGTATCCATGGTCAGATGGTCGGCATGGATGTTGCTCATCAGGCGCATCACGACTGAATGGCCGGGGGCAGTATGGCCGATTACACGACAACGGAGTAAGGGGGAGTCCGCTTCGAACCATAGGTGCTGAGTGAACGGTTGACCATTTATGGTGGTGGAACTGATGATTTCGAGTCCATGTGTGTGTGTCACCACGTTGACTTGTGCTGACTGTTGGATGGCACAATCGTCCTGTTGCCAGTCACCGCCTGCAAATTCGAGCCCCATGCGCCATAGGCCAACAGAATCTCGATAGCTGATGAGTTGGTTGGAGTGTGGTGCAAGGCGGGTTTTGGTCTGGGTGGTGAGAGTCATCGTGCCATGGTGGCGGTCAATGGTAACTGCATAGTGCTGGGTGCGGACGTTGATGCTGTCGTCGTCTTGATGCCAATCAATTGATGCAGGGGAGTGTGGCTGGTGTGGCTGAGTATGACATGTGGGTAGTACCAGCTGAGAAGTGATTGCAAGGACTTGCTGAGTGGCATCCGTGAGCCACGGCACTTGCTCGCTGTAGACCACATCGTCGGGCGAGGTGCCGGTGATGAAATCGTGATGGTTGGCGGTCGTGGCTGTCCACCAGGCGTCAGCAAGTTTGTCGGCAATGGTGGATCGGTGTTGGTGATTGTGTGGCAACCAGGCGAGCATTTCTGCATGAACCAGAGCGTCTACGAGTTGATGGCTTTGTTGTTTGAGCGTCGGGCGAGCCGTATAAAACCCGGTCCAATAGGGGTTGGGGTCAAGTGTGACCACAGGCAGTTGATCTTGGAATGGTGCAATAAGTTCGAAGTAGTCGTCAAGCCCGGCGTTGACGGCCCAGATGCCGGTCTGAGGGTAATGATTGCGGTTGTAGCGGTCAAGTACGTCGACCAAATCATCGATGGGCGACACAAAGTCGAACCCGATTGGGCAAAACAGATAGGGAGTACGACTCACGGGGGCCAGTTGCTTGACGAATTGGTCGATGCGGCGTGCCACGTGGCGGTCTGAGCGATTGGGCCAAGAGTAATTGGCAAGGTAAACGCGACTGACACCACCAAAGGTGAGCATGTCGCCTTGGCCGTAGTTAAAGGCGTTCCAGTGGCAGAGCACTTCGGCGCCGTGATCATCGCGCCAGATGAAGTCAATACTGCACTCATGTTTGAGTAGGTGTTCGGCACTGGAACCTGGGCGTGGGAAGTTGTTGGGGAGTTCTATATCACAGCCGATGAAGTACATACCGTCGATGCGGGTAAGTGCAGTGTGAGTGAATCCTGCGGCGTTGAGTATGGACGGCAGGGCTGGTGTGCAGCCAAAGCTGTCGGTGAAATAGGCCAATGTTGGTTCTGGGTGCATACCATTGGCTCGGAGCCAGACCTGGCCAACTTCGAAATCACGTAGGAGGGCTTCGGTGCTAGGCACAATGGTGTCGGCAGTGGTGACCCCGCTACTCGTTAGGCGTAACCGTCTCGTATTCACCAGTGTGCGTATGCGTTCACGTTGATCGGGTCTTTCGTCCCAGTACATGCGCAGAAAAAACATGCACTCAATGGAATATACACGGCGGGGCTCGGATTCCAAGGCGGTGATGGCCTGATCAAGGTTGTGGCGCACGAAGCGGTCATAGTAGGTACGTGCGGTGTAGAGCCAATTCGGATCCCAGTGGCTAGATTCGGCAAAGAGGATGACTTTTTGGGCATCAGTGGGGATACCGAGGCGGCGGTGCAGCGCAGAGGATGGTACAGACGTCGTTGTCATGACATGAATCCTTTTTTGTGAACCGTGCAAATTGTGGAGATCAGCAGTGCTCTCGCCTATGAAAATCAGTCTACCGCATCACCAATACTCGGGTTGATTGAGGGCATCAGCACAGCGCAGGGTGCCGTGCGCGTCACTCAGACTACCCGGAGTGTAGGCCTGACACATCCAGGCACCCACGTAGTGCACGGGGTAGGGTGGTTGCACGCCCTGCGCGTCGACCGGGGCAAACCCGAATTTGGGGTAGTACTTGGGTGAACCCAGCACATAGATGAGATCGACACCGTGTGTGGCCAATGTGCGGCAGCCGTGTGCGATGAGTTGACGACCGATCCCCTGACGTTGCCAGCCGGGATCCACGGCGAGCGGGGCCAGAATGTAGGCGCTGAGGGGGCGTGTGTGTGATTCGACATGGACGGGTGTGAACAAGATGTGCCCGACCACGACTTGATTTTGTTCGGCTACGAATGAGTACAAGGGCTGAGCAGAGGCATCTGCATGCAATGCGGCCACGAGTTGTCGGATGATGGGACCCTCTTCGTCACCGAAGGCGGCATGGTGCAGGGTCAAGATGTGGGGCAGGTCGTTGTCTGTGGCGGTACGAATGATCATTGGGGATGAGTACTCCGAAGACGACAAAGGAATATTGCATGCATTGTAGCGCATGCGCCTTACATGCCTGACTGGTCGATTTCGGCTTGGATGCGCCGCAGGTGATTGGCGCTGCCGCCGGGGAGGGTTGGGTGCGGCTTGCCGTTTTTGAGCACACGCCACCACGGGATGGTGTAGTGCGATGGTGCATTGTTGATGCTGTCGGAATAGGCGGCCAACCACTTCCAATACAACGTGGTGCGCGATGGGCAGGTGATGTCGACCTGGTGGTGCTCAGCCAGGGTCCGGCGGATGTCGGCGAGATCGCGGGTTTCGCCATAGGGGATGGCCTGAATGTACTGCGCAATGTCGAGCGGTGAAGGCACGTACATGGTGCGGGCATGCATGCGTGCGGCTTTGGCGGGATCGAGTACGTGTACCGCGCCGGCGGGAGCGGTTTGCAGTTTGGTGAGTAGCATATCTGACTGCATATGAAACCTCATGTGAAATCAATATTGAGCAGACTGGCGAGTACTTCCATTTCGCCCACATGTTGAAAGGGATGCGTGAGCGCGAACGTCATCAGGCATTTGCCGAGACTCCAGCCGGTGTAGTTTTTTGTAAAGCCGGCCTGATTGCGCAGGGCCAGCCCCTCGTGTTCGACCACCTGCTGTACAACGGTTGCATCGAGGGTGTCGGTGAGCGGCAGCTGTGCGATGTGGGGCAGGTGTTGGCGGGTGCGGGCCTGCACGGCGGCCATGTAGGCGCGGAGTGCATCTAAATCGATGCGTTGGTTGAGCTGATCGACCTCGGCAAAGGTCATTTCGCCGCCGTGATGGCGCCAGGGCAGATTGAGTTTGGGCATCCAATCGCCATCGTCGAGGACTTGGTTTTGGCGCATCACAAAGCGATTAATGCCGGCATCTTCACAGCGGGTGATATGCCACAAATTCCAGGCAATTGAGTTGACACGTGGATGTGGGCGTTGGCGCATCTGATCAGGTGAAACCTGTTGCCAAAAACCCGAGAGATAAAACTCGGTCAATGGTACATAGCGTTGTAAGAAGAGCTGTTCGTTCATGCAATGTTGACTTCGATATCAACGATATCCCCGGCGGTGACTTGCTCGGCGCGTTGGACTGCGACTTTGACAGGGATGAGGTAGCGATTGTTTCTTGGGAAAAGCGACGTCTTCCACTCGGTCTGGCCGAGTCTGCAGGTGACCGGGATGACTCCCCAACCATAACTGACGAGTTGCGCCATGGCTTTAATGTCACGGCTTTGCGCTTCGTCGATGGCCACAAATAAAAAGGGAGCTGGGCCGCGCCACTCAAAAATATCGCCATGTACGTGCAAAATCATGACTGTGCGCTCCATTCTGTGGCCAAGATGGCGTAGAAATACTCATCCCACCAGTAATCGCCACCACGATGAATGCACTGACGGAAGTGCGCCTCACGGCGCATGCCCAGCTTTTCCATGATGCGATATGAAGCGGTGTTTTCGGGCTGACAGGTGGCAATTACGCGGTGCGCCTGCAGGGTGGTAAACGCGTGTGATAGTATCGCATGAGCGGCTTCGCTGGCGTAGCCCTGGCGCTGGTAATCGGGGTGGATGACCCAGCCGAGCTCGTAGGTGCGCGGTGCAAACCAGGCATGGAAGATGATGTGGCCAATCAAACGGTGGTCTTGCTGATGCACGATGGCGAGGGCCTGGGCCTCAGGGCCTTGTTGCTCGGCCACAAAGTCTTGGGTTTGTTGCCACGACATGGCGTGTGGTGGCACGTACTCCATGACGCTGGGGTTGCTCGTGTATGCATGCACGGCAGTGATGTCGTCAGTCTGGAACGGTCGGATGTGCAGACGCGGTGTCTGTAGTGATGGCAGCTGCATATAGGGGGCCTTTGGGTGTGTGTCAGGTTGTTGGCAGCAGAGTGGCGGCGATGCGGGCAAGTGCTGATGAGGTGGCGGTATGACGTTTTTGCCACATGCGTGCAAGGTGTTGAGCGTTTTGCTCGACTGCGGTATGCTCAGAATCGAGTTCGAGGTCGTACTGCATACCCTGATGTACGACTGCGAAATCGTTGGCTGCTTCTCCCGGGTTGCGATTGCCACGGGCCTGTTCGCGTCGCTCCAATTCGGGCAGGCTACAGTGGAGGGCGACCAGGTAGACATCAAGCCCGTGCAGGCGGGTGATGAGGTCGTGGCGCCAAGCGTCGTTTTCGATGATGTGATCGCAGATCACGTTATTGCCGGTGCTGGCCAAGGCGTGCAGGCACTGGTGCATGCCGGCAAACACGAGTGGGCGCATGCGCACCCACTCGTCGCGATTGGCACGGATGAAGTCCATGGGCAGGGCATTGCCATCGAGGAACAGATCAAACGAAAAGCGCACAAACGGCACAGGTGCAGCATGTTGGAATGCACGCACCAGCGTGGTTTTGCCAGCACTCGACGCGCCATTCACAATGATGATACTGCCTTGCATGATTAGCGACTCACGTCGATGAGGTCGCGCAACATGGCGGCGGCGGTGGGCATGGGGCCACGTTCGGCGGAGGTGGCACTGGCACGTCCCGAGATATCGGTGTGGTAGACGACACCCATTTCCCAGCCGGTCATGCGTGCCAGCGGGTGGTCGAGTGGCAATGCGGTCGGTTTGACGCTGAGGTCGTAGCGTCCGTCGGCTTGGCGTTCGGCCTTGCAGAGCAGCACAATGCGCTCGCCCTTGGCCACGGCGTCTTGCAGGTCTTGGGCGGTGAGGTGGGTGATGCCCTGTACGCTGAAGTCACGCACGTTGGTTGGTTGATTGAGCACGGCGTTGGCGACAATGGTCAGTTTGTTGGCGGCGTCCCAGCCTTCGACATCGAGCGTGGGGTCGGTTTCGGCCAATCCACGGACTTGAGCTTCTTTGAGGGCTTCGGCATAGCTACCACCCTGCTCCATGGTGCGCAAAATGTACTGGGTGGTGCCGTTGAGTACACCTTCGACCGAGCTAATCACGGTACCGGCTAGGTCGCGGCGGCCGAGGTTGATGGTGGGCAGTGCGCCACCTACACAGGCCGAAAAGCGCAATTTGGGTTTGTGGAAATCGCCACTCATGTCGCTGAGGGCGGCCACGGCAGGGTAGGCCAGGGCCAGCGGCGCTTTGTTGGCCAGAATGGCGTGCATGCCGGCAGTCAGGGCGGTCTTCACGGCCGAAAGGGCCGGTTCGCCGTCAACAAGGTTGACGGGTGTGGCCTCGACGAGGGCATCAGCCTTGACTTGGGCCAGAGCCTGTAGGGTGTCGAGGCCGGGGATGCCGTGCTGGGTGGTGGCTACGCTGCGTTTGGCTTCTTTGGCGGCGATGAGCTCGGCGATGTCGAGACCATCAGCATGGAGCGCGCCGCCTTGGGAGTCGATGGCGGCCACCACCACGATGTCGAGGTGGTAGTGGCTAGTGAGGATGGCCCGCTGTGACTGCAGAATCCGCAATAGGTTGAGATTGACGTTGCCGAGACCGGCAACAATGATACGCAATGTGGAGGGCATGATGCATCCTTATGGTGTATTCACGTGACGTGATGTATTGTAATGCAAAAGTCGTGAGGGTGACGTGTTATGCGCCTTGCGCGGATTGTTGCGGATGTAGCGCCGCACGGCATTGACGTGGGTGGGGGTGCGGGGGCATTGGTTGTCGTAATCACGTTGCCAGATTTGTGCATCATAGTGGAGACGATGCCTGATGGTACGCACGCAGGTAGCTTTGAACTGCGCCACAAACGATGAAATCGAGCGTGGGAGCCGATACAGCCGCCGACCTATGAGTGAGCGAGGGACGAAATACAATTGCTGCTTGATGCACACGAGCATGTGCACGTGATCGGGCATGACCATGATGGTGTCGAAGTGCATATGTGGCCGTAGTGCTTTTGATGACTCCCATTCTTGCATGATGATATGCCCCAAGGCATTCAAAGTCATTTCACCGTTCGCAATGTACCCAAATAACGGAGAGTGCTTGTGTGTGAGGATGGTGATGAAATACCACCCCTTTGAGCTGTAATTCCACGTCCGACAACGTAGCGAGCGGCGTTTCCAGATTCTTCTGGTCATTGGTCATGCCTCCCAATAGTGATGTGTATAAGGAGGTATACCGTTTTTGTGGGGAAGAAAGGTACGACCGTGAGGCAAGACAAGCAGATCGAGGGTGTTGGGCGGTGACGAAAGAGGACGGCGGTGGGAGCGAACGCGTTGAGGTGGGCGGTGACGAAAGAGGACGGCGGGGGGAGCGAACGCGGTGAGGTGGGGGGTGACCACA
>VFQS010001700.1_pt1 | contig 19525 bp, 19 predicted proteins | sample 3512361 | NCBI WGS metagenome assembly VFQS01 (sample SAMN10412375, study PRJNA504923) | tailings metagenome | isolation source: Relicate 1 Philex TSF3 active mining | place: Philippines
GACAAATAACCGGAAACACATGTCAGACACCGCATACCTAAACTGGCCCTTTTTCAACGAAGAACACCGCCAGTTACAAACCCAATTAGACAATTGGGCGAGCCAGAATTTGCATCAAACCCACGGGAATGATGTCGATCAAGCCTGTCGCGATTTAGTCAAACAACTAGGTGACGCTGGTTGGCTGAAACATGCAATTGGTGGCAAAGCCTACGGAGCAAATCAAGACGTGATTGATACTCGAGCGATTTGCATCTTGCGTGAAACCTTAGCACGCTATTCTGGCTTAGCCGATTTCGCGTTTGCGATGCAGGGATTGGGAACGGGCGCAATTAGTTTGTTTGGAAGCGAGCAACAAAAAACGCACTATCTAGAAAAAGTCGGACAAGGCAAATTAATCTCCGCCTTTGCTTTGTCCGAACCTACCGCGGGTTCGGATGTCGCCGCGATGCACTGTAGTGCTACTTTGGTACACGAAGCGCAAGGCGATTATTACGTGCTTGAAGGTGAAAAAACTTGGATATCGAACGGTGGCATCGCCGATTTTTATGTAGTGTTTGCCCGCACAGGCGAAGCGGCTGGCGCACGTGGTATTTCAGCATTTATCGTTGATGCGAACATCGATGGATTTGAAATTGCGGAGCGTATTGATGTAATCGCGCCGCATCCTTTAGCGCGTTTGAAATTCAATCAATGCCGTATCCGCGTCAGTCAGCGTATAGGCGAGGGTGGGCAAGGATTTAAAGTCGCGATGGCGACGCTTGATGTGTTCCGTACCTCGGTTGCCGCTGCTGCTTTAGGCTTTGCGCGCCGTGCTTTGGACGAAGCGATGGCGCGTGCAACCAGTCGTCCAATGTTTGGACAAACGCTGGCGGATTTTCAATTGACGCAAGCCAAGTTGGCACAGATGGCAACCACGATTGATAGCGCGGCATTGTTGGTGTATCGCGCTGCTTGGCAACGCGATCAAGGACAGCGCGTCACTAAAGAAGCAGCGATGGCAAAAATGGTCGCGACCGAAGGTGCGCAACAAGTGATTGACGCCGCAGTACAAATGTTCGGCGGCATGGGTGTGATGAGCGAAGTACCCGTGGAAAGACTGTATCGCGAAATTCGCGCACTACGGATTTACGAAGGCGCGACCGAAGTGCAGCAATTAATTATCGCCCGTGAAATGCTGAAAGACTATAAGGATGCCAAGCTATGAGCTTAGTGTTTCGCACACCAATTAGCATACGATTCGCGCATTGCGATCCGGCCGGCATCGTGTTTTATCCTCGCTATTTTGAATTGATCAATGGCGTAGTCGAAGACTGGTGTGCGCAGGGTCTGGGTATGAGTTTTCATGAAATGCATATGGTGCAAGGCATAGGATTGCCGACCGTGCATATAGAAACCGATTTTGTGAAAACCAGCGTGATGGGGGATGAATTGATCGCTGAGTTACGCGTCATCAAACTAGGACGCGCATCATCCACGGTAGAAATCCGTATGCTGGGGCAAGAACAAGATCTACGACTCACAGCTCGGCTGGTACTGGTGATGGCGCAGGTGCAAGAGCGCAAAGCGATTGCCTTACCCATCGTCCTACGTGAACAAATGCAAAACTATCTGGCGACGTAAGCCTGCCAGTGTAAAGAATTTATTTTGAAAGGAAAGACGATGGACTTTTTACAACCACCGGGCTGGGTTCGACCTCGCGGTTATTCGAATGGCGTTGCGGCTAAAGGTCGAACCATTTGCGTCGGTGGCATGATAGGCTGGGATGGACAAGAGCAATTTCATTGCGATGATATCGCTGGACAAACACGCCAAGCATTACAAAATATTGTCGAAGTTTTGGCTGAAGGTGGCGCCAAACCTGAGCATATCGTGCGTATGACCTGGTATGTAATCGATAAAAAGGAATATGTCGCTGCATATAAAGAAATCGGTGCTGCTTATCGCGAGGTAATTGGAAAGCACTTTCCCGCGATGGCAGCGGTGCAAGTGGCGGGATTGATAGAAGATAGAGCGCGTGTAGAAATCGAAGTCACGGCGATAGTGCCAGACTAAAGCGCAGTCGTATTGTGGTCTGCGCTTCAGTTTTTGCTTCTGATTCTGCTTATGTGCTGCGTCTATTTATTCCATCGATATTTTTTGCGCAACATCACGGATGACGTCTAGCAGGTAGTCGATGGAATCGGTAGTTTTTCGATGATTAATAATACAGGCTCGCAGCACAAATTCTCCGCGCAAGCGTGTGCCAGTGATGAAAACGCGACCATCTTTTTCTAAAGCTGGAATTAAAGCTTGATTGATATTGACCACCTGTTCGGCGCTGAGTAGCTCACCTGTGTAGCGGAAACAAGCAATCGCCAAATCACTTTGCGACATTAATTCAAAGTCAGGCGCAGATGCAATTTTCTTTTCTAAGTAACGGGTGAGCTCCAAGTCTTTTTTCATCATTGCCTGAATTTGCTTAAATCCATAGGCTTTCAACGACATCCACACTTTAAATGCTTTAGCGCTGCGTGAGAGCTGAAAGTAATGTTCGTTAAATTCGAGTCGGTCGGTTTTGCTCTCTAACGCGGTGTCTAAATAATCCGCTTGTTTAAAATAGGATTCTCTTAACACATCCCAATTTCGTACCAAGGTGCAACCTATTTCAAACGGTTGATACAACCATTTGTGGAAATCGAGTGCAATCGAATCAGCTAATTCCATCCCCGCATACTTTGCTTTTAGTTCTGGTAATGATGAGACCAATCCACCATACGCACCATCAACATGAAACCACATATCAAATTGCTTCGCGATATCTGCCAGTGCGGCTAAATCATCAATCGCACCAGTGTTGACGGTGCCTGCGTTACCAACGATGCAAAAAGGCATAAAGCCAGCGGCAAGATCTGCTTCAATTTGTTCGCGTAATTGTTGTAGATCGATTTTGAATTGCTCGTCGGTTGCAATGCGGCGTAACTGTTTGGTGCCTATCCCTAAAAGTGAAATACTTTTGTCGGTGCTGCTGTGAGTCTCGCTGCTGCAATAGACTGTTAATGGCTTCATGCCAAACAAGCCTTGTTGATTCACATTGAACTTGCGACAAAATACGTTGCGTGCCACTGTCAATCCGGTTAAGGTTGCCGTCGAACCGCCACTGACCATGACCCCGCCTGCCTCTGGCGTATAGTTGATCATGTCGGCAGTCCATTTAATCACGCGTTTTTCTATTTCTGTCATGGCAGGCCCAAGATGCCATTTGGTCGCGTTTTGATTAATCGTTGATGTTAGAAAATCAGCGATGCTAGAAATCTGATTGCCACCCGCCATCACATAGGCATACATATTCGGCCCTAGATTGCCGGTTGCCGTATCGAGCACACGCTGTTTGACGTAATCTAGTAATGCAATCGCATCACAACCCTCGGTTGGCAATGGCTCATCAAACCACGACGCAACTTCTGCTTGCGGATAATCATGAAACCCGTCTTGACGATCGATATTGGCATATTGCTGCATCACCAGATCGGTGGTTTTTTGTAAGATGCCTTGCAGTTCTTGCGGGCTATAGTCGAGACTGTTTTTCATAGTTAGATGCACGGGAAAGTTTGGATAAGATGCTTAGTTTAAATTCGCTATATTCGCTATATTAGTGGTCATCGTTTATTTCGATTTCTTTTGACGAGACCAATAAGAGAATTCTTCGGCGTGCACGTCAATGTCTAGTTCTTGCACGCGTGTCTGCATATGGTTTTGTGCATCATTCACGGCTTGATTGTAAATACTTGGTCCAATCTCTTCGAGTATGAAATCGAGTAAGGCGTTCGCTTGTAAATTGCCTAAACGTTCCTCCATGTTGAGATCAAAATAACGTTGCAATGATTCTGTCGCTTGTTTGCGTATTTCGGTTTTGAGCTGTATGGCCATGATGAAATCAATGAGAGGTTGACTGATGTCTAAGTGTAGCTGAAGAAAGCAGTTTTTTCAGTTCTCAATTGAGCAGATCTTTATACATGCTATTGCGATAAAAACTTATTTTTGCTCTAGTGACGGTGTTCACACCGAAATCCATTTGCCATTTATTTCAATAATCCCCTAAGCATTGTTGATTGAAAACGAAAGCTCGTTTAAGGACTCATGCGCGGACGTCTAAGAAACTTACACAAAAGCCTTAAAGAAAAATAAATCTTGAAAATACAATTTAACTGTATTAGTATATGCATACAGTAAATTTTAAAAATTTTTCTATGAGCGCAGATCGGGATTTGCCGGCCGATATTTTTCAGATCGTTACTGGCAGTAGCGAACCTATCTATAGGCAAATGGTAGAGCAACTTCGTCGCCAAATATTAGGCGGGCAGATACGCGCCGGTGACGCAATGCCATCCGTGCGTGAAGTTGCCAGTCAATTGGGTGTTAATCCGATGACGGTATCGAAGGCATACAGCTTATTAGAAAGTGATGGTTGGCTAACACGTCGTCGCGGAATGGGCATGGTGGTGGCAGAACCGGCGGAAGAGTTTGATCAAGCAGAGAATCGATTAGAGTTAATTCGACCTAGTTTAGAGCGGGTAGTCTTAGAGTCGCAGCAATTAAAACTGGCACCGAGCGCAGTCATCAAAATGTTGAAAGAACTGATGAGTTCTTAGATACATGTAAGCATTTAAAAAACTTAAATTCGATATCCAATATTGGAAATTAGAGAGCAGAAATCAAAACATAGCCTCTCGTCTTGATGCAATTGCTTGCTTGTAAATAAGTATTTTGAAATTATCTTTTTCAGATTTAGTTTTAAAGATTTGTTTTTGAATTTTGTAGTTAAACATTGAATGGAGTCCTTATGAATGTAATCCAACAACTATCAGCTGTGTTTTATAGAGTGTTAATGAGCTGCATTTTGATCGTATTGTCTTGTTTCTCTAGTTTAAGTCATGCACAAGTAACGAGCGACAAGCCAGCGCAAGCCAAGGCGCCAAGCGCTGAAGCAACTCGCGGATTGCTGTTCGAAATTAAATCCGGTTCGAAAACTGCCTATCTTTTTGGCTCCATTCACATTGCAAAAGCCGATTTTTATCCTATGTCACCTAAGGTTGAAGCAGCATATATGCAAGCGGATACAGTCGCGGTTGAAGCGGATACTTCTGATCCTGCTGCGACCCAAGCGATGATGCCAAAGTTGATGTACACCGCGCCTGATAAGTTAGAGAAACATTTGAGTGCAGCAACTTGGAATGACTTTAAAGCTGTGTTCGGCCCTGGTGCGGAGCAAATGCAAGCCTTAAAACCCTTCATGATTAGTTCCGCGATTGCGATGCAGATCGGTATGCAATTGGGTTTTGATCCTATGCAAGGTATCGACATGCATTTCATTAAACGCGCTAAAGCCGATAAAAAAGCATTGGTAGAACTTGAAAGCTTGGGTTTTCAAGCGGATATCGTTAGTAATCTGACAGATGAAGAAAGCGACGCTTTAATTGCTTCTTTGATTGACTCGATTAAAAAACGTGAAATGGCGGCTGAGTTGCAAAAGATTGTGGATGCATGGAAAGCAGCGGATACAGAAGCCGTCGCAAAATTATTCGTTGATTCAGCGAATAAAAATCCTGGTTCCAAGCGTTTGATGAAAATGTTGATGGATGATCGCAATGAAGGCATGGTCAACAAAATTAATCAAATGATGAAGGAAGACAAAAAACTGTTCGTCGTCGTCGGCGCTGGTCATTTAGCGGGTGAAAAAAGTGTGGTCGATCTGCTGAAAAAGCAAGGATTAGAAGTACAGCAAATTCGTTAATCGATAAATAGATATTTTTTTGCGATAGAAATAGTTAGGACGCATCATGCAAGCACCTATTCGTATTAAAGGCTTGAGTAAGCAATTTAAACCTCAGCGTGTTTTGAAAAATTTAGATTGGGAAATTGAAGCTGGCAGCATCGTTGGATTACTCGGTCGAAATGGCGCCGGTAAATCGACTTTGATTGAATGCCTGCTAGGCTTGCGTGATGTGGAACCTGAGAGTGAAGTGTATCTATTTGGTGAAGACGTTCGCCATATGTCGGATGCAACTAAGGCGAAGATTGCTTATGTTCCTCAAAATAGTGATTTGTTTGAATGGCTAACACCGCGACAAATGCTGAATTATTTTAAAGCGTTTTATCCACGCTGGAACGATGCCAAAGTGGACGGCTTGATGCAGCGTTGGAATTTGCCTTATGACAAAGTGATTGGTCAGTTTTCGGGAGGACAAAAGCAACGTTTGTCGATTATTCGTGCCTTGGCTTATGAACCTGAATTATTAATTTTAGATGAGCCTGTAGCGAGTCTTGATCCAGCAGGTCGACGCGATTTTCTGCGTGAGATCGTTGATAGCGTGATCGATAAAAACACCACCATCGTGTTTTCCACCCACATCTTGTCGGATTTAGAACGTGTCGCAATGACGGTCGCCTTTTTAGCAAACGGGCGCATCGCGCATCAGCAGCCGCTTGATGATTTGATGGAAATCAGTTTGCAAGTGACGGGTAGCACGGACCTAGTGAATCAGTTGTCACCACAAAAAAATCTAGGTTCCTATCGTATTGATGAGACGCATTCGCGGCTATTGGGACAGTGGAGTGCGACGCAATCAACAGAGTTGTTGGCACGGACGGATTTGCGGGTCGAGCGTTTGAGTCTCGAAGACCTTTTTATCGAGATGACCAAATGAAAATTATCCTAAGCATTTGGATGCAGCCTTTGTACGCGAGGATGAATGTTGATAGCAAAAAGACCTTGCTGATGGCTTTATTGTTTGTGCCTGCGGTGGCGCAATTGATTGCAGCGATTCTTTATGTTTCTCGCCCAGATAAAGTCGATGCGAATATTTTTTTGTATAGTTTATTGATTGGTATTGCTGCGAATATAGCCATTCTGTGTTTCATGTGGTTTGTCTCGCTAGTGCAGAATGTAGGCCTGCAGTTTTCGCCGGCGAATGCTGGATTATTACCGAGGCAGGATTTTTATTTGAAGATCGCTTTGGCTTTGCCAGTGATGTTTTTTGCGACGATTACCGCGCTACTTTCTTTTCTTTTTGAGAAACAGTTTTCAATATGGCCAACGTTTATCACTGTTACACTGATGATGTTTTTGATTTTAATTGTGCGATCACAATGGCTAGTACTTCCCATGATTTTGTTTTTTCAAGCACCGGTTTATTTGAGGCGTGCTGGATATAAAGATACGGAGGATTTGATCGTAAGAGAGTTTGCTTGGTCTGCCTCGATAACTTTGTTGATCGCTTCGGCTTTGCTGATTATTGGTGGTGTGCATTGGGTATTCTCGAAGCGAAATGATAGCTTGTTTGATCGTCATAAAAAGCTGTTAGCTTATCGTGCGAGTTTGTTGGGACAAGGTATGGCTGATAATCGTTTTACCTTAAGTTTCTCCACTCTATTTTTTGGATGGATGTCGTTTAGCATTCGGCACGCACGAAAGCAGTTGAGTCCCGATAAAAGTAAATTGCTAGGCTTTTTGTTTGGACCGAAATTGCACTGGACCACAATTTTTTTTCAAATGATCTCGATGGCGCTGGGCGGTGTGTTGGTCGTATCCTTACTTGAATTTTTCTCAGTGCGTCAGTCGAAAGATTTTTTAATGGGATTTGGAGTTGGCTTTGTTAGTGTATTGATTTTATCTATCCCACTATTTTTCTGTTTGATGTTGTTCTACAGCTTATATCAAACTCGTGGCGAACAGGGATTGTTAAGTCTGACGCCGGGTACGGGGAATGCGAAACAACGAGATCGCTCTATCGTGGCTTTTTTTCTTCGGCAATTTGCCATCATGTATAGCATTAGTGTGTTTACCGCATTGATGATTTTGACGTATGTGGATTTGAGCGAGACGAAGCAGCTAGCTTTGGTTTTATTTATTACTTGCTTATTTCCCTTGATTCTCAATTTAGCGACGTCGGTCGCGAAGATGAAGAATGCGAATGATCATCCTTTGTTAAAGAATTTGTTATTGTGCGTCGCGCTGTTTGTTCTTGGCGTTGTTCTTGTGCTGATCGTGAATACAGCGTGGATATGGATATACGCGCCGCTCATTTTTATCGGTACGACTTATGTTTTATGGAAACGGCTGCGCGGTCATTTGCAGACGAATGTTTTCCCTGTTGGTCGCGCCGTGTAGTTGTGTAGTCGGATAGATTGCTGGGTTTATAAAAACTCAGCAATCAGCTTCACAATTTCTGCTCCATAACTTTCGAGCTTCTTTGCGCCGACGCCGGTGACACCGCGTAAATCCTCCATGGAGCGCGGTTTGGCTTTGGCAATTTCTCTCAATGTACTGTCGTGAAAAATAATAAAGGCAGCGGTGTTGTGGGCTTTTGCAGTTTCCACGCGCCACCAGCGCAATCGTTCGAAGATGGCTTGTTCGCTCTCTGATAAATTGGCTTCAGAAAAGTCTTTGGCCGATTGGCGCTTATGTTTGACGGCTTTTTCCGCTTTTTTATACTGACGTAATTGAATCGTGATTTCGCTACGAAGTACGGCGCGCGAACGTCCAGTCAGTTTGAGCGCGCTATAGTTTTCGTAATCAACCGATACCAGACCGAGTGCAATCATTTGGCGTAATATCGCGCGCCATTCCGCTTCGCTCTTATCAGAACCGATGCCGTAAGTGGATAGTTGGTCATGCCGCCATTGTTTAACGCGCTCGGTGTCAATACCGCGTAAAACGTCAATTACATGACCAGCGGCAAAGCGTTGATCAACTCGATAGATAGTAGAAAGAATTTTCTGTGCGGCGACGGTGCCGTCAAAAGAGCTTGGTGGCGATAAACAAGTATCGCAATTGCCGCAGGCTTGTGAACTCTGACCAAAGTAGTCAAGGATATGCACGCGCCGGCAATTGAGCGTTTCACACAAACCTAACATCGCATCGAGCTTGACGCCTTGCACGCGTTTAAAGGTTTCGTTTGCCTCTGATTCATCAATCATGCGGCGTTGTTGAACCACATCTTGTAGACCATAGGCCATCCAAGCATTGGCGCTGGCGCCATCGCGTCCTGCGCGTCCGGTTTCTTGATAATAACCTTCGATACTTTTGGGTAAATCAAGGTGGGCGACGAAGCGCACATCCGGTTTATCAATTCCCATGCCAAACGCGATGGTAGCGGTCATCACGATGCCATCTTCGCGTAAAAAACGAGCTTGATTTCGTGCGCGCTCAGATTGTTCCATGCCTGCATGATAGGGTAGTGCGGTGATGCCATTTTCGTTCAAAAATTCTGCCGTTTCTTCAACTTTTTTACGCGACAAACAATATACGATGCCAGCATCACCAGAGTGCTGCGCATTGATAAAGTCGAGTAGTTGTTTGCGTCCATTGGCTTTTTCGACGATTTGATAGCGTATATTCGGCCTATCAAATGACGACACAAATTGCATCGCATTTTCTAACTGCAAACGATGGATAATTTCATCGCGAGTTTGTTGGTCAGCTGTCGCTGTTAAGGCAATTCTTGGTACATCGGGAAATCGTTCATGCAGCACCGAGAGTTTGATGTATTCTGGACGGAAATCGTGTCCCCATTGCGAGACGCAATGCGCTTCATCAATCGCAAATAAGGCGATCGGCGTGACGCTAAGTAATTCGAGACAACGCTGCGTCATTAATCTTTCTGGTGCGATATAAACTAGATCGATTTCGCCTTCGCGCATCATGCGCTCGATTTTGAGTGCCTCGTCAAAACTCTGGGTCGAATTCAAAAAAGCTGCGCGCACGCCTACTTCAGCAAGCGCATCGACTTGATCCTGCATCAATGCGATCAGCGGTGAAACAACAATTCCAACGCCATGGCGAATTAAGGCTGGAATTTGATAGCACAACGATTTGCCGCCACCGGTTGGCATTAGTACGAGCGCATCACCGCCTTTCACCACATGATCGACAATTTGCCCTTGTTGTGAGCGAAAAGCAGGATAACCAAATACCGTCTGCAATAAATGCAGTGCTTGATCTTGTTCTGGCGTAGATATCAATTGCATTGAATGGAACTGCCTTATTCCGCCCAATTGATGACGCCAGTGTAAGCGGTAATCAAGATCATGCAGCCGAACGCGATTCGATACCACGCAAATGCGTTGAAGCTGTGCGAGCTGACATAGCGCAACAACCAACGCACACAGAAGAATGCAGAAATAAATGCGGCAATCGTACCAAGGCCGAACATCGGAATATCAGCGCTCGACAACTCATTACGTGCTTTGTATAAAGAGTAGACGGTTGCACCGAGTAAGGTCGGGATTGCCAGGAAAAATGAAAACTCAGTTGCTGCTTTTCGAGACATGCCGAACCACATACCTCCAATAATCGAGGCGCCAGAGCGGCTGGTTCCAGGGATCAAAGCAAAGGCTTGCGCTAATCCAATTTTAAGTGCATCCACTAGGCGCATATCATCCAGATTATCTATGTGCGGCGCGCGGTGTTGGCTGTTTAGTTGATGACGGCGTTCCGTCCAAAGAATAAAAATTCCACCGAGAATAAAAGCCATTGCAACTGGCACCGGTTTAAATAAATATGCCTTGATGTATTTGCTAAACATCAGACCCAAGATGGCGGCCGGCAAGAACGCAACGATGACGTGCAGAGCGAAACGTTGTGCCTTGATATCACTACCCAAGCCGCTCACAACATTGATAATTCGTTGGCGGTATTCCCAGCACACGGCAAAAATCGCCCCAGCTTGAATCACAATTTCAAAGACTTTGACTTTTTCTCCCGTAAAGTCAAGCAAGCTACCAGCAAGGATCAGGTGGCCGGTTGAGGAAATGGGCAAAAATTCCGTCAGCCCTTCGACGATGCCCATAATGATGACTTTAAGTGCGAGAGATAAATCCATGTTTGGTGCTGATTAATTAAAAAACGAAGGGACGAAGCTTATCATGTAGGAGCGTCATTTGAGCTGTAAATTACTCGCCCTGATGTTGCCAGTGGTGCTTAGCTAACTTATTTTGCAGTCGATGGTGATGTCGTTAGTTCCAACTGGGTCAGCCAAGCAATCGCATACTCACGGCTATCACCGCACATCTCCGCAGAAGCCTGTAACCCAGAACAACATGCTGGACGTTCAGCATGCCCGAAAATCGCACAGCGTAAATCAGCTGTGAGTTGTATGCATGGCATGCCAGCTGGCTTGCCATTTGGCATTCCGGGGATAGGGCTACTGATGGACGGTGCTGTGCAACAAGCGGCACAGCTAGGGCGGCAATGAAATGCGCTCATATCATTCGACGAAATCAAAACGCTATTTTATCTGATTCATTTTATTGAAAGTATGTGGCAGCGATTGTTAGGGAGCGAAAGAAGAGCCGAGCTTGACCATTTTGCTCTGAAGGCTTACATTACTGACTCTTGAGTAAGTTAAATTTAGATTGTTTTTTGTCATGATGTCATGTCCATTTAAGCCACGCTGGGAAAGACGAAAAGATGCGCGTCCGCAAGAACTGCTGGATGCGGCTTTGGATCATTTTGTTGCTAGGGGATTCGCAGCGACCCGTTTAGATGATGTTGCAAAATCTGCAGGGGTATCGAAAGGAACCTTGTATTTGTATTTTTGTAGCAAAGAAGAACTGTTCAAGGCGGTTGTGCGTGAATCGATAGTTCCCTTATTAGGCGAAGCAGAAGGGCTAATTGAGCATTTTGACGGAACGAGCGAGGAGCTGTTTCGTATCATCACCAAAACTTGGTGGAATAACATGGGCGCTTCTAAACTTTCTGGTTTGCCTAAGTTGATGACGGCAGAAGCAGGTAATTTTCCAGAACTTGCCAAATTTTATCAGGAAGAAGTCGTTGATCGCGGAGAAAAACTGGTTACAACCTTGCTCAAGCGCGGCATTGAGCGCGGTGAGATTCGCGAAATGGACTTGGAAGTTGCACCGAAAATTTTAATGTCGCCCATGATTATGATGATGATGTGGAAGCATTCGAACGGTGTGTGCCAAGTGGAGCCGGAAAAGCTGGGCGCATATTTAGATTTTTATATTGATATGGCCTTGCGCAGCATTTTGATTGATCAAAATCGCACTTAATTTATTGTCTGGATAATCACGGAAATATTGATCTATTTTAGGTTTTGAGTAAATACGCAAATAATCTGCATAGAAAACGTGAAAACCAGCGCGAAAACGATCATTTACAGACACGCTTTGATAAAATGGCGAATTTGGTTGGATCTTGAGCGAAGCTAATTGATGGTAAGCCGAGCTTTTCGACCTCATCGTCAGTTCAGATGGAGATGCGTAGTTTAGTCACTTCTGAAAACTGACTTTTTAATTTAATGCCACGAGAAATGAACATGAATATCGAACAAGCCCGTTTTAATATGATTGAGCAGCAAATTCGTCCAACCAACGTCAGCGCGCCTGAAGTATTGGAATTATTGGGAATTGTGAAGCGTGAAAATTTCTTCCCTAAAGAACAACAAAGTTTGGCGTTTTTTGATACAGGTTTGCCGTTAGCTGCTGGTGTGATTTCTTTAAGTCCAAAATTAGAGGCAAGAATCGTTCAAGAAGTGGCAGCAAAGAAGACGGATTCGGTACTGGTAATTGGTGCTGATAGTGGTTATTTGGCAGCCTTGTTAGCACATCAAGCACGTCATGTGACGGTGATGGAAGCGGTACCTGAAGTCAAGAGTTTAGCGCAAGCTAACATTAGCAAAAACGGCATTACGAATGTTGATGTTCAATGGGGCGACGCGTTAAAAAACACTAATTTCGCAAATTTTGACGTGATTGTTGTGACTGGCTCACTTGAAGTGGTATCAGAGAATTTGCAGCAACAACTGAATGTGGATGGACGTTTGTTCGTGATCATTGGTAAGGCACCTGTAATGACCGCAACATTAGTTACGCGTGAGTCGGAATTATTCTTTAATACCAAGGCATTGTTTGAGACTTCAGTGCCAGCGTTGACGCAAGCTGTTCCTGCGCCTACTTTCACTTTATAATTTGTTGTAAATTAAATTTTATTTATGGAACATATCTCTGCGTCTGAATTAGCAAATTGGCTGTCTGATTCATCAAAAAAAATGCCATTCCTACTCGATGTTAGGGAACCTTGGGAGTATGAAACTTGTCATATCGCGCAATCGCAATTGATGCCTATGTCGGTTTTGCCCTTAAGGTTAGAAGAGTTAGATCGTGATGCCGAAATTGTTTGTATTTGTCATCACGGCGGACGTAGTATGCAGGTTGCACATTTCCTAGAGAGAAATGGTTTTAATCGAATCATCAATTTGACCGGTGGAGTACATGCGTGGGCATTGCAAGTTGATACTTCTATGCCCACATATTAAGAGTTGTCTTTAGTGGTGCTAAAGACATTCGGTGTAGGTGGTTTATTGTCGTTTTTGCTTAGATTTTGCTAGGATTTTCTGAAGAGTAAATCAAGCAAGCGGCTTTTAATTTTTTTCGGAGCATTTTATGCGTAAATCTATTATCGCTACTTTTATTGCGACTGCGTTTATTTCTTTAAACGCTGGCGCTAGCGATTTGCTACAAATTTACAAAGAAGCTTTAGTAAATGATGCACAGTTCAGTGCAGCTCGTGCCTCAAAATTGGCTGGTCAAGAGCGTTCTGTTCAAGGACGTTCGGGTTTGTTACCGCGTGTGAATTTGACTGCAAATGCAAATCGCACACGTAGTGAGTTTGATCCAGACGTTGGATCAACAGTAAAGACGACAAATAACGGCAACACAATGAGTTTATCTTTGACGCAACCCTTGTTTAATTGGGGTTCCTGGGAAACTTATGAACAGTCAAAGTTATCGGTAATCTCAACTGACTTGCAGTTCGCCGCAGCACAGCAAGATTTGATGTTGCGAGTAAGCCAAGCCTATTTTGATGTGTTGGCTGCTGAAAATACCCTCAAGACACTGCAAGCGCAAAAAGTAGCAGTTGCCGAGCAATTAGCTTCAGCAAAACGTAATTTCGAGGTAGGAACGCAAACGATTACGGATACCCATGAAGCACAATCGCAATTCGATTTGATCACTGCGCAAGAGTTGGCTGGACAAGGTGACTTGGATGTAAAGCGCGCTGCATTACGTCAAATTATCGGTAAAGACGCAGGTGATTTAGCGAAGTTAAAAGATGGTGTACAATTGACCGCACCTGTTCCAGCTCAGTTGAATGATTGGGTCACGACTGCAGAGAAACAAAACTTTGTGGTTGCTACTTCTCAGATTGGTTTAGAGGTAGCACAGCGTGAGATCAAAAAGAATCGTGCAGGTCATTTGCCAACCTTAGATTTGACTGCGACGACAGGACGCAACTCTGTTAATGCAGGTGCCACAACACCATCTGGTTACGCCAAGCCAACTACAATTGGTGTGACATTAAATGTACCAATTTTTGCAGGTTTTGGCACCGACAGTCGCGTGCGTGAATCCATCGCTTTAGAAGACAAAGCGCGCAATGATTTAGAAACGGCGCGTCGTAATGCTGCCCAAGCTGCACGTCAATCGTACATTGGTGTGGTGAGTGGTTTAGCGCAAATTAAGGCATTTGAAGCAGCAGAAATTTCAAGCCAATCTGCTTTAGATTCTACTAAGCTCGGTTACCAAGTTGGTGTGCGTATCAATATTGACGTTTTGAATGCACAACAAAAGCTGTCGAACACGCGTCAAAGTTTAGCAAAAGCGCGTTACGATTCGATCATGAGTGGCTTGCGTTTAAAAGCTGCGGCTGGATCTTTGAAAGAATCTGATTTGGCTGAAGTGAATGCTTTATTGACGCAATAAATATAGCAATAAATATAGCTATACGACGTCACAAAAAAACCCGCTAAATTTAGCGGGTTTTTTATTGCACTCAGATTCGGTGGTGAATCTGAGACTTTTTGTGCTTGAGGAAAAATTTAGCCGCAGGCACCAACATAGCCACAAGAAATGCAGCGTGAGCAACCATCGATTTTTTGTAAAGCATAAGCACCACAATCAGGGCACTTCTTGCCTGTTGCTGTATAGCTGATAGGTGCGGATTCTACTTCATAGGCTAAGTCATCCATGCTGTAGGCAAGTTGCTTATTCTTGAATTTTTCTGCTAACACGACGATAGGTACCTGGTTGCCGCTGGCATCAAGGAAACCACGTTTCATCAAAATGCGCTGCAGCGAATAGCCAATTGCCGCGACCTCTGATTCGTGAAAGAGTGGGGCTTGTGAGCCATCGTCTTTGGTGATCATGCCGCAGCGTACGGTTCCTTTATCCCACACAACTTCGCGCATGTCTGCTAGTGCTTTCGCGATCGAACCACCAGATCGTGCTGCCATGGATAAGAGACGCATGCTAGCGGAAATCCATTGTTGACCATCGTTTTTTTGTCCAGCTGGCATGAAAAACTCGAATGGTCGTTCGATTGTTGCTGGCTCTCCACCGACGATACCCTGAACATGTATAAAGCTAACGGTGAGATAAACCGTCTTCTTGCCTTCATAAGTCATGTATTGGACTTTGGATGTGACAGATTCTAAGTCGCCAAATGGACGGCCATCAAATTGTTTGCGTAACAAATCATCGTCAGGAATGACTTTGGTAGCGGGTGCTGTGTTTTCAGTGCTGACGGATAAAACACTGCCAAGCACACTGTTTGGTCGGTAGGTGGCAAGTCCCTTGAGACCAGCGCGCCAAGCATCCATGTAGAGATTTTGGAAATCTTCATAAGGATAATCTGCGGGCACATTAACAGTTTTTGAAATGGCAGAATCTACATAGGGTTGCACCGCTTGTAGCATCAGCATGTGGTCATTGGCAGACATATTGAGTGCGGTAACAAATGCATGCGGTAATTTGCTATCGTCAGAGACGTCATTGCCTAAATGACGATACAAGCGCCACGCATGATCAGCCACTTCGTAAATTTTGCTATCGCCAACCGCCATACGTTTTTTACGATTATAAACCCATGAAAATGCGGGTTCGATCCCGTTTGAGGCATTATCTGCAAATGCCAAAGTAATCGTTCCGGTTGGTGCAATCGAGAGTAAGTGTGAGTTACGCAGGCCGTGTTGTGCAATTTGTTGGCGTAAATGATTTGGTAAGCGTTGTGCAAAAGCACCTTGCAGATAGAGTTCGCTATCGAACAGCGGAAATGCGCCTTTTTCTTTAGCAAGTTCGACAGAAGATTGGTAGGCTGTATCGCGCATAACTTCAGCAACACGTTGCGCAAATGTACGTCCTTCGGCGGAATCATAGCGCAAGCCAAGCATCACTAGAACGCTTCCCAAGCCTAAAAAGCCTAAGCCCACGCGACGCTTCGACATTGCTTCATCTTGCTGTTGTTGTAGTGGCCATGCGGTTGCATCAAGCACATTGTCGAGCATACGTGTCGCAACACTCACAACAGCTTGGAAAGCTTCGAAGTCAAAGCTAGCTTGTTCAGTAAATGCCGATTTTGCGAAGCGGGTCAGATTAATCGAACCAAGGCAGCAGCAGCCATAGTCTGGCAATGGTTGTTCACCACATGGGTTAGTGGCTTCGATTGTTTCGCAATAGTACAAATTATTTTCGGCATTAATGCGCGATAAAAACAAAATTCCAGGCTCTGCATGATCGTAGGTTGAGGTCATTACCGCATCCCATAAATCACGCGCTCTAACCGTTTCATAAACCCATAAGCCAGAATCATTTTGGTAGGCGCCAGCCTCTTTTTTATCTTTGCTTGGTTCAGCTTTATGCGTCAACGCAAACTCAGAATCGCTGGCAACCGCGCTCATAAATTCATCGGTAACACCAATTGAAATATTGAAGTTCGTTAAGCCACCTTGATCTTTTGCGTGAATAAATTCGAGGATGTCTGGATGATCGCAACGAAGTACGCCCATTTGAGCGCCGCGGCGTGCGCCCGCTGATTCTACGGTAGAGCATGAAGCGTTAAACACTTGCATAAAGGAGACTGGACCCGAAGCACGGGAGCGAGTTCCTTTTACCAAAGCATCTTTTGGACGTATGGTAGAGAAATCATAACCAACACCGCCGCCACGTCGCATGGTTTCAGCCGCATCGGATAATGCTGTATAGATTCCAGGTTTGCCATCAGTTGTGCTTGAGACGGAGTCGCCAACTGGTTGAACAAAGCAATTAATCAAAGTTGCATGTAAATCCATACCGGCCGCTGAGTTGATTCGACCAGCTGGAACGAAGCCATTTTTTTGCGCCCATAAAAACTTCTCTTCGTAATAGGCTTGATAATCTGGTGCTTCGACAGTCGCGAGCGCCTTGGCAACGCGCGCTTGCACATCGTGAATCGTCGCCTCATCGCCTTTTGCGTATTTTTCAAGAAGTACGTCTAGGGATATTTCTTGTGGGGACATTTCAGTTAATCCTAGGATTTTATCGTTCGCATTCATATGGTTTTTTCTTGGAGGAGGTAATGCTTTGCAGCGGAAAGGAATATCTCATTATAGACCTCTATCGTGGTTTTTCCTTGATGGGACTCAATTTAGGGTTGCTATCTATTTTTGATTTAATTGCATTTCTTTTGCGTCGCTGATGAAGGACTTATTTAAGATTTTTGTTTTGCAAAAGCATTCTTGGATAAGCAAATTGCGCTAAATGCTGGTCTTGATCGTCTATTTTCTGAACTATTGATCTTGCGTAAGAAATTTGCCCTTACTTGTCCACTGCCTTTGATTTACATAAGAATGATTCTCGTTTATAGTTTTGCTTCAAGAAAATCTTTAAGAGTGCAAGTCTATGAACTCAGTAAATATCAAGTTGGCAACGCATGAGGATGTTGATACTCCTAACTATGCTACGTCGATCGTAGCGAAGAATGTCAGTTCTGAACGGGTGAAGAGTCTGTCAGACATCATGATTGGTGAGAGATGTGTGGTTCGTCAATTGATTGCGCCTTCTGACATGCCAGAGTGGCAAACGCAGCTTGAAGATATTGGTTTTATTGCAGGAGAACCAGTCACATTAATGGCGCGCGGTGCCTTAGGCGGCGATCCAATGGTAATTCGAATTGGTTTATCGACTTTTGCTTTGCGTAAGGCAGAGGCGGCCTGTGTTTTGGTCGATGTATTGCAAGATAAGGTTGCTGCATGAAACAAGCAAAACCCTCAGTCGTTCATTTTCATGCAAGTGGTCCTTTGGTTGCGTTGGTTGGAAACCCTAATTGTGGTAAGACCGCACTGTTCAATTTACTAACTGATAGTAAGCAAAAGGTGGCGAACTATGCGGGTGTCACCGTCGAGAGAAAAGAAGGGCGATTTAAGACAGCGTCTGATAAAACCATACGTGTATTAGATTTGCCCGGTACTTATAGTTTGCATCCGCGCTCGCCAGATGAACGGGTAACACATGATGTTTTATATGGAAATGCTGGTGGTGAAAAACGTCCGGATTATGTTGTCTGCGTAGTAGATGCGACCAATTTGCGACGCAGCCTACGTTTAGTGATTGCGGTACAGCGGCTCGGTATTCCCTGCATGGTTGCGTTGAATATGACCGATATGGCGGAGCAGCGCGGAGTTCATATTGATGAGCAAGCTTTAGCGCGTGAGCTGGGCGTTCCAGTGGTTCGCACTGTCGGGGTTCGCCAGGGCGGTGAAGCTGAACTGAGAGCAATGCTAGAAAATGTGGGCACCTTGAGTCAAGCTAGTGTTGGCGCACACTTGAGTGACGCTGATCCAGCGGTGCAATCGCATACCGATCTTGACCATGAGCGAGTAAGACAGATTCTATCCAAGCTAGGTTTGGATGACATTATTCCGCATATCGTTAGTGACAAAATTGATCGAGTGGTATTGCATTCCGTCGTTGGACCATTCCTATTGGCACTAATTTTGTTTTTAGTGTTCCAGGCAGTGTTTGCATGGGCAAATGTCCCGATGGACATGATCAAAGATGGTACCGAATGGCTTGGTGAGACGGTTACTGGATTGCTGCCTGAAGGATGGCTACAAAGCTTAATTGTGAACGGAATTATTGCTGGTGCGGGCGGGGTCGTGGTTTTCTTGCCGCAGATTTTAATTTTATTCTTCTTCATTTTAATTCTGGAAGAATCAGGTTATTTGCCTCGCGCAGCATTTTTGCTAGACCGATTGATGGGCGGTGTAGGCTTGTCAGGACGCTCTTTTATTCCGCTGCTATCAAGTTTTGCCTGTGCGATTCCAGGGATTATGGCGGCTCGTACGATTGCTAATCCCCGTGATCGTATGGTGACGATTTTGATTGCGCCATTAATGACTTGTTCTGCGCGTTTGCCCGTGTATGCTTTGCTGATTGGCGCCTTTATTCCACAGCGCGAGGTGTGGGGATTTTTGGAGCTGCAAGGTTTGGTCTTATTTGCCTTATACGCAGCGGGAATTATTGGTGCGCTTGCTGTTGCTTGGGTTCTTAAGCGGTTCACCGCTAAAAGTCAGATTCGCACCTTAATGATGGAGCTACCTAGTTATCATTTGCCTACCATCAGAAATGTGTTAACCGGCCTCAAACAAAGAGTTGTGATCTTTATGAGTCGAGTTGGCGGGATCATTATGATTATGACTATCGCCTTGTG
>VFQS010001701.1_pt1 | contig 19522 bp, 15 predicted proteins | sample 3512361 | NCBI WGS metagenome assembly VFQS01 (sample SAMN10412375, study PRJNA504923) | tailings metagenome | isolation source: Relicate 1 Philex TSF3 active mining | place: Philippines
CAAATGCACGAGTCCGGCCAAGCTAAGCGACTGCCATTGCAAGCCGTCGCGAGGATGCATTTGTGTTGCGGCGTTGTAAGTAAATTCATTCATTGATTTTCAACTACTTCTTCATTCTAGCTACAGATATTGAACACACAAATCGTGTCAATATGAGAAATTGGCGATTATACTTTTAGCGCGTGATTATAAACGGTCTTTTGCAACAAACATCAGAGCAAGCTTTTCTAGGCTCGATCCCACTAAACTACCAAAAATTCATCACTAACTACATCAGTTAAAAGAGAAACTGTACTTCACATCTGCTGAATTATCGGTACCAGACCGGCCTATAAATCGTATACGACGCGTTAACTGCCAGCTTAATTTCAACGCGCCACTCGCATCCGAGACACCGCGCTCAACTGAAATAACCAACCCCGGTTTCAATCGTTTGCCGATATTCACTACCTTATCGTTGGAAGACGAGCCGACCGAAGTAGCACCTGCGACTGTCTGACTAGGTAATTTTGATGCGCCACCATTTTCTGCTGGGCCGATAGAAAACTCATCAAAACCTAAACCTTGAACCAACTCGCGCGGAATATTTCGACTTCCATCACCACCAAAAATGGCACCAGCAGCCGACAGTAACAAGGACGCATCGGCGGTGCCCACTTGATCTGATTCTCGCCCTAACACCAGCCAAGAAATTTTTTCACTGTCGGGCACATTTGGCTCTGAAACCAAACGCACCTGAGGACTCGCGACAGTACCGGTAACGTCGACCCCTGCCTCGACTGCCAAACCTTTACGTAAAGCGCGAATATTCAGCGCTGGATTATTTGGTGCGCCTTGGAAATTCAAAATCCCACGCTCAATTTCTAATTGCTGCCCATAGCCCTCGTATTGCCCGCCATTGGTGATGATAGAACCGCTTGCATAAACTGGCGAATTATCATTGCTGCGTAATCGCAAAGTACCCGTCAAAGCGGTATCTAAACCTCGACCAACAAAGACAAAACGTGATCCCATATCGATCTGTAAATCCAATTTGGTTTTTAAGCCTTTTTTGCCACTATCAAGCTCGACTTCCTCATCGCGCAACTTAAGGCCTCTCGACACCAACACGTCACTAGACAAACTCGGAGGCGGCAGCTTCGGCAATTTAAAATAGGCCGCATCGGCTTTCAATTTACCAATCAGCGACCAGACCTTATCAACTTGCTTAATATTTGCCTGACCACTCACAACTAACCAGCGATCTTTGCGCTGCAGCAAAGGAAAATCTTTCCAATCCGCTTGAATAACGCCAGTTTGCTCACGCCAGTTGACTTCTCCAGAAGCAACAAACTCTCCTTCGCGACCAGTCCAATTCAAATCTTGCAACTGCTCTAGCTTGGGCACAAAATTGACTTTATTCGCAAATCGCAATTTCTCTAATTTCAGAACATCTTGATTCAAATGCGCGCGCAATTCGCCATTCGGAAATAGCAAACCTTCTGAAGCAAATGCGAGCTCTAAATTACGCCCATCTAGAGTCGCTTGATACACGGGCTGCGAAAATTTTCCACCAAAGCTCGCATTTAAATTCAAGGCTCCTTTCACCGCGAAGTCGGCACTCAGTTGGCCAGCAAGCCACTGCAATTCTGGAATGGTGGCCTGTAAATCACCTTTCATCGGTGCATCTGAATGAAATGTCCACTTGTCATTGACTCTTTGGATTTGCGTATCCAGATTTGCACGCCATTGACCAACCCGATCCCCCACGCTCTGCATACTTAACCGAACCTGCTCGGCATCACTACCAGCGATTAGACCACCGACCTGCATTTGCATGTTCAATTGATTCAATCCCAAGCTCATCGCTTGACCGGTACCATCCGCATCAGGAACATACAAATCACCCGCTTGCCTACTAAGCCGTATCTCTCCACGAGCGCTATCCTTGAGCTGCAAGTCCCAATCTAAACCCAAGCGTAAATCGCCATGAAGACTCTCTTGTGGCTTCACCAATCTTGTTAGGGCCATGACTGGAATGCCATCCCATTTCGCTTTTGAGCTTAAGGATTTCGGCGTCCATTCCAAATAATTTAATGCCAGCTTGCCAAAACCGCCGACCAATTGCGCGGAACCTAGTTTGACACCAGTAGAACTAAGTTGGATTGGCATGGGTGCTTGCAAAGTCACATCCTCGTCGGCCATCGTCGAATCGACTTTTCTTCCAAAGCCAGTCAACTGCATTTGATGCAGACGCCCGCTCCATGTCATATCGCCATCCGAGGCAATCGGATTAGATCGTTTCTTTTCGGGTTTGATTTTCTCCTCAAGCGCAGCCATGAGACCGCCTTGCGCACTGAAACCCAAGCTACGTGCTTTATCAAATTGCGCGCGCGCATTAATCGTATGTTGATTACGCACGCCAGACATTGACAACTCCAGTTGTTCAATCAATTGATGACGCTTCTCTATGGACAAGCCTTGCTGATCTTTATGTACCGGATCTAAAGAAATACTGGCGCTTTTTAACTCACTAGCGACAACTTGAATTCTCAAAGGATCTTGCGGACTCATACCGAGTTCGACATCTGCATTAAGCCTAGACAAAGCCCAGCCCTGCGCAGAGCGCAAATCATCTGCATGCAATTTTGCTTTGATAATCGGTGCATTTAATTTACCACTCAGCACCGCCTCTGCATTCGCTTTTCCCACTAAGGAAAATCCCGTTATGCTTTCAAAATGCGCCAGATCATCAGCGACAAGATTCAACTGCAACTGCGACTGTGCACTTCCCAAAGCACCATTCGCAGACAAACGATTACTACCCCATTGCACTTGCAATTGATCCAATTTGAGTAAGGATGACTGCTGCCAATCCGCCTGCCCTACTGCGAGAATTTTTTGACCTGCAAGCTCACCGGTCAAGCTAGGAATCCTCAATTTGACCGTCGTTTTCCCCGCAAGATTACCACTCAAAATAATGTCACCATCAATTCGTCCATGCGGTGCCAACCACCAATGTGCCGGATCAAATTGCGTCATTTTGGCCTGCATCTTAAAGGCACGCTCACCATCAAAATGTACCTCGCCGCTCGCATTTAATCGCGCTTGTTCCGCTTGCAACTCCAATCGCTTAAATCGCAATAAACCACTATCACCAACACGATTAAAGATAAAACTCGCATCTGCATTCAAGTTCGCTCTAGGCTCGGTTAATTGCGCTTGAAAATCAATTCCTTGCTCAGCTTTCGCTTGCAATTGCACTTCACCTTGAATACGACTTTCGCGCAGGCGACTATCGATTTGTGCCAAATTCAAATCCTTCAACACAAGCTTGGAGTCGAGCAACGGCAACTTCGCCGCACGCAATTGCAGCTTGCTCTGTGCACTGATACTACCGGCAAGTAATTCAATTTTGGTTTTGATTAAATTCAACTGCATATCACGCCAATCAACACCTGACTCTATCAATTTAAATGGCAAGCCTTGTTGATCAATCGTCCGTGCAGCACGATTGACGATGCGTATCGTGCCATTTAAATTGCCATTGAAAGTATCAGGCTGGCCTGCCGACTTGATATCAACTTGAGACTGCGTGGGTAGTTTTTGTGGAGACGTCATTGGTGATTTCAATGCTGTAGCGCTTGGCTGCAAATCCACATCAATATCAAGCATTGCAAATGGTGCATGTTGATTAATCCATTGTGGATTTAAACTGAGCACCTTCAAGTGCGCCGCATCGATAGGATGGGTAGAGAATGGCGACAAATGCAAATCCAGATCCGCACTTGCTTGCTGTTGTGGATCGACGCGCAATCCTTCACTGGTAGCAGTCACTGAACGAGCCTGTATCGATAATGCTTGCAAAGATCCAGTTAGATTGCCTTGCACCAGCACTCGTGGCAAGTCTTGATTGAGCTGTCCATGATAGGTAAAGGTACCGCCGAGCGAAAAAGGGCGTACCGTCTGTATCGCACTTTTTAGATGCAAACCACCCCATGCAGAATCAAGCTGCATCGCGATTTGATGTTCACGATTTGAGGTTTGCAGATTTGCCAAAACAGACTTCAACTCTATCGGCTTGATCTCTTGCCCATCGCTACTTAACTCACTTATTACGATGCGCCCTATTGCGGCCTGTTGAATCGCCACATTAATCGGTAACTGCAAATTCACCGGCATTACGGCTGGCGTCGTACTAGCTTGGCTAGCAATTCTTAGTGTCGAAACATTCAATTGTGAAATAGCGAGACGTCCACTGAGAATTGACCATAACTGCCAGTTTAATTGCAATCCATTGATACGGATTCTTTGTTGCGCATCTTGATAAATAACTTCATCGATTTGCAACTGATCTGCCAAGCGACCATGAAGAGGACTGAAAGTCAGTTTGCCGCCACTTAAACTTGATAGACTTTGCAAAAAAAATCGGCCACCGGCTTGCGTTTGCACGATCCCAATTAGTCCTAACAATAATCCTAAAACAAGGACAAGCGAGGCAAGCAAAAATTGACGCGCAGTATTTTTCGACTTTATTTTCTGTCTCACAGCTAGGTGAACAGCCGCCTCACTTTCGACAGCGTCTTTTTCAGTTACTTGTGCAGATGAATTTTGATCCGTCATGCTGAGAAATTCTCTTTAAAGTGTGGCACAAGCGAACAATTAAAATGCGATCGCGATAGAAAAATCCAAGCGGAATTTTTTAACTTCTTTACCGTACGCGACGTCCAAGGCAATCGGCCCTGCTGGGGTTTTAATTCTCGCACCTAGGCCCCAGCCCTGTTTCATTTTAAATTCACGCCAATTACGCGCGGCATCTCCTGCATCAACGAAAGCAGCGACACCTAAAGTATCGGTACGCCAATGAACATATTCGATACTCGACGCGGCCATCATACTACCGCCAATAATCGCATCGCCACTACGCACACCCAAGCTTTGATATGCATATCCACGTACCGATGTACTACCACCAGTTCGAAACATATACTCTTCTGGAATACCTTCGACACTTGGACTAAATACTTTACCGAACTCAACTCTCAATAGAACGCTATCGCGCTTAGCGACCGGCCACCAATATTGATACTTGCCATAGAGACGGGCGAAACGTTGATCGGACACAATCGCCTTCTCTGACATTGCCAAATCTAACTGCGCACGTTGGCCTTTTCGCGGTGCAAAAACATCATCTACATCACGCCAAGTCCATCCTATACTGGCAACCAGAGCACGACTCTTACGCTCCAGCTCTACAGACGTATCTTCATTTTGTACTACTTTTTCTTGTACATAGTTGAGTCCGAGACGTTGCTCAACCATGCCATGCGTAATGCTACGCTTCACACCAAGCGCTGAATGTGTCTTTAAGATGCCTTCAAGATTGGATCGCTCAAACAACACACCGAGTGAGTCTAGACGATTATTATCATTCGGCGGCAGATATACATCGGCATAGGAGAGTTGGCGTTTTTGTTCAACCCGTAGCGCTGAGCGTAAATCCCATACCCGATCAAAAAAATTCCGATCGCGATAAGTGACCTCGGTGCGAAATCCCGTGCTTGAGCTGTAACCGGTACCAAAACCTAAATCACGTGTTTGACGCTCTTGCAAAGATATTTCAATCGGCAGCGCATCGGCTTTTGTACTATCGGTATCAATATTAAATGCCACCGTAGAAAAGTAAGCTGAATTCTGCAAAGCGCGCTGAAAATCCAGCAAGCGCGCGCTCGAATACACATCGCCTTTTTTGGGTGGATTAAATCGATCGATCAGCCATAAGGGATAACGTTCCAATCCGGTGACAGTTAAATCGCCCACAGTAAATGCGGCACCACTATCAACATCCAACTCTAACTGCGCTGATTGTGTCTCTGCATCGATATTCGCGCGACTATCCACCAAAGTCGCGCCTGCATAACGATAAGCGCGCAAACTTTCGATCAGCATCGTCTTTGCACGACTCCAGTCATCCTGACGAAACGGCTGCCCTTGTACCAAGCTCCAAGTCTTTAGTAGTTGATCGCGACGTTCAATCGCTTCTTTCTCACCTGCCTCCACCGCAGATAACAAAGCCCCGGTGAAATTGATGTTGACCGATTTAATCGTAGTGCGCAGACCGGGATCTACTTGAATATCTATCCGAGTACCATCGACACTTTTATCAAATTGCACTTGCGGGGAAAAATAACCTTCAGTCGCTAAGATTTCGTTAATATCGCGCTGTAGCTTACGGATAAAACCGGGTGTCGGGATCTGTGGTTCTGCATTTTCCGACAAGGCAAGGATGTGCTCTTCTAACAAATTAGCGAGTGAGCCGTTTAATTCCCCTAGATAAAACCGCGCAAAAATCCCATCGATTTTAATAGAAGGTGCTTCAACCGATTGCACTGGTACTTGTATGTGGGGCGGTGTGGTCGCCACTTGCGGTGATTGCGCGCAAGCCTCAGTGCCAGCAAATAGCGATAAAAGTGCTGACGCCACGATGTTTAGTGGGTATCGAATTTCTCGCATTAAATGATAAATCATGACTACACACTACTTAGTAGCGAGCCCCACACGTTGTATGCCTAATTTCTTTGCTTCAGAAATCACTTGTATCACTTCATCGTATTTAATATCTTTATCACCCGACACCAACACCGATAACTCTGGTTTTTCGGCATGATACTCACGCAATTTTTGCAGCAGCTGTTTACGATCCAAGCCAGTTTCCTTGGCTTCTTGTTTGCTATTACCGTTAGTGCTACCGCGCGTGGTGATGCTAATCGTCGCAGAGGCATCTGGGCTTAATGTGATTTCAATAAAGTCTGAAGGCGGCTTAGTCGATTGTCCTGCAGTCGGTAAATTAATCACATTTGGATTCGTCATTGGTGCCGCAACCATAAAAATGACTAACAGCACCAACATAACGTCAATATACGGCACGACATTGATCTCAGCTTTAAATTTGCGTTTACGTTCGCCACGGAGTGAACTCATTCATCATTCCTATGCCGATTAACGCGATTGTCTCTGCAAAATATTCGAGAACTCTTCAATGAAAGTTTCGAAACGAATCGCCAAACGATCAATATCGTGGGAATAACGGTTATAAGCCAATACAGCAGGAATCGCCGCAAACAAACCGATTGCGGTAGCAATCAATGCCTCGGCAATGCCTGGGGCGACCGCACTCAAAGTCGCTTGCTGCACGTTTGCCAAACCACGGAAGGAATTCATAATCCCCCATACCGTTCCCAACAAACCAATGTAAGGTGAGACCGAACCGACTGAGGCTAAAAACGATAAATGCGATTCAAGATGGTCCATTTCACGTTGGTACGATGCACGCATAGCACGACGCGCCCCATCCAACATTGCTCCCGCATCGAGACTGGCTTTATTCGCGGCTTTCACTTTATGGTATTCATTCATACCAGCTTCAAAAATACGCTCTAATGCGCCAGTCTTATCGCGGCTTCCACGGTGATTGGCAGTCGCTTGTTGATAGAGTTCAACTAAGTTACCACCCGCCCAAAATTGTCGTTCAAACTGTTCAGTCTGAGTTCTCGCTTTTTTAATCGCAAACATTTTACTGAAAATATAATTCCAGCTCATGAGCGAGACCAACAGCAAAATTGCCATCACAATTTGTACCAATGGTGAAGCATTTAAAATTAATGCGGAAAAAGAAAGATCGTGAGTAACTGTCATGATTATTTTTGTAAAACACTAAAATCTTAAAATGCAGATGATTGCCACAATAATGTTTAACTATGGTCTAACCTACTGCTGTTTTTTCGGTGCTGGCTAATAACGCTAAGCTGGCTCAAATTAAACGTTTGGATTGATTTTCGCCAACACTGAACTAGGTAAAGGTATAGAGCGCCATTGTGCCACGCCAACGCAACAAATTGTCACTTTCGCACTAGCTAATCGCCGCTCTTCGCACCAGGCTTCTTGCGCAAACACAATTGAGGCTCGCCCAATTTTTTCAACTACCGAGGTAATACGCAAAGCGTCATCTAGCCTTGCGGACGCATGATACTCGACTGCAGTCGCTTTGACGACAAAGATCGCGTTATGTTCAGCCCGCATATCAGTTTGGTCTACGCCAATTTCACGTAGCCACTCAGTTCTAGCCCGCTCAAAGTAACGAAGATAATTGGCGTAATACACGATGCCACCAGCATCGGTATCTTCGTAATACACCCTTACCGGCCAACTAAATACACTTGTCATTCTTACGTTCTCGCTTTCGTTCTGGCGTAGATTGCTGATTAAGTTCGTTGAATGGCTAAAGGGCCAAAGCCCTGACACATCGGCATCATCTCGATGTAATTGATATTCACATGCGCAGGCAAGCTAGCAATCCAAAAAGCGGTCTCTGCAATATCAATCGCGGTCAAGGCTTGTGTACCCTGATAAACCTTGGCTGCAGCAACATCATCACCTTTCAGGCGCACATTTGAGAATTCGGTACCACTACACAGTCCAGGAGCAATATTCGTTGCACGAACGCCAGTGCCAATTAAATCAGCGCGTAAGTTCAAGGTAAATTGATCAACAAACGCTTTTGTCGCACCATAAACATTGCCGCCCGGATAAGCGGTTGAACCAGCAATGGAGCCAATGTTTAAAATCAAACCAGCTTTTCTTGCGATAAAGTGTGGCAGTAATGCATGGGTCATGCGTACCAATCCCTTATTATTGGTATCGATCATGGTTTCCCAATCTTCCAGACTAGCATTTTGCGCGGGTGCTACGCCCAAAGCTAAACCGGCATTGTTGACCAAGACATCGATGTCACGCCAATCTTGCGGCAAGCTATCTAACATCGTTGCAATCGACGCTTTGTTAGTAACATCTAATTGAACGGCGTACAAGGCACTACCTAACTCGGATTGCAATTGCTGCAAGCGCTCCAAACGCCGCGCGGCGGCAATCACACGATGTCCATGCTGCACAAACTTACGTGCCATTGCCTCACCAAACCCAGAACTAGCACCTGTAATTAACACTAACATATGAAGCACCTATTTTTGTCACAAGTAAAACCGACATTTTAAAGCTTTTTAACAAAGGCCAGTCTTTTACCTAGAAAATCCCTAAAAGCCCAAAGTCTAGGCAATTTCACTAACCATGCACCTGATCTCATGTTCTTTCGTTTTTATTGTCATTTCAGTTTTAACTTATGTAAAAATTTCAACTTTACAATCGGAGTTTGCCTTCTAAGGTCTGCACATGATCAAATCTAAAAGCGAGTCTAGCAAAGCTTATCCGCCCTCCGAAAAGTTATTGATGCTTTACAAAAGCGAAGCATTTTCACTGCTTTCGAAAGCTGTATTTACCTTTACGTAACTTGCCGAAACACCCCTATTCACGTAAAATTCGAACACCATTTTGTCTCACGCAACTGGCGAAAATGCAGCAACTTTTTATCCAAAAGTGCTCGCAGAAGATGGAGTTCCATCGTGAAGCGTGAGATTTGCAGAGTCGATTCTTGATTCTGGCCGTACGCCTGGGTATCTCGATGGTAAAAGTGATTGAGACTTGTATCAGCAAGCGTTCGCATTTTTACGGATCAGTCCCAATCCAAGTTCATTTTTTCACGCTTTTTCTACAGGAAACCCATGTTCTCCAAGAACCACACTCTCGCTAATATCGATCCAGAATTGCTCGCCGCGATTCAAGCCGAAAATGTCCGTCAACAAGAACACATCGAGTTGATTGCCTCTGAAAACTATACTTCACCAGCTGTCATGGAAGCACAAGGCTCGCAACTGACAAACAAGTATGCTGAAGGCTATCCAGGCAAGCGCTACTACGGTGGTTGCGAACACGTTGACGTAGTTGAGCAATTGGCTATCGACCGCTTAAAGCAAATCTTCGGTGCGGAAGCTGCTAACGTCCAACCAAACTCTGGCTCACAAGCGAACCAAGGCGTGTTCTTCGCAGTCTTGAAACCAGGCGACACAATTATGGGTATGTCCTTGGCAGAGGGTGGTCATTTGACTCACGGTATGCCTTTGAACATGTCTGGCAAATGGTTCAATGTGGTTTCTTACGGCTTGAACGAGAAAGAAGAAATCGATTACGAAGCGATGGAACGTTTGGCACGTGAATCTAAACCTAAGTTGATCATTGCTGGTGCATCGGCTTACTCTTTGCGTATCGATTTCGAACGCTTCGCTAAAATTGCAAAAGAAGTTGGCGCGTATTTCATGGTCGACATGGCACACTATGCAGGCTTGATCGCTGCTGGCGTTTATCCAAATCCTGTGCCACACGCTGACTTCGTGACTTCGACCACGCATAAGTCTTTGCGCGGCCCACGTGGCGGTATCATTTTGATGAAGGCTGAACACGAAAAAATTATCAATTCTGCGATCTTCCCTGGTTTGCAAGGTGGTCCATTGATGCACGTAATCGCTGGTAAAGCGGTTGCGTTCAAAGAAGCACTCAACCCAGAATTTAAAGCATATCAAGAACAAGTCGTGAAGAACGCTGACGCTTTGGCAAAAACTTTGATCGAACGTGGCTTGCGTATCATCTCTGGTCGCACAGAATCGCACGTGATGTTGGTTGATCTACGCTCCAAAAACATTACGGGTAAAGCCGCTGAAGCTGTACTTGGTTCTGCGCACATTACTTGCAACAAGAACTCTATTCCTAACGATCCAGAAAAACCATTTGTTACTTCTGGCATTCGTTTAGGTAGCCCAGCTTTAACTACACGTGGTTTCAAAGAAGCAGAAGCAGTAAAGATTGGCCACTTGGTTGCTGACGTACTGGACAATCCAAACGATGCCGCAACAATTGAGCGTGTGAAAGCAGAAGTGAAGAAACTCACTTCTGCATTCCCGGTCTACGGAAATTAAGACGCAGCAAACAAAAAGCCACTTTCCAAAGTGGCTTTTTTTGTATTCACAGAGACGGAACCTCAACCAAACTTCTCCCGAATCAAGCATAATTCATGAAAAATTGAATTGCCTTCACAATTCATTGTGCCAACACACTCATCAAAAAATATAACAAGAATATCTAATTAAAATAAGAGTAAGCAAACAGCGTATTAACGCTGCTAGGAGAAAGTCATGAAATGCCCTTATTGCCACCACGACGAAACGCAAGTCATCGATACAAGAATATCAGAAGAAGGCGACAGTATCCGCCGACGTCGCCGTTGCTCTAGTTGCGATAAGCGCTTCACCACCTATGAGCGAATAGAACTAGCAATGCCGGTGATTGTCAAAAAAAATGGCAGTCGCTCCGAGTATGAATCCTCAAAACTACGCGCTAGTTTGATGTTGGCGCTTCGAAAACGTCCCGTATCTGCTGAAGCTGTAGATACAGCAATTCAGCATATTGAAGAAAAGCTATTAGCGAGTGGTGAACGCGAAATCATCTCTGGCCATCTTGGTGAATTGGTAATGCGTGAATTAAAACGTCTAGACAAAATCGCTTATATTCGTTTTGCCTCAGTCTACAAAAGTTTTGAAGACGTATCAGAATTTGTTGAAGCGATTCAAGAAGTCAAAAAAAAATAGCAGAGCGTAATTTATTTACGCTCTGCTATTTTTCACTCATTTAAAACTTTTTACTGATCAAGCCTCGATAGTTATTGCACTAAATTAGCCCATGAATCTGTCTAGGCAATTACTTAGACCAACAAGTATCGGTTGTCATTCCACCTGTTAAAGTTCCCTCTGTGCCACGTTGCCCAAGATGATTATATGTGAGCGTCGCACATGCATCACTTGCCATACCATTTGTAGGTACCGCTTCAATTGCGAAAGTTGTTGCAGTACGTGCAGGCACTGCTCGAAAAGCTATGTTGTAGTTTATCCTTGTTCCAGTCGCACCTCTTGGAGAAACCGTGTTTGGCAATACAGGTGGGGTTGGTGCAGCACCGGCTGTCTGCAAATATGAATTATTTTCAGTAAAAAAACGCTCCATAAATTGCGCATTTTCCAACATCAAAGCCCTTACCTCGGCACGATTACCACGTCGGATATTTTCTCGATAACTTGGATAGGCAATCGCACTGATGATAGAAATGATTGCAACCACAATCATTAACTCAACTAGCGTAAATCCCATTCTTTTATTTCGCGTATTCATAAACTTCCTCTGTCATATTTAGCAGTAAGACATTATCACTCACTACTGTTTCCCAATCAATTGTCGCCACAAACGCACTGTTGGAATACCATCAGACAACTGCCTGTCCGATCCTGCCGCAGGTACGGTACCAGTCCTCGCGTCAGCTTGGAATATTTTTACCTTGCGGTTACCAAGTCGAATAATCGTCGTACCAAAAGTTGCACTCGACTGGCGTCCACTAACCATAGTGTCAGAGGCATTCACTACACCATCCCCATTTGTGTCGATAGACTTGTAACCTAATGCACCACCATTTAAAGGACTAAATTGCATCGTTGTGGATAATGCATCAATGACACACAAATCCGTACTATTCCCTGGAATTAAGCTGGTAAAAATAACCTGATCTTCAAAAATAATTGGGTCGTTTACAATACGTTCACCATTCTTAATTTTCAAAGTCGTAAACCATCCTCGCTTCGTGGTCCAATCGACAACATTTTGAGTCACTTTATAAAAGCTGCCACTCGTTGAGAGTGTTTGCTCAACCAACTGGGATTGCGTCACTTGACTCGCTGGTACCTTGTCCCAGATACCATATAAAGTTTCTTTATCCACGGTTGAAGAATCTGTATCTTCGAAGATTTTGCCAGTTCCAAACACGACCATGTAACCACCCTCGGGATGCGGATACAACTGTGGTTGCGTCGTAATTGGTTGTTTTCGTCCAGAATCAACTGCGCTAAACAACGGAGCGGCAGTTCCAAATGCCAGCGTAGGTGTAGTAGTGAAGGACGGTGCAGAACCTGTAGTAACAAAATCAAATTTCCATAAATTACCAAGCTTATCACCTGCATAAACAGCTTTAATTGTGGCATCTGCATTCAGAAGAATTTTTGGTGTAGAAAGCCCATTTGGTGATCCGGGCCCACCGACTCCTGTGTCTATTTTTTGCACAGCGGCAGTTTTCAAATCCACAATATATAGAACTGCTTTTTGATTTGTGCTCTCAAAGCCATTTCCAAAAATAGCAACCCAGCGTCCATCACGCATGACACCAACCTGTGCAGTACCAATAGTGTAACCTAGGTCATTATCGATTGAAGGAGTAGTCGAATTAATCTCCCACAGAACCTTAGTTTTATCAAATGACTCAGGATTAGTTACATCTAGTGCAAAAACAGACTTAGCACCTGCTCCAGTAGTTCCGACGAGAACGGTTCGCCATGGCGATGATCCCGTCCCTATTGCGGCATCAGCAATCATAGGTGTTCCATCAACATAGAATCGATGAACATAATTCGGCTTCGCCAATTCATGCAGATTTGGGATCACAGCCTTAGGGATATAAGCGAATCTCTCCGTACCGCCCGTTACCGAGTTGGTGGCATCAAATGCATGCAACATTCCATCATTACTACCAACATAAACTGTTGGCGCGCGATTATTTCTGTTATCGGTTAAAAACTGATCGTAGGTGGTTTTACCGTTGATGTCCGATGGTAGGAAAATATAACCACCATCTCTCCCATCTTTAACATATTGAGGATCAGAATTCACTAAGTCTCCAAGTAGAACTTGTCTGGCTCGGAATGGTTTAGACTCCTTAGACTTATCACCTCGAATGTAATCAATAATATCGGCGCCCGAAACAGTATACGCCGGAGCATAAGCCGCCGCTGCGGTATTCATAATGCTTTGATCCGCAGAACTCAAATTACTAAAAGCAAAATCAGTCCCACCAATACCACTTAAATTCGCTGTGACAATTTTTCGTGACGCTGGCACAGGAATCTTGTTATCGGTATCCCAATCGTTTGGCGAAATAATTACACCTGTGGTTGGATTTACTGACTTTTGCTCAAGGCGCCCAGACCAATCAGACGTTTGATAAGTAGAGGTATAGAGTTTCAATCCCACATCTAAGGTATTTTTAGATGTTGCAACAGCCGCCGCATCACCAGATCTCGCAGCAATTTCATTGAGTGCATCATTCAATGCATCTGAAAATGCTTGTGGATTGCCCGCATTAAAATATCGGCCGCGAGAATTTAGTGCAGCGTGCCATAAATCATCGACTTGATTCGAAGCAGCCGTGGGCCAATTTTTTGTACCCGCAGTCAACGCTGCTAAATCGGTAGCAGGATCCAATGTCCCTTTAACGCCAAGTCCAACAGTATATTGAACTAGATGTTGCCAAAATGCGGGATCAGTTCCATCTCTAGACGGTGGCACATTCTTCTTCGCCTGCGGCCAGTCAGGGCGCAAATCATTTACCCAATAATACATAGCAATATCGGCTAAGGTATCCGATTCTGAGTCTTTATACGGTTTAGAAGCCACATACTTATACGTTGCGCCATCTGCACTCGTTCTGGTAGAGCCATCTTGCCCGTCCCAGTCTCCAGTTCTGCCAGATCCAGCTGCAGCACCATTCCAGTACCCGTCAGTCATAAGAATATTGTAATTTTGACGACAACTTAGTTGATCAGATGTTGCCCCTACACCATACTTTGTTTGCCAAGGACCATTAACTGTCGTGTCCTTGAAATATTGTCCAATATCGTCAACCGCTTTTCTCAATGGCGTACCAGCTGCAGGAACTTTTCTCTCATACAATGTCTTCAAAAAGTTCTTTTTATTTGTGACTCCGAAATCATCAGAAACATTAGAAACCTTAGTTCCAGTCGAATTAATCGTACCGAATCCAACACGTAAGGTAGAAGCCTGATTTGCAAACGCACGGCCACTGCCGGCACGCGCGGTCAGCATACGAGAACGATAATATTGGAACCAATTCGCAAAATTCTTTATCTCTTCGTTATAAGTACAGGTATTAGCAGCACAATCTGAGCGAGTAGCTGCTTTGGTCGTCAAAGTCATTCCTAATTTAATTTCAACTCGTTTGAAGCAGCTTAATTGGCTAGTCGTACATGTAGGTAAATTATCTGGATTGTATTGAAAATATGTTGCGGGGTAAAAAGTCGTTTTAGAAGCACTGTTCACCGTCCAAGTTGGCGAGGTCGTAGTTCCATTTGCTGCATCATTAAGCCAAGCATTGGAGTGCAAACTTCGTGGTTGTTCAGCAGTCAAATTGAGAGTAGCAGTTGACATACCTGAAATTGTCACCGGATTGTATCTCGCTGCCGTAGGGTCAGCATCTGGCATAGGACTACCATAGGGATTTGTCAATGAAATCGAATTGATATCTATCCACGGATCGTAGCGGACTGCAGGGTTGTAATAAACTTTATTTGTTTCCGCGGAGCGCCACCGTGCAACTGTGATATTGTCTGAAAATCCCACTACTGTTTCATTTGTTGTACTGTAGTTCCCATCTCCATTTATGTTATATACATTGTCCGGTGATGGAAAAACTCTAACAACCCAGCAAGATGATCCACAGTATTTCGTGTTATCGGTTCGCGTACCATCAAGTGAGGCGTTTCCAGTTGGAGTCAAGGTGTCCGGCATAACCTCGAACATCATTGAACCAGAATCATCCAAAGTATAAAAAACATTTGGCGGTACGTTCGCCTTCACCAAAGGTGGCAAATTAGAAATCGCTGCAAAAGTTGGAATTGGTAACAATACTTGCGCCACCACCAGCAAATGAATTACGAACGCCGAAATAGGGGATTTTTGAATAGCCATAATGAACCTCTATTAATTATTTCCACAACGAATAACTTCTTGCAGCCAGACTACTGCGGTATCCACGCTTCCGACACCTCGTGCAGTGATCACGTAGGGATAAAAATCACGTCCTCGCTCGTTCGGCATTTCCCATCGCTCGATCATGCATTGCGGCTGAGCAGCGACATTAGCAATCATATTTACACCTACTAAAGTAGTAGCGTTATGTGAACCACCACCTTTCCAGTTCAATGGATTATTCCACTGATCAGGAAAATTTTTTGTTACATCACTCATATCAGCTTGCTTGGTAGATGGAGCGACAATAATTGTTGAACCGGCACGGAGCTGGCACATTTTTAAAGACCCAACTGCAAGCTCTAAATTGCTTTCACAAAATCGGAGGGCTTTTTCTGCAGCATGAAAAGCAAGATCATGCGCGCGCAAATTGCCAGTCACTTTCTCATCCATCGTCGCTTTCTTAATCGCAGTAACAGCCAACATCGTCATTACAATTAAGAAAATCATACTAATCGCAAGTACAAATCCGGCTTGCTTAGCTCTGAAATTATTCCTCATGTCGCCCCCACAGAACGACTACGAATTGCCACGGTCGTTGAAAAAACGCTTCTTAAACGCCTATCTGTAGCAACCACTTGATTATCATTACAGTCCCGATATGCCTGCTTCGCGGTGGCCACATTATCATTGGCGGAACGCACTACTATACAAATACGCATAGACACTACTTTTTCCCAATCACCTGGCCCCATTAGATCAGCGGTAACATACTTATTAATATTTTGTGTCGTCGCACTACCAGTTGTAGACAAACCGTAGGTAACCTTCATGTTTTCGACATTTTCCGCAACCGGTTGCGCAGGATTCACGAGATTCGTACCGGGAGGTGTATTCCCATTGCCACGACAGTACAACTCAGGAGCACCAGTTGTCGCATTGTTTTGCACAAAAAATCTGTTCTCAATTAAGTAATACGCTGCCGAGCCAGGTCGGCCATTTTGTTCAGGAATTGCTGGCGATAAAATGACATTTGCTCCCAAACAGTCGGTGGGTAAAGCTGCACCAGCAGCTATAATATTTTGATCGACAACGTATCGAACCAGAAAACTGTCAGAAGTCGTTCCAGCTGCACAAACAAGAGCTGTCGCATCCGTGGCAGAATCAGCAAATCCTCCAGCGCACCCTCTGATCGCATTAACCGCGGTTCCTGTTTTCCTATCTGCATAATTAGTATAAGTTGCAGGTAATGCTTGGTTATAAGTTGCTCCTGGAGCCTCGCTAGTATACTTTTCGTCCGAAGTCATCATTGTTCCATATCCCGCCATACGAACATGGAATGCCATCAAACTTAGCGCCAATCGCCCTTCTTCATCAAGTCTGGTTTTATCGTCGGTCGAACGAAACGTTTGCCGATTTCCTATAAAAAGAGAAGAAATCGCAATTAAAATCACCATGCCTATCGTCAAGGCAATCATTATCTCAACCAAAGAACGGCCAGCTACAGCCGTCCGCCTAAATGTAAAATTCGCTGTGTGTCTCATATCGAAAATCTCAAATTAAAACAACGAACACCTGCTGGAGCTCTAGCGACGGCAGGGCAAGTTGCATCAACGTCGACAAAGCCTGGTTCACGCCACATCACTGTAACGTCAAAAGTCGAACCTACACCACCGGCCACTGGGACAATAACTCCTGTACCGCCAATTAAACGACGTTGTAGCGAGCGCAACCACTCTTGTACATCATTTGCAGCTATCTGAACTGTGGAACAAGTCGCTGTTTTGCAATTATTGGGTGGCGTATGTGCGGCACTCGAGCTCACCAAATATTCATCATTAAATGTGTACTTTGCCTCATTCGCTGTTCGATCTGCCGCAATGTTGGCGGGATTTGTTCCCATCACCCAGTTACTTCGCATCCGCTCACCAAGATCGTAAGCTGCTTGCGTAGCTTCTGAGCGTTGGCTTGCAGTCTTTTGAAACTTCATCGCATTTACTTGCAAACTAGCCAAGCCTAAGAGGCCTATTGCCATCACCAATATTGAGACCATGATCTCAATCAGCGTTGCGCCTCGTTGATTTCCAAGTTTTCTCATGTCTAACCTCAAATTTATGAGCAATCAGGGGCTTTACCGACTCGAGCACGCCCGCCAACAGCGACACAGACAGCCCTTTCCAAATTTGCAAATCCAGCTGGCGCTGAAACCTGAAAATTCACTGCAGTGAATGTTTGACCAGTGACGCCAAAACTAATAAATTCAATTCCATTTGCTGGAACTATCGCGCCGTCTTGAATATTCGTAATTAAGCGCCCCTGTGCGCGTAAAAGTGTGTCATCACCATTAAGATTTCCATCCCGATTAATGTCGACAAACATAATCCAACCACTCCCCCAACCAACGTTACTTCCTGCCACACTAGGAGATGGGTCACAGGATGCCCCTACCACTTCGGCATTTGCGCTTTTACATATACTAACGGTTGTCCCACGCTTCAAAGCTGCGGATCGAGCTAATAGCAAATTACTATGAAAATCAGATACTATACTTGATATCCTATTTGATATCATTAAGTTACGATATGACGGCAGGGCGATTCCAGCAAGCACTCCTGCAATCGCGATAACAACCAATAACTCAACCAAAGTCACGCCTTTAAGACGATTCAATTGATGATTTGCATTCAGCATTTTTCACTCCTATCATGCAACGAAGTATACAGAAGGAATGCTCGAGTGCAATTTATTTCAGATAAGCGGTAACAAAGTGTTGATACGAGGATTTTTCAAAGAACGAGGCCAGTTGCAAAGAGTCATTTAACGTTGCACTGCACCTTATCCACTCTAGCTCGCCCTCCTGATGCGATACAAATGTAGCGAGCTCCATCTGAACTGGAATTTTGATTTGGTCGGCTGATTGCAAACTGTAAATAGGTTCCATAAACCTGTCCCAAAGAATTGAATTTTATATACTTACGTTTTGGCGTGGGAATAATCGAACCTTGCTGCGGAGAGGAAAATAGGCGTCCTTGCAATCTTAAAATTTTATCTTTATCGGATAATTTCCCATCACCATTCAAGTCTTGATACATTATCCAACCATCCCCCCCTCCAGAATTCGAATTTGAATCACTGTTATCGTCATCACATCGAGGATTACTACTTTCAGCATTCGAGCTTCTGCAGATAACAACACTCAATCCATGCTTTATCGATTCAGAACGTGCATATAACAGACTAGCATGCAATTCACTTGCTACAGTGTAAATACGCATCGAATGAACTAGGCTTGAATAAGAACCAACAGCAAGAACTGAAAGTAATCCTATAAGGAGAAAGACAAAAAGAAGCTCAACCAGTGAAGCACCACATTCTTTTTCTTTTAAAATAGTTTGCATTACTCCCTCCAAGATTAAGATAAAGGAAATAAAATATCATAAAAAAGTATTTATAAACATAATTATTTTTATTAATTAAAATTTGTAGCATTAATCAATTCGCGATGCATTGGTATTGACGAAGGATTAAAAGGACAACGGAATAAAAACAAATAAAGGAAATCAGGAATATTTAAACGAAGCTAGCGTGGAATCAAGTAGGTAAAAGGTGCTCGGAAGAGGTTCGGTACAGCAATATAAGAGGAGAAGAGTAAAGACGGAAGGAGTTGAGTAAAAGGAGGAGCGAAAGGAGTAAAAGTAAAAAGCAAAAGCCCCTGATTCTGTTGAATCAGGGGCTTTCTGGGATAAGAGCCTGACGATGACCTACTTTCACACTGGTTGCAGCACTATCATCGGCGCAAAGT
>VFQS010001702.1_pt1 | contig 19521 bp, 20 predicted proteins | sample 3512361 | NCBI WGS metagenome assembly VFQS01 (sample SAMN10412375, study PRJNA504923) | tailings metagenome | isolation source: Relicate 1 Philex TSF3 active mining | place: Philippines
CGATCTCATCGATCCAGAGCACGCAGGGGGCCATGGCCTCCGCCCGCTGGATCATCTCCCGCGTGCGCGCTTCGCTGGCCCCCACCAGCCCGGCGAACAGCCGCCCCACATCCAGCCGCAGCAGGGGCATGGCCCAGCTGTGGGCGATGGCCTTGGCCGTGAGGCTCTTGCCGGTGCCCTGGGGTCCCACCAGCAGCACCCCCCGCGGCAGGGGCAGGCCATAGCGGCGGGCCTCGTCGCTGAAGGCCATGCGCCGCTGCTCCAGCCAGTGCTTGAGCGCGTCGAGGCCACCGATGTCGGCCGGTGTGGCCGCGCTGGGGCAGTACTCCAGCAGCTCGCTGCGGGCGATCGCCGCTCGCTTCTCCTCCAGCACCTCCGCCAGGTCGGTGGCGCCCAACTGGCCGCGGCGCGCCAGGGCCCGGGCGGCCACGGCGCGCACCCGCTGCTCACTGAGGCCATGGCAGGCGGCGGTGAGCTCTTCCAGCACCCCTGCTTCCAGACTCTGGCCGCTGGCCCGGGCGATGGAGGCCAGCAGCTGGGTGATCTCGGCCGCCTCGGGCAGGGGCAGATCCAGCTGGATCACCGCGTCGTCGAGCTCGGGCGGCAGGCGCCAGTCGGGTGCCGTGATCACCAGGGTATGGGGCCTGCTGCGCAGCTGCTGGGCCAGGTTGCGCAGGCGCCGGCAGATGCCCGCGTCCTCGCCGTAGCGGTGGAAGTCGCGCAGCACCAGGATCGCGCCCTGGTCGGCGGGCACCGCATCCAGGCAGCCCAGAGCGGCCATCGGATTGCGGGCCGCTTCGCCGCTGCGGTTCGGCGCACCGCTGAGGCCGTCGATGAAGTCCCAGCGCAGCAGCAGGCGGCCACCGAGCCGCTCGGCCACCTGCTCCAGCAGCGCGTCCACCCGCTGCTCCTCCAGGCTCCGCACCCACAGGATCGGGGTGCGTGAGCGGATCAGCAGATCCAGCTGCTCCAGCCAGGCGGCGCTCACGGCCTGAGCTGGCGCAGCGCGGCCCAGCGCGGATCGCCCCCCTCCGGATCACTGCTCCAGGTCGGGGGGCCGGGGCAGTCCTTGCCGCAGCGGTTCACCAGCGGCAGCTGCAGGCTCAGCTGCTCGAAGGTCCAGTGGGCCGGGTCGAAGTCGCCCCTGGGGTCGATGCTCTCGGTGAGGGTGCTGTTGCTGAGGTGGTCGGGATCGAGGTCGAGTACGGACCCCTCGGCATCCAGCACGAGCTGTTCAGCGAGGCCGTCGCTGCGGGCGGCTTCTCCCAGCCAGAGCAGTTCGCGGGTGCGGAAGCTCAGCGGATGGTTGAAGTGCTGCAGACAGCGGTCGCAGCAGAGGGTCACGATCGTGCTGGCCGCACCCTCCAGCTCCAGCACATTGCCGCGATGCACAACGGCCAGGTCACCGCGCACCGGCGTGAGCGACTGGAGTTCAGGCAGGTGCTGATCGATCGACCAGTGCCGGCCCTCGGCCAGGGTCTTGAGCTCCTGGATCGGTACCGGCCGCAGGTCGTCCGCCATGGGGAAGCGTTACTTCTTGCCCTTGGGCTCGAAGGGCAGACGCTCGCCCGAGCCGCCGGCGGTGGCTGTGGCGGTCACGGTCTGCTGGGCCAGCTGCTGATCGAGGATCTGCTGCAGGTTGTCGGGCAGCGCTTCGCGGCTGAGCAGGAAGGTCTGCAGGGCCTGGAAGATGTTGGCCACCACCATGTAGAGCAGCACGCCGGCGGGCAGCGGGAAGAACAGGAACATGCCCGTGATCATCACGGGGGTGATCTTGTTGGCCGTGGACTGCTGCGGGTTGGCCGGCATGCCCATGCCCGAGAGGATCTGGGACAGGAACAGGGTGGCGCCGAAGGCGGCCACCAGGATCGCCACATCCCAGTTCACCTGGCCGTCGGTGAGGAAACCCACCTGGCCGAGGGCCTGGATGAACAGGAAGCCGCTGCGGGCCGCCAGGCCGGGGATCTTGGCCTCCACCGTGGCATCGCCAGGGGCCAGGGCCGTGATCGTGCCGTCATCGGCCACGGCCACCACGCCATCCCCCTTGGTGACGCTCCAGCTGGGCTTGAACGCTGCGCCGTTCTCCACCCCGGCGATCACGGAGGCGAAGCTGTCGCCCTCCTTGGTGTGCAGGCTCACGCGGGCGCTGTCGCCCACCCCCAGCTTGTTGCCCTGCTCGAGGGTGGCGATCACCGGCACGTGCTGGGTTTCGCTCACGAAGATCGAGTGGCTGGCGCTGTTGAACGGCTTGGGCTCCACCGCCGCGATCTGCTCGGCCGGCAGCACCTTCACGTTGAGGGTGTAGGGCACGTCGGCGAACGGTGAGCCCCGCAGGGTGGCGAACAGGGCGAACAGGATCGGCATCTGCACCAGCAGCGGCAGACAGCCGGCCAGCGGGCTGCCGAACTCCTGCATCAGCTTGCCGAGCTCCTCCTGCTGCTTCTGGGGATTGTTGGCGAAGCGGGCCTTGATCTCGGCCTGACGCTTCTGCATCACCGGCTGGGCGATGCGCATCCGCCGGGCGTTGCGAATCGATCCCGCGCTCAGGGGGAACAGCGCCAGTCGGATCACCACCGTGAGAGCAATGATCGCCAGCCCGTAGCTCGGCACCAATCCGTAGAAGAAATCGAGGATCGGGAGCAGCAGGTTGTCGGAGATGTAGCCGATCACGGCAGGGGCAATCCGGAGAGGGGTCGGGGGGTGGTGGCCCCCGCAGGGGCACCCAGTGTGGCTGATCGGGCAGGGCCTCAGGCCGCGATGCCCTTGGGGGTGCTGGCCCCCTTGCGGCTGGTGCGCTGTTCTTCGATGTAGGCCTCCAGCTCGCGGAAGCGCGGCACGGAGCGCATCTCCAGGCGTGAGCCGTCGGTGAGGATCAGCACCATGTCGCCCCAGGCACCGAAGCCCCGGGGCACACTGCGCACCTCGCGGATCTGGCTGTACACCACCTGGGTGCGGTCGCGGCCCAGCCAGCCGCCGGTGACTTCCACGCGGCGGCTGGTGATCCGGAAGCGCAGCCACAGGGCCCGCACCAGCGAACCCACCAGGAAGGGGATGCCGATGATCGTGAGGCCCAGCAGCAGGCTCAGGACCAGGTCGCCACGGGCGGGGCCGCCCTCGTAGAACACGGTTTCCTGGATCTCGGCCTTCGGGGCGTTGCTCGCGGCACTCATGGGGTGAGACCTGCCTGCTGGAGGAGATGGCTGCATTCTCCCAGCAGGGCTTCGGGAGAACGCTCGGCACTGCCGGGTTTGAGGCTGATCAGCAGCCAGCGGCTCGCCGTGGCCTCACGGTCGCCGAGCACGCTCACCAGGTGGTTGTGCAGCAGGCGGCGGAGGCGATTGCGCTGCACGGCCCGCTTGTGCACCTTGCCGCTCACCACCACACCGCAACGCCAGGGGCTGGGGCCATGGCGTTGCTGCTCGGGTGGAAGCAGTTCAGGCGTCGCCTCCAGACAGCGAAGCACCATGGCGGAGCCATGGTGCTTGCGGCCTCGCTGGTACAGGCGGTCAAAGATGCGTTGACCCTTGAGTCGGTGGCGCTGCGGCAGAACCACCTGTGAGCTCAGACCGCCAGACGGGCACGACCGCGGCGGCGGCGGGAGCGGACCACGCGGCGGCCGGTGTGGGTGCGCATGCGGACACGAAAGCCCGAGACGCGTTTGCGCTTGCGGCTGGTGCCTTCCAGGGTGCGCTTGGTCATGGTGTCTCAGCTCCTCGCGTCGCGTCGTCAATCGGTCGAGGGGCCAACCTATCAGGCAGGCCCTGATGGTCTGAAGTTTCAGTCCTGGGCGGGGTCGATCTGGATCAGCCAGCTGCCCAGATAGCCGGCCATCGGCACATCGCCGGGGGCCTGGGCCAGGGCGTTGAACTGATACATCCCGATGTTGAAGGGATTGAACAGATTGATGTACACGCCGATGGTGCCGGCGTCGGGCACCGGCGTGTCGGGGAAGATGTCGATCGCCTTGCCGTTGGGGGCGATCTCCACGGTGGCCGGAATGATCGACTCACAGCGGGTGCGCGACGTCATGCCGCCCTCTTTCATGTTGCAGAGCTTGACCTGCGAGGCCTCGATCTTGGTATCGAAGTGCTGGGGGATGGTGATCGAGAGTTTGAGGATCGCGGTCTTGCGATCCCTTGGGCGCAGGATCAGGTAGTACTCCGAGCGTTTGAGCCGCTTGGTGTCAGTGATGAAGTAGTAGAGCCGGCGGTAGTCCCTGGTGTTGTCCCAGCGGAACTCCATCAGGCCCGAGGTGCCCTGGGCGCGGGCCGGCGCGATCCCGCCGCCGCCGAGCAGGCCGGGCACCAGCGCCAGGCCGGCGGTGGCCACGCCCGCGGTAGCCAAGCCTGCAGCAACAGCCCTGGCTGCCGAGCGCGGGGAAATGGCGTGAAGCCTGGGAAGTCCCATCAGCCCTGAACGACGAGGCAATGGATCATTCTCAGCGCGGCCGGTGGGCTCCTGTGGCCCCTGGGCCGGCCGGGCAGGTGGTTGGCACAGCCGTTACGTGCCGGCACGGTCGGGCCGCAGCCGGGAGGCGTCGCGCAGGTAGGGATGCACGGGCTGGCGATCCGGCTCCAGCCAGGCATGGGCCAGCAGCCGGATGCAGCGCGGCAGATCGCCGTTCACCGCCATCTGCTGGCAGTCGAGCAGCGCCACCCCATCCCAGCCGGGGCGCCGCCGGGCCGCTGCCGCCGGGAAGCAGGCATCCAGGTCGGTGGTCACCGAGAACGTGACCGACAGCAACCGCTCGCCGGCCAGGGCATTGCGCTCCATCAGGGCATCCACCAGTTCGGCCACGGCCTCATGGATCGCCTCGGCGGTGTTGGCCGGGGCGGTGGTGGCACCGCGCAGGGCGCGCAGGATCATGGCGTCGCTCATGGGCGGTACAGCCACAGGGGCTGGCCGCTCCAGGCCAGATCGAGGCTGAGCGCCTGGCGCAGCCCCCGCAGCGCCGCACGGCCCGGGATCAGCCCGGCGAACCGCTTGGGCGGTGCGCCGAAGGTGATCGGTTTGGTTGTCTCCGGATCCAGTCCGGCCAGCTCCGCCGCCAGGCGGCGGGCGTGCTCCTCGTCGCCGAGTTCATCCACCAGGCCCAGCCCCAGGGCCTGGGCACCGCTGAACACCCGGCCATCGGCGAAGCCCCGCACCGCCTCATCGCTGAGGCCCCGGCCCGTGGCCACCGCCTGCACGAACTGGCCATAGCTGGAGTCGATCAGACTCTGCAGCAGCTCCCGCTCGGCGCTGGTGAGGGCCCGATCCGGCGAGAGGATGTCCTTGTAGAGGCCGCTCTTCACCGTTTCAAACTGGATGCCCACCCGCTCCAGCAGCCGCGAGATGTTGTTGCCCCGCAGGATCACGCCGATCGAGCCGGTGATCGTGCCGGGGTTGGCCACGATTGTCTCCGCGGCCACGCCCACGTACACGCCGCCGGAGGCGGAGATGTTGCCGAAGCTGGCCACCACCCGGCAGCCCTTGTCGCGCAGCCGCCTGATGGCGGCGTGAATCTCCTGGCTGTCGCCCACGGTGCCGCCGGGGCTGTCGATGCGCAGCAGCAGCGCCGGGCATTCCCGCTCCTCCACCTGCCTGAGGGCCCTGAGCACCCGGGTGCGGGTGGGGCCGGCGATCGGGCCCTCCAGGGTGATCCGCGCCAGGGTGCGGCGTGTCTTGCGGCGCCAGGGCCAGACCATCAGGGCGGTGTGCAGTGGCTGGATCTTAAAAAGAACGCTCCAGCCGGCCTTCGCACCATCCGCCATGCCTCCGGTGCCCTCCCGGCCGTTGCTGCGCCCGCTGGCGATGCTGCTGCCGTTCGCCCTGTGGGGCACGGCGATGGCGGCGATGAAGCCCCTGCTCCACGGCGGCACCCCCCTGCAGGTGGCCACCCTGCGGCTGCTGCCGGCCGGGGCGGTGGTGCTGCTGGCGGCCCTGGCCCTCGGGCGCTCGCTGCGGGTGGATCCGGCCGATCGGCCCTGGCTGGTGGCCTTTGCGCTGGTGGACGGCACCGTGTTCCAGGCGCTGCTCAGCCAGGGGCTGGGCCAGACCGGTGCGGGTCTGGGATCAGTGCTGATCGATTCGCAGCCGCTGCTGGTGGCGCTGCTGGCGCGCACGCTCTTCGGCGAAGCCATCAACCCGGTGGGCTGGGTGGGCCTGCTGCTGGGTGTGCTTGGCATCCTCTGCCTCGGCCTGCCGGCACCGCTGCTGCGGCACTGGTGGCTCGACGGTCCGTCTGTGCTGGATGGCCAGGCCTGGAGCCATGGCGAGCTGTGGATGCTCGGTGCGGCGGCGGCCATGGCCGTGGGCACGGTGCTCAGCCGCTATGCCAGCCAGCGCAGTGATCCGGTGGCGATCACCGGCTGGCACATGCTGATCGGTGCCCTGCCGCTGCTCACCGGCGTGATCCTGCAGCCCGCTCCGCTCTGGCCCGCCTGGGATGGGGGCCAGTGGCTGCTGGCGGCCTACGCCGCCCTGCTGGGCAGCGCCCTGGCCTACGGCCTGTTTTTCTGGTTCGCCAGCAGCGGTGATCTCACCGGTTTCACCGCCCTCACCTTCCTCACGCCGGTGTTTGCGCTGCTCTGTGGGGTGTTGCTGCTGGATGAACAGTTGCGGCCGCTGCAGTGGCTGGGGGCCGCCCTGGCGCTGGTGTCGGTGCTGTTGATCAACCGCCGCCAGCCGCTCTGGCAGCTGGACCAGCGGCTGGGGGCCGATCCCCGGGAGGCGGCTCCGTGAAGCTGCTGGTGGTGAGCACGCCGCTGGGGCCCCTGGGCAGTGGTCGCGGCGGCGGGGTGGAGCTCACGCTCACCAACGCCGTGGCGGGTCTGCTGGAACGGGGCCATCGGCTCACGGTGCTGGCGGGCGAGGGCTCGCGGCTGCCGCAGGGCTGCGAAGGGGCCCAGCTGTGGTGCGAGGCCGGGATCGATCAGCCCAGCTGGCAGCACCAGCGCCGCGATGCCCCTGTGGTGATCCCCGCCGATGGCCTGCTGGCCAGGCTCTGGCGCCGGGCCCTGGCCGAGCAGCATCGCTTCGATGTGCTGCTGAACCTCGCCTACGACTGGCTGCCCCTGTGGCTGACGCCCCATGCCACCACGCCTTTGGCCCATCTGGTGAGCATGGGGTCGGTGGGGGAGGCGATCGACGCGGTGATCGCCGAGATCGCCCGCAGCCATCCCCGCCAGCTGGCGTTCCACACCGCGGCCCAGGCGGCCGATTTTGCTCTGGTGGAGCCGCCGGTGCTGCTGGGCAACGGTTTCGACCTGGCGGTCTACGGCTTCAACCCCAGTCCCGAAGCGCTGCTGGGCTGGGCTGGGCGCGTGGCTCCGGAGAAGGGACTGGAGGATGCCGCCGCCGTGGCGGCGCGGCTGGGGCTGCCGCTGGCGGTGTGGGGGCTGCGGGAAGACGCCGCCTACGCCGAGCGGGTGGAGGCGGGCGTGCCGGCCGGCACCCTGCAATGGCGTGGCTTTCTGCCCACGGATCAGCTCCAGAGCGAGCTTGGCCGTTGCCGCGCCCTGTTGAACACCCCCAAGTGGAACGAAGCCTTCGGCAACGTGGTGGTGGAGGCGATGGCCTGCGGGGTGCCGGTGGCCGCCTACAGGCGCGGCGGGCCGGGTGAGCTGGTGCTCGAGGGGGTGAACGGGGCCCTGGCCGGCCCCGACGATCTCGACGCCCTGGAGGCCGCCACCCGCCGGGCGATGGTGCTGCCGCGGACCGGTTGCCGCGCCTGGGTGGCGGAGCACTGCTCGCGCCAGGCGTTCAGTGGGCGGCTGGAGCGCTGGCTGCTTGGCCTGGCGGGATAACTTCGGGCCACCTTCGCGGCTCCGTGGCGGCCATGGCTCCCGTTCCGCCGGCGCTGCAACGCCGCACCCTGCTCGCCGTGGCGCTGCTGGGCCTGCTGCTGTTCGTGTGGCGGCTGGGCAGCACGGGCCTGGTGGATGAAACCCCACCGCTGTTTGCCGCCTCGGCCCGCGCGATGGCCGAAACCGGCGACTGGCTGATCCCGCGGGTGAACGGGCTGCCCCGCTACGACAAGCCGCCGCTGGTGTACTGGGCCATGGGCCTGCTCTATGCCCTGCCCGGCCAGGCGGCGTGGAATCCCCTGGGCACCTGGGCCTCCTGCCTGCCGTCGGCCCTGGCCTGCGTGGGGGTGATGCTGGCCCTGGCGCGCACATTGCTGCGCTGGCCCCAGGCGGAGCGCCGGCCGCTGCTCACTGCGCTCACCGCCGCTCTGGCCTTTGGCCTCTCCCCCCTGGTGCTGCTCTGGGGCCGGGTGGCGGTGAGCGATGCCCTGTTCTCAGCCCTGGTGGCCGGCACGATGCTGCTGGCCTGGCGGGCAATCGCCGAGCCTTCCTATCCGGCGTGGCCCACCTGGCTGGTGCTCGCTTTGGCGGTGCTCACCAAGGGGCCGGTGGCGGTGGTGCTGCTGGGCCTCACCCTGCTGCTGTTCGGCTGGAGTCAGGGGGATCGGGCGGGGCTGTGGCGGCGGCTGCGGCCGCTCCCCGGTCTGTTGCTCACCGCCGCCGTGGCCCTGCCCTGGTATGGAGCGGCGCTGGTGGTGGAGGGAGAGCCGTTCTGGCGCAGCTTCTTCGGTTACCACAACCTGCAGCGTTTCACCCAGGTGGTGAACCAGCACCAGGCGCCCTGGTGGTTCTTTCTGGTGGTGCTGCTGATCGCCAGCGCGCCGGCCTCACCGCTGCTGGTGCTGGGTTTGGCGCGCGCAATCGGCCGGCTGCGCCGGGCCTGGTGCCCCTGCCAGCCCGTGGCCCCGGAGCGTTCGCTGCGGCGGTTCGCGGCCTGCTGGCTGCTGGCGGTGCTGCTGTTTTTCACGGTGGCCGCCACCAAGCTGCCCAGCTACTGGCTTCCGGCCACCCCAGCCGCCGCCCTGCTGATCGCCCTCGCCGCCCAGGACCCGCTGAATCGCTCCGGCCGCTGGGCCTGGCGCCTCACCCTCGCGCTCACCGCCGTGATGGCGGCCGCGTTTCTGGCCTCGGGGCTGTGGGTGCCGCTGATCGTGGATCCCGAGATGCCCACCCTGGCGCCGGAGCTGTTGGCGGGACGCTGGTTGTGGCTGGCCGGTGGGTTGTTCGCCCTGGCCGCGGCATTGCCGTTGGCGTTTGGCCAGCGCGGCCCCAGGGCGCTGCTGGCCCTGCAGCTGCCCCTGCTGGCGTTCGTGCCGCTGGTGCTGCTGCCCGGCTGGGCCCTGGGGGATCGGCTGCGCAGTGAGCCGGTGCGGGCGATGGCGGCGCTCGTGAACGCCCGGGCCCAGCCAGGGGAGGCCCTGGCCATGGTGGGCATCCTCAAGCCCTCGCTCCACTACTACGCCCGCAGGGTGGTGGTGTACGAGGGGGTGAAGCCCTTCGGGCCCGTGAATCTGGCGGATCGCCTGGCCGCTGAGCAGCGCCGCGGCTTTGCGCCCACCACGGCCCAGGCCCAGCCCACCGTGCTGGTGGTGATCGATGCGGGCACGGCCGCCCTGCCCCACTGGCGCGGCTTGCTGCACCAGGAGCTGGGCCGCGCCGGCCTCTACCGGCTGTGGCGTCTGGATCGGCAGGCTCTGGAGCAGCGGGCCCGCCAACTCCAGGCCGCCGGCGTGCGCCTGGAGTGGCGCGATCCGCGGCCGGAGCGTTACTGAGGCCGGAGCGTTACTGGGGCAGGACTGCGCTCAGCTCGTCACGCCGGCAGAAGCCGCAGTGGCCCCACAGCTGGATCTCGCCGCTGGGGGCAGGGCTGCCGCAGCGGGGGCAGGCCTCCATGCCGTGCGTGTCGACCCGACTGGGGTGATGCAGCCACACCTCTTCCGCTTCGCTGCTCCCCGGTGGCGGCAGCGGGTTGGCGTGGTGCTGCTCCACCTTCACCTCCCGCACGGCAAAGCCCGCAGCCCGCAGGGCTCCCAGCAGCTGGTGCCGGTTGTATTGCAGCGCCTGCAGCCAGGGCCCCGGCGCCGCCCCCACGCTGAGGCGGCCGTTCTGCAGCCGCAGCGGGCGGCAGTGGGGTGCCAGCTGGGGGCCGGCGAGCCGGGGCCAGGCCTGCCACAGGGCCGCCAGGTTGCCGTCGCGTTGCCACGCCTGGCTCAGCCTGTCCAGACAGCTCGCCACCCCCTCCGCCGGCGGGCGCGGCGGCGGCAGCAGCACGGTCACGCCGCCCTGGCGGCGGCTCATGCTGCGGGGGGCTCGGGCCATGGCTCACCCTATCGGCATCACTCCGCTTAGCCTCGCCCCACGCCCCAGCCAGGATCCATGGGCTTCTTTGATCGCCTCAGTCGACTCATCCGTGCCAACGCCAATGCGGCGGTGAGCAGCCTGGAAGACCCCGGCAAGATCCTGGAGCAGTCGGTCGCGGACATGCAGGGCGACCTGGTGAAGCTGCGCCAGGCCGTGGCCACCGCCATCGCCAGCCAGAAGCGGATCCAGAACCAGGCCGAGCAGGCGGAAGCGCAGTCCAGAACCTGGTACGAGCGGGCGGAGCTGGCGCTCAAGAAAGGCGAAGAGGATCTGGCTCGTGAGGCCCTCTCCCGCCGCAAGACCTATCAGGACACCGCCACCGCGCTCAACACCCAGCTGCAGGGCCAGGCCGGTCAGGTGGAGGCGCTCAAAAAGAGCCTGGTGCAGCTCGAGGCCAAGATCGCCGAGGCCAAGACCAAGAAAGACATGCTCAAGGCCCGGGCCCAGGCGGCCCAGGCCCAGGAGCAGCTCCAGAGCGCGGTGGGCAGCCTCGGCACCAACTCGGCCATGGCCGCCTTCGAGCGGATGGAGGAGAAGGTCCAGACCCTGGAGGCCCGCAGCCAGGCCGCCGCCGAGCTGGCCGGCGCCGATCTGGAGAGTCAGTTCGCCGCCCTCGAGGGCGCCCCCGCAGTCGACGACGAACTGGCGGCGATGAAGCGGCGCCTGTCCGGCGCCCCCGCCGCGCCCCAGCTGGAGCCGGTGAAGGTGACCCAGGTGGATGCCGAACTCGAGGAGCTCAAGCGCTCGATCGACAAGCTCTGAGCCCGGAGCCTCTCCATACAATCGGCCCAGCAACCTGCCTTGCCGTGGCCGTTCTCGAGCTCACCGACGCCAACTTCCACGCCGAAGTGCTCGAGGCGCCGGGGGCGGTGCTCGTGGATGTGTGGGCCACCTGGTGCGGTCCCTGCCGGCTCATGGCTCCCCTGATGGACTGGGCGGCCACTGAGTACGGCGAGCGTCTGAAGGTGGGCAAGCTCGAGGCCGATCCCAATCCGGTCACCCGCGATGCCCAGAAGGTGCAGGGCCTGCCCTGTCTGATCGTGTTCAAGGACGGCGTGGAAGTGGCCCGCCATGAGGGCGCCATGGCCAGGCCCCAGCTCCAGGCCTTTCTCGACGCCCAGCTCGGATGAGCGGATCGGTCGCCGCGTCCTGGGATGGGGCCCTGTCCGCGCGGGTGAGCCGCCTGGGCAGGGGGGTGTTTGCGCGCAACGACCAGCGCAAGGCCGCCTACCAGCGCCGCGCCGCCGATCCCGCCAGTGGCCTTCCGCCCCTGCTGGATCTCTCCCTGGGCTCCACCGATCTGCTGCCGCCCGCGGTGGCGATCGAGGCCATGGCCCAGCGGCTGGCCGCTCCCGACAGCGCCGCCTACTGCCTCAATGCGGCCACCCGCCCCTTTCGGGATGCCGTCGCCGCCTGGGCGCTGCGGCGTTTCGGGGTGCAGGTGGATCCCGAAACGGAGGTGCAGCTGCTGGTGGGCAGCCAGGAGGGAACGGCCCATCTGCCCCTGGCGGTGCTCAACCCCGGCGATGCGGCCTTACTGCTCGACCCCTATTACCCCTCGCACATGGGCGGCCTGCACCTGGCGTCGGCGGAGCCGGTGCTGCTGCCCCTCGATCCGGCGGCTGGCTGGCGGCCGGATTTCGACACCATCGATGCGGCCACCTGGGCGCGCCTGCGGCTGATGGTGCTGGGTTTCCCCCACAACCCCACTGCCACCACCGGCGAGCAGGCCTGGCTGGACGCGGCGGTGGAGCGGGCCGTGGAACACGGCATCGTGCTTGCCCATGACAATCCCTACGTGGATCTGGCCCTCGATGGCGAGGCGCCGGCCCTGCTGCGCAATCCCGCCTGGCGCCAGTGCGGCATTGAGTTCTTCTCCTTCTCCAAGAGCTGGTGCCTGGGGGGCTTCCGGCTGGCCTTCGCCATCGGTGCCGCCGGCCTGATCGCCGGGCTGCGGCAGCTCAAAGGGGTGGTGGATTTCAACCAGTCGCTGGCGCTGCAGGCCGGGGCGATCGCCGCCCTGGAGCAGGCGGGCGACTGGCCTGAGCGGCTGAAGGGCCTCTACCGCGAGCGCCGCGATCGCCTGGCTGCCGCCCTGGAGGCGATCGGCTGGCCGGTGCGTCGCCCCTCGATGGCCCTCTATCTGTGGCTGGAGCTGCCACCTGCGGCCCGCCAGCGCGGCTGGGATTCGGAAACCTTCTGCGCCGAGCTGCTGGAGGCCACCGGCCTGGCCCTCACCCCCGGCAATGGCTTTGGTCCGGGCGGTGAGGGCTGGGTGCGGCTGGCGCTGGTGCATCCGGTGGAGCAGCTGGAGCAGGGCGCGGAGCGGATCGGTGCCTGGTTGGCCCGACTGGCGTTGGCGTGAGCGCCCCCTGGCAGGTGCGGCGGCTGGTGGTGTGTGCCAGCACCGAACGGGAGCTGGACCACTGGCTGCGGGTTCAGCCGCCGCCGCTGTCGCCGGACTGGCGGCGGCTGGTGGTGGCCCGGCGGCAACGCTTCGGCCGCGGTCAGCAGGGGCGGCCGTGGCAGTCACCGGCCGGTGGGCTCTGGCTCAGTGCCGCCTTCCCCTGGCCAGCCGATCCCACCAGGGCCGCGCCGCTGGCCCTGGCGCTGGCCCTGGGTGTGGCCCTGGAACTGGAGGCCCTCGTGCCGGCGAGTACTGCCCTGGCGCTGGCGATCAAGTGGCCCAACGACCTCGTGGTGGAGGGCCGCAAGCTGGCGGGGCTGCTGCCGCGCCTGCGCCTGCGGGGCGGCCAGGTGCGCTGGGCCCAGCTGGGCCTCGGGCTCAACGGCATCAATCGCGTTCCCCACGGAGCCATCGCGCTCGGAAACGTTCTGCAGAGGTCAGCCGGCCGCTCCCGCAGCCGTTTCAATCCGCGGGCCACGCCACGGGCCCTGGAGGCCCTGGCCCGGCGGGGCGTGGAGCGGGCGTTGCTGTTGGCGCTTGAACCTGAACGCGTGTGCCGGGAGGTGGAGCAGCGGCTGCAGCGCCCGGCGGCAGGACTGCTGCGCGACGGGGTGCGCTGGCAGATCGACGGCGTGGAACTCGATGGTGGCCTGCGGGTGATCGATTCCCAGGGCCTCCCTGCCGTGTGGCGGCGCGATTTCTAAAGTTCGCCCCATGCTCCTGCACCCCCAACGCCCCAGGTCCCGCGCCCTGGCCCCCCTGGGTGGCCTGCTGCTGCTGGCGGCACCCCTGCTGGGCTGGGGCCTGGCCATGGCCCAGACCGCACCGGCTGAGGTCCCCACGCCCAGTGCCCCGGTGTTGCCCCCGAATCCGGCCAGCGAAGCGCTGCCCCAGCCCTTGCGCCCCGATTCAGGCCCGCTGGGCAGCCAGCCGCCGGCCCGTTTTGATGCCTCGCTCGATGCTCTGGTGAAAGAGGGGGTGGTGACTCCCGCTGAGCGGGCCCGCATCCGCAGCGGCTCGGCGATGGTGCCGTTCCACGTGCCAGCCCATCAGCAGGCCTGCCGCAGCGGCGCGCTCTCCACCCAGGAGTGCCGCACTGGCGTCGCCTTTCGCTGGCGCAGCCGCCTCGGCACCGATGGCCAGCTGATCGGCGAGCGCCTTGGTGCCGATGGTCGCCCCCTGCCACCGCTCACCGTGCCCGTGTCGGCCCTGTTGGCGGGTGACGGCGGCACCTTCCGGCTGGCCGATGTGTTCGGGATCACTCCCAGGCCGGCCCCGATCGGCGGCAATGGCAATCGCCGGCTGCTGTTCCCGCTGATCGGCTCGGCGATCACCACCAGTAACTTCGGCTACCGGCTCCATCCCCTGCTGGGCAACTGGTTGATGCATGCGGGCCGCGATCTCGCGGCCCCCGAGGGCACGCCGGTGGTGGCGGCCCTCAGCGGCCGGGTGGTGAGCAGCGGTCTGGCGGGCGGCTATGGCCTGGCGGTGGAGATCGAGCATGAGCGCCCCAGCCGCCGCACCCTCTACGGCCATCTCAGTGAGCTCTATGTGAAAACCGGCGACCGCGTGCGCCAGGGTGAGGTGATCGGCCGGGTGGGTAGCACCGGCCTGAGCACCGGGCCCCACCTGCACTTTGAGTTGCGCCTGCCCGGCGATGGCGGCTGGATGGCCGTGGATCCCGGCGATCTGGATCCGGGCCAGGCCGGCCTGGGCGGCGATGCGGTGGCTCTGCTGATGGGCCAGCTGCTTCAGGCTCTGGAGCGTCCGGCGCCGCCCCGGCGGGCCTGACCTCAGGGGATCACCTTCCCGTCGCGGAAATGCACCACCTGCCTGGCGCGGGCGGCCACATCGTCTTCATGGGTCACCATCACCAGGGTGATGCCACTGCGATGCAGGTCTTCGAAGATGCCCAGCACCTCCTCGGTGGTGCGGGAGTCGAGGGCGCCGGTGGGTTCGTCGGCCAGCAGCAGGGCGGGGCGGTTGATGATCGCCCGGGCGATGGCCACCCGTTGCTGCTGGCCGCCGGAGAGCTGGTTGGGTTTGTTGTGCAGCCGCTGGCCCAGTCCCACCTGCTCCAGGGCCGCCCTGGCGCGCTCGCGCCGCTGCTCCGCGGGAACGCCGGCGTACACCATTGGCAGCATCACGTTCTCCAGGGCCGTGAGCTGGGGCAGCAGATGGAACTGCTGAAACACAAAACCCAGTTCGCGGTTGCGCAGATCGGCCAGCTGGTCGTCGTTGAGGGTTTCCACCTCGGTGCCGTTCAGCCGGTAGCTGCCGCTGGTGGGGCGATCCAGGCAGCCCAGGATGTTCATGGCCGTGCTCTTGCCTGAACCGGAGGCGCCCATCACCGCGAGGTAGTCGCCGCGTTTCACCGTGAGGTTGAGGCCGTCAAGGGCCTTCACCTGGGCGTCACCGCTGCCATAGAGCTTGCTGACGCCGCTGAGTTCGGCCACGGGGGCCTGGGCTGACGCCTGGACTGACTCAGCCAAGGGGCTGGATCGCGGAGAGGGCGATGGCGTTCTGCAGGATCGGCGTGCCAGCCACGGCGCCGCTGGCCCAGCTGAACAGCGGGCTGGAGAGGATGCCGCCCACGGCCGTCACCACCACGCAACCCACCAGGGCGACCCGCAGAGCGGGCATGCCGGCCACGTTCCAGGCGATCGCGGGATAGGCCTTCACCACATCCGAGGCTTCCTGGGGCTCCTTCACCACCATCATCTTGATCACCGAGATGTAGTAGTAGATCGACACCACCGAGGTGAGCAGGCCCACCACCACCAGCAGGTATTGGCCATCGGCCCAGCCGGCGAAGAAGAGATAGATCTTGCCGAAGAAGCCCAGCATCGGCGGAATGCCGCCCAGAGAGAGCAGGCAGAGGCTGAGCCCCAGGGTGATCAGCGGATCCTTCTGATACAGGCCGGCGTAGTCGCTGATCCGATCCGATCCCGTGCGCAGCGAGAACAGAATGATGCAGGCGAAGGCGCCCAGGTTCATGAACAGGTAGGCCGCCATGTAGAGCACCATGGCGGCGAAGCCGTCCTCGGTGCCGCACACCAGACCGATCATCACGAAGCCGGCCTGGCCGATCGAGCTGTAGGCCAGCATCCGCTTCATGGAGGTCTGGGCCAGGGCCACCACGTTCCCCAGCACCATGCTCAGCACCGCCAGCACAGTGAACAGCAGCTTCCACTGGGCATCGAAGCTCTCGAAGCAGCCCACCAGGATGCGCAGGGCCAAGGCGAAACCGGCGGCCTTGGATCCCACCGACAGAAAGGCCACCACCGGCGTGGGTGAGCCCTCATACACATCAGGTGTCCACTGGTGGAAGGGCACCGCAGCGATCTTGAAGGCCACGGTGGCCAGAATGAACACCAGGGAGAGGGCCGTCACCGGAGCCGCGCTGGTCTGCAGGGCCACGGCCACGGCGTCAAGGCTGGTGGAGCCGCCGGTAAGGCCGTAGAGCAGCGAGGCGCCGTAGAGGAACACGGCCGCCGCCGCCGAACCCACCAGTAGATACTTCAGCGCTGCCTCGGAGCTGCGGGCATCGCGCTTCATGTAGCCCGACAGCAGATAGCTCGCCACCGAGAGGGTTTCCAGCGAGATGAAGATGCTCACCAGATCGGTGGCACCGCACAGGAACATCGCCCCGAGGGTGGCGGCCAGCAGAATGGCGGCATATTCACCCACCGGCGTGCCGCTGCGCTCCACATAGCGCCAGCTGAGCATCAGTGACAGCAGCGTGGAGGCGGCCACCACAGCGCGGAAGGCAATGGCCAGGTTGTCGGCCAGGAAGGCCCCCAGGAACGACGGCTCCAGGGAACCGTCCCACTGCAGCGCCAGCAGCACCAGGGCCGAGCCCAGGCCGGCGTAGCAAACGGGCGGAACCCAGCGGCTGGCGGCCTTCTCCCCTGCCAGGTCCACGAGCAGACACACCACCAGCGCCACGAGCACCGCTCCTTCAGGAGCAATGGCGCCGGCATTGAGCTGAAGGTTCAGCCCGGTGGTGGGAAGGGCACCCAGAAGGTGGATCACAGCGGCGCAGCCGGCGCAGTTCAGTGGTGGGATGGTAGCCGGGGTGTTTCAGGGTCGGGTCGGCATCCAGCACCGCTCTCCTGCCCGTCTGTCAGCCGGTGCGATAAAGAAGGAGGCGGTTGTCCGCCAGCCTGTGGGTCACACCCTGGTCATTGTCGAGAGCCCCACCAAGGCCCGCACCATCCGGGGCTTCCTGCCCAGGGAGTTCCGGGTGGAGGCGTCGATGGGCCACGTGCGTGACCTGCCCAACAACGCCAGCGAGATTCCGGCCGCCTACAAGGGCGAGAAGTGGGCCAACCTCGGCGTCAATACCGACAACGACTTCGAGCCCCTCTACGTGGTGCCGAAGGACAAGAAAAAGGTGGTGAAGGAGCTCAAGGACGCCCTCAAAGGTGCCGACCGGCTGCTGCTTGCCACCGACGAAGACCGCGAAGGCGAGAGCATCAGCTGGCACCTGCTGCAGCTGCTCAGCCCGAAGGTGCCGGTGAAGCGGATGGTGTTCCACGAGATCACCAGGGAGGCGATCGGCCGCGCCCTCGACCAGACCCGTGAGCTCGACATGGAGCTCGTGCATGCCCAGGAAACCCGCCGGATCCTGGATCGCCTGGTGGGCTACACCCTCTCCCCCCTGCTCTGGAAAAAGGTGGCCTGGGGGCTCTCGGCCGGCCGGGTGCAGTCGGTGGCGGTGCGGCTGCTGGTGCAGCGGGAGCGGGCTCGCCGCGCCTTCAGGAGCGGCAGCTACTGGGACCTCAAGGCCCAGCTGGAGCAGGCCGGCAGCGGTTTCGAGGCCAGGCTCACCCATCTCCGAGGCGAGCGTATTGCCGGGGGTTCGGATTTTGATGAGAGCACCGGCGGCCTGAAGGCCGGCGCCAAGGTGAAGCTGCTGAGCGAAGCTGAGGCGCGCCAGCTGCAGGCCAGTGTGCAGAGCGCTCCGTGGCGGGTGGCGGCGGTGGACGAGAAGCCCACGGTGCGCAAACCCGTGGCGCCCTTCACCACCAGCACCCTGCAGCAGGAGGCGAACCGCAAGCTGCGGCTCTCGGCCCGCGAAACGATGCGCACGGCCCAGGGCCTCTACGAGCGCGGCTTCATCACCTACATGCGCACCGATTCGGTGCATCTCAGTGATCAGGCGATCAGCGCCGCCCGCAACTGCGTGCAGCAGAAGTACGGCAGCGACTACCTCAGCCCCAGCCCGCGCCAGTTCTCCACCAAGGCCCGCAATGCCCAGGAGGCCCATGAGGCGATCCGTCCGTCCGGCGAGAGCTTCCGTGATCCTTCCGCCACCGGCCTCGATGGCCGCGACCTGGCGCTCTACGAGCTGATCTGGAAGCGCACCGTGGCCAGCCAGATGGCCGACGCCAGGCTCACCATGCTGAGCGTGGATCTGGAGGTGGACGGCGGCCAGCAAGGCCGTGCCGCCTTCCGCTCCACGGGCAAGCGGATCGACTTTCCTGGCTTCTTCCGTGCCTATGTGGAGGGCTCGGACGATCCCGATGCGGCGTTGGAGGGCCAGGAGCTGCTGCTGCCGGCCCTCAAGCAGGGCGATAGCCCCAGCTGCAAGGGAGTGGACGCCCTCGGCCACCAGACCCAGCCACCCGCCCGCTACAGCGAAGCGGCCCTGGTGAAGATGCTCGAGAAGGAGGGCATCGGCCGCCCGTCCACCTACGCCTCGATCATCGGCACGATCGTGGACCGCGGTTACGCCACGCTCCAGAACAACTCGCTCACCCCCAGTTTCACCGCCTTCGCGGTGACAGCCCTGCTGGAGGAGCACTTCCCGGATCTGGTGGACACCAGTTTCACCGCCCGGATGGAGAACACCCTGGATGAAATCTCCACCGGCAAGGTGCAGTGGCTGCCCTACCTGAACGACTTCTTCAAAGGTGAGAAGGGCCTGGAAACCCAGGTGGCCCAGCGCGAGGGTGACATCGACCCCGGCGCCTCGCGCACGGTGGAGCTGGAGGGCCTGCCCTGCGTGGTGCGCATCGGCCGCTTCGGCGCCTACCTCGAAACCAAGCGCACCGCTGATGACGGCAGCGAGGAGCTGCTGAAGGCCACCCTGCCCCAGGAGATCACCCCGGCCGATCTGGATGCGGAGAAAGCCGAGCTGATCCTCCGGCAGAAGGCGGATGGGCCGGAGGCCCTCGGCACCGATCCGGAATCGGGCGAGCAGGTGTACCTGCTGTTCGGCCAGTACGGGCCCTACCTGCAGCGGGGCCAGGTGAGCGACGACAACCCCAAGCCCAAGCGGGCCTCGCTGCCCAAGGGCGTGAAGCCCGAAGCCATGACCATCGAGGAGGCCCTCGGTTTGCTGCGCCTGCCCCGCCAGCTGGGCGAGCATCCCGACGGCGGTCGCATTGAGGCGGGTCTGGGACGGTTCGGGCCCTATGTGGTGCATCACAAGGGCAAGGGCGAGAAGGACTACCGCTCGCTCAAGGCCGACGACGACGTGCTCGCGATCGGTCTCAGCCGGGCCGTGGAGCTGCTGGCGATGCCCAAGCGCGGCCGCGGCGGCCGCACCGCCCTCAAGGATCTGGGCACTCCCGAGGGGGCCGACGAGGCGATCCAGCTGTTCGATGGCCCCTACGGCCTCTATGTGAAGCAGGGCAAGCTGAACGCCTCCCTGCCCGAGGGCACCACCGCCGACACGATCAGCCTGGAGCAGGCCGTGGAGCTGCTGGCGGCCAAGGCCGCCAGCGGCAAGGGCAAGGCCAAGGCCGCAGCCTCCAAAACCGGCACCCGCAAGGCCGCCGCTTCCAAGCCATCGGCGGCCAAAGCCCCGGCCGCCCGCAAGACGCCCGCCACCACCAAGACCGGCCGGTTGCGCGCCAGTGCCGTGCGGGTGATCCGCCCGGCCGACTCCTGATGCCC
>VFQS010001703.1_pt1 | contig 19513 bp, 38 predicted proteins | sample 3512361 | NCBI WGS metagenome assembly VFQS01 (sample SAMN10412375, study PRJNA504923) | tailings metagenome | isolation source: Relicate 1 Philex TSF3 active mining | place: Philippines
CCCCAAAACCCCAAAACCCCATCATTTAGAAAAGAAGATACGTGGTTAATAATGAATTTTTTATCAAATATGAAAACTTGACTTTTATATAAAACCTAGACAAACACAAGTACACGGTGGCGGGTAAACACATAAACACAAGTTATATAAGAGTTCATTTACTTTCCAATTGCGTTTGTTTTCTCTTTAGTGGTTTGAGTATTAGTTTTTTACTACATATAAGTATCACTGTATTTTATCGTAAAACACATCCTAAGTCTCCTCTAATACCCGGCTCCACTTCAACTAATGGTAGTTGTCAGTCATTGGCAACTTACCCGCATTTTCTTCTGAGTGATCCCTCAGAACTTGTTGGTGAAAGCGGCAAGTATGGGATATCTTTTGTTTAGCGACGGGAATTCCTTCATCATCTCTCTGATTACCTTGTGAGCGCCCTCTTGCATCATCGCGTATATGAGATCCTCCTCGTTGCTCTCCAGGATTATGCTGAATAGCAAGAGCGATGTCGCTTCCTTAGTAGATACACCCTTACCTCCCTCGCGTAGTATGGCCACTTCGTTCCTTATTAGGAAGTGGCGGCGAGCGTACATGATGACTTCGGTGAAAACGGAGGGTGCTCGTTCCTTCTAGAGCAGGGTGCAGTTGATAAGGCTGATGGCCTCGAGTCTGATAGGGAAGGTCTTGCGGAAAGCTAAGAATTCAAGGTCTATCTTGGAGAACTGAATGTTGAACTCCTTGAAGTCAGAGACATACTCCGCAAACATCTTTTCAAAGAAGTTGGACTTGATAAACTGAGTCTTCAGCGTATGTTCACTGCTTCTCAGCAGAGATTCGTAAGTGTTGAGCCTGATCTCATTCTTCTTTACATATGTGTCTATTAGGACCATGGATTCAATCTTGTTGTCGATGCAATGTCGGATGAAATCGTACTCTAAAATAAGCTGCTCGCCAAAGATAAAGCCAAAGTCAACTTCTGCCAAAAGCTGATTAATGAAGCTGTCGTTCTTTCTAACTAACTGATACAAAATGTTTTGAAGGATGGCACCAATCTCTGTGAAGGGGAACATGTCGTACTTTCTCAGATTCTAGGTCTCTTTGTTGCTCTTGGCATCGTGAGACAAGTCCTCCAGGGTTATCATATTTGTGGCTCCTGTGGATTTAGGGTGGCGGAAAGCTGACAAAGCATAATTGCACTTCTCAATGACGAATTCTATGTTATGCTTTCCTGTTTGTTCATTGAAAATAAAGTGTTCTTAGCCTCGAACACAAAGCCAATCAAGCAGCTGTAATCCGGCTTTCATTAGAATTAGATACTCAGTGCGCTTATCGCTATCCTCCACTAGGTGGAACTCAGACCACAGAACTCTGACAACCTTAATGATCAGATTGACGCATCTCTGTAATGCTTTAATTCTTGTAAGTTCTGGAATCTGACTTTCTGCATAGAAGTGCTTTATCCAGCATCTCAGGTCCTTTAAGACGTTAAGGAAATCGTCCACCTCTATCATATCAGCTTTTAGATCCTCAACCTATGCAAAATCATCGACGAACGCTACAATTTCGGGAAGGTTGATCAGGTGAGGAATGAACAGTCCCTGTTCCTTTAAAAGAGTAGAGGATGCGCCGTTGCATGAAAGGTCACGGATGATTGTTGGGCGTCTCTGTTCAAACATGTACCTGAATAATTCTACAACCTTGTCTTGCAACACTAGCTGCTGCTTCATTTATGCTGAGAGGCCTGACTGTGCACTTGAATTGCGAGCTCCAGAAATCTTTGAGTTCTGCATTAGCATCTTTAGCAGAGTCATGTAGGTATCGCAAGCGGGAGAGTTTATTGCTATCAGAACTTTCTCATTGCCACAGAAGAGATTGGAAAGAATCTAAAGAATGACATCCTTATTTGCAAAGGACTCTGTGGGACTCTTAAGTAGTCTTATTAGTGGTGCAATGAAGACTGGTGATTCAAAGCAAATCGCTAACTCCTTAAGGAACCTCTTGTTGGCAAGGAAATTCAGGTTGGGCAAGTCTAGTGCAAAGTTGATAAACTTATCATTGTCGTTTTTCTCAATCAATGCAGTGGTTCGCTTAATATAACTAGACATGATGTCAGCCTGATTTTATTGAGATTGATTTGGCTATCCTCTTCTACTTGCACTCTTGCTCTTTGAGGCACTATTTTCTTTGCCTTCTTCAGCTGGATTTGTCTGTTGAGATGCCAAGCTGAGAGCTTTATGTTGGTCAAATGCAGTCCTGCGGTACGCTCTCTTAGACAGTTCTAGCTTAATGTTAGCTGCGGTTTTTCCCATCATTATTTCAAAGTCATCATCTTGGAGACCTTTAGATATCTCGTAAAAGATCAGTAAACACTCGTTCCTAACTTCACTATCATCATCTTAGAGGAAGTGAATAATGTGCTTGGGAACTCTCATGTCAAGGCAAGCCTTAATCTTACCGCTGCTGCCTGTTTAGAAGACTGACCGAATCACTGCAAGCGAACAACGTTTGCCAGCTTTTTCCAGGGATTTTTATTTATCTCCTCCATTACCTGATAGAGAAAGTCTTGCAAGACATTCCGTAAGAGGAATAAGCTCATTGTAGTATTGAGAGGTGCGGTTGAAAGGAATAAGGAAGGAAAGGCAGAGTTAGTTCATTTGCTTTGAAAAGACTTGGGACGGCTCGAAAGAGTTGCTCACATTTGTTATATAGTCATTGATAACTGGGTAGCAGCTTTGTCCCATTCCCGATTCAGTAATAGCATCCTTATATATTTTAAGAGCTTCATTGTGAAGTTCTGTGTTCCAATAGTTAGATTTATCGAGGAAAGTCTTGTTCTTTTGTTCAATATGCCACATCTTGTCAGTGTAGTCGCTCTTGAAATCTTTGTCTAATTCATTCTCACGTCTGAAGAATGATCGACCTCTCAGATAGTCTTTAAGAGTGGAGGCCCCTTAATTATTTTGTGAGCTAGATGCAGCCTTTCTGAGTATGAAATCAGACCCAAGCTCGTATTCTTCTCCCACATAGAACTTTACGATGTACTCCATTACTTCTTTAACGAATGGGGACATGGGCGTGCTATAGGAGTGCATCTCGTATATCAGCATCTTAAGCAGACCAGTAAGTCTTTGAATGATCAAATTCTGAAGTCTTTCAGTCTGTTTTCTCTGCAGAGATTGCTAGTTAAGTGATTTGTATTGAGAGGCACGCTCAGAGATCTCATTGTGATCAAACTTGACAGATTTACCCTTCCCAGCAGAGCTTCTGTACTCAGAAAGGGCAGCTTGCTGCTTTAAGATCCCTTGTGTCTCCTTGTTGATCTCGGATATGCGCTTGTTCTTGCTCTCATTGAAGGCCTTTGTGTAGCGGAAGGTCAAGAAGATGAGCATGTCGATGACTCTATCCTCAATCACCTGAGCAGCCAAGGGGCTGTTCGGTGAAACTCTCATCTGAGAGAAGTCTTTGCCCTTGAATTGGGTCAGGTTGGAGCCCATCATCATAGACTTGCGTTTTTCATCCTCTGTCAACACCTCGTTGATTTGGTCCAAAGGCAGCGAGGTTATATGAGACACGCACTCCTCGGTCCAGATGAACATCTTCAAAAGATCATTCTCAATGGGGAAAAGATCGGTTGGCTTCTTGATGGCTATTGCGCACATTTACCTCAAGGGTCCGGTAATGCGAAGACTTACACTGCTCTGGGGTGAGCGATAAAGGATCACGTTCTGAGAGAAGCGCACTGCATTTGTAAGCTCATACTTATCCATTGCAAAGAGAGGTGAGTGAAGGAGACCATTAATGGTTGGTCTCTTCTTAGGATCCATATCAAGACAGCTTGCAATCAAGTCAAGAATGAGTCCAAGCTCATTCTTTCTAGCCAGAACCTCGGCCTGAGCGAAATGCTGGAACATCTTTTGTCTCATTTCCTTATTAGTTTGAGGTTAACCAGCAAACCTTGGTGGGTTGTTCAAATCCGTCTTGTTGTTCTTAATCTCTTCAGAGATAGTCTGGAAAGTGAACTTCTTTGAGTTGTTTCCTTGGAACAGACTAGAGATTGAAAGGTTCTGGATGCATTTCATGATATTCTCAAAGTTGAAGCCTGATCCTTGACGGTCAACCAACGACCCAGATATCTCCAAGTTGTTCTTCAATTCGATCTCATCATCATTTCCCTGGCCCAGATTGAAAGGATTATCAAAGTCAACAGTGAAGGGATCGTACAAGAAATTGGACTGACTCGGAGGAATGAAGGGGATTTGACTCAACTCGATATCATATCCACCATGCTGACGCTTGTACCAGCGTCTATAGACTGCGTAGAAAGATTCTGGGTTGCGTCCGAGCAAGAGGCAGTACATAAGCATACCGAAGGACCAAACATCTAATGACGATGTGTGATCTGAGAACTTAGAGAACAAGATCTCAGGTGCGATAAAAGGATTGTCTAGTGCTCTGTTAGAGAACTGCTTTTATGCCTCAGTCTTTTTCGATGAATTACCTCCGATAAGTCCAGGAGTGATTCCAGTTGTTTGTGAACCACCACCAAGTCTCTCTTCACTTGAATTGTTGTCAAGAGAAAGATAGATGTCTGGGCAAGTTTGAAGATTTCCTAAATTGTTAACCTTGCCCACACCTCTAGCATTTGCAAGCTTCATCTTTTGACCATCTCTGCTCAGATAGATCTGCTTTACATTCAAAGATCGCATTACTACACCGACTTCATGCAGCTTGTGAATGATTTGCAGGATTTTCTTCGCCCAGTAACGAATGATAAAGAGAGGAGCATCAGTATGATAAAACAGTGGAATGTTAAGGATACCACCATTCTTCTCCACAAAATCTTCAAGGCATATCCACTCATCTCCATCGATGTGCTCATTCACCACATAGATTTCTTTGTCGCTTGCGGAGATACCAATCTTCTTTTCAAATTTGCCAATATTTGAGAATATGTCCATCTTATTTGGGTCAAGCTGATTTATTTCATCTTGGAACTGAGCTCCCATTAAGTACCTTTGGACTTGAAGCTCTAACTAAAGATGCTTCTTATAAGTCTTGCCATCAGCTGAGACAAAATTAAGGTCATCATTGGGATAGATGAGGACCTCGATCTTCTTATTGGTGCTTGGGCTGACTCCACTGTATTTCTAGGCACCAGAAGGTAAGAATTGCAAAGTGCTGAAATCGATATCGAAGGCTGAGTTCTCTATCATGGGTACCTGGAGAGAGGCAAGGAACCCAGCATTTTAATCGTTTACAATCGTGTTGATATTGTAAGAGGGATCGAGAACACAGAGTTAGGCCTCTTCTTTCATCAAACGAGTGGCTTCTCCAGCTATCAAGACCAGAGCTGACTCGAAAATCTCATTAAGCTTTGCACTCTTTTTGTGCAATTTTTCCACTGTCTTTTGGTTGGAAAGCATATTCAAACCTCTAAGGTTGATCTCAAACACATGTCTCTGCAAGTATGCAGCCTTTTCATCAAGGTTATTTGTTTGCTCCACAAGTCTCGAGAAGCCATCATACTTCTCAACGATGTAAACGAAAAGGTCTTCATCAATAAGTATGGCACTGGAGGAGCCTTTTTCAACCCCTTCCTTGTCGATGTATTGATAAGTCTTGAAGAACTTGGCAATCTTGTTGATCGAAACGACAGCAGTTGACTTCTTCTCGTCAATCAACATGTGTAATAGGCGTTCAATCTGGAACTTTTTGAGCTGATTGTCCTTGAGAGAAACCAGTGCCTATCTAAACTCATTCGGCGTCAAGTGATTGTCATGATCCTTATCGAATTGCTTCAGGTAGTCGGAGATGGTCTTCTTCTCACCCAGGTGCTTATTGATGACTTTGATGACAACCTCAATTGACTTATCCCTCCAAACAAAGTGTCTGTCATTGTTACCATGCACTGCAACCTGATTCTAAGCACCATCGCCCTCATTGTCCAGTTTGAAGCCCAGGTTCTTAATGTGCATCCTAAGTTCGTTGTAGGAGATGCGACCGTCGAAGTTCTCGTCCATTTGACGCATGATCTCGTAGATTTGCTGCTCCGAGATCGTGAAGCCAAGCCTCTCCAAAAGGTTCTGGAACTCGTCACACTCAATGAAACCGTTTTGGTTGGAATCAATCTGGTGGAAGACCTCTGCCAGTGAGAGTGATTTCTGGTTAAGCACTCTCATCACATGATCAAAGATTTCGTACTGAATGTTGATCTTTTCCCTTTCATGCTCGATATTCTAAAGAGTAGTTTCGTAGTTCTTATTGAAGAAATCTTCAAGTTCGACATACTTAACCAGGCCATCTTTGTCCTGGTCAATCTCCTTGAATAGCTTAAGGAATTCTTCACGCTTAAGCGAGACACCAAACAGATTCGGCATCTGTGACTGCATATCCTATAGTGTAAGGAACCCGATGCCTTTGTTCATCTGTTTAAAAGCCTCTTAAGGAGTTGTCACAAGCTTCAGCTTCTATTAAATCGCATAGAACATCTTGTTTTGTTTGATTTTCTCAGCCAGACCCTGACTTCGCTGGAATCCGATCACAGTGCTTTGAGATGCGGCACCGCCTCTGGACGCTGCTGTCTCGCCGAGATCAGCCTGGAACACATCGTCATAGGTGTAGGCGGCCCAGAACTTCTTGAGGAACTGTTGCTCCGTAATGTAGCCCTTCCTGTCTTCATCGAGTCGCTGAAGGAACATCTTGATTTCCTTGTCGGTCAGGGCGATCTGGAAGCGAATCAGAGCGTTCTTCAGTTCTTCCAGCGATACTGTACTCGAGTTGTCATTATCTATGAACCCGAAGCATTTCTATATCGTTATGTTGTGTCGGCGGAGGTATTCACCAATCTTCCTGAAAATTCTCCTCTGCCACTCAATCGTGAATTGTTGCTCTATATTAGAAGTAACCAATAATTAGTTGATTTCCTTACCTTATGAGTAAAGCTGCTACTAGACTCCTTCGAATGCTGCATCAAGCTTTGTGTAGTCAAATTTATCAGCAACTAAACTGTTTTCTTTTGAATTTATTGTGAAGACGGTGTTGATCAGGGTCTTTTCATCTTCGTCAAGTTAGATTCCATACTTCTGAAGGTGTGTAAAGAACAATCTTTTGCTTAAGCCAACTCCTGCTAATTGACGAATAGCAGTCTTTCCCTTTGCACCATTATCAGCATTTCTTAGGTCATCATCCGCTAATTGTTCATTCAAGTCTGCTAGCTCATCAAAGAATTTGTCACTATCAACTGCTAATTCATTGATGATCTTTTGAAGGATAGGTTGCACTTGCATAAATGCATAAAGACCTCCACTTGCCTGAGTGTTCATAATGTCCTAAATGGCTTTGACGACTTCAACGACAGAAATCTTGCCAGTGTTCTTATCATCGAAGAATTGCATGAGAGATCTTGCTTCCTCAAGAGAGAGGTTTCCATCGAGTTGCCTAAGAGTTTGGCCAAACTCCTGCCTAGAAAGGTACCCAGTCCTGGCCATATCTATTATACCAATGACCTAGCGCATTTATAAACGCTTGGTCTGAATTGCATCTGAAATCTTGGATAGAATGCTGAAAACTTGTTGCTTCGCAGTGAATCCTTTCTTGGTATTGTTAACGCCAACGCTCAATGCCTACTCAAGTCGGCCACCTCCACCGATTCTAGAGTTCACATAGCTGATAGAGTCGTTGAATTGAAGTTTTTTGATCATGTTTTCATTCTTATCATCGACAAAGTTGAAGAATTCAATGAGATCCTCTCCAGCTATTCCAAGCTCCATCCCTTGCATGCACTTAATAAAGGTGTCCTTAGACAGCTTTCCATTACCTTCTTGGTCAAAAATGTCGAAGATTTGCTCGAAAGTGAGATCGAAGGCACTTGAGACCTTGCTTAGGTGCTAGCAGCACTGAGCAATCATAGGATCGACAAAGCCCTTGTCAACAAAAGCACTGTTGATTCTCTTGCGTGTCATAAAGTCAATGAGGTCTTTGAAACAACACTCAAACCTTCCATTGTTAAAATCTCTCACATCCTGTATGATCTTTTCTGACTCATTCTTTGACAGGATGATCTATAGGCGCTCAAATGACTGCTGTAGACCTTTGACGTTGAGGAACTGATTCGGTAGGTACTTAAGCTGCTCATATATGATGGTTTCCAATGTGATATTCTTCTTTTCAAGCTTTTCTTTAAGTTGCTCATACAGGTCGTCAAGCTCTTATCTGAGCTTCATTTGATCGGGTGGCATGTTTTCATAATCATTATCCGCGGCAAACTCGCTCTGTGAATCGTTGTTTGCAAGCATAGCAGAGATGCTTTTGATATCTTCCATGCGGATACGGCCAGTCTTAGCCTTATCTATGATGTCAAAGGTGCGTTTCAACTCCTTCTTGGGCGTGGGTAGACCGATAAATTCGTTCATCATAGCAAAATCTTCAAAAGACAGTGAGCCCTTATGAGATAGGTCGTGCTCTTAGAAGACGCGATCCAGGGGCATCATTTGCTTATCGAGTGCTTCATTGAGGTTAGTAATCCACTCCTGCAGCTGCAGCTTCTGATACTCACGCTCACTCTCAAGCTTCTTGGCACCTTGAATGACGATGCGTTCGAAATCAATGGCGGTAATGGAGCTATCCTTGCCTTCAAAAGGAATAGAGTTCATAAGCTTTTCGATCTCGTCTTGAGTCAAACCAGCTCTAAGCTTTTTAAGGCCGATTCTAAGCTCTCTAGCACCCAATCTCCCAGCGGCAGCCTTGGTCATCTTATCTCTCCATTGAGTAAAGAGGCGTTTATAGGATGCGTTCTTCTGGAGAACCATTCCGTGAATCTTGATGTAAGCCTGATAGATCCAGTTCTCATCTCGCTATACGAGGATTGCATCGTGGAGTTTCTTGAAGTTGAACCTAGTGCTAGAAGATTAGACCTTTCTACCCTCAATGAGCTGGACTTGCTGATCGTTAGAATCGGTTCCCTTAGAGCCGACACTACAGATGTATTCGAAGATCTTGGTGAGCTCTTCATCGGAGAACTCGAGACCCATCATGGCACATTCGTGCAGGAAGTCCAGTTTCATAACAAATTTGTTGTCCGATGGATCAAACTACTTATAGGCCTTCTCTACTGAATAGCCTTTCTTTTTGAGTTGCTGGCGGAATTTGTTCACCAAGTTGTTGGTATTGTCAAGTGCAACGTGATACTTGAAAAGACCAGCCTAGTTGAAGCCCTTGAGGAGTTCAAAGTAGTAAAGGTCCTCGTCAGAGTTCTTCTTCTTACTAGAAGTTGAAGATGATCGTGCATTCTCTGGTTTCATATCTTCCATAAGTGCTTTAGCGCCCATCTTCTTGACAGGTTTCTTTAGGATAGACCATAGGTAGCGGAACTCCTGAGAATTAAAGTCAATACCCATGGACTGCATGCCGGTTTTAAACTCAATCTTAGAGATTCTACAGTTCTAGTTGACGTCCAAGGTAGTAAAGAAGTCGAATGGACTCAGTTTCTTGGACTTGAGGCACTCTGCGATTTTTGTAATCAGCTGGTTCTGTTTCTGTGCGGATTATGACATAGTGTTGAGGATCTTTTCCTCTAACTTCTGTGAGAACACTGTATAGTCAAGTCTCTCGTCAGTTTCTCTTGCATTTCCAGCCAAAAGAATCGTTTGAATGTGTGGCTCAGGGTGAAGCAAACCAACCTTTTTCATCACGAAAACCAAATCCTAGGTCATTATTGTCCCCGTGTTGTCGTAATCAAAGTCGGCCATGTATTCAAACAGTGACTTGTCCTGGTTATCCAGTAGCGCTTTAAGCTTGTGGAATAGAACTTCATGTGCCTCTTCACCAGCTACCGCCTGTTTCGATTTCAGGTGCACGTCCATCTTGGATATAAACTCATCGTAGGAGATGTGGCCACTGCCATCGGTATCGACAAGCTTCATCAAATCGTCGATCTCTTCATAGTTAAGGTCGATGCCGAGGGTTAGCCAGCCCTGTCTGAATTCCTTCATACTAATCTGACCGTCACCATCCCTATCGAAGAGGGAGAAAGCTCGGCGCAAATTGAAGTTCTGTACAAAGAAAGCCGTTGCCACGCGCTCTATAATGTTGTTCAGGCGTTTGATCCTTAGATCTTCGGTTTCAAAACGCATACAGAAACGATTCAGATCGACCTTGCCTATCTGCTGTGGGTCAGCGATTCTTCTCAAGATGCGCTGGTCCTAGACCGTCAAGGGAAGATTCAGTGACTTGATAGACTTCTTAAAATTGGTAATAGTAACTACATTCTTCGCAGGGTTCAATGGATCGTAGTTGGCTTGGAAGCAGTCGAAGAACGTGATTTCTCTCTCACTGAATATGTCAATGACCTTGCTTATCAGTTGCTACTCCCTCGCCTTCTGCACCGGGTCCTGCACATTGTTCTTCTTATCAGCACTCTCCTGCTCCTTCTTCTTGGCCTCGAGCTCCTTCCTGATCTTTCCGATCTCCCCCTCGAACTGCTCCCCGATCTCCCTTCTTCTCCTCTGCTCATCTACCTCTCTTTTGAGGTGCGCGATCACCGGGACCAAAGCACGCTCGAAGTTGTGGAACTGGACCAGATCCAGACGTGTGTTCACTGGCTACTATTGTTACACTTGGTCGCCTGAGTGGAGTCGCTTGGAGCCTTTGATTGCGTAGACCGTGACCTGGTCTAGGTCATGCTCACTGAGACCTAGTTTGGCGTCGCGTAGAAGGTCTCCAAACTACTCACCCGTTAGGACACCAGAAGCCTGGCCACTCTCTTGGGAGTCTGACAGGATCATGTCGTTTAAGACGTCTTGGTGCAAGTGGATTCTCTCCAGCAAGAGGCTATTACCGTTGAGGTATCTTGAAGCAACGATCCACTTGTTGATATCGAATTGAGGTGCCAGCTCTCTCGCGAAGATTATCTGGTTGGCGAACTCTGTGGCCTGGATAAGACCGTCGGCTGACTCGTCTGCGAAGCGAGTCAGTAAATTGAATTCTTGTTCGTTCATAGAGAAGCCAATAAGGTCAAAGATTTTTCTCAAACTCTCATAGGTAATGCATGCAGGCTGTCCCTTGGCAAAGATGCGGAAGATCTTTAAAAGATCTAGACCATCTTGCTTCACATGCATTGAAATGCGACTCAGAAGGTCTTCATAGTCTTAGATCTGGAAAGTTGAAACTCTCGATCGCATCTCTCCTCCGAAACCAGCCGACCCGAACATGTCCTCGCGACCCATGTTACCAAGGCCTTGCTTGTCCAGGAAAAGCTTCACGAACTCTTCATAGTCAACGCAGTTGTCAGCGGGGCTGAGACATTCCAACTCAAACTAGAGTCCGAGTAAGGTTTCTTGGTCAAAGAGCACTGGGTAGTTGTGCTTCAATACGTTGATAAAGTGGTGGATCTTGATCTGACCAGTCCTCTCCTCGTCAAAACCCTTCATCTTTTCAACAAGATCAGTCAGACTCAAGCGACCTCCGAGCTTCTTCAGCTTCATCTACACTCTATCAAAGTAATCAGTTTTCTTGAGGTCTCTCAACGTCTCGACTATGTTAGGGTTTCCAAGAGCTGATCCCCCAGCATTCTGTTGCTCCATGCTCTACGCGGCAGCACTCTTGTTATAAGCTTGCTTCACACAGTTCTTCATCCTCGTTATCAGGTCCTCCAGGTGACACGGCTAGTTCCTTGTGAACTCCCCCACGAATATGTCTTGATTTAGATAGTTGAGGCCGAATTTGACGAGTACTTGTCTGAGGTCGGCGACACATATGATCTTCTCGTCCTCGCGTTTGCCCTTGAGTTCGGCGGTGGACTCGGCGTATGATCGGAACACGTTCTCGTTGCGCATCAGCTTCGAGCAGATCACGGGCAGAATGTCCCTCGAGGGCACGTGGAAGGCCGTCGCCACTCGCCTCAAGTGGTGCAACCACGCGTTCTAATAAACGATCGTCTGGTTCTTCTGGTTGAGTGCTAGGAAATTGGCCAGCTTCCCAATCTACTCACCCGTCACATTTCGTGCTTATAGTTGCTCAAGCCTTTGGCAAAACTCCTTAGCCACTAGCTGTTGTGAGAAACGAGAGTAATGGCTTGTTAAATCTAATTGTTCCTTGTTACCTCTTCGCCTATCGGGTTCATCTCCACCACGTTTTTGGCTCTTTTCGGTGACCGAGGAGGGGTCAGCGAAGATGATGCTGAAGTCGAGGCCCTTGTAGATAAGTGCAGCCTTCAGGTTCTAAAGGATCACATCAACCTCATTGATTTCGGTGCTCTCAGCTGTGCTAAACAGTTTGCTGATGAAGTAGGAAACAGAGAGAATTCTCTCCTCGTCATTAGAGGCTTCGCCCTCTTTGCGGGTGGTGTTGAACTTCTCACCCACGACATCGAAGAGGAACTCGAGGACATCTCTGTCTTCCTTGATGTCGGCCTTGTTGAAGGCCTCCACGAATTGCTCTTTTCTGATGTAGCCGTCACCCTGTGTGTCAACCGATGTCAAAGCTTGCTGCAATGCAAGTCGCTTATTGGGGAATATTTTCGATCTGATCCCAGCGAATATCTGCTTGGGCCTGTTGAGTGTGGTGAGATTGTAGTAGTGAATCTCCTCCTTGTAGTAATTTTACAACAACGCAATCTGGATGATTCCTGTGTAGTATGGATCCAGCTCGTTCATGATCGAGTCGATCTCTTCATCTGAGAACAAAGCTTTCTTGGGCTTCACAACCTCCATGAAGTACTCGGTGAAGCGTTCACGGGTACAGAAATCGTTGACCTTGTTCGCATTGTTCTGCGTGTTGTAAGTGTCACGCTGCAGGAATGCGACGTCTAAACCGTTGGTGCGGATGAAGTTCGAGAACTTTTGCACACTCGCCTTGGGCCAACGCTTGACTCCTCTCAAGAATTCACGGGAGTGTTTCTCTTGGAATTCGGTTATAGACTTCTCAAATTCTATCTAAGTGGTTCGTAAGGGATGAATCTGCATAAACTTCTGAAGATAGAAGAACGTCTCAGATACCGAGAGCTTATCGCTGCATCCCGACGTGGCCAAGAAGTTCTCGAACTTAGTCCTATTCGGCAACTTCAATATGATGTTGTAAATCTGGCGCAAGGGCTCAGGGTTCACATACTTAAGGTCCTTCCTCTTCAATATCGCATCGAGGAAAAGTTTGCGGATCTGACTCATATAAGAGTTCTGCAGGGACACTTGTGAGTATATCATCTCGATCTTGTGAGGCAGTTGATGCTGGAACGATGTGACAATGCGGCGTCTGCGGGTCCCAACCAGGTCCTCGCACTCCTTCATGACGGTCGGCGGCACTATGTCGTCGTGGTGTATGGCGGGGACCTCGATTTTCACGCGCTCTATTCCGTAGCCACATACGAAGCCGGCCTGAGTGTTTTTCTTACCCGTGGAGAAAGAAGGCTTCCCGAGCTTCAAGCCCACAAGCCACTCGATTTGAGACTTGAGGTCGGGGTTCTGTGCGTCAAGCTGGATGTTCGAAATGTTGAGACATCTCAGGGAGTAACATGAAGTATCGGTGCCGGTATAGATTCTCTTGACTTCTTTGAATGTTATGTTGCCCTTGGTAGTTTCTTTGACGAGAGGGCGATAGTAGCCGGGGCGTTGCATGGCGTGTGGGATGTTCGAAGGGTCAGTCAGTTCGTAGCTGGTGCTGACCGGGTCGAAGAAACGGATCGTCTGGTCCGTTGAGGTACTCACCAAAAGCTGGACCTTTTGCAGATAACAGATGTCCACGATCGAGGCGTTGTGTGCATCGAAACGCTTGTAAACTGGGACTATCCAGGGTGGGTTGGTCTGGAAAAGCTCTATCATGTCTCTCTAGATGTTCCAGATGATGATCTCTGACTTGAAGTTCGAGTGCTCTTCACGGTTTGCATGTCGCTCATACATTGACTCTGCGCTCTTCTGGAATTTGTGAGAAAGCGGAATCGATGGATCTTCGACTTTAGGCATACTTCCCTTGCTTGGTTGGTAAGGACGTTCGTTCAAGTGTTTCTCACCGGAGACCAAGCAGCCACTCTGTGCCACATAGCATATGGTGGGAGGGTCAGAGTTTCTGTGACCCCTAAGCTTCGCCAAAAGTTCGTATCTATTCTGTATTACTTCCTGTTATTCAGTCGGCTCCTCCTTCTTGTTAGCAAGGCTATGCAGACTCAAAACGCCATGCTTGTCTTGATTGGCGGCAGCCTGAGACATCTTCTTGGTGTGCGTCACAAATATGGTAGAAGTCTTGGGGAGAATAGTGGTATAGATGAGAATCTCAAGGTCGTCGATGTAGACCAGGTCCTCAACGACAACCTTCCGGTTATCGGTCATCTCAAGGTGCTTTACGGACTGCTTGTCTGCGTCGCCACCGACCGAGATAGCTTGCTGGTTCTTGCGAAGGAGCTGGTCTCTCCTGACCTTGGCCTGCTCTAGGTTCACAAAGATCTCGTTGCTGAGAATCGTGGTATAGTCGACGTTGCCGTAGTTGTCGAAGTTCAGATCGTTGTCAAAGACCTCTTCTATCTCACTGGGCAAGAGACCCAGGGGTAGATTCTCTAGCATTCTTTGGAAACGGGCTCTCGGGATCACATAGAGACTTGTCTGATCCTGTAGCATCAAGATCTTTCTAAGGTCTAAGCCCAGCTCGAAGGATTTTCTGATCACATAGGTCAAAGAGGCCTCCTTCTTCAAAGGAAGGTCCAGCTCTCTCAATGTCTCATTCATCATAGTGTTGTTGGCTTTGTTAAAAGTTCGGATGAATCTCTTATCCAAGAAGCGACAGAACTCTCGGTAAAGCAACTGTTAGTCCACGGTGCGAGGAGTCATGCGGATCACAAAGTCAACTTCTTCTGGGGTCAAGCGAGCCTCGTTAAAGAAAACACTGATGACCTTCTTGAAGTTCTCTACCGTCACCTGTCCCTTGTCCCTGGAGTTCTCATATGTCTCAAAAGCTGTTTCAGCGGATATGTTCAGTGTACGGCGAAGTGCCTCGTACATTCTCTCGATGACCTTCTTGGCAGCATCGATCTTCTGGTCTTTAATGATCCACTCGGGCCATATGTTCTCGAAGAGTTCCTCTTCAGCGCGCATCTTCTCGTACTCAGTGAGGTCGCTCTCTTCGAGGTGTTCAAAGTAGTGCAGGAACTCGTCGAGAGAGATCTGTCCGTTGCCGTCCCCGTCGAGCTGCATGCACATCTGAAAGAGGTCCTCGACCTCCTGCGTCGTGTCGAGCGAGGCCAGCTTTAGCACAAAGTCCCTGATCTTGACCGCCTGCGTCTCCGCGTGAGTGATATCCTTGAAGATGTCGAAGATAGTCTTGCCCGTCGTCTAAATGATGTTCTTGAATACCTGCTTCAAGAAGGTTATCGACTCTCGGATCCTCTTAGGTATCTCATAGTCTTAGTACCTGAGTTAGATTTTCTTGAGTACTGAGAAAGAGATGGGGTCAATGAAGACGATACATCCATCAACACAAGATGTGTTAACAATCAAGATCTGCTGATTATGATCCGAAAGACTCAAGAAACGAGGCTTTGCATTGTTAAAGGTGTTTTTGTAATGCATTCCAATATAGTCTTTGCCACCTTCATTCGAGCAAACTGAAACTCTCTTTTGAGGAAGCGAGACATTTTACTCAATGTTCCAAATCTCAAGAATCCAATTCATGTTAAGAGTGTAAATGCGGCCACTTGTTTGATCGCAAACCATATCAATAATGTCGTAGTGCTTCAAAGGAGGTCGAGTACCCAAATTTACTGGAGGAAGTGAACGGTTAGTTGGAATATCATATTAGTTGAGTTGGTTGTCCGAGTCGAGATACATAATCTGACCTAACTCATTTAAAGTCTGAAGAGTTTTGGGCTAAACTCCCATAACATTGTATTAGAATTCTTGAATCATAGGGAAGACGAACTTGGTTACGGGACGATTCTCAAAGTTTTCCTAGATTGTGCGACCAACTAACAATGACTCTGCATAGCATTGAGCATTGTGGATAATCTCTTCAAGAATGACAGTCTTAATAAACTTTGTTAACTCTTCGCGATTCCTCAACTCTCTCTCGCTAGGTTTATCATTCTTCCCTGTTGCCTTGGCAGGCTTAACGACATTTCCCATCTTAGCATCCAGTGTCTCTGACTTCTTCCTCTTATCTTTGTTGATCTATGCTTGCTGCTTCTTCTTCTTCTCAGCCTCAAGCTTCCTCTCCTCGGCTGTCAATGACTGTGGCTTTTTCGATCCACCACTCTTTCTGTCATCGTTTTGCTAATCAGCGTAATGGACTCCTTTCGCACCGAGTTTTCCCATCGTCCTATTTATGCCTTTGAGCTCATTGGCTTCTCTCATCTTCAAGTATTTCTTTTGGGTGATGTAGCAACGCCATTGAGCTTGAACTTTGGTGACAAGGCGGTTAATTTGGCTGATGGTAGGTACAGACTGGTTTTGAGAGCGGAAGGACTCTAGAAGGTCTTTATACTTAACGTATTCGTTGTTTTACTTATCTGTGAACATATAAGCACGGCTACGCAGGTCCTTAAGATCTGAGTCCATTAAAGCCATGTCATAGTCAATCATGATAGTTTGGAAATTTTGCACAGGTAGCTATCCTTAGCAGCCGTAAGGGATATCTGCGTCTTAGAACTCTTCCATTAGGATGTTAATCATACGTTCTCCTCCTTTCTTAATCTTTGACTTGAGTCTGTCAAATACTGTATTAGTAGGTTGTTGAGAAAGAATAATGCGAGTGAAATCACTTTGAGAAACTCTTCCAAGAGATTGAGAGTCAAAGATACCAAAGAGAGCTCTGAGCTTGCCCTCTTCTACTGGAATTTCAACAAAAATTTTCTTATCCTTTTGATGCAAGGCAGATTCTTCAGCGGCAATATTGGGTGCAACATGTGTGACATAAATCTCCTTGAACTCGGAGTAGTTGATGAAACCACTGTTTTCTTTGCCATAAAACTGCACATAGCTTTAAACATCTCTTTTAACTGGACCAGACTATATCTCCTTAATGATACCTCTGCAGAACTGCTTGAAGAACATATCAAGGGATCGGTCAAAGCGGAAACGATCTTCAAATGCAACCTTGGATTCCATGGCATCAGGCTGTCTGAAAAACTCCATATTTTACTTGAACTTGTTCATGTTATCGACTGAGAGTTGATTTGCTGAAGTAGGGCTGCCAATCTAGTCACGCTTTCTTGATTCTTCTGTTATCAAATGAAGTTAAGCTCCACTCTCTTGCTTCCCTCGACGAGGGTCTCTTGTGCGACCTCCCAAAATATCGTCCATCTGCATCGATGCCTGAGAGCTTTGTGAGTGCTTTTCAAGAGCATCCTCTTGAATAATGTTTGCAGCTTGGTACTTTTGCTCCTTTTGCTTAAGGATACTGGGTCTGCTAGGCTTTGAGGGTGGTTCAAAGTCATTGTAAGTCTTTTCTAAATCCTCTTGCTTTAGTCCAGCCAGGACATTATCGATGTGCATGCTGCGAGTCTGGCTGGTCTCACCACCACTTTTTGAGCTTTTAGCGTCAGCCAGCATCTCAGTGGTGGTAGTTCTCAAATTCGGCTGAAGTTTGTAAGGTATCCCAGGGTAGAACTTGTCCTTGAATTCAGTGGCCTATATAACTTATTCACCATCGGCACTCTTTCGGGCATGAGTCATAAACAAGTTCTTGATTTGTTGATTCGAGTACTTTCCGCTTGCGGGCATGCTGCGAACGACATTTTCGAAGTCTTTCAGGGTCACAACATTACCAATGCGAGTCGGTGCGCCCATCTTAGCAAGGATATCCTCAAATGAGTTGAAATTAGCCCTCAACATCTCTTTGATATCGGTTTACATATGAACCTAGTCTTCATCATCGATAAAATGACGGTCTGAAGGGTTGTCCTCGGACCTGCGCATAATCTGGCTAAGGCCCTTGATTGAGCCAAGATCTTGGTCCTACTTGGAAGCAAGCTCAGCCTGATAAGTCTTGTAGGCTTCAACTCTCTTTTTCTCTTCCGGGTCAATGACTTCTTCCTCGACATGATCAACTAGAGACTCACCTTTTTCCTTCCTACGTTTGCGGACAATTTGTTCAAGAGGAAGTTGGACGTTGCGTTGGACAACATTAACGAAGTCATTGTAATTGATTTTGCCAGTTTGCTGCAGGTCAATGATTTCAAAGACCTTGAGCAAGTTGTGATCGCTGACATGCACCCCCGCCCTCTGCAGCAGTCCCTTGAACTCATTGGGCTCCATGTATCCGTCCTTGTTGGCATCGGCCATGGTAAACCAGTTCATTATGTTCTCGCCACTCCTCTTGAACTTCATGCACAGCTGATCGATGGCGACCCTGTGCTCATTGACCTCCCTGCGCACAGCTTCAGTCTCCATCTTATGCTTTCGTGCTGTCTCAGCTGCCTCAGCCTCTCTCTTGAGCTGGTCCTCGCGCTCCTTCATCTTGAGCTCCTCCTTGGTCGGCGCCATCCCGAACTGCTGCCGCTTCTATGCCATCTCTTGCAGGCGTTTGTCATTCAACTCCTTCTTCTTCCTCTCTTCTTTCTCCTTCTCATCTAGCTTTCTTCTCTCTTCTTCTTCCTTTTTCTTGGTTTCCTCGATCTACTTCTGGGTTGGACCCTTCGAAAGCTAAAGCAGTTTAGAAGAGTAAAAGTCGTCTTACAATCCTTGGGAATATCCCATTAATGCTGTTGAACTCTCTTTGAGACGGACCTTCAAGTATCTTATTATAGAAAATTCCTGGCCTGTCTCCAGTTGAAAAGGCCTCAAGACCTTTTGCGAGTTTGATCACAAGTTCTTCAGAAGGGTGAGGCTTGAATTATAGCTGGGCAAAGACTTCTCTGAGCTAATAGACAGAGATCATGCCATTGTCCATAAGATCTTTGCTCTGGCAAGCTTTCAAGAATTTTGTCCTGTTGCCATCTTCTCCTTTGCCAATATCTCTTTTGTCGCCTTTAGCAGTCAGGTCATTGAAGTAGTTGCGGACTGTGGTCCAGAAGTCGTCCAAGTCACTATCTGGAGCATGTGTCAAGTCTCTATCAATAAGAGAGTCCATGCCGCTCATGTTGGCCCCGCGTAGTGTCCCCTTCTGCTTCTGCTCTTCGTACTCGCGGACGACTTGCTTGTCCTTTATCTCCTTTAAGATTTTTTCCTTTTTGCGGGCATCACTATAAATTCAAATTTGTTATTAAAAATGCGCGGTCTTTATTTTCGAAACTTACTCTTCTTCATCGTCGAAGTCGTAATCGTAGTCTGATTCTACCTCACCACCGTCCTTTCCAGTACTCTTGATGAACGCCATTTTCTCAGCGATGGACCCGGTGAGAGGTTTGGTAGCTGTTGATTTCTTTTCCTCCATATTCGAGGAAGTGGGTATAGACTGATTGGTGTCACTCATATCTATATCTCTCTATCTCGTACTTTATAATTAATTAACACAACCCGTGCGCCCTGAAGTGACTTCTTGATTTAAATTTGAATTCACCCAGTACTTTTATTTTATTAGATGGGGTTTTGGGGTTTTGGGG
>VFQS010001704.1_pt1 | contig 19499 bp, 19 predicted proteins | sample 3512361 | NCBI WGS metagenome assembly VFQS01 (sample SAMN10412375, study PRJNA504923) | tailings metagenome | isolation source: Relicate 1 Philex TSF3 active mining | place: Philippines
CAACAGCAAATGACCGAGGCGCAGCTACGTCTTTTGCAAGCTCAGATCGAGCCCCACTTTCTTTTCAATACCCTCGCTAATGTTCAGGGCTTGATTGATTATGAACCTGCGCTGGCCAAGCGCATGCTTGATGCCTTTACTGATTACTTGCGGGCGAGCCTTCTACAGATGCGCGAGCAAAACGTGAGTTTGGGTCAGGAGTTGGATCTAGTGCAAAGTTATCTGACCGTAATGCAATGTCGAATGGGGGATCGTTTACGTTGGCAACTGGACTTGTCAGTTGAGCTAAGAGACGCACAAATTCCACCGCTACTCTTACAACCCTTGATTGAAAACGCAATCCACCATGGATTAGAACCCAAGGTGGCAGGTGGCCAGCTTGTTTTACGTGCACGAATCGAAGACCATACGCTTTGCATCGAAATCGAAGACGATGGCATCGGCCTGATTGCTGCGCAGGAACGACCCCGTCGAGGTAACGGTGTAGCGCTGAGGAATATCCGCGAGCGGTTGCAGGCTGCGTATGGTGCGCAGGCTAGTTTGCTATTGATGATGGGAGCAAATCAAGTAGGCACTCGCGTGTACTTACGTTTGCCTCTTACATATCCACCATTGATACCTACTATTTAACGAATATTTAAATTGAGCTGACATCGATGAATATGAATTCCATGCAACGCCCCCGAGCCTTGCTTGCTGACGACGAACCTCATTTGCTACGTGTATTGCAAGATCGTCTTCTTGAACTTTGGCCAGAGTTGGAGATTGTTGCGACGGTACAGCATGGTCTCGCCGCTGCTGAGCAAATCGGACTGCTACAGCCAGATATTGCGTTTTTAGATATCCAGATGCCTGGCCTGACAGGACTAGAGGTCGCTCAAGGAATTGAAGGAGCGACCCGCGTAGTGTTTGTAACAGCTTACGATGAACATGCGTTGAGTGCCTTTTAACACGAGGCCGTTGACTATGTGCTTAAGCCTTTAAAAATCGAGCGTCTTCAATTGACGGTGGATCGCTTGCGTCGAACCTTAGCAAACCATTCTGCAGTTGCTGTCAATGCGAGTGATGGGAACGCTGCATCGATCGTTCCTTTGTCCGACGCGACGCAACTAGCAAAAGTGCTAGCGCAATTGATGCCGCGTATCGCCAGTCCTCAACCGACGCTGCGTCACCTGCGTGCCAGCCGCGGTAGTTTTACCTACGTCATTCCCGTCGAGGACATTCTTTTCCTACAGTCCGATGAAAAATATACCCTTGTTCGCACGGTGGAACATGAGTATCTAATTCGCAGTTCTATTATGGAGTTAGCCAGCCAGCTTGACCCGCAGTGTTTCTGGCAAGTGCATCGTGGCATCATTATTAATGTGGATCACCTGTTGTCTACGCGACGCGATGACAATGCTCGGCTCTACTTGCAAATGCGTGGACATGATGGCGAACTTCCTGTGAGTCGCGCTTATATGCACATGTTTAAGGCTATGTAAGTCTAGTCAGCTTAGTTATCTTAGTTAGCCAAATTTTTATAACTTGAAAATTCTAATAAGTGACTTTGCAATCGGCAGCGTATCTTGCCTTTAAGGTTGAGAGCTTCTTATAAGAAGGAATCGTGTCCTAGATTGAACGCTGTTCAATCTTGATTGAGCCTTCAAATCCAAATTGGATGTTCCTCGTCACCGTTCGGTATATAGCTCAGATATTGCACCATTCGTGGTGTTGTGCCGTGATTGGGAGTCGCGCAGTGCGGTAATGCTTGATGCCAAATGATGAAGTCCCCCGCTTTGCCGGTGATGGGTTTGCTGATTAGCGTTTGCTCGGCGATACGGCGAGGATTTTCATCTGGGTCTAATCCGTCCAACCAGCTTGGTATTTGCCGGTGAAAGCCTGGCACACAATGAAATGCACCGTCGTTCTCATTACAATCGCTTAAATATAATAAGCCTTGAAATCGATTTGCTATGGGCTGTGCGAGGCTCACATCCCAATGCAATCCATTTCCACGAAATGAATAGTGCGTCGTTTCCGGTGGATTAAAACTGACGTGATCTATCGTTTTGTAAATCGCTCTAGTCTCATAAAGTTGTTCGTAAGCCGCACGAATGCGCCTTGATGCTCGATTGGTATTGAGGCGAGGGTGGTTATACAGCGGGAGCATTAGTCCCTGTCTCTGTGATTGCGCGCGATACCATGTACTTGGGTCATTTAAGTCAGCTTGTAAGAAATCGAGAATTGCTTGTCGACTTTCTGCGCAGGCTTGCGCATCAATGACCTGCGGCAAAACGAGGTAAGCATTTTCTTCCCAAAACGCAACTTGTTCGGGACTTAATTGATAGTCAGATTCGTTTTGTATCGCATCATCAGTTTGATCGAGGATCACATATTCCGAATTCGATCGTACTAGCCAAGCGCGAAATTCTTCTAGGCTAGGACGCTCTTCTAAAACAAATTTCAATGCGATTGGATGCGGAATATGGTACGCATACAAGGCTTGCACTAGGCGACGCCATGAATAATCGGAATCTGCGTCAGGACGATAGCTTGGATCACGATGGCGCTCCCAAAAATTTTTAAAAATTGGCCAGTCTTGCATTCGGTATCTCCGAAAAAGTGCTATTTATTTTTATTCTGCTTTATTGGTATCGGATAAATTTTCCGACGCTTGCATCACAGCAGTGCTTGTGATTGGTTCTGCCGCATGATTTTTGCGAAACGCTAAGAAACAAAGTGCGCCTAATGGTAAGGATACCGTAATTATCCAAGGGCCATAAGGCGCCGCGAATGCGGATGCACTGAATAATTGAACTGCCAGCACCGCAAAGCCTATGTCTCCACTATTCCAATTGATGGAGAGTTGACCAAGGCCTAGCAGTATGAAGATGATCCAAGGCCATTTACGTCCTCGCAACTTCATTCTGATACAGATGATCAGAGCAGTTAATACCAGAATCGGAGCAAGGATCGCCAAGGTAAGAATCAAATAGTGAGTGATTGATTTGTCAGCGAGAGAAAATTTAAATTGTCGGTCGATAGAAGTAGCTTGCGGTAGAAGCTTTAATCCAACGATGTGGGTCTGCTTGTTCTGTTGTCGCAATGCGATTTGCATCACAAGCCATTGGTTTGCGTAGGCATACTCGTAACTTAGATTGATAGTACTTTGGTCTGAACTATGATGCTGCTGCGCGCCAATTAATTTGATACGGTTTGGCTCCACAGCGGGGATAAGATCTGCCATTTGCGACAAGGTATCTTTCAAGTCAGGATTTTGCAGACTGGGGTCAATCACTTTATTTAGATCGTCAAATTGGCGATTTTTGAGAAGTGAAAAGTATTTGCTTGCAAGGGCTTGGTCTTCTTTAGGTGCAAAACTTTGAATCATCGCATCTTGATCACATCCTGCAAGTGATACACAGAATAGAGCGATCAGTAGTTGGTAAATAACTTTTCTCATTAATTTGAATTCAAAGCAAGTTGGAGTAAGACGAAGTTGATGACCTTATCATATCTGCAATGCGGCAACAATCACTCGCCGAAATGGATTTGTTGTTTCATCGAAAAAATTTGGTGCTTTTGCGTCTTTAAAAACATAGAGGCGCGCGATCGAGTACCATTTGATCAGTGAGACAACAGGAGGAGAACTGTCATGAAAAACTTATTGATTTGTTTGATCGTATTGTGGAGTAGTGCGATGAATGCGCATGCAATCGAAGAGCCTAATTTTGAAGTTGTTAAGCGCTTTCCTCAGTTTGAAGTACGGAAGTATCAGGCTTACCTGGTGGCGGAGGTGGTTGTGCCAGGTCCTGCAGAAAAGGCTGGGAATACTGCATTTGAATATTTAGGTGGCTATATTTTTGGTAAGAATAAGGGCAGCAAAAAAATAGAGATGACTGCACCAGTTTCTCAAACACCTGTGCCGACAAAAATCGCGATGACAGCACCAGTTTCGCAGAGTGCAACAGAGGGCGGCTACTTGGTTCAGTTTGCGATGCCGAGAGAATTCACGATGGATACCTTGCCTGAACCGACCAACCCAAAAGTGAAGTTACGCGAGATGCCTGCGCAAACCTACGCGGTGATCCAGTATTCCGGATCATGGTCGCAAGCCCTTTATGAAGAAAAACTTAACTTGCTTAAAAAATCGATCAGCGAGGCTGGATTGAAGATTGATGGAGAGCCTATCTTCTCGCGCTACAACGCACCATTTTCTTTACCATTTTTTCGTAGAAATGAAATCTGGATTGCTATCCTGATGTGAGCAGATAGTCGATGCGGGGCGCGTAGTTATGGTAATAACAGTGAAGAAGAATAGGGGTGAAATAAGAAGAATGTTTGAATTGAAAACTCAGTGAACTAATTTTATCGAAGCAATTTACTATTAGTCTTCTTCGAACTGTTAGGTATCCATGGATGGATACCTAACGGCGTATTTAACTGGTTTATTTGTTGTGCTATCTAGTTACCGTTTGCCAGCTTAAGGTAATGTTGGAATCAACACTTTGTCGATGACATGGATTACACCATTACTTGCACGAACATCGACAGCAACAATTTTTGCCGCGCTTGTGGTTGAGTCCGTAATTGATGGTGGATTGGTGTTGTTGATCGTAATGGTTTTACCGCTCGCTACTGTATTTACTCTAGTGCCGAACGGAATGCCGGTTGAGAGCACTTGCCCTGAAAGCACGTGGTAGGTTAATACGGTTGTTAATTGCGCAGTTGTCAATCCAGTTGGTGCAGCTGCGAAGGCTGTGTTGGTTGGTGCAAAAACTGTGAATGGACCAGCGCCACTCAAAGTGCCTTGTAAGTTGGTTGCAACCACCGCTCCGACCAATGAGCTAAATGTAGGATTTGCTTGTGCGGTTTGGACTATGTTTAACACACCTGGTGGCACCAAAACTTTATCGACCACATGAATCACACCATTTGAAGCAGGTACGTCGGGCGATGTGACCGTTGCATCGGTCAATATCGCGTCCGTGATTTTGACGCCGCTGCTCGTGTTTAGTTTGATCGTCGCATTGGCATTGTTGTAGCTGTATTGGGTAGCCTGTGTTGCGCCACCTGCAATCAAATCGGCAGCAGTTTTTTTGCTAGCCAGCACATGGTAGGTCAAGATCGATTGCAATTGTTGTGCGGTTAAGGCATTCACAAGGGCTGTGCCATTTGCAAGTCCGAGCTTGCTTGCCAAATCGTTGAAAGCTTGATCGGTTGGTGCAAATACCGTTAATTGTGCACTTGTATTACTTAAGGTACCGCTCAAACCAGCTTTGTCTGCAGCAGCAGCGAGTGCAGTAAATCCCTTTTTCTGTGCCTCTTTTAAAATGGTTTCTGGTCCATGAACTGCAGCGTCATCACTTCCCCCACATGCCGTGACGCCAGTTACAATAGCGAGAGCCGTGAAACCACGTAGCAAAAATTGTTTAATCGATTGTTGTAAAACCATGGTATTGCTCCTTTAAGGAATTAAACAAAGATGAAAGATTTCTGAAAAAGTGTCGCGCTTAGATCGAAATCAAAGTTACCAGTCGAGAAAAATAGTGACTTAAAAATCATTTTGTGACTGATTGGTCATAAAATAAACCAATTAGTTTTGTCTTGTCCAGAAAAATCTAGAAAAAATGGGAATTTCATTTAAAAAACAGCAATTTGATGCGCGAGAAGAGGCGATCATTGATGCTGTAAATCATCTTTTGTCAGAAAAAGGATTTGATTTAATGACAATGGATGATGTGGCAGATCGTGTCGGGATTGCCAAAGGGAGCTTGTATAAACACTTTTCTTCCAAAGAAAAGCTGGCTGCTGCTGCCCTGACGCGCTTGTTAAAGGCAACTTTAGAAGAGTTAGATCAACTTCCTGCTGAAATGCCAGCGGTTGAGCAACTTAAACATATTTTGGCTTGGTCGCTAAGATTAAGATTGCAAGGTGGGGTACCGCATTTGCCGTCAACTAGCGTCAGTTTGCAACGTAGTTTGATGCTGAATTTAGACTATATGACGGTTGCTCTTCGTGTGAATAAGCGATTTCATGGATTGGTGGCGAAGGCGCGCAGTGATGGCGCCTTGACGCCAGAAGTGCCGGATGATGTGTTGGTTTTTACTTTGTATTCGCGCGCCTGCGATCCCACTGTCGATTTTTTGATTCGCGATAATAAGTTGAGTCATGAGCAAATTGTTGACGCCATCGTGTATGCAACGATGGGTGGATTTTTAGCACGTTGAGACCACCAGCTTGCCTATTGATGTAGCGATCTGAAGACCATAACTCAATTTGGAAAGTTCAGATACAGCTTATTGAGCTTGAATGTATCTGAACTTCGGTCGAGATTAGAACGGTTAATATTGGCCGATAATGGCTAGTTAATGTTGCCGTTATTCTAGTTATTATTCGAACTGTTTTTTGAATTCAGCAAACTGAGCGGTAAGTTCCGATACGCTAAGACGTAACTGCGCCACTTCCTCTTCCAAATGCGCGATGCGATCTTTTTGGTTTGTTGAAGGTGTCGCAAAATTTGTCGATTGCTGTTGTTCTATCGAAGCCTCATCGCAACTGAGTAGATGGGCGTAGCGAGGTTCTTTTGTGCCAGGAGCTAAAGCTAAGCGACTCACAAGTGCGGGATATTTATTCATTAAAAAATCTAAGGATTTTTCAACATCTGCAACGCTGGCGAATTCATGCAAGCGACCAACGCGATTTCGAATTTCTCCAGCGGTTTGCCATCCGCGTAGCATTAATACCGTTAACACTGCAAGTTTGTCTTGCTCCAGCATCCATTTTAAACGCATGCGATGTTCATACTTAGCAACTCTGGCACCCGCTTGATGCGTCACACTGACAAATTTTTTGATGGCGAGTCGATCAAGTGCTTCGCTCACTTGTGATTCTGTTAGTGACATCACAGGATCACGGCTAGTTAATTGATTACATGCGTTGACTAAAGCGTTTAAAGATAGAGGATAGTTATCTGGCGTGTTTGCTTCTTTCTCAGCAAGTGAGCCTAACACCCGAACTTCGATTTCATCGAGAAATGCATTGTTTGTACTGTGATCGGAAGGAGTAGCTTCGGTTGTCATGATAATTTTTTGGAGATAGGTAATAGTGGGATTACAGCAGAGGTCGATACAAAAAAATATGCGGAAACGAGCACAGTCTTGCAGGGCAGACTGGACGACCTTATTAATCAAAGATCGATTTCATTTTCTTCGCATCTAATTAGATATCGACACCAAGCATCAAACATTAAGCATCAAGAACAAAGATGTCTTGTCTCTTTGTACTACAGTATTTTACTCCATCTTATTTTTTTGACGGCAGTGCTAGATTTGCCGGTGTGCGCCATAAGTCTCGGCAAACGCCGCCACCGACTTCTCCTTGTGAATCAATGCGAATATCTGCCACCCGCCAATTCTTTTTTTGATCCATGGCGGTGATGAAACTGATGCGGCAACTGCCGCTCGCTCCTTGGGTTGATAGCACTCGACCCGACGCTGCACTTACTAATGCTGATCGATTATCAAATGATGACTGGTAGTTTAAAAATCTCAGTCCACCTACTTCGCTAATCTGTGGTGAACCCATGCTTGCGCCGACTTGTTCCTCAGGCCTGCCTTGCCAAACTGAGAGTAAGGTTCTTTCTTCTTGGCCGACTTGTCGATCACCTCGGACCTTTCTTACGATTTCTAAAAATTCTAATTCGGCTTGATGTTGTTCTATGATGGGTTGGCCGAAGTTTTGCGCTGCCTCAACTTGCTTTTTCATTTGCTTTTCTATGGCGGCGTATTGAAGATCATAGCGGGCTTTCTCTTCTGGGCTCAGTTTTTTCACCCAAAGCCCCGAAGGGTCAGCACGTTTGCTGCCTTTCCAAAGTACATTCCAGCTTAGGTTAAGCAGATCAATGACTGTTTTTGATTCAAGCGGATGCACAGCTTCTTGCAAACCTATTTTTTGTAAGCCCGAGTTGAAGGCTTCGGCATTCCATTGACCGTTGGCAGTGGATTCTTGCAAAGTAAGGCGCACATCTTCATCTTGGCATGCAAATTTCTGGGCTTTGATCATCGCCGCATTATTATTGAGTGCCCATTGGGTTTGCGAAATGGGGCGATTGGATAGATCAACTCTGGGTACGGTGTAGCTGCGCGGCGCGATACGCATCTTGACCGGATCATTCCACCGTTGTGGATCATTCCAGCCATCGACGATGACGGATGAACTATATTGTTTGCCTTCCTGCCGCGCTTTTTTCGCTGCTTTTTCTGCTTCGCTATAGCTTAGGACACGATATTTGTTGAGACATTCAAATTGTAGTTTTAGCTCATCCCATTCTGGCGCGGTGACGGACTCGTAGACAACAATGATGGGCAGTTCTTTGATACTGGTTTTAGCCATGATGTCATTACCTTTGCCGAGCATATCTTCTACTTCGGTACGATCGGTAACACGGGTAATTTGTGCGTACCATGCCTCCCTTTGACCAACTTTTCCTTGTTGGTGAAATAGTACCCAGTTAGCATCTGCATTACTCATTAACGTCAAGAGTAATGTCATACAAGCTAAAGATTTGATCGAAAGCATGGAAGATCTCCTATTGATCGCTTATACGAAAATGCGATGCGCACATTCACTTAAGCTTTGCGACTATAGTTCTGGTAATCGCATGTAATATTGATGATTTGCTTGGCTAAACTAGAGCAAACTAAACGCACAGCAACAACGTACTAAAAGCAAACAAAGAAACAAATGGTTTGTGATTTATCTAGCGTGATCTCCACATTATCCCCGTCGTTCTTAATCGTTACTTGTTTTTGAAAGGTGGTTGGTTGTTTGATGATGTAGGACCAATTGACAATTTTATCTTGCGTACCAAGATGTACGCCAGCCGCATTAAACGTATGCGTTTGCCCGACCACTTCTGGAACATTCACCTCTTTATCGTAATTGAAATTAGCGAGTAATGTGTACTCGCCAGCTGGTAAGCGAGGAAAGGAAAATTTACCCTCATCATCAAGAATTTTTGTACTGATAAAGTGTTTGGCGATCCGTTCGGGAATTTGATCTGGAAGCTTTTTATTTGCCTTGACTTCGGCGAACCAAGTATTAAATTCATCAGTCAGCCAAATCAGTGAAACCGCGGTACTGCCTTTGGGCGGATATTGTTTAGAAGCGAGCAACCCACCTTTGAAGTAGGCCCGTCCACTGATTGATGATTTTCCTACTGGACGGATTTCTGCTAGCGCTGCATCCATCGTTTGACCACCGATTTTGCGCCCAGCAACGCAATCGAGCATGGCTGTACGCGCTTTATCAAGTCCATCGTAATTTAATTCGATAAGCAATTTAGGAATTACGCTTTCGGGCATCCATATGCCTAGGTCTTTTTCGCTATCTCGCATCGATTGTAATAATGTACGAATATCGCCGGCAGCTACCATCAAGTTACTAGTACTTGAGTTCGCCTGTTTTGGCAATATCACTCCCTTTAAATTTGACTCAGGCAAGCCTTTCATTCGTAAGATTAAATCGGTTTCTTGTGCCGCATGCGTTACCGGAATTTGCGAACCAGAAAACAATAAGGTGGAATGCTTTGCGGTCGAAGTCGGTCCGAATATGGCAAAGCTATCGACATTGCGTTTGCCCGAAATAAAGCGAATACCACAATTTAGTCCCGGCGTTGATTCGTTATAACGAAGATGCCAGGCACCGAGCGCAGAGCGCGTAATAATTTTTCCATCGGATTCTTGCGCATAAGCCTTAGTCCCACTAATCATTAGTAATAGGACAAACAAGCAAAGGGAGCTTATTAGTGATCTCCACATTGAAGATAGATTCAAAAAGGAATCGCTGCACTGGTTCAGCTTATAGGTGGGCAATGAAGAGGCCGAATAAGGCGTATCGGTGACAAAAAGGTTGACTTTGCGTGCGATCATTTTTTATCCAATCTATTGGAATGCCACGATTGCATTCAAATTGCAGCCTAGCCACGAATTATTTCGGCAAATGAATCAAACGTGTAAGTAAGTTGGTTTTAAGAGGGAATGCTATTTTTGTTTGCATTATATAAAAGTAACTGACTGATAAATTGTATTAAATTGTACAAACTCAGCTAGATTTTGTATCTTTGTTGAGGATTAGTTGTGTCGAATTCGTTCAAAGCTTTGCCATGAACGTGCATCAGTTTGATCTAAGTATAGAATCAGCTGCAGCAAGCAAGGTTTGCAAAATAGTTCGCTGAACTGTTGTAATCGCCAACAGATGATGCCTAGCGAAAGATGAATGAGGTAGCTAAGAGAACGTTCTTTTGCTTAACTCAATCGCTCTTTCTATACGAGGGCGATTGTAGCGTTGCAAGATAACTGGATAGAAGTTCAATAGGATATTTAAGACAAATAGCCAAACAGATTTGAGCGCCCCGAATCGCAAGGCAACATAGATATTGACAGCCAATACAATCAAGAAGATGAGTAAGTGACCTAGTTCAGATTTTTTTGTTTGATGATGTAAGTTAATCAGTGTCTGCGTATTTTTCTCTATAGGATTAGATTTTCGAATGAGCTTTTCCCAACCGATTAAGACCAGGATTTTTCTGAAAGCATCTACGCCCAAATAGATGTAAATTTTTCCTCGGCGCTCCCATGTATGCTGATTGAAGTAAGGCCACTGCAATGTACTCTTTTGAACTTCAATAAAAACAGAAACCCACATCATCAATAGAAAATTCAGTGCCCAAGAAAAAGTGAAGCTCTCCATTTTCATAAAAAGGACCAGAGCATAAACTGACGCGATGCTGGCGAGAGCAATTAAAAATAAGCTGAAGTTTTTTTTCATGTTTAAATCCGATTGACTCAAATATTGATGTTATCGTCTTATAGTTAGCTCAAATCTATTAGTAACGGAGTCCAAAATTTCCCGCCGTTTTAAGAAATTATTCATGTCATTACACGTCGACACAAATTAGGATGAACCTCAGAAGTCAATTTCCAGATAATAGCTGTTTGTTGCTATTATATTTCTCATAGTTTTCACGCAGGATTTTTTCTAGGTGTTGATAAAGTAGATCGACGTGAACCGGTTTGCTAAAAAAAACAATGTTGTTTGCTTCGGTTTGTTTGAGTAATTCCTGTGAAGTATCGCCAGAGATGATGACCGCTGGGACCATGCTGCCAGTGCGAGATCGTAAAAGTTGGATCGCCTCTATTCCGTTCCCTGGTTCGCTTAAAGTGTAATCACTAATGATGACGTTTGGTTGCGTTAATGCGGCATAAGAAAGTGCGTCTTCAATATTGATCGCAATTTTATATTCACAACCCCATGACCGAAGCAGATGTTCCATGCCAAGCCGAACGTTTTCGTCATCTTCTATTACCAAGATATTTCCTTTGAGAGCAATAGATTGTGTAGTAAGTGTAGTAATTTGTTCGATTAAATGTTCTGCGTTATCGCGGTGGTTCATTTGTATTCGAAAGACGCTCCCTCTCTTAAAGTGCGAATTAAATGTGATTTCATGCCCTAATAATTTTGCGAACCCCTGTGCAATTGCGAGACCAAGTCCCAAACCTTGCCTGTGTTCTCCATTTTCGCGATGGATTCGGTAAAACTCTCTAAAAATGTCAGTTTGATGACTGTAGGAAATTCCAATGCCGGTATCCCAAATTTCCAATGATAAAGTCTGACTTCTCTTTCTAACACCGATTAAAATTCCACCATTATTTGTGTAGCGAATAGCGTTTCCAATTAAATTACGTAGGATCAGTTCTAGCAAAAATGGATCTGAGAACACAACATAATTATTGTCTCTGATTCTAAGTGCCAGATCTTTGTCGATAATTTGCGGCGTAAATTCAGTCTCTAGTTTGTCGATCAAAGTTTGAAGATGAAAGTATTGGCAATTGGTCTTAGTTGTACCTGATTCGAGTCTTGAAAAGTCGAGCAGAGTGTCGAGCATCTCAATGGCCGCACCAAATGATTTCGTGGCGTTTTGTAAAATTCGACTTTGATGGGGTGTTGGTTGGCTATGCAATAAAACGTCAAGATATAATCCAAGCGCATGTATAGGTTGGCGTATGTCGTGGCTCGCTGCTGCAAGGAATCGACTCTTTGCTTGGTTTGCATCTTCCGCAAGTTGTTGCGCCTTCTCTAGATTTTTGTTTTGATCCGCGAGATTTTCTATCAGCATCTGATTCTCAATTTCAAGCGCAATTGTTTTTCGGATGACACGATTTTGTTTGAAAGCAATAAATAGAAAAAAAGTGAGGATAGCTACCGTAAAAAACCATGTGTTCTTTGAGTAAATTTCTCCCATCAATGTGAGTTTTAAACTCAGTCCGACTTGTGTCACGACCCCATGTAAAAGATATGCTAAGTACACGCCTACATTTGTTCCTAAATACAATGCCATGAGTGCGATATTCGCAGCCAATGCGATGTAGGTGCTAAAGAGATTTAAATTATCTAATGTGATCCAAAGATAGCTAAGCCAGTGAAGAGAGAATAGAAAATTACTTGCAATTATCCGTTCCGAGAGCGATTTAACATTTTTCGCATCAATGCCCCGATTTAAAGTTCGGCGAATTAGGTAGTTGCTATAGCAAAGAATTGTCAAAGTACAAATAAACCACGTAGTTAAGATTGCAGCATTTTTCCGGTTCAGCGTTAAGCCAAATAGGAGCGTAAAAGCAAATAGTGATGGTAAAAATTGACCTGCTGCATTTTGAAGAATTAGTTGACATTGCTGTTTAAGAACACGATGGTCTGGTTCAAAAAGCAAGTTGGAAACTAACATTACGCGACTAACCCAAGCCTGCGCGCTGCAAATACTGCTTCACTACGGGTCGATACGTTAAGATACTGCAGTATTGCTTGCATATGACCGCGCACTGTGTTCTCAGAACACTCCAAACGACGTGCAATCAACTTGTTACTTAATCCTGTGCAGAGCAAATCTAATACTTCGATCTGTCTTGGAGTAAGGTGGATTGGCTTTGCTCCACGCATTGTTGTTTTGTGGCATGTGGCTACACCATTATTTTCTTGTTGATTGAAGAAATTTTCTTTTAATACTTTTTCAATCGTCAAGATGATCTGCTCGGTTGTGCTTCCTTTGTGTAGAAAGCCAATTGCTCCCTCCGCTTTAGCACGTTGTTGTGTCAAAGGGTTTTGATCGGATGAAAGCATTAAGACAGGTGAGTTCGTCCATTTTTTCTGTAGAAGTTTTATCCCGTCGAGGCCATTTACTCCATTCAAAACGATATCTAACAAAACTAAGTTTGGAGCTATCGCCTGTAGCAGAGATGCTTCACGAATGGATGCTGCTTCATAGATTTGTAGATCCAACGTCCTTGCCTTCAAAACCTCGCTAATGCCCGTTCGAAATAGAGCATGATCATCAATGATTAAGACACTAGCCATTTTTGAATTCGCGATTTTTTTTTGTATAAATCAGAGTTTATGGAGGATGAATACAGTCCACTTGGACTATATCAATCGTACCAGCTTTGCTCGAAGATGAGTTGTCGTTTAAGTATATTTTTATTTCTTATTGGTTTTGTATTTCCAACAAAACGACGCGGATTTGCAATTCGTCGATTAGAAGCCACTCATTTATTGTCAAGGGGGTAACATGAAAATGAAAACTTGTATAGCCATGCTAATGTGTTTCACAGTGTCCACGCAGGTACTAGCTGATATTAAGATAATTAAAAAAACTGCGGCAAATAGTCGTATCAATAACCATCAATTTCGATTTAATGGACAGCTAATCGGTTTGCAAAACGCCACACTCAGTCCTCGATTCCCGACAAGAAAGTCGGTAATCGATGGAGTTACTCGTGAAGTATTGCCCTATGATGGTTCCACAGTCGGCACCGTAAAAGACCTGGGAAATGCATCAACTGAAACAAGTGAAGGGATGATTTGCAGTACAGTGCCGGTGGAACTGAAGGCTGGATTTAGTGAATTTAATTTACTTGATCCAAATGCTGTGGAAATTTGGCCGGGTCGCTTGGTAAAGATATCTTCGATTGATGAGGGTGCATATACAACGTTCCAACCTGTAACTGCTCGACGTAATTTAGACATTGCACTTATTGCTGCTGGTACCGCTCAGGCATCAATGGTGTCGACAATTCCAGCCAATCAGATTTCTCAAGGTCAAGTCCTTGATGCAGTGAACATATTAAAGGGGCGATTTGGCAATAATGATTTTGGCAGTGATAGCTGGATGTTTGACCAAACTGAATTTTTTACTACAAAGCAGTTTCTGATTGAGGCTGGTGCTGGGGTAAATGCTAGTCCGATTAACTTGGAACTACGTGCAAATGCAGGAGTCAGCTCTACAGAAAAAAAGAATAGCATTGTGTTGAAATTTGTTAGAGAAGCTTACGACGTCAAAGTGGATTCTGATCTTAGTCAAATCACCAATGATACCGAAATTAATAATGATGCAGGTATCGTTTCAAGTGTAACTTATGGTCAAATCGGAATTGTTCAAATTCAAAGTGATGCATCGCTTTCCAAAATGCATGCGGCGTTGGATTTTTCATTCAATGTTGATCCGAGTATTGCGATCAGTGGTAATGCTAGAACTGAATTAGAAGAGACAATACGTTCCTTCTCGGTTAAAGGTATCTTTAAAGGAGTGCAAGGAAATAATAGTATTGATCCAGGTGCCATTTCTAGCGTAGATGATTTAAAAAATATCTTATCCGGAAATAGTGCGTTTACTCAGACTACGCCTGTTGTACCACTTTCATTCAATATTAAATCCCTCAAGGATGGTTCCACGATGATGTTGAAGTCAACACTCTCATACAATCAACGTGAGTGCTTGGCGCTAGCACAAGATCCAAATCAGCCAGTAAAACTAAAAATTAAACTGCTAGCTCTGACTGTTCCACGTGTAAACGATGGCTTGAGTGATGATGAGGATATTTTTGGAAAGATTTCGGTGCGCACTAACGCCAGTAGAACTGGGAATACATCGACAACTGCGCTTTGGAGTAAAAGTCGATCCAACAACGTTAAGGTGAAGCAATCCTCCATTCCATCTGACCCAGGTGCTTATTCTATGGCCGGTGTATCGAGAGACCTTGAAATTACATCATTAGGTTCTGCTGCCGTGATGCGAGATAAATTTCTAGAGATGATTGTTGAGTTAAAGGACGACGAAATTAATAATCCTGTCTATGAAAGACGTGCTCTGAGAATACCTTTTTCTTCTCTACTTCGTAGCATTACCGCAAATGCAACGACTACATTAGATAATTTCGACACAACTAACAAAGCGTTCTTCGTCGATGTCGTTGAAGTGGGAAATACAAATAAGGTGCGTGTATGGTTTAAAGCCACTGCAGTTGAGTAAAATTTTTCCTATCAATAGAAATGATCCGTGATCAAGTTCACTCGGACCTGATCACGTGATCTCAATAAGAATTGCTATAGGTTTGATGATTAAGTATGTTAGTAAATATTCGATATTGAAAATCGTCCGCAGAAGTAGTTAGTGTGTGCTGCGAATAGCGAATCAATCAACTTTGTGGCAGACTACGCTTGGTGTAACAATCACAAAGAGATAAAGATACGATGTTAGCTAATCAGACGATTGAAAAATCAGATACCAAAGATTGTCCAGTTTGCGGCGAGACCATCAAAGCAGTCGCGATTAAGTGTCGCTTCTGTAATACCGATTTACAAGCCTACGCTGCACAAGTAGAGCATGAGTCCGAACGCGTTTTATTTGAAGGTCATCCAGCGACTATTCATAGCGTTTGGCAATGGTTTGTTGTGGTGCCGACGCTCGGTATTGGTTACCTCTATTATTGGTTCAAAGCGCGCGGCTTACGCTATGAAATTACCACCCAAAGGGTAAAGTTGGAACGCGGTATATTTTCTAAAGTAAAAGACAACGTCGAGCTTTTTACGATAGAACATTTCGATTTAAATTCACCATTTGGCATGCGTTTGATGGGTTACTGCATATTGCAGCTAAGATCATCTGATACTAGCTATTCCGAGTTGCATTTATATGGCATCAAAAATTTAGAAGCACTTGCCGATACCTTACGCGATTGTTCCATGCGTGAACGGACCAGACGACGTGTGACAGCAATTATTCACCCCTAGTGGATTGCACTCGTCAGAAAAATCTGGCGTTTTCTTAAAGTGGGATGACTTAGTTGGGAACTAAGTCATCAAGTTTGAGTGCTTGCCTGAGAGAGTAGATCTAGAAATCCCGTGGTGGTGGATCAAGCGTAATGCCTAATTTGTCTGCAATTTTTTGCAAACTTTTTTCTTGCCACTCTTGTTCGTCATGCGTGAATGCGCTCTTGTCGACGAGAATATTTGTGATGATGCTGGCGATGATCATGGGGATAATGCAAAAAATCCAGAAATGCGCAAAGACGATTGCAATCAAGCGACCTTCGAGTGTCATCGGCGATAGATCTCCATAGCCAATCGTTAAAGAGGTGACACATGCCCACCATAGGCCATCAACAAATGTCTTGTTCTCTAAATGCGCGAATAGAAACGCGGCTCCTAAAATACTGAGCACATACAGAATCAAGATAACTTGAATACGATTCGCGACGTATAACAATAATTTTCTCACTATCAAACTCCTCTTATCGCACGGCAAATCGTTATGCACTCTCTGTTAATAGAACTTAGTCTGGCATGTTTGCACATGACTTAACTGTTGCAGCTGGCGTGCTTAATTGAATTAATGCAGATACTTAATAAACGCATCGTAACCCAGGCCCAATAGCCACGCACACATAGAAAACGTTGAGAATCCTAAAATATAAGCGACCCCTGCCTTGACGTAGCTGAGCTTACTTTTTTGATCGAAGAATTGACCGATGGCCCATGCTAAGTAGATAAAAATAATGACGCCGAATAGGGTGTTTAGATTAAATCCTGTCAATCCATAGATGAGAACTGGAACCGCGATGAACAGCATTCCTACACCCATCACGAAGCAAAGTAAGATCAAAAGCTCGAAGAAATTCACGTCATGTTTTCTGAAGAAAATTCTTAGCCAACAGGCGATAAAAAATCCCATGATAATGTTGGCGTAGCCATAGTGCGAATGAACCCAGTTCGAAATAGCCAGTTCGGTTGAACTGATATTTGTGCTGATATTGCTTGCGACTTTTTCTACATGAAACAGGTGCGCTATCAGTGTATAAATTAAAGAGGTAACGATAATGAAAATAATTGGCTTTACAAGCCGTGAGCGATTTTCAGTTATATATTCTTTTACCGACGCACCCGGACGCATTAGTAGCTCTCTCATCGTAAAGAGAAACCCTTTTTCGAAATGTAAAACGTGCTCAATCTCGTGCACAATAAAATGTCCGTCGATGCGCTTAAGTTTCACTGCCTGCCCACAATGAGAACAAAAATTTCCGTGAATCTTGTGCGTGCAATTTTTACAGTTCATAGATGAATGAGGTAAAAAAATTGATGAGGTAGCTTGGTGTATAGAAAAATCTGAAAACGCGACAGACGAGTGGCGCAATTCATATCTTCAACGATTAGCAGCCTAGGCGCTGGATGCTAGCGACTCGTTTCGCGTGCTCATTCTTTCCTGCTTTGGAGGATAAATACAGTTCGGTACGTTCACCGTTGTAGAAGGTATTGCGTAAGATAAAATCGAGTTTGCCATCCCTATCTAGGTCACCGCTCCAGATCACATTAATTGATTCTGTCTCAATATCGCTTGGCTCTTCGTTTGGCTCGATGATTTCAGTGATGAATTGTTTGAGCTTAGCATTGCTCAAATAAATTTTGCATTTGAGCGGCTCGGTTTTTGATTTAGATTTGGCACATTGATGTTCGACTCGTAATTGTTCACTGCCTAATTGATAGATCTCTGCGCTTTCTGCTTTTACCGCTTTTTGAACTACACCATCTTGCAGCCAGCTCGCTTTAATAAACAATAGCGGAGTCGTTTTCCCCTCGCTGACTAATTTACCGGTGTAACTCGCTTTGTTTGACTTTTCGTCAGCGATTGCGTCATAGACTTTACTCACTTTCGGCATACTCTTTCTGAGCACGCTTTGCTTTCCTTGTTCTTCTAAGGCAAACCAATTCCGAGCAATCCCATACGATAGTGGAATTTCGCCCCCGTGATATTGAGCAGCTTCCATAATCTCGACACCACTTATTTGCTTAGACAAAGCATCGGCCTGCCCATGTGTCGTGTTGCTGATGCTGCTTATGCTAGTGATGAGGCTTAGTACTAGGATCTTGCGAGTAAATTGATTTTGCATCTTCGATACCATGTGTGGTGTTTAATGCTAGGCGTAGAGAATTTACTCAATTGTAACCAAGTTGTCGCGATGTTCAAATTGATTTTGCGTGGAATTGTTGTCGGGCGCAGCGGTACTATCTGTGTCGACTCTGTATTGGGAAATGCAGTTACAGTCAATTTCACACAGATTGCTCTGGACGGTAATCGAATTTGTGAGGCAGAAGTGTATTGTGCAGCATCCCTCACTGAAGAAAAATACTGCACGGATAATGCATGATCGTAGTTGACTGATACGAGCCTACGATCATCATCTTTACTCGATCAGACTAGGCTACTTGATCGTTAAGTTTATTATGCTTGTTAATTGCGCTTCATTTGCATCGTATCCAATACTTCGATGATTTTTTGTTGAAACTCTGCGGATTCATCTTTGTGAATTTGATGGCCAGAGTTAGAGAACATAAATAAGCCTTTTTTCGGAGCTACAACATTTTCAAAATAATTGACCGTGATTGGCGTCGATGTTTGGATATCATTTTTCCCTACCATAAAATAAATTGGGCAGTTGACGGTCTTTAGCGTTTTTGGAAGGTCGATAGCCATCACCTCATTCCAAGCAGGTGACCATGTTTTTGACCACTGCATAAAACCGTTTTTGAATTCCGCACTTGTAGCGAAGGATTTTCCTTCTTTAAAGAACAGCCATTTTCTTAAATAGAATAAGTCTTCATCGACTTTAAAGGGAATATTAACCTGGGCCAGTTCTTGACTAGCCGTTGCGTTCTCTTTTAAAGATTCTTTTAGGATCTCAAGTAATTGCTTCTCGCTTTCTAATTGGCTCACGACTGGATTCGCTGCAAAGTAGGCATGTAATAGTTCAGGGTGATTTCTGACGATATAAAAACCGAGTACATTTCCCCAAGAGCTACCTAGAAGATAAACTTTTTCTTGATGTAATTCCTTTTGTAGAAAGCGTATTACTTCATAGGTATCTTTTCCCATCAAACTCGCAGATGGCGTGATCGGTGATGGATTCAATTGTAAAGTTTTGCCCGCATCTCTTTGATCCCATTGCACGATGGTGAATCTATCCTTTAGGGCGTTGGTAAATGCCTTGGCGTTTGGCATCATGGAACTACCAGGGCCACCGGATAAAAAAAGTAATATAGGACGCTTGGCGTCATCGGTTTTGATTTCAATTGCTTGTTGAATGCCACCGATGTTGGGTGTGTAAATTTGATCGATCTTTACTGGCGCTGCA
>VFQS010001706.1_pt1 | contig 19450 bp, 22 predicted proteins | sample 3512361 | NCBI WGS metagenome assembly VFQS01 (sample SAMN10412375, study PRJNA504923) | tailings metagenome | isolation source: Relicate 1 Philex TSF3 active mining | place: Philippines
TCCTTTTTGCACTATCGAGCCTAATGTGGGCGTGGTCGAGGTTCCTGACCCCCGCTTAGAGAAGCTCTCAGAGATCGTCAAACCTGAACGCATTCTTCCTGCCGTTGTCGAATTTGTCGACATTGCAGGTCTTGTGGCTGGGGCATCCAAAGGTGAAGGCTTGGGCAACCAGTTCCTAGCCAATATTCGCGAAACAGATGCCATCACGCATGTGGTGAGATGCTTTGAAGATGGCAACGTGATTCACGTGGCCGGCAAAGTAGACCCCATTTCGGATATTGGCGTGATTGATACTGAGTTAGCGCTTGCTGACCTAGGTACTGTTGATAAGGCCTACGCCCGTTACTCAAAAGCTGCCAAATCAGGCAACGATAAAGAAGCTAATGCCTTGGCTCCTTTACTTGCCAAGGTGCAAGCTCAGCTTAATGAAGCAAAGCCAGTGCGCGCAATGGGTTTGAGCGATGAAGATTTGGCTCTTTTGAAGCCATTTTGCTTAATCACGGCCAAACCTGTGATGTACGTTGCTAACGTCAAAGAAGACGGCTTTGAGAACAACCCTCACCTTGATGCAGTCAAGGCTCATGCTGCCAAAGAAAAGGCCCCTGTAGTGGCTGTATGCGCAGCTATTGAGGCTGAAATTGCCGAACTTGATGATGCCGATAAGAAAGCATTCTTGGCAGATATGGGCATGGATGAGCCCGGTTTAGATCGTGTGATTCGTGCAGGCTTTAGCCTATTAGGATTACAGACCTACTTCACTGCTGGTGTTAAAGAGGTTCGCGCTTGGACAATCAATATTGGCGACACAGCTCCTCAAGCAGCAGGTGTGATTCATACTGACTTTGAGCGCGGCTTTATTCGTGCTCAAACCATTTCTTATGATGACTTCATCACCTACAAAGGTGAAGCTGGCGCCAAAGAAGCCGGGAAAATGCGTGCCGAAGGCAAGGAATACGTTGTCAAAGACGGTGATGTTCTTAACTTCTTATTCAACGTTTAATTAGTTATCACCTGATTTTGTTGGCTAAGGTTTGATTGAAAAGGGCTCTTTTGAGCCCTTTTTTAAATTTCCACCTATTTTTTAGCGTTTTTCAGTTTTTTGCTGTTTTAGCCTGTTTTTTGATCATTTTTGGCCTATTTTGAACAAAAAAACGCAGAAAATGGCAAATATCGTTGCGCCCAACCACTCCAAAACCTGGCCAGACTTAAACCATCCCAAGCTTTGACCCAAAATCGATGCAATCGCGGATGATGTTGCCCCAAGTACGACTGGCATCAAGATTCGAGAGAACAAGGATGTTTTTTTGCTAGATTTTTTAGGATGCAAGTAGCTAGCTAAAAAACCAACAAATCCGCCAAAGACTAAAAATGCTAGAAAACTCATCCTAACTCCATGAAAAACTTATAATTTCATTATGCAGATTTTGACACTGGGTATTAATCATCACACGGCACCGATTCAGGTACGTGAACAGGTAGCATTCGCACCTGAGATGATTCAGCCTGCGTTACATCATCTGAAAGATCATTTGGCGAGTGTATCTGAAACACAACTCCCAGAAGCAACGATTCTATCGACCTGCAATAGAACAGAGTTGTACTGCGCCGCCAATGATGAAAGCTCTCATGAACCATCTGCTTTAAAAAGAACAACCATTGAATGGTTAGCTAAGTCTCGTGGGATTGATAGCGAAGAGCTGCTACCTCACGTTTATGTTCTGCCTCAATCACTTGCAGTGCGCCATGCGTTTCGTGTGGCATGCGGCTTAGATTCTATGGTGGTAGGTGAAACTCAAATTTTGGGTCAGCTCAAAGATGCAGTGCGTTGCGCAGATGAAGCCGGTTCACTTGGCACATATTTAAATCAACTATTTCAAAAAACCTTTCAGGTAGCTAAAGAGGTACGAGGCACTACTGAAATTGGCGCACACTCCATTTCGATGGCAGCAGCAGCTGTGCGTTTGTCTGAGAGAATTTTTGAAAGCGTTTCTGATCAAAAAGTATTGTTTATTGGCGCTGGCGAAATGATTAATTTGTGCGCCACGCACTTTGCAGCCCGCAAACCTAAATTAGTCGCTGTTGCAAACCGCACCCTTGAACGTGGCCAAGAATTAGCTGATCAATTATCAGAGCAAGGTCTAGTAACAGAATCACTTCGTTTATCAGATTTGCCAACTCGCCTACAAGACTTTGACATCGTTGTCTCTTGTACTGCTAGCACACTACCCATCATTGGTTTAGGCATGGTGGAGCATGCCATCAAGGCGCGCCGTCATCGCCCAGTGGTGATGGTTGATTTGGCAGTGCCACGCGACATTGAAGCTGCGGTAGGTCGCCTCAATGATGTGTATCTCTATACCGTTGATGATTTAAGCGATATTGTGCAAGCAGGTGCTGACTCTCGTCAGGCAGCTGTTGGTCAAGCTGAGGCGATCATTGAAACACGTGTATCGCACTTCATGCACTGGCTAGAAACTCGTGGCACTGTGCCTCTAATTCAGGACTTACGTCAACGTGGCGAAGACTTACGCTCATATGAACTTGAGCGTGCTCGCAAATTGCTAGCCAAAGGAGAAGATCCTCAAGTTGTTTTGGATGCTTTGGCTCAAGGTTTAACTAATAAATTTTTGCATGGCTCTTTACATGCATTGCAACACGCACAGGGCGAAGAACGCGAAGCCCTCATGAAAATATTGCCGGGCTTATTCCGCGCAACCAACTCCGATAAATAGATGAAACCAAGTATGAAAGCTAAGCTCGAGCAGTTAGATGCTCGACTAGCAGAACTAAACTCATTGTTAGTCCAGGAAGAAATCACCAAGGACATGGATCAGTACCGCAAACTCAATCGTGAGCATGCGGAGATATCTCCTGTTGTCGAACAATTTCAGCTGTATTTGCAAGCCGAGGCTGATGAACAAGCGGCGCTAGCCATGCAATCTGATCCGGAAATGAAAGATTTTGCTGAGGAAGAAATTAAATCAGCACGAACCCGCATGGAACAAATGCAAGTTGATTTGCAACGCCTGCTATTACCTAAAGATCCTAATGACGAAAAAAATATCTTCTTAGAAATCCGTGCAGGTACAGGTGGTGATGAAAGCGCTCTCTTTGCATCAGATCTTTTCAGAATGTACACAAGGTATGCAGAGCGTCAGCGTTGGCAAGTTGAAGTAGTGAGTGCCTCAGAGTCTGATTTAGGTGGTTACAAAGAAGCAATTTTGCGCATCGTGGGTCAAGGCGCCTACTCAAAACTCAAGTTTGAGTCTGGCGGCCATCGTGTGCAACGCGTGCCACAAACAGAAACCCAAGGTCGCATACACACATCAGCATGTACTGTTGCAGTAATGCCTGAAGCAGATGAAATCAGCGATATTGAAATCAATCCTGCAGATTTGCGCATTGATACTTTTAGAGCTTCAGGTGCGGGTGGTCAGCATATTAATAAAACAGATTCAGCGGTTCGAATCACCCACATCCCTACCGGTACCGTTGTCGAATGCCAAGACGATAGAAGTCAACACCGTAACAAAGAACAGGCCATGAAAGTGCTTGTCTCGCGCATCATGGATGCCAAGCGTCGCGCCGCGCACGACAAAGAAGCTGAAACTCGCAAGAGTCTCGTGGGATCAGGAGATCGTAGCGACCGCATTAGGACCTATAACTTTCCACAAGGTCGCATCACCGATCATCGTATCAATCTAACTTTGTACAAAATTGATGCGATGATGGATGGTGATATTCAGGAACTTTTGGGTGCGCTCGCCGCAGAACATCAAGCAGAATTATTAGCTAGCTTGGGCGACATTTAATCGCCACTATTTTTTCTCTTACTTGTCATCCTTAATTAGTGCCAACTATTTACAACATCCTTCAAGCAACTGCTTTAGATAAAGTAGATGCCAAAGTACTTTTGGCACATTTAATTGATAAGCATCTTAGCTGGCCTAAATCTTCTCTAATTAGTAGGGATAGAGATTCTTTACCGCAAGCATTGATTGATGATTGGCTTGATCTTGAGAAAAAGAGATTATTAGGTCACCCTGTTGCGTACCTCACAGGCAAAAGAGAGTTTTTCAATATTGAGCTAACTGTTGCACCAGGTGTATTGATTCCGAGGCCAGAAACTGAGTTGTTGGTTGAGTTGGTAATTGATTGTTTAGATTTGGCAAAAGGCTGCCAAATCACCGCTCCCAAAGTTTTAGATTTGGGAACAGGCAGTGGCGCCATAGGTTTAGCGATTGCCAAGAACATCCCACGTGCGCTTGTAACTTGTGTTGACATAAGCACTGATGCCTTAGCGATTGCCAAGAGGAATGCTGAATCGTTAGATTTAAAGACAGTTCAATTTCATCAAGGTAGTTGGTTTGATGGTGTCACTGATAAATTTGATGTGATTGTGAGTAATCCACCGTATATTCCAGCAGGCGATGAACATCTATCGATGGGTGACTTACGCTTTGAGCCCTCCTCAGCTCTTACTGATGATCAGGATGGCTTGAGTGCTTATCGCCAGATATTTCAGCAAGCGCCGAGCCATTTAAATGCAGGTGGCCTTATCTTGGTAGAACACGGTTACGATCAATCAGAGGCGGTTTGCCAGTTACTCACTGATTGTAAATTTGTTGATATAAAAGCCCACCTTGATCTTGCGGGTATTAAGCGAGCAGCTTCAGCCAAGCTTGGCTAAAATAAAACATATTCATAAGGAAGCATCATGGACGTTCAAGCACAAATTAAACAAATCGTTGAAAGCAACCCAGTTGTACTATTCATGAAGGGTAGCGCCCAATTTCCACAATGCGGGTTCTCAGGTAGAGCTATTCAGATTTTGCAAGCTTGTGGCGTGACCAATCCTTATACAGTCAACGTGTTGCAAGATGAAGATATTCGCCAAGGCATCAAAGAGTATGCCAACTGGCCAACAATCCCACAGTTGTATATCAAAGGTGAATTCATTGGCGGCTCAGACATCATGACTGAGATGTACCAAAGCGGTGAATTACAACAGCTTTTGAAGTCATAATTTTTTTAACTAGCTCTTCAGAAGAGCTAGCATTGGTTTAGCATAGCGATATGGATACAACTATCGCTTTTTCACTTTTAGCCCTTTTTTGTCTCATTGCTATTTTTAGCCTTTACTATGCCTGGCAACAAAGCCAAGCAAGAGTAAAAGCTGAAACTGAACTCGAGGCTGAACGTCGTCAAAGTGCTGACAAGTTAAGTACATTGCAGCAATCAGCTCAAGAAGCTAAAGCTGTTTTATCAGATCAGTTTAAAAATCTTGCCAATGAGATCTTAGAAGAGAAGTCGCGTCGTTTTGCTGAGCAAAATCAGCAAAATCTAGACACTCTGCTTAAGCCTTTGCAGGAAAAACTCACTGATTTTCGTAAACAAGTCGATGAGACTTATCAATCAGAAGCAAGGGAGCGTTTTGCATTAAAGCAAGAGGTTGAGAAGCTTGCTGGTCTTAATTTACGCATGACTGATGAAACTCGTGCGCTCACCAACGCACTCAAAGGTGAATCAAAAACACAGGGTGATTGGGGCGAACTTGTTCTTGAAACCATCTTAGAAAACTCTGGGCTTCGCAAAGGCGAAGAGTATGTGGTTCAAGACACCCAAACAATCAGTGATGGCTCCAGATTGCAACCAGACGTTGTAATCCGCTTACCTGAATCCAAGCATCTAGTGATTGATAGCAAAGTATCTATTACTGCGTATACACGTTATATGCAATCAGATGATGAAGATGTAAAGATCAGTGAACTCAATAGCCATGTTCTGTCGATCAAACAACATATTCAAGGTTTGTCTGCCAAGAACTATCAAGATTTATATGGTGTTGGTTCAATTGATTTTGTTCTTATGTTTATTCCCATTGAGCCTGCTTTCTTAGCAGCCATGAGACATGCTCCAGAAATCTATCAAGATGCTCTTAAAAAGAATATTGTGATTGTTTGCCCAAGCACCCTATTGGCAACAGTCAGAACAGTGGCACATTTATGGCGCCAGGAACAACAAAATCGTAATGCTCAAGAAATTGCTCGTCAGTGCGCATCCCTTTATGACAAATTTGTTGGTTTTGTAGAAGATTTGGATAAAGTGGGACAACGTCTTGAGCAAGCCCAAGTTAGTTACTCAGATGCCGTTGGCAAACTGAAGACAGGTCGCGGTAATTTGATCCGTACGGCTGAGAATGTTAAAAAATTGGGCGTTAAACCCAATAAGTCTTTGCCTTCTAAATTAACTGATGTGGCTGATGATGAATAACTTTGATTTTTTAATTTAAATCTTTATTAAAGTTCCTGATTAATTTTCTTCCATAAAAAAACCCGCATTTCTGCGGGTTTTTTGTTTCATCAGCTTTAACTGATGAGGTATAGCTTGTCGCTAATTACTTACGACCGCGACGTGCAACAGGCTTCTTAGCAGCAGCGCGTGTAGCTGGCTTAACTGTAGTAGCAGCTGTTTTAGCTTGCTTAGCAAAACCTTGGATAGCTTCAACAGCTTGCTCAGCATTTTGCTCAGCAACTGCAGCAGCTTCTTTAGCAGCAGCTTGGAATTGCTCGAAACCTTGCAATGCTGAACCTACAGAAGTTTTCAATGCGTTAACAAAAACGTCTGAACCAGCTGGTGCGTTAGCAGCAAATGTGTCAACCCAGTTTTGTACGCCTTCTTGGAACTGCTCTAATTGAGCTTCAGCAACTTCTGCCAACTCAACTTGACCTTCGCGAACAATCTTAGCAACAGCACGTTGATGAGCTGCTAGTTTGTTACCTAAAGGTGCCAATGCATCGCTTTGTACGTATGAAACGAAAGCTTGTGGATCTTTAACTGTCAAAGCTTGCTCTAAACCGTCTTGAGCTTCTTCGATAACAGCTTTAGTAGCTGAGAAGTTGATGTCTGCTAATTGTTGAGCGCGCTCTAAAGCTTTTGTGCTCAATGCAAATGCTGTGTTCAAGCTCTCGCCTTGGATTTCTGCAAATTTTGCTGTGATTTGATCTTGGTTCATGTTTACTCCAATGAGGTTGGTTAATATTTTTGCAGCGCACATATTGCACTGCACAAACTCTATTTTAGGGAATAAATATGACAATTCAAGGTCTTTTTGTTGCGCCGCATCAAAAAGTTGTTATTTCTCACATTGTGAGAGTCTTGCATTGAATTATATGGATTTTTTTGGTGCCCCCTGACAGAATCGAACTGCCAATCCATGATTACAAGTCAAGTGTTATACCATTTAACTAAGGGGGCGATTGAGTAAAACCATCTGTTTTGACTGGTTTTAGTGGATCGCTTTATTACTTATTTGCTACTTTTTAGGATGTTCAAAACAATTTGCTTTGAACGTCACCTAAGCCCAATATTCTAACTTATTTCACTAGCTTTAGGCTAGGTCTTCCTTTAGAAATTCCAATATTTTTGTCTGCTGTTGGTTCGGGTGGCGTTGTTTTCTCAACTGGGAAAGACATGCCTTGACCATTTTCTTTAGCGTATATCGCCATCACATGACTAATCGGCACATGAATGTCTCTGGGCACACCAGCAAAGCGAGCTTTGAGAGTAATCCAATCGTTATCTATCGATAAGTGCTGGCAAGCATCTGGACTGATATTTAAAACAATTTCATTGTTATTAACGTAGTCCATAGGTACATGAACTTGCTCAGTCACAAACACTGCTATGTAAGGCGTAAAACCATGATCCACACACCACTGGTGTAGTGCGCGGATCAGGTAGGGTTTATTACTTGGAACTTCGCTCATCATTAATTGAGCAAGACGCTAATTAGGAACCTAATTAGCGACGCATCACCTTCTCTGAAGGAGTCAACGCTTCAATATATGCAGGACGACTAAAGATACGCTCTGCATATTTCATCAAAGGCGCAGCATTGCGTGACAAATCAATACCGTAATGCTCTAAACGCCATAACAATGGAGCAATCGCCACATCTAGCATTGAGAAGTCATCACCCAACATGTATTTGTTCTTGATGAAAATTGGTGCCAACTGAGTCAAACGATCACGAATCGCTAAACGAGCTCTTTCGTGATTCTTCTCTGCAGCTTTACCTTTTTCATTTTCCAAAGTTGATACGTGTACAAATAGTTCTTTTTCAAAGTTGAACAAGAACAAACGAGCACGTGCACGAGCCACAGGGTCAGGCGGCATCAACTGTGGATGAGGAAAACGCTCATCGATGTATTCATTGATGATGTTTGATTCATAAAGAATCAAATCACGTTCAACCAAGATAGGTACTTGGCCATACGGATTCATCACAGAAATATCTTCTGGCTTGTTAAAAAGATCCACATCACGGATCTCAAAGTCCATGCCCTTCTCAAACAAAACCAAACGGCAACGCTGAGAGAACGGGCAATTTGTGCCCGAATATAAAACCATCATAGGGTATATCTCCTAATTATTTTTAGTGGATGTCTTTCCAGTAAGACTTATTCAAGCCCCAAGCCAATACTGTAAATACTGCCAAGAACATCAATACCCAAACACCTAGACGTTTACGATCTAACTGTGCAGGCTCACCCATCCACTGGAGATAAGCAACCAAGTCACCCATCGCATCATCAAACTGCTGAGAGTTCAACTTACCTGGCGTAACTTGTTCAAAGCCTTTAAATACATGCACTGTTTTCGTAGCATCATGCGGATCTTTTTCTTCAGCATATTTAGCTGTGCGAACACCTTGCAATTCCCACATCACATGAGGCATACCAACGCTTGGGAAAGCCATGTTGTTCCAACCAGTTGCTTTGGTCTCATCTTTGTAGAAAGTGCGCAAATATGTATAAAGGTAGTCTGTACCTTTAGCACGAGCAATCACTGATAGATCAGGAGGCATTGCACCAAACCAAGCTTTTGCATCTTTTGGTGAAATCGCAACAGTCATCATGTCGCCAACCTTCTCACCGCTGAACAATAAGTTTTGCTTAATTTGCTCATCAGTCAAACCAATGTCACGCAAGCGGTTGTAACGCATGCTCACCGCACCATGGCAGTTCAAGCAATAGTTAACAAATAGTTTTGCGCCATTTTGCAAAGCAGCTTCACTATTAACGCGCTTTGGAGCAGCATCTAATGGAAAGCTACTGCTACTTGCATGAACAGCATTCATGGTCAATGCTACTGCGAGACCACCTAGGATTTGCCATACGATTTTTTTCATTTTCATTTTTCCTTATGGGTGCTCGCGATTAATGCGCAACAAAATTAACGCGACTTGGAACTGGTTTGAACTGACCCATCTTGCTCCACCATGGCATTGCCAAGAAGAAACCAAAGTAAATCAATGTACCCAATTGAGACACCTTCTCACCGACTGGTGATGGTGGCTGAATACCCAAGTAACCCAAAATAACAAATGTCACTACAAATACACCGTAGATGTATTTTTGACCTTGTGGACGGTAGCGAATAGATTTAACAGGTGAGTTATCTAACCATGGCAAGAAGAAGAAAATCACCACAGAACCACCCATCACAATCACGCCCCAGAACTTAGCATCAAACAGGAAGAAGCCTGCTGCAAGTGCTACCAAGATACCAGCACAAATGCCTTGTAATTTCTTGTCTGTTGTACCGCGAATCACTTTACCCAACAGCACAGCAGCGAAAAGCCACATTGGGATCAAGAACTCAGAAGTTACGGCACGCAACATTGAATAGAACGGTGTGAAGTACCAAACCGGCGCAATGTGCGGAGGAGTCTTCAAAGGATCTGCTGGGATGAAGTTGTTGTGCTCTAAGAAGTAACCGCCCATCTCAGGAGCAAAGAACACTACAAATGCAAACACCATCAAGAACACACCAACACCTAACAAGTCATGTACTGAGTAGTATGGGTGGAAAGGAATACCGTCAACAGGCACACCATTTGCATCCAAGTTTTCTTTAATCTCAACGCCATCAGGGTTGTTAGAACCTACTTCATGCAATGCGATGATGTGAGCCGCTACCAAACCAATCAATACCAAAGGTACTGCAATCACGTGGAATGAGAAGAAGCGGTTCAAAGTTGCATCACCCACCACGTAGTCACCACGAATCCACAATGAAAGATCTGGGCCAACCAATGGAATAGCTGCAAACAAGTTCACAATCACTTGAGCGCCCCAGTATGACATTTGACCCCATGGCAATAAGTAGCCCATGAAAGCTTCAGCCATCAAGCACAAGAAGATTGCGCAACCAAAGATCCAAACTAGCTCACGTGGTTTGCGATATGAACCGTAGATCATGCCGCGGAACATGTGCAAGTAAACCACCACGAAGAACATTGAAGCGCCTGTTGAGTGCAAGTAACGCACTAACCAGCCCCAAGGTACTTCACGCATGATGTATTCAACAGATTGGAAAGCTTTTTCTGCGTCTGGCTTGTAGTGCATCACCAAGAAAATACCTGTGATGATCTGAATCGCCAACACCAAAATTGCCAACGAACCAAAGAAATACCAGAAGTTAAAGTTCTTAGGTGCGTAGTACTTAGTTAAGTGACCTTCAATAGTCGCTGTTAATGGGAAACGTGAGTCTACCCATGCCATTAATTTTTGTCCGCGCGAAGCATTCGCTGGAACTTCTTTTTCATGAAATGCCATTGTTTACTCCTTACGCTTTCTTATCTTCACCGATTAACAACTTTGTGTCGCTCAAGTACATATGTGGCGGCACTTCCAAGTTATCTGGTGCAGGTTTGTTTTTAAATACACGACCAGCCAAGTCAAATGTTGAACCATGGCATGGGCACAAGAAACCGCCTGTCCAATTGTCTGGCAATGATGGTTGAGCACCAGTCTCAAATTTTGTAATTGGTGAACAACCCAAGTGAGAACAGATACCAACAGCTACCAAATACTCAGGCTTGATAGAGCGGTGTGTGTTTTGAGCATAAGCAGGCGTTAAATCTTTTGGATTACGCTCAGACTTAGGATCAGCTAAATCGCCTTCGATTTTCTTGAGTGACTCAAGCATTTCTGGTGTACGGCGAACAACCCATACAGGCTTACCACGCCACTCGACTGTACGTAGTTCACCAGGTTGCATACCGCTGATGTCCATTTCTACTGGAGCGCCGGCTGCTTTAGCTTTTTCTGATGGAGCAAATGTGCTCACTAGAGGTAGGGCAACTGCTGCTGTACCTACACCACCGGCAACTGATGTTGCGATGAGCCAATTACGACGGCTCTTATCCATGCATTGATCACTCATTACTGATTTTCCTATAGTAGGGCTATATTTTTGACGTCAACTCGAGATTATAGCGAAGGCGACCCCCCGATTTAAACCCCATCAGCTCAAAAATCGTGCAAATAATCGAAAAAAGTGACCAACTTACAAAGACTTACGAATTTGTCTAGATTGAAAGCCTATACAGGGTTATGTAAATCGATAAATTGATGCTTCAAACCAAAAGTCTTTTCTAAATGTTGACCCAAAGCGGTAATTCCATAACGCTCTGTTGCATGATGACCAGCTGCTATGTATGCCACCCCCATTTCATTGGCTGCATGGAAGGTTGACTCAGATATCTCTCCACTGATGTAAGCGTCCACTTTCATTAAAGATGCTTCTTTAATGTAGTTTTGCGCACCACCAGTACACCAAGCGATGCGTTTGATAGGTTTTTTGAGATTCCCCACAACCAATGGGTCACGTCCCAAGCGACTTGCCAAACTCCTAGCCAACTGTCCTAAAGTTTTTTGGCTAGCCGCCGGCTTACCCTCCCAAATTAAGCCATCCATCACGCTCAAAGTGGCCAAGGGGGATTTTTTTGATGGCTTAGCCACAGTCCAGCCCATCATTTTTGCTAATTGGGCGTTATTACCTAGTTGGGGGTGAATATCTAGCGGTAAGTGGTAGGCAAATAGATTAATGTCATGGGACATGAGTAATTTGAGACGGTCATGCAGTTGACCAACCACCCTGCTGTCATCATTTTTCCAAAACCAGCCATGATGAACCAAAATAGCATCCGCTTTTTCCTCGATCGCTTTTTCTATCAGAGCCAAGCTTGCAGTGACGCCAGTGATAATTTTCTTAATCTGAGCCTTACCCTCAACCTGTAAACCATTCGGGCAATAGTCTTTGATTTTGGCTACTCCCAAGTAATCAAACAAATACTCTGACAAATCATCCCTAGAAACCGCCCCACTTTTAAGTAATTGAGGGGTTTTTGATGTCTTTACTGTTTTTGTAGATGTCTTCATTTTTTAAATATTGATTAAGTAGCTGTTTTTTTAAATGTAATCCGTTAATCTAACCATATGGTGAAACGACTCTGGTTACTCTTTGCGCAAATAGTCACAGCATTGTTGGCTATTCTATTCATTATTGGCACATTTAAACCTGATTGGTTAGATGGTAGCGGTTTTAATAACCTAGGTGGAGGATTGCTAAGTACCGTCACTGTAAAAGAATCTAACATTGACCCAAGCACTCCTAATCCCGGGTCACATCACGAGGCAGTCAAACGTTCAATGCCCGCTGTGGTCAATGTCTTCACCAGCAAAAATATCGCCAAAGAGAAAAAAAGAAATAAATCTAACAATCCAAACAGTCCGCATCAAAACGATCCTTGGTTCAATTTCTTTTTTGGCGAACAAGCTCCCAACAGTGAAGATGTAAATCCAAGCTTAGGCTCAGGCGTGATTGTTAGCTCTGAAGGTTTGGTACTCACCAACCAACACGTGATTGAAGGCGCTGATCAAATTGAAGTGGCGCTTGCCGATGGTAGAAAAACACGCGCCACATTAATCGGTAGCGACCCAGATACTGATCTGGCAGTGTTAAAAATTAATGTACCGAACTTACCGAATCCAATTACGTTCGGAAAGATTGAATCTGTTCGGGTGGGCGATGTGGTATTGGCCATCGGCAATCCATTTGGAGTTGGTCAGACTGTGACATCTGGCATTGTCTCTGCACTAGGTAGAGAACAGTTAGGCATTAATACTTTTGAAAACTTTATTCAAACTGATGCGGCTATTAACCCGGGCAACTCAGGTGGTGCCTTAGTTGATACGAGAGGTCATTTGATTGGCATTAACACCGCCATCTACTCAAGAAGTGGTGGTTCAATGGGTATTGGTTTTGCAATCCCAGTGAGCACTGCTAAAGAAGTGATGGAGTCCATCATTAAGAACGGAGGTGTGATTCGGGGTTGGATTGGCGTTGAGCCACAAAACATCACGGCAGAAGTCGCACAAACTCTAAACATTAAAACCGATGGCGTTTTAATCAACGGCGTCTTAAAAGGTGGCCCCGCCGATAAGGCAGGTATTCAGCCAGGTGATGTCCTGAAGAAAATTGATAACAAAAATGTTTCCAACATCACCGAACTACTCAACAACATTTCTAGACTAGCACCCGGCAGCAAAGCCAGCGCTCTAGTAAATAGAAAAGGTAAAGATATCGATCTTGAAATTCAAATCGGTAAACGCCCTAAACCGAAGAGTGTTCGATGATCATGAACCATCAATCACAGCAATGCTGTGATTGATGGTTTATTACAAATTATTTATTGAGGTAGCGGTACAAAGTACTACGACTAATCCCAAGAGTTTTAGCCGCCAAACTAACATTACCGTTAGAGCGCTCTAAAACTTGCAACACAGTTTGTTTTGAGACATCTCTTAAGCAAGTTGATTCATTAAGTGTTGTTATTAATTCACTATCAGCTTTTTGCATCGGCTCTTGAGTTGGAGTGTTAATAATCCCTCTATAAGTTTTGCTAAAGCTCAAGCGTAAGCAAAGTTGCCGATCCATAAAAGTCGGCAGACAAATTGAGTCATGACTGGGCTTACCAGCATGAGTAAACAAATCACTTAAAGAACACTTAATTAATTGCTGGATCTTCACCGCACCGATATCAAAGCCTTTAAGACCAAGATATGAGAGCGCCATCCGATCTGCACCCAAAATTAAGCCATCCTCACCAATACCCAATAAGCCCTCTGCAATCGAGCCTAACCCTTCACGCGATGGATGGATATGCGCCACCAAGTAATAATCAGATTCGCGATGCTGAAATAACTGCTTCTCAATCGAGTGCACTGCAGCCATGACTAAACCCATGGTGTGGGTGCAATGCACATTCTTATCATTTGATATATCTAATACACCTGATACAGATCCATCCGGCATGAAAATAGGAGCAGCAGCACAGCTTAAGAAACTATTCACATCAAAAAAATGTTCTGTGCCATTTACAAACACTGCAGAAGCTTCTGCTAGCGCCGTACCGATCGCATTAGTACCGCGATCACACTCTAACCACGATGCGCCAGTTTTTAATAGAACACGATCAGCCTTATCAACAAAATCAGGATCACCCATTGATTTAATAATGGTGCCCTTATGATCAGCCAATAGAACAACTCCACCCAATCCGGCAATCAAACCATAAAGGTAGTTCATGGTTGGACCTGCCAAGCGAATGAACTCTTCGTTTTTTTGAATTTTTGCTTGCAGTAATGAGCCTTCGATAATTTGGCTCAAACCAACGTTATGCTGCGCTGATAAACCTAGACTGATACAACGCTGCCAAGAACGATAAATAGCAGACGACAAAAGATCCTTTTGCTCTGGTGTAGGTAAAACACCATTTTGGAGCCAACTTTTGCGGATATCTCGTATAGTCAGTTGTTTCATATACGACAATGATAAAACTTTTCATTCTGAAAAAACCATAAAAAACCCAATAAATATCGACTCCAAAACCCTTAGATAGGTACTTTGCGGGTTGTCTATGGCAAAAAAGCCAGTTTTGAAAACTGGCTTTTTAGATACTTCTAAATATTTAAAGAATATTTATTTTGAACACTTAGAACATGGTGACATTCTTTGGAAAATGCCATCCTTATCAATGAATCGATGCTTCAACGCCGCAACGATATGCAAAACAACAATTGCAATCATTATTTTTGTTAAAAAGACATGGGTGTCGCTAAATAACTCCTTCAAGACTGCATCAGGCTCCGCCATTCTTGGGAGCGGTGTTCCAAAAAACTTGATTGGGTATTTTGAATAAATCGAACCCAAAACACCTGTTACTGGAACCAAAACCATTAATACATAGAGCAAATGATGAACCGCCTTAGAAAGCTTAACCTGCCAAGCCACAATGCTTGCAGGAAGTTCCGGTGGACGATGCGTCGCACGCCAGTAAATACGTATACCAATCAAGGCAATCAGCACTAGGCCAATAGATTTATGTAGATTGAAGTATTCGGCACGGATGCCCGGTGGCGACTTAGGCAATTCAACCATCCATAAACCCAAGGCCAACTCGGCAATGATGCATAGCCCAATTAACCAGTGAAGAACAATCGCTACTTTTGTGTATCGATCATTGCGCAAACTATCTGTCATACCACTCCTTGGGAACCTAATTTTGAAAGTTTGATTAGGCATTTAATCATTAATTCAACTAAACCGATTAAATCATAAAAAACTGGTTTTAGTTATCTATGAACTGGGTGGCCCTTGTAATGTTGCAACGCAATGATGCGTTGCTGAATTAAATTTGTGCACCGCCAACAAGATATTGATAATTCGGGTATATTTTTAAGTTATACACATTTAATAGTTGTTAGTTATCAGTAATTAGACCCTTTAAAAAGGCGGACCGTGAAATTAAGCCAATTCATTTACTTCCCTGGATTCAAACGTCCTCCTTCAGTAGCAACAGATACGACATTTAAAGCAGAGCCGATTTTTTATTTGTGGGCAGCTTACTCTGGGCTCTTAATTTTTTCCTTCTATCTTTTATATGTCAAAGGTGTTTGGGCATCACTATTAGCTGCAGATCCAACCTATCTAACAGCACTGATTATTGTTCTGTTCATTGGCTCAACCATATGGGTTGGCTTTAGAGCACACCATTTAGCTTGGCAGTACGAGCAGGTTTGCCGCTTTAGAGAATTAATTACCAATCAGTCTTCTAAAGACACCATCTTGCAAGAAGAAAGTTCCTGGATTAAAGATTTATTTACTGGTTTAGTTAATAAGAGAAGTGACTGGCGCAATAACTCTCAATTGGTAGCACTGTTTGGCGAGAAAGCGTCATCAGCTCATGAGATGACTTGGTGGATCAATGGTGTACTTCTCAAGCTAGGTTTATTGGGCAAGGTAATTGGTTTTTCAATCATGGCTTTGCAATTGGGTTCATTGGATAGCTTTGATGCAAGCCAAACATCAACGATTCTAAAAACTCTAACAGGTGGCTTAGGTATTGCCCTACTCACCACCATGACTGGCTTGGCTGCCAATATGCTTTTAGGTTTGCAGCTGATGCGCCTAGATAGGTTTGCCGATCATTTAACCGCTTACGCGATTGAAACTGTTGAACAAGATCTAGAAAGTAGCTTGGCTTAAGTTAATGGGCATTTCTAGAAAAACTCCTCGCGAGACTGAAACAGATCCGTTTTACGACATGTTATTCAACATGTTGATAGCGTTTGTTTTTTGTTTTGTGATTGCGATCCTGGCGTTCAATCCAAAATCTGGCAAAAGTGGCGACATCCCTGCTCATGCTGAATTTATTATTTCTATCACTTGGCCTGATATGGACCCCAATGACCTAGATACTTGGGTACAAGATCCAGCAGGCAATGTGGTTTGGTTTAGAAACCGAGATGCCGGGCTCATGCACTTAGATCGCGATGATCGAGGCATAACCAATGACTCGATTGTTGTTAACAATAAGTTGGTTGTTAACCCGCTTAATCAAGAAGTTGTCACCATCCGCGGATTTGCTGCTGGTGAATACACCGTCAATATTCATTATTACGACAGCAAAAATCAAAAGCCGGTTGAGGCCAGTGTTTCTGTTGTGAAAGTTAATCCCCGTGCAGAAGTGATTTATTACGGTAACGTCACATTACCTAAAAAAGGTGATGAAAGAACAGCTGTGAGATTCACCCTTAATGGCACAGGTCAAGTATTAGGCACCAGCACGTTGCCAAAAACAATTGTTGAAAGGAACTCCAAATGAACGCCAACGTCATTCTGACTTTATCCATTGGATTTGCAGTACTAGGGTTTTTATTGCTCTGCATTTGCTTGTTTAGCACCATTAATAAAAAAGCAAAGTTACTGCTTGTTATTTTTACAAGTGCCGCCTACTTTATTAGTTTTGATGCTCTAAAGATGACACAAGGTTGGGCAACTGCTGACTCTATTCCGCCTAGATTTGTTTTATTGGCTGCGGTGATTGAAGAGCCTGTAAAGGATAAAACGAAAGGTGAAATTTTCGTTTGGTTACAAGAGTTAGTTGATAACAAACCTCAGGGTGAGCCGAGAGCATTTAGGTTCCCATATGAAAAAGGTCTTCATAGCTTATTTGAAGATGGCATGAAAAAAACCCGCAACGGCAACTCTCAAATTGGTAGCTTAGAACCATTGCGTGGCCCTAAAAGCAATAACTGGTTGAGATCAGGTGGCGATGAACCTCCTAAAGTCAAATTGGGTGATTTGCCTGCGCCACAACTTCCAGAAAAATAATCCCGAGTTGTATCCACACATACAAACTCATGAGGCTAGCTAATGATGAATCAAACAAACCAACAACTATCTAAATTATTGCTACTAGCAGTAGCAATCTCTTTAGTAGCGTGCGGCAAATCAGAAATTAATTCTTCTGACTACTTCCCATTAAACCCAGGCAAAGTTTGGATCTATGAGGTTGAGACAGAGATGAAGGATTCTGAAATACACCCAACAATCACGCTTTCAACTGATAGAAAAATTACTTTTGATAGAGAGACTGCTTGGGTACGTCGTAGTGCTGATGGTGTTGAGTACTACCTCAGAAAAGATGACACAGGTATTTACCGTGTTGCTAGTCGCCTAGACAATCAAGAACAAGCAGTACTAGACCCTGAGAAACGTTATATTCTAAAAAATCCTGTACAGGTAGGTACAACTTGGGATGCCATGACGGTTCCCTATTTAGTAAGACATCCCAATGAGTTTCCGTATCACTTAAAAAATTCTCATAAGGCAATGATGACCTATCGTGTTGAGGCGCTGAACCAAGAAGTTGAAGTGCCTTATGGCAAGTTCACTGATTGCATCCATGTGCAAGGCACCGCCTCCATCAAGATCTTTACAGACCCTGTGAATGGTTTTAGTGATGTGCCATTGGTAAGCAATGAGTACTACTGCAAAGGTGTTGGGTTGGTAAAGTTTGACCGTGAAGAGACTGTACCTGGCTACGCCATGACTGGTGGTAAGCTCAGCTACAACTTAGTTACTGTTAAATAATCCTTTATGCCAACCTGATAGGTTGGCAAGTCTTACGGTTTTTTAGTGCCCTCTGCAAAGAACTTGGTTTAGTCATAGAATAGTTTTAAGACATTAGCAGTAGTTAACTATTCTTATAAGAGGCAACGATGGTCACAGAATCAGTGATGGTTAGCTTGATGATTGCAGCATCTCGTCTATCTGGTTTGCCAGCCATTCCAGCTGAGCAGATGGCAGCGGTTAAAAGCATCTCTCAAGAAGAGATTATTACTATGCAATGTCCAAGCGAGCCAGATGAATGCTCAGGCATGGTGGCCTTTTTTGATATCCCTAAAAATACTATTTTTCTAAAAAATACTTTAGATCTAGATTCAACCAGAGACCTATCCTTTCTTCTTCATGAAATGGTCCATGTGCTGCAATATAAAAAATTTGGGGATAGCATCTTTAGTGATTGCGACAATACAGTTAGATCAGAAAAGTTAGCCTATGCAGTACAAAATAAGTTTTTGCTGAACAATGGTTTATTTGATCGCTTTGGTGACAGTTTGGCGTACATGACATGCTCTGATGTGCAAGATGCGAAACAAGGCAATATTAAGATTGAACCAATTCTGGTTAAATGAGATCCATCAACGAATCTGTTCAAGATAACTTAATAATAAACAGCAATGCTTCAACAAATTAATGCCTGGGCTAAACGTATTAAGCAACAAGTTTTATTACTTTGGACTGCCTATAAGCATCCAGAATGCCCAGCCTATGTGAAAGTGCTGATTGGCCTGATTGTTTTGTATGCACTCAGCCCTATTGATTTAATTCCAGACTTTATTCCGGTATTAGGCTATTTAGATGAGATGATTCTGCTACCCATACTGATTAGCCTAGCTATAAAGCTAATACCTGATCACGTGATTGAATTAGCAGAGCAAGAGTTAAATCATCAACAAAGCTTAGGAAAAGAAAAATCCCCGAAGCCAAAATTATGGCTAGGGGGATTACTAGTCATCTGTATTTGGATACTAGGTATTACTTGGCTGGGCCACCTTTTAGTGCCCATGCTGCCAAAGTTTTAAGATCAGCATCGCTGATTTGTGGGTGACCAGGCATTGGAACTGGGCCCCAAGCACCTTTACCACCAGCTTTAATCTTTGCAGCCATCTTATCTACAGCACCAGCATCG
>VFQS010001707.1_pt1 | contig 19450 bp, 17 predicted proteins | sample 3512361 | NCBI WGS metagenome assembly VFQS01 (sample SAMN10412375, study PRJNA504923) | tailings metagenome | isolation source: Relicate 1 Philex TSF3 active mining | place: Philippines
TCGAATCTTTGGCTTCGATGGCTGGCAGCGCGAAACCATCGCCGTGCAGTGCGTCGCTGAGCGGGAACGCACCCTGGGCAGCGGCAACCGCGCCGGCTGGGGCGTCACCTACACCGCTCGCGTTCGCATCCGCGTCGGCGGGGTGATCCGCGAGGGCAGCGGCGCCGGTCACGGCATCGACGCCGACCTGGGCCAGGCCCATGAGTCCGCCCTCAAGGAGGCCGAGACCGACGCCATGAAGCGGGCGCTGATGACCTTCGGGAATCCCTTTGGGCTGGCGCTCTACGACAAGCAGCAGCGGGAGGTCACCAGCTCAACTGCTCCCACGTCAGCCCGCCAAGCACCGGCTTCTCAGCGCAACAGCGCTGCTGCCGAGACAACGGCACAGGTAGGCCTGGAGCCCCTCGATCCGGCCACCATTCAGCAGATTCTTGCCACGGTGCGGGGGCTGCCTCGCCCGGAGCTGGAGGGCTTCACCAAGGCGTTCCGCAAGCGATTTCAGGTGCCGGCTGATGCCCCCTCGATCGCCGATCGGATCTGCCAGCGGCGGCACCACGAATGGATCGAAGCGTTTCTGGTGTCGCACCGATCGGTGCGCCCTGCTGACCAGCATCGATCGGTGAGCCCTGCTCAGCAGCGGCAGGCAGTGGCGGCCTGAGCCACAGCGCTGCAGCAGCCAACGCAGCAGCGAGAGGCCAATGATCAGCCCGATGCCGGTGTTCCAGAGCCAGGTCGGGCGCTCGGCCAATCGCTGCAGCCGGGGCGGCAGCCGATCGCCCCACTGCTGCAGCGACAGCACCGCCAGCAGCAGCAACAGCACGGGGATGCCAATGGCCAGAACGGGTTCGCGGAGCATCGACACGCCTCCTTTGCCTGAAACGTATTCAGGCTCGAGGGATGCCACCGCCAACCCCAACAACGCGTACTAGTACAGACGTACACATCTGGAGTTGGTCGTGGATGTTCCCTCGTCTCGGCCTGTGGCCCTGGCCGCCAGGCTTGAAACCCCAATCGAGGAGTGGCCTTATCTCGGCAGCGAGGTGCTGGTGAAGACCCGCAGCCGCAAGGTCTGCATGACCTGCCACTTTTTCCGGTATCACCCTGGGCCCGAGTGCATCCCTCTGCTCAGCTGCCATCTGCATCAGGGGCTGATCGCCCATGGCGAGCACCTCGCCACTAGCTGCACCGGCTGCACAGAAGACAGCCATCACCAGCGGGGCTGGGCGCCGGAGTTGGCGTGAGCGGTGCTGCTCTCTTCCACCCTGCATGGTGTCGTGCCTTCGCCTCCCGAGCTGTTCCGGCAGGGCCACGATGCCGCTGATGACGGCGCAGTCCCTGGGCAGCTGGGCTTCGTCGCCTGGGCGGTACTTACCGGTCTGAACGAGCAGGGCAGCAAGGCCTGAGGCTGCGGCGCCGCACACGTTGGCCTCCACGACGTCGCCCACCATCAGGCAGGCTCAGGCACCAGGCTGGTTGCTCATCTCCTTGCTGTTCACCCCTTCCACCCGATCGCAGAGTTCGCGGAACTGGCAGTTGCGGCAGTAGCCGAGGTTCTCCGTCAGCGGAAACGACTCTTTACCCAGGGGGATGTTGCGCTCTGGATCGCGGCAGAGGCTCTCCATCTCCTGGATCTCGGCCGCCACTTCCGCTGCCAGGCCCTGCAGATCAGCCGCCGTGGGCCGCTTTTCGATCTCCGCGTAGCCGTTCTGCAGGTAGGCCGCCACGCAGCGGATCCTCTCGGCCGGCAGCTTGAGGTGGTCTTCCGCCCAGGCCGCGTAGCCCAGCAGCTGGCGCAGATGCTTGGCCGGATCCTGGCGGCCACTCTTCCAATCGAGGATCATCACCTCCCCGTCCAGCTCAAAGAGGCAGTCGACCTTCGCGTAGATCTTCATCCCCTGCAGCCGGGCTTCCCCAAAGCCCGGTGGCTCGATCAGATAACGCGGATCGTCCTGGAGCACCTCCTTCAGCCAGCGGTAGCGCTCACTGGCCAGCAGCTGCTCCAGGCAGGCCAGCACCGGCTCCTGCAGTTCAGCGGCATCAGGAGCCGAGCGCTGGCGGTAGTGCACCTCCATGAGCTCGGTGCCGGCGAGCAGGCCTGTGATGGTCTGCCGCACGTGGCGCTCGAACCGCTCCCGATCGATCTCTGCCGTGGTGCGCAGCAGCCGTTTAAGCAGGGCGGCCAGCACTTGGTGCACCGCCTCCCCGGTCGTCATCGGGATGCTGCTCAGGCCTTTGAGCCGCTGGATCAGCACTGGCAACAGTTCGTTGTCATAGCGGCCGTAGTACTGGAAGAAGTAGCGCCGGCGGCAGCTGCGGAAGGTTTCCGAGCGCGTCGACGACCAGCCCAGCTGCGGCGTATAGGGGTAATCCGGCAGGGTGATCGCAGGCACCGACCTCGGGCTCCTCGCAGGGCTGGGCGCAGTCTGCACCGCATGTCGCCACGCCCAGTGGGGTCTGCCTGTGCCGATGAAGTCCCCAGCGCTGATACCTCCCTGAAGTGGTGGAGGGAGGCTCATGCCAGAGGGTTGAAATCAGATTGACCCCGGACTTCAGCCTGTCGCCAGCCAGCCTTTGAAGGCGGCCAGGCGTGAAGCCTCCTGCACGGCCGCGATGCAGCGCTGGGCGCGGCGTTTGGCATCGTTCTGGCCCTGGGCCCGCAGCAGGTAGGCCTCCATCGCCTCCGGTGTTTCGATCAGCGCCAGCAGGCCAGCCGTTCGCGCGGAAAGGGAGCCATCGGCGAGTAAACGGCTCACCAGGCCGTGCTCCCACAGCCGCTCCCCGGTGGATCCGGGGGCGAACAGCTCCCGGTGCAGAACCTCAAGCAGCGACTGCTTGAGGGCCTCCAGCTGACCAGGCCGCAGCCGGCGGCTGTTGGGCAGGCCCGCCGCAGGTCCAGCCGGGAGCGCAGCGGGGCGATCGGGGTTGTGCTCCACGCTCCAGCTCAGGCCGGTGCCCGGCAATCCGATGGTGGTGCGGGCGCCACCGCTGCGGCTCACCGGGATGTTGAAGGAGGCACCGCGCCCTCCCACCGAGATCGAGCTCAGACCCCCCTTGGCAAAGTTGAAGCGCAGCGGCCCCAGGCGGGCGGAGCGGCGGAAACGGAAGCCCATGGCGATCAGCGGTTTTTGACGCAGTAGCTGCCGGAGCTGAACCAGCCCAGCGGGCAGGAGTTGCCGGCCTTCTGAATCGCCTCGCGATCGTTGCTGGGGCTGCTGAGACAGTAGTGACCCGAGGAATAGAACCCCAGCGGGCAGCTGGTGCCGCTTTTCTCGATCGCCCCGCGGGTGTTGCCGCTGCTGCTTGGCACGCAGTAACTGCCGGAGCTGTAGTAGCCGAGCGGGCACCCTCCCACTTTCGGGAGGGGGCGTACGGGTTGTTGGGCAACGGCTGCTGTCGGCAGAAACAGCAGCAGCGTTGCCAGATGGAATGCAGCACGCATGACTCACTCCACTCGGAAGGTCACGGCCATCACAGCCGTGATGTCCTTGTCGATGGTGCGGGTGTCATAGGAGCCGGTGTCGCTGGCCTCGGTGGAATTGGGAGCGGTGATCTGGAACGTGCCGGTATCGGCGTTGGTAATGGCGCCGATGCCGGCACCGGCTTCCCAGGCAATGGCGCGGGCCCTAGCGCGAGCATCTTTGGTGGCCTTGGCCAGCATGTCGACGCGCTTTTCGGCGAGCTTGGTGAAGGTGTAGGCCGGCGCATTGATCGTGAGCGGTACGCCTTTGCCAATCAGCTGCCCGATCTGGCCTGAGATTTTGTAGATCTTGTCGACGTTCCAGCTGCCGATCAGGATCGCCTGCTTGGTGGTCCAAGTGGTGGAGCGCAGTTCACCGGTGCGGGGATCACGAACCTCCTCCTTCTCCGATTTCACCGAATCGAGCTCCATCTCATCGGGCTCAATGCCTTGGGCCTTGAGGAAGGCAACGGTCTTCTCCACCGCTGGCTGCAGGCCCTGATAGGAAGCCTGCTGGGTGGGGCCGCTCTGCGTCACCTCGACCGACCAGTCGACGTAGTCGGAGGTGATCCGTTCGGTGCTAGCTCCGGTCACCGTGATGGTGTCGTTGGTATGACGGATGCCTTTCACAAGAACACCACTGGCTGTTGAGAGGCCAAGGCCGAGCACCGCCATGGCAAACACCAGCGGCGGGGTGCGCTTGAGAACAGCCCAGCCGGTTGCCGACCAGCTCTCGAGCTGCCGGCGGCTGGGGATCCAACGAAGCGGGCCGTTCTGGCGAGGGTCGCGCGGGGTCAAGGCTGGGGGGATCAGATCTCCAAAACCTATTGATCGAATCGGGCGTTGGCCCGTGAGTTCGTGCGAATGACCCACCGGCCATTGATCCCGCGATGAAGTGGAGCTGTAGAAACCCTGCGGGTGCTTCCATCAGCGGTGCAGAGGCGGTAAACAGCAAGAACCGGAGGCCGCCGATGCCCGGTTACTGCGACCGCCAGCCGATGCAGGTTTCACGCACTGCGGTGTAGGGCATGCCAATCCCTGCCTTCGATCGCTTTGGCCTGCTGCCCAGTGGCATTCACGAGTGCACCATCAAGGAGGTTGGGGTGGACCTGGCTTGGAACGAGGACCGCCGGCGGCTCACAGCCCAGCTGCAGGAATTCATCGCCGTTGAGTTGATACCTCGCTTTGCCGTGGTCCCTCCCGTTGTCCTGGATGGCAGTTATGTGAGCAAGAAGGCCAGCCCGAGCAACATCAACCTCGTGCTGGAGCTGAGCGACCTCCCTGATGCCGACCAGTGGGAAGGCCAGATGCTCTTTCAGGGGAGAGCCGAGCTGTTCCGCAGCTACCAGATCGACATGCTCCCTGGCCTGAAGGGGCTCAAGCAGGACTTCGTTGATCTGCTGCAGACCGTGCGCCCCCAGACAGCCTTCGAGAAGGGGTTGCACCACGGCCACCGCAAGGGCGTGCTGAGGTTGATCTGATGGCCAGCTGGATCAACGCGATAGAGGCCAAGGCCCGGATCATTCACCAGGAGCTTCAGGCCGCTCGGGAACTGGCCAGGCGCATGGGGCAGGAACCCGAGGAAATCACCAGTGCCTACCTGGAGATGCTGGCCAAGCTCTACCGCGAGGACTTCTCCTATGCCCTGCTGGCCGACAACGCGGATCTGATCGCCCGCTACCGGGGCCCTGGTGTCGCCCATCGAGAGCCGCCGGTATCGCTGGTCACGTCGGTGTTCGGAAAGCTCCGCGACGAGATCCAGAAGGTGGCCAAGGCGATTGCTGGAATGGAAGAAAAGAAGGTGCGCTGGCCGGCCGATCTGGACCCCCAGCTGGCGGGGGTGACCTACGGCAGCCTGGTGGTGGGCATGCGGGTGCCTCGCCCTGGAGATGTGGGTGCCGACGGCCAGGCGGTGCTGCCTGGGGTGAGCGATGACCTCTATCGGGCGGTGCAGACGGCAGTGCAGAGCCTGCCGGCGATTCCACGCCTGATTCAGGACGACGAGATCAGTGAGGCGATCTATGAGCAATTCCCCGACCCTGCCGTGCGCGACACGGTGATGGTGGCGGCCAGGCGCCTGGCACCCTCGGCCCAGAACAAGGCGATCAGCGAATTGTTCCTCAGCGGCCCGCAGCCCGATGACGATCTGGGCCCGGTTCAGGCCCTCACCAAGCAGAGCCGCCAGATCCTTGGCCGGAGCCTCAACACCCTCAGCAACCGCCGGCTCAAAAGCAACGGAGAGTTCGAAGGCGTGGTACGCGAGGTGGACCTCGATGCCCGCCGCTTTGAGATCCGGGGCCGGGGGGCCAGCAGCGGCATGCGCTGCATCTATGAGCCCCTCTACGACGGCGACGTCATTGGCCTGCTCAATGCCGCCGTGCGTGTGAAGGGCAGCTACGAAGCCGCAGCGGATGAGCAGCCCAGGCTGGTCCGGGTGGAGCAGATCACGGTGACCAGAAGGCCGGATCAGCAGCTCGAGCTGGAGGTCGAGTAACCAGTTCATGCATAGCCCTGCTCCACATGCGCGGGCAAATGGCGTGGCTGGCAGCCCTGAGGATGCAGGTGTTGCCGATCACAGCTGACGCCAAGCTGCTGGCGCTGCCGGAGCCGGCAGCATTTGGTGATTCGCACGAGAAGCAGTCCAAGGGATCTGATCGCCGAGGAGCATGACCGGGAGTCCATCCCGTCCGCCATGACCCCCGAACAGCTGGATCAGATTGCCGAAACCGTGCGCAACAACCTGCTGAACCATCTCGATCGCGAAGTCGATCGCGCCATGCACCAGCTGGGCATCACAGACGAGATCAGCGACGACGAGTGGCAATCGCTGGTGGACCTGATCCTTGGCTGAACCTGCCGCAGCGACTCCTCAGGCGTCTGCTCTAGATCCCGCGCTTCAGCCTCTCTTGGATCCAGTTGGGATCACGGCGGCAATCCAGAACTGCGTAGATGTCAATTGAGCTCTCCTCAACGCGGTAGTAGAGGGCGAAAGGGAAGCGTTTGATCAGCAGCCGGTGAAACCCGTCCACCTCGAGATGGATCCCGACATAGGAGGGCAGCTGGCGTACGTCCGCTTCAATGGCGCCGAGGAAGCGATCACCAAGACCAGGCGCCTGACGTTCGTAGAAGAGCCAGCCGTTACGGAGATCCTCTTTGGCGCCGTCAAGGAGCCTGATGTCCACGCAGTTCCGCCCTCAACTCACCCATGGCGGCATCCCAGCTCTGGAAGCCAGCCTTGCCTTGAAGCACCTGCTCACGCCTGTTGCGAAGCACGTCGCTATGCCAGCGGGGCGACGGCAGCCCGGCGGGATTGCTGGAGAGATCTGCCCAAAGCAGTTCCATCGCCTGGAGCTTGTCGTCGACGCTCATCTGGGCCAGTGGGAGATCCACCCCCATCACCAACGCCCCCATCGATGTGATGGCGCAACTCTAGGTGCGCTGGCGATAGGGCGATGGTCGTCGATGCGGAGCAGCAGCCTGGCAGCCACACCGTTTGGTGATTCGCGGGAGGAGCGGGCCAAGGAGCTCCAGCACTGGCAAAGGTGGATGACAGCGCAAGACCCCCATGCTTGATCCCGATCACCAGCAGCGCCTGCTCGCCGATCTCCACCAGTTCGCGGTTCCCCGCCATGCCCGCTGGGATCCTCTGGGGCTGCTGGGCGTCCGCGATGCCGTGCGCCAGAGGCTGAGCGCCCTGGGCCCACTGGAAGAGCACCACTTCGGCAGCGGCAGCGATGCGGGCACCAACCTGATCCTGCGGCTGCCCGGCCGCGAGCCGCAGCGGCGGCCGCTGCTGGTGGGCGCCCACTACGACGGCCCACTGCACTCGCCCGGTGCAGACGACAACGCCAGCGGCCTGGTGGCCCTGCTGGAGCTGGCCCGCCGCTGGGCGGCCGATCCGCTACGGCGCCCGGTGTGGCTGGTGGCGTTCGATCAGGAGGAGTGGGGCATGGTGGGCAGCGCTGCGCTGGCGGCCCAGCTGAAGCAAGCCGGCCAACCCCTGAAGCTGATGGTGAGCCTGGAAATGCTGGCTTACACCAGCCCCAGCCAGGACTATCCCCATTCGGCGATGCGGGCGGTGTACGGCGATCGCGGCGACTTCATTGCCCTGGTAGCCAACGCCAGCGCCGGCCTGCTGCTGCCCGGGCTGGCCCGAACGATGGGGCGACACATGCCCACCAAGGTGCTGCCGGTGCCCAACGGCGGCCGGGGCATTCCCGATGTGCGCCTGAGCGACCACAGCCCGTTCTGGGATCAGGGCTACGACGCGCTGATGGTGACGGACACCTCGTTTATGCGGAATCCGCATTACCACCAGATGAGCGACACGGTGGAGACTCTGGATCTGCCGTTCTTCTGCGGGGTGGTGGAGGGGCTGGCTGAGGCACTGGGGAGGGCGTAGCGACAGAAGCCGCACGCCCATTCGCGGCGACACGAGGCCAACTATGCACCAGGCGCATAAATCCCAGTGCTGGCAACCATTTCGGGCGCTCAAGACGAGCTGACGAATCGCGTGCGATCCAACAAACTGCTCATCAGAGCCATGACCCCTTGGGCATTGCTGGTATGGCCCGATCGCATGCCTGACAGCCCTCCCCACCAGCCCATGCCCCATACCCTGCCCGAATCACTGGCGATCCCATCCCAAGGCTGCGTCGTCCAGTGCCGCAGCCACCGCTGGCTGGTGGAGGAGGTGGAGCCGCCCGAGCACCCCGAGGGCGACACGGTCGTTCGGATGGCGTGTCTCGACGACGACGCCAACGGCCAACGTCTGGAGGTGTTCTGGGAGCGGGAGGTGGATGCTCTGGTTCTGGGCGAAACCACCTGGGACACGGTGGGTCAAAGGGGCTTCGACGACCCGCAGGTGTTCGGCAGCTACCTGAACACCCTGCGCTGGAACTGCGTCACTAGCACCGATCCGGGCCTGTTCCAGGCGCCGCTGCGGGCGGGGATCGACGTGAAGCCCTACCAGCTCGAACCGCTGCGCAAGGCGCTGCGCATGCCGCGGGTGAGTCTGTTCATCGCCGATGACGTGGGTCTGGGCAAGACGATCGAGGCCGGGCTGATCATGCGCGAGCTGCTGCTGCGCCAGAAGGTGCACCGGGTGGTGGTGGTGGCGCCGCCGTCGGTGGTGCTGCAGTGGAAGGGGGAGATGGAGAGCCGCTTCGGGCTGAGTTTTGCCGTGATGGACCGGCAGTACATCACCGAGATGCGCCGGCAGCGGGGCTGGGGCATCAACCCGTGGGCTACCCACACCCGTTTCATCATCAGCCAGGCGCTGGTGCGCGATGAGGCCTATGCCGGCCCGCTGCGCGACTGGCTTGGCGATGAGGGCAAGCAGGCGCTGCTGATCCTCGATGAAGCCCACAATGCGGCGCCGGCCAGTGGCTCCAAGTTTGCGATCGACTCCAAGCTCACCCGGGCCATTCGCGATCAGGCGGGGCGGTTCGAGCACAAGCTTTTCCTTTCAGCCACCCCCCACAACGGCCACAGCAACAGCTTCTCGGCCCTGCTGGAGATCCTCGATCCCACCCGCTTCTGCCGCGGCGTTCCCGTGCGCAAAGTGGATCTCGAAGATGTGATGGTGCGGCGCCTCAAAGAGGATCTGCGCCAGATCAAGGTGCAGCTGCCGGAACGACTGGTGGTGCCGGAGGTGATCGATGGTCTGCCGCCGGAGACCCCGGAGATCAAGCTGGCTGAGCTGCTCAGCCGCTACCGGGAGCTGCGCAATCAGCGGCTGGTGAGCGCCGGAAAGCGCGAGCGGGCGGCCGAAAACCTGGTGATCTCCAACCTGCAGAAGCGGCTGCTGAGCTCGATCGCGGCTTTTGATCGCACCCTGCGAGTGCACATGAACACCCTGGAGAAACGGGCCGCCAAGGCGGGCAAACAGCGCCAGGTGAGGCTGGAGGCTCTCGATCTCCTGCACGATTCGATCGATGGCGACGACGATCGCGCCGAGATCGAGGAGCAGGAGCTGCTGCAGGAGGCCGATGCCCAGCACGAGGCGGCGGTGCGCTCGGCCCTGGAGGCGAGCGAGGAGGAATGGACGCTGCTCCGCCAGATGCAGACGATCGCCGAAGCAGCCCGCTACGAGGCCGACAGCCGCGTGCAGCGCCTTGAGCAGCTGATCCGCCAGCACCTCTGCCCCCGCCTGGGGCAGCCAGGTGCGGAATGGGCAGGCGAGCGCCTGCTGATCTTCACCGAATACGCCGACACCAAGGACTGGCTGGAGCGCCGCGTGCGCGAGCTGATCGCCGGCAGCGACCAGGCCGAAGCCCGCATCGCAACCTTCCACGGTGGCATCGGCGATGAACGGCGCGAAGCGATCAAACGCAGCTTCAACAGCCCGCCGGAGCTCGATCCGCTGCGGATCCTGATCGCCACCGACGCGGCGCGCGAGGGGGTGAACCTGCAGAACCACTGCAAACGTCTGGTTCACTTCGATGTGCCCTGGAATCCGGGCCGCATGGAGCAGCGCAACGGCCGCATCGACCGCACCCTGCAGCGCGCGCCCCAGGTGTACTGCCACTACTTCGTGCTGCCCCAGCGCCCGGAAGATACGGTGCTCGACACGGTGGTGCGCAAGACCGACCAGATCCGCAGCGAACTGGGCTGCCTGCCGCCGGTGGTGATCCGCAAGCTCAACGACCTGCTGGCCAAGGGCATCAACCCCACCGCCCTGGCCGCCACCCTGGCCGAAGTGGAAGGGCTGGATCAGGAAGAGGCGTTCCGGCGAACGAGAGCGCTGCTGGATGAGGAACTGGAAGGGAGCCGTGAGCGCAAAGAAGAGCTCGTCAACCAGGTGGGCAAATTGGAGCGTGCGCTGGATCGCTCCACCAAGTGGTTGAACTTCAGCCGCGCTCAGTTCCGCTATGCCCTCAACACCAGCCTGCGGCTGAGCGGAGACCATCAGGGCGACAAGCGCCTGGCGTTGATCCCGCGGGATGCCAGCCAGGCCGCCCAGGATCCCGATCGGGCCATCTGGGAGTTCCCCAGCGCTGAGCAGTTGCCCGGTGGCGAAGCCGCCTGGGGCGATGTGCTCGATGCGCTGCGGCCGCCTCGCCAGCCGGGCCAGAAGCTGTGGCAGTGGCGCAAGGAGACCCAGCTGCAGCCGGTGGTGTTCCAGGACCCGCAGGAGGTGAATGCCGATCGAGTGCACCTGCACCTGGAGCACCCGCTGGTGATGCGGCTGCTCAACCGCTTCCTGATGCGCGGCTTCCAGAGCGATGCCCTCAGCCGCGCCGCAGTGCTGGGAACGGCCGACGACACCGCCAAGCTGATCGTGCTGGCCCGGCTCAGCCTCTATGGCCACGGCGCCGCGCGGCTGCACGATGAAGTGCTGGCCGTGGTGGCCGAGTGGGATCCAGCGGATCCAAACCGCCGACTGCGCAAGCTCAGCGTGGAGAAGAGCGATCGGATAATGAAAGAGCTGGAAGCCTCCCTCCAGCAGCAGCTCGTGGCACCGGAAGCGGCAGCGGCTGCCTTACAGCAGAATCTGGCGGCGGATGTGGGCCAGCTGCGCGAAGCCCTCGATCGGGTGGTGGAGGAGCGCCGCCAGGACGCCGCCCAGAAGCTGGCAAAACGGGCCGACGACGAGGTGGCCCGGTTTGTGCGGGTGCTGGAGGAGCAACGCAAACGCATCCTCAGCACCCGCAGCCGCACCAACGAGAACCTCGATCAGCTGCTGCTGGATCTGGGCGGGATCAAGGAGGAACGCCGCCAGCTGGAAGACAACCGCAAGTACTGGGAGGAGCGATTGCAGACCATCGACAGTGATCTGCAGCGGGAACCCGAGCGCATCCGCCGCACCTTTGCGCTGCAGACCCATCGGGTGGAGCCTGCTGGTGCGATCTACCTCTGGCCCGAGGGCGCAGTGCCCCAGGAGGTGCGCTGATGGCCTACTACGGCATTCCCACCAAAGCGATCCACGAGCAATGGCTCGGGCTGGTGCAGCCCGTGGGCCTGGTGGTGGCACCGGCGGTGCTCACCAAGCTGGAGCTGGTGCCCAATCAGAGCACCGCCTACATCTCAGCTCTCCAACTGCAGCTCAAGGGGCTCCTGGAGAAGGTCGACGGACTGAATGGCGACCCGGTGATGGTGGTCTCCAGCTTCCAGCAACTGGCCACCGAGCTGCTCGATTGGGGCGAGGCTGATCTCCAGGGCGTGGAAGCCCTGGTGGCGGCCCGCGGGCCTGAGGGCGTCCCCGAGGTGGTGCTCAGCGAATACGGCGAAACCCTGCGCCCCACCCACGGTGTCCCGAAGCTGGAGGGAGAGGGCCTGCAAGCCCTGGTGCTCGATCTCACCCAATGGCGCGACGCCAGCGGCACCCTCACACCCCAGTGGGGCCGTGATTTGGATGCCGCCTGGAATCCCACCGGTAAAGGCTGGGACGCCACGCCGCAGCAGCGTTTCGAGCGTCTGCTGAAGGAAACGGAGCATCCGATCGGCCTGCTGTTCAACGGCACGCAGCTGCGGCTGGTGCATGCACCACGCGGTGAATCGAGCGGCCACATCACTCTGCCGCTGGAACCGATGGCGGAGGTAGCTGGCCGGCCGATGCTCGGCGCGCTGGAGCTGCTGCTCGGGGTGGACCGGCTGTTCGGCGGCAACCCGGAGCAACGTCTGCCGGCGCTGTTGGCCGCCAGCCGCAAGAACCAGAACGAGGTGAGCACCCGGCTGGCCGAGCAGGTGCTCGAAGCGCTGTGGGAGTTACTGCTGGGCTTCGATGCGGCCGAGCGGCTGGCCCAGCAATCCGGCCGCACGGTGTTGGGTGCGTTGCCCACCACAGAAGAGGGCCAGAAACACCTTTATGGCGGCCTGATCACGGTGCTGCTGCGGCTGGTGTTTCTGCTCTACGCCGAAGACGAAGCCCTGATGCCCGCCGACTCGCTCTACGGGCAGCACTACAGCGTCAGCGCCCTGGCCGATCGCCTGCGCCAGGAGCGCGTTGAGCACCAGAGCGGCATGGCCGAGCGGCGCGGCGGCTGGGCGTCGCTGCTGAGCCTGTTCCGGCTGGTGTACGACGGCGGCGGCGCTGATCCGAACTATCTGCCGGCGCGCCACGGCGAGCTGTTCGATCCCGACGCCTACCCCTTCCTGGAGGGTCGAGGCGCAGACAGCGCCTACGAGGACGGCATCCTTGACAACCTGCCCGCCCTCAGCGACGACGTGGTGGAGAAGGTGCTGAGCAAGCTGATCTGGCTCGATGGCGAGCGGCTCAGCTACCGGGCCCTGGATGTGGAGCAGATCGGCTCGGTGTACGAGGGGATCATGGGCTTCACAGTGGAGCAGGCCCAGGGCCCCAGCGTGGGGATCACCTATCGGCCGCCGCGCCAGAAGATCACGATCACCGTGGTGGTGGATGCCGAGCAGCTGCTGGCGGTGAGCCCCGGCAAGCGCGACAAGTGGCTCGACGATCAGACCGGGGTCACGCTCAAGCTGCCGGCCAAGGTGAAGAAAGATCTGAAAGACGCCACCACCCTCACCGAGCTGTGTGTGGCGCTCGACAAGAAACTCTCCACACACACGCCCAACACACTGCCTGCCGGTTCATTGATCCTGCAGCCCACGGCCGAGCGGCGCCGCAGCGGCAGCCATTACACGCCCCGTGCGCTCACCGAACCGATCGTGGCTGAGGCGTTCCGCCCCTGGCTGGAGCGTTGCCACCACAAACCCACAGCTGAACAGATCCTGGCCCTGAAGGTCTGCGATCCGGCCATGGGCTCTGGTGCGTTCCTGGTGGCCGTGTGCCGTTTCCTGGCCGGGTGGTTGGTGGAAGCATGGGAACGGGACGGCTATCCCGATGACTTCCGCGAAGAATGGGACAAGGACATCGTTGCTCGCCGGCGGATCGCACAGAGCTGCCTGTACGGGGTGGACAAGAACCCGTTTGCGGTGAACCTGGCCAAGCTGTCGCTCTGGCTGGTGACCTTGAGCAAAGAGTTGCCTTTCACCTTCGTGGATCACGCGCTCAAGTGCGGTGATTCCCTGGTGGGCTACTCGGTGAAGGAGATTCGAGCGGCGATGAGTGAAGTGCAGCTTGGATTCCTTGATGCACAGAACCGCATCTATGAGCAAATGGGAATTCATCGAAGGGAAAGTTTCGCCTTTGACAGCCTCAGCGATGCCGACTACGACAGCAAGAAGCTAAGGCTGGACGAGCAGATCAAGGCAACCGAAGGTCTGCGGCAGGCAGGTGATCTGATGGTGGCGGCGTTCTTCGCTAAGAGCAAAGCGAAGGAGCGGGCCGAAAAGCAGCAGGTGTATCTGGCGATGCTTAGCGGCGCCTTCAATGATGAGGGCCTGCAGGATACGATTCAGGAGATCCGCGATCGTTTGGCGGCAGGTGAAAAAGGGATCACTCCCTTCCACTGGGATCTTGAGTTTCCGGAGGTATTCGGGGATGGCCGCGGTGGCTTTGATGTGTTTGTGGGCAATCCACCCTTTGCCGGCCACATAACATTAGCTAGCCAGGTGCATGCCGAGTACACAAACTTGCTTAGACATACCTTTACAGGTTCTGAGGGAAAGAGCGACCTGGTTGCATTTTTCTTCAGGCGTAGTTTCTCATTGCTATCGCCAGGTGGCGCATTTGGCCTTGTCGCCACGAAGACTATATCCGAAGGAGATACAAGAATCACAGGCCTGAAATGGATTTGCACCAATGGCGGCGTACTTTATAGAGCCCTCTCTAGACTTAGATGGCCTGGTGTTGCGTCCGTAATTGTAAGCATTATTCACTGTATTAAGGGCAAATATGAAGGCGAGATAGTTCTAGACAGCTCTTCCGCCGCCAAAATCTCTTCTTACCTCTTCCCTGGCGGAGGCGATGAAGAGCCAAGAAGGCTTCAGCCCAACAAAGGGAAGTGCTTCCAGTGGACCATAGTATTGGGGATGGGCTTTACATTTGATGATTCACCCCAGGCTGATGACGATACCGTAGGTACCCCATCTCCTCTTTCGACCATGAGGAGGATAATTGATGATCACCCTGATAGCGAGGCGGCAATTCATCCCTACATAGGAGGCGAGGAGGTCAACTCAGACCCTCGCCACGCTCACAGGAGATATGTAATTGATCTTGGTCGGGGTAGCGAAGAGGAATGCCGACAAAAGTATCCAGCACTGTTCTCTATCTTGGAAAAAAAGGTAAAACCAAAGCGACTAGAATCAGCCAAGAAGAGTAATTCTGCTCACGGAGCAAGAGCAGCTGTCTGGTGGCAGCATTATCATCGAGCAGCCGACTTGTATGAGTCTATTTCAGGCAAGCAGTTTATCCTTGCTAATAACAGTGGGGCATCATCTTACAACTGCTTTGCCCTTATACCCTCCGGATCAATATACGCAAATACACTGAACGTCTTTGCCCTTGACGGCTTTGAGTGGTTTGCAGTTCTTCAATCTTCAGTGCATGATATTTTTGCCTGGTTCTTTAGTTCATCACTAGGAGATGGATTGCGATACAATCCGACTGACTGCTTTGAAACCTTTCCGATTCCGCTCTGTCTGATAAACGAAAATCCCGAATCACTCTCGACTGACAGGCTTGAGACGGCTCTTGAGGAGTCCGGGATTAAATACAAGTCGCTCAGAGAAGAGTTGATGATTTCCGCAAATCAAGGGCTAACTGCAACATACAACGAATTTCACGATCCCTCTGTAAAGAGCAAAAGCATTATTCAATTAAGAGCCTCCCATGTTGAGATGGATCAAGCAGTTCTTTCAGCCTATGGTTGGAACGATGTTTCAACCAAGTGTGGCTTCGGGCTCGACTACCTCGATCTAGAGGAAGACGCCCAGCTTCCCGATGAGCTGCAGGATCGCATCGATAGCGGCGAGCTTTTCTTCTGTGACGCCAACGATGCCCTCGATTTCCAGGGCCAGCTGCAGGCCTATGGCGCCGTCAAGGCCAAAAAGCGTCTTCCCTGGCGTTACCGCTGGCCAGATGCCGTGCGCGACGACGTGCTCGCTCGGCTGTTGGCGTTGAATGCCGAGCGCTACCAGGAGGAGGTGGATCAGGGTCTCCATGGTGGTGGTCGAGGCAGTGGTGGCGGGGGCAGCCCTGGTGGCTCCGGCACCGGCCGGCGCCGCGGGCGGCCGCCGAAGACTCCGGCCCCTGATTCCGACCAGACTGCCCAGATGGGACTGGAGCTGTGACCATCGCCCTCGACCAGACCCAGCTTGATGCCATCGCCGCTGCCTGCCGGCAGCACCATGTGGCGCGTCTGCATGCCTTCGGCTCCGTTCTGAGGCCCGATTACCGCCCCGGCATCAGTGACATCGACTTACTGGTGGAGTTTGAAGATCTTCAGCCCACAGACCTTGTTGAGGCCTACTTCGGTCTCGAGCAGCAGCTCACCGAGAGCATGGGTGCCGCCGTTGATCTGGTCATGGCCACGGCCGTGCGCAACCCCATCGTGCGCGCAGACATCGACGCCTCCAAGCAGCTGATCTATGCGGCGTGACTCCCGGGCCTTTTTGATGGATGTGGTTGAGGCAGCCGATGCCATCCTTGAACCTTTCAACGGCATCGAAGTGGGGGATTACTGCAACAGTCGTCTCATTCGCTCCTCCGTTGAACGGGAGTTCATCCTCATTGGTGAGGCGCTCACCAATCTCTCCCGCCTGAATGGCGAATTGTTCTCCAAGATCGAGAACGCTCCCCGCATCATCAGCTTTCGCAACAAGTTGACGCACGAGTACGTCAAGGTCGACAACACTCTTGTCTGAGGCGTGATAAGGAGTTACCCCAAGCCGTTACGAGCAGCCTGCCTTGCCTTGGCCACTGACACTAACTCAGGCCCTGGAGCATTCTGACCTGGAATCTCTGTTTGATGACTTAACATCATGGATGTGACATCCGACGACGAGATTAGGCAAATTTCCGTGGGGAAGCCCCACGTTGTCATCCTTGGTGCAGGTGCCAGCTACGCGGCTTGTCCGCAAGGAGACAAGAACGGGAGGATGCTCCCGTTGATGAATAATCTCATCGAAATAATTGGCATCGAAGACATCGTTGCCAAAGCCGGGCTTTGCTTTGAAGCGCAGAACTTTGAAGACATCTATGCGTGCATTCATCAAGACTCAGGCTTGATCGAGATTCGAGATGAGCTGGAGCACCAAGTGTACCGATACTTTCGTGAGATGGAGCTGCCAGAGCATCCTACGATCTATGACCACTTGGTCATGTCGTTAAGAGACAAGGACTTGATCGCGACCTTCAACTGGGATCCCTTTCTGGTTCAGGCGATCAGGAGGAATTCACACAGGTTCAAGCTGCCAAGGGTTTTGTTTCTCCACGGAAACGTGGAGGTTGGGTACTGTGCCGAAGGCCATATGATGGGAAACAATGGTGGTTCATGCAGTCATTGTGGCTCCCAGCTGGAGCCTACACGGCTGCTCTATCCGATCACCCAAAAAAATTACCAGCTAGATCAGTTTATTTCGCGTCAGTGGGCCATGCTCGCAGACGCTTTGAAACATGCTTTCATGGTGACTATCTTTGGTTATGGCGCGCCCACTTCAGACGCCAGGGCGATCGAACTCTTGAAGGGTGCATGGGGATCCACGGACGAGCGCTGCATGGAGCAGTTTGAGATCATCGACATCCGAGACGAGTTGGTCCTCAGGGAAACGTGGTCGCCCTTTATTCACACGCACCACTACCGAGTCCATCCCAACTTCTATGGATCTTGGATCGCCAATCACCCTCGCCGCACAGGAGAGGCCTATCTGAATCAGTTCATTGAGGCAATGTTTATTGAAAACAACCCACTGCCCAAGGAAGCCGGCTTTGCGGAGCTATGGGAATGGTATTCAAGGCTGAAAAAGATTGAAGACATAGAGAACACATGACAGCGCAATTTGCTCAGACGCATGACAGGCGGCTGTTCCGCAACAAGCTGCTCCAGCGCGCTCGCTTCCTGCAGCAAGCGCGCCAGTCGCGGATGCATCTGCGGTGGTGCATCCAGGGCCGCCAGGGCCGCCAGGAACGCCTCCCACTGCTCCTCATCCAGCCGGAAGCTCTGCCGGTCAGCCAGGGTTTCAGCCGCGCTGGGCTGCCGCCCCTGCCCGCTGCAGGGTCTGCTTGGCCCCTGGAGTCAGCCGGAGGTCCAGCTTCTCACTGCGCAAGGGGGATGACGTCATCACTACACCTCTTGTGATCACCCTTGCTCTGCCTACCAGACGACGTCATGACAGCCCCGGCTGGCTTGGTCGTTCTTCGCAGCAGACCCGGTTCCCAGGTGTTCCGCCCTTGTCAGACTCGTACCCATGAGCAACACCTCCCTCCCCCCAGCAGGTCCTGATTCGGCGCAGGTCCGCAGCCAACTGGTCACCGCCCTGGAACTGGAGCTGGTCGGCCCCACCCAGCGGGTGCTGCAGGCCATCGGGCCGGAAGGTGAGGGATTGGACTCGGAAGCCCTCGATCGGCTGCCCAGCAGCTGGTACCCCACCGGTTTCCTTGTGCCCACCGAAACCGATCTGTCGCTCAAGTGCGACGACACAGCCGACGACGACTTCGCCGGGGTGGACGGGGTGGATCAGCGCAAACCCAAGAAGGCCAACAGCGAGTACAAACCGGGATCGGGCGACGACGGCGGGAACAGTGAATCCGGGCCAGCTAGGCCGCAGCTGTTCGCTTCCTCGATCGGCGTGAGTGTGTTGCTTCCGCCCGGTGGCGAGCTGCAGCTGATCGCCCGCTGGGGCGACTACGTCCGGCTCGCCGAGACTGCCAACCCCGACGCCGCGGCGAGCATCGCCCGTGAGGAGGGCGGTTCGCGTGAGCAGCAGATCTGGCAGCGCACGTCCCGTCAGGAAGCGCTGGCCCTCAGCCACGCCGAGATTACAGGAAGCAAGAGCCTCACCGGCCGGCCCTGGCCCAACAGCAACGGCCTACACCTGCGCTGGCATTGCCGCCCGGCACCGCTCAGCCAGGGCTATGCCGCTGGCACCGTGGCCGTCACGCTCTTTCTCACCAACGAGCGAAAGAAGGCCATCACCCTGGTGGAGCGGGATCAGAACTCAGCCTTTCAGGCGGAGCTTGAGCTGCGCTGCCCCCAGGGCTTCGTGGCACGGCTTGATCCACACGCCCATCGAGACAGCGGCGACTGGGATGAGGCTGTCAATGCCCTGCAGTTCCGTGATGCCCGCGAGTACGGCGTGGGACACAACGTGGGCGTGGAGGTGGATCAGGGGGCCGATGGCGGCTGCACACGCCTGCGCACCACCTGGATCCCCCAGGCCAGCGTGGAGAAGGTGGTGCCCCGCTCTGATGTGGGTTGCGAGCTGGCGATGGAGGAGCTCGATCGCCTTGCCAGCAAAGGATTCGAGGCGATTCGCAGCGCGCTGATGCCCCTGGTGGAGCGCTACGAGCAGTGGATCAGCGAGCAGGCCGCTGTGGCCGGGCTCAACGCCCAGCAGCAGGCCACCGCCGAGCAGCTGCTCGCCAATGCCCGCGGCCAGGCCGAGCGGATCGCCCGTGGCATCGAGGCCCTCGCCGAGCCCCACATCCGCGACGCCTTCGCGATCGCCAATCGCACCATGGCCGCCGCCGCCCGCCAGCGCTATGGCGTGATGCAGGGCCTCAAGGCCGACGACCCATCGCTGCGGCCCCCGGCCTGGCGGCCCTTCCAGCTGGCCTTCTTGCTGATGAATCTGGTGGGCATCGCCAGGCCCAACGATCCGCAGCTCGATCCCAGGCGCGAGCGCGACAACGTCGACCTGCTGTTCTTCCCCACCGGCGGCGGCAAGACCGAGGCCTACCTGGGCCTGGCTGCCTTCACGCTGGTGATGCGGCGCCTGCGCCATGGCGGCTCGCTGCAGGCCGGTGGGCTGAGCGTGTTGATGCGCTACACCCTGCGCCTGCTCACCCTCGATCAGCTGGGCCGCGCCTCCACCCTGATCTGCGCCCTCGAACTCGAGCGCCAGCGCCAACCGCAGAAGCTCGGCAGCTGGCCGTTTGAGATCGGCCTCTGGGTGGGCCAGGCCGGCACC
>VFQS010001709.1_pt1 | contig 19422 bp, 16 predicted proteins | sample 3512361 | NCBI WGS metagenome assembly VFQS01 (sample SAMN10412375, study PRJNA504923) | tailings metagenome | isolation source: Relicate 1 Philex TSF3 active mining | place: Philippines
AGCACCTTTTTTTATATTATTTAATGATAGCATAAAATTTAATGTATCACCAAAAGCTATATTATCACTAAAAAGGCCAAATATATCATATATTTTTTTAAAATCATCCATTTTTATAATAAAAATGATAAAAATAATAAAAATAAAAATGATAAAAATGATAAAAATGATAAAAATCATTTTTTTTATTTTTTAAATATAAAAATATATTTTTAAATCAATTGTTTTTCCAATAAATCCCAAATATCTGTTTTATTATTCTTTGGCCAATATAAGTTATATTCATCAGGACGACCTCCTCCACCTTTATAATGACCCCCTATTGCTGCTAATTTTTTACCTATTTCATCTACTTTAGTACTTGTTGCTTGATGGTCATTTATTAAAGTAATACCATAACAGTTTAATGTATATTCCCATCCCCATAATACCGCAAAATCGATTTTTCCTTTAAGATTTGTACAAATTTGTCGTCCAACCTTTTTTGTTAATGCTGGACTTCTAAAATTTAATATTCCTACTTTGTATCCTTGGAAATCACGAATTTGAGCATTTACCGCAATTTGTTCTTTTAGTTTCTCAGTTACTTCAAAATAATAATGACCAAAAGTAATTAAATCATTTACATTGGATTGCATAATTATATTCCATAACTCTTCAAAAACTTGTCCACTTGCTATTTTTGCCTTCATATCTGGACTTCTACTATGAGTATATCTAAAACCCATTGCTTCACTAAACATACTACTATATGATACCCAAGGTAAAAAGAGTTTTGTATCACTTGAATCTACATAACTAAGTACAAAAGGAACATTTTCACGAGGATAAAAGAATTTCCAAGTACAAGCACAAGCCGCATGATCATTTTTACCTTTACTTGGTACCCAACTACTATAGAAATTTTCGTGTTTCATACGTGGTTCGTGATCATCAATAACAATCATATATTTACAATAATCTAACATATATTTTAATGAAAATTCACTAAAATCAACATCAACAAATATAGGTGAAGATCCACGATCAAAATCTTTATCTGGTTTATATGCTTGATTTGGCTTAATTTTTACAATTTTTTTAATATTTGCTCCTAACTCTTTTAATGCATGATAAGCAATAGCTCCAGCAAAATAACCATCATTATTTTCATTGAAAACAATCGTATCTATTTGCTTTAAATCACTTTTAGTGAATTTTTTAGAAAATTGTTCAATAGATGTAAAAGAATTATCATATTCTTCACGAGTAGAATATTTAGGGGCAAATTTAGGATCAGATGCTTGTTTATATACTTGCTTTAAATCTTTATTTTTTACACAATTACGAATCATTGCGTTAAAATCTACTTTTTCAGAACTGTTGATGGCATTTATAATATTTTCTTCATTATTTAAATTAGGAACTATATTTTTACGAATTTTTTTGCTTTTACTACTTAGTTTACTTTTTTTAGAAGATTTTGATTTTGTTTTACTTCCTTTTGTACTCTTTTTTTTTGAAAATTTTACATTTTGTAAAAAATCTAAATTATCCATTTTTATAAAAAATAATAATATTTCTATATATGAATTCTATTTTTAATAAAATTTAATTTAAATAAATAATATATACGTAAATAAATTAAAAATAAAATATAAGTTATACAATAACTGTAAAAAAAATGATGGATTAATAATTATAATGATGATATAATATTTTATTATATTATTATAGGGGATGGCGTCCAAGCCTGATACTCGAAGTCCAGAAATGGCGGCGGTTTCTTCAGATGCTACGGCATTTGTTGAGGGTGCGACAGGATTGAAACTAATACCTAGAGTTTCCGATAGTTGTGTTGATTATCACGGTACAACTATGTGTAAAATGAGTGATATAAAAAAAGCGTTTGAAATATTACCAAATTTTATTGAAAATAAAAACAAAAATAATTTAATACGTAATGATATTATTGATTATATTTTAGAAATATATAATTTACTTTATGAAAATAATACAGAAGAAATATTTTATTTTATATTTTTTTATTTATTTCCACAATTTTCTATTTTTTCAAATAACGAATCAATATTATTTTTTGAGTTGATACATCAAATCAAATATAATATTAATAATGATAATGTACAAATATTTGCTGAATCACTTTATTTTATTATTATTAATAAAATAATAAAAGATAGACGTAAATATTTTAAATATCAATTACGAATTATTGATAAAATTTTAAATAGTAATAAATTTAAAAATTATTTTGTTAAAAACATTTTAGATAATTATCTTAAATTATTCAATTCTATTTTCATGTTTATTAAATATTATGATAATATTATTAAACATATAAATAATGATGATGGATTTATTATATTTTATAGAAAAATAATATCAGAAAATTCATTTTATGATTATTATGATTTTATATATTGTAAGAATAATTATATTAATAATGAAGATGATGATGATTATCATGATGATGATTATCAAGATGATGATTATCAAGATAATACTAATTATGAAGATGAAGAAGTAGAATATTCTTGTGAAAGATGTAAAGACAAAGGTTGTTTTAAATGTTATTCTTGTGAAAGATGTAAAGGAATCGGTTGTGCTAAATGCTTGAAAGATGAATATGGCAACAACCCATTTGATTGTATGCATTGTCTATCTGACTATTGTGATCATTGTAAATAAATTATTAAATTATATATGTAAATAAATTAAACAGTAAAACTGGTTTTTAGTATAGAAATATACCATTATTTGTATTAAATAAATAATGAAACCACCTCATAAAAAATAAAAAATAATATATAACGTAAATAAATATTTTATTATGTAATTTATAAAAAAATGACATGTAGAGCATTTTTAAAATCTCAATATAATTGAGATTTTAAAAATGACAGTTATTAATATTTAATAAAAATCTTTATATCAATTTAGATTGCCAGGGATGGCACAACAAACAATATCTCGGAAGTCCGGAACCCACGAGGTGCCGGCGGTCCTCCTTTCAGATGCTGCGGCATCTGCTGGGGGGGTGACAGGAATGGGACTCACACCTATAGTCCCCTCTATCAGCGCTCCGAGTAATGGTGCTGATGCGAGTATTAAAAGTTACTCACGTGGTAAGTATCGCGGTGTATTCCGCGATATTATGACCAAATTGCGTGCTGGAAAAACTCTATTCTTTTCAAATCAAGAGTTGTCAAATATTATGTATGTGATGAATTTGTATAAAAAACATGTAATTATGTACGAAAAGTTTCTTACTCTTGCTAAGCGTCTTGGTTTTGATATGGCTGTTGAAATAATACGGCTAGAAAATGAATCAGAACTCGTGGTGACTTACCGCGAGCTACAAGAGAAAAAGAGACTCATGAACGAAAATATCTCATATTACCTTGCCGTTAAGGCTCAGAAGATGCTGAAATACAGTTCCAGGTACAAGAGTCAGTTTGGTCCTTCATGGAAGTATTACGGTTTGATACCGTACTTCCGTGCACAGGTGATAAACGACCCCAACCTCTATTGGGCTCACTACAAGACGGTTTCTAGGATGCTAAGCGATTTTGCCGTGATTAAAGATAACCAACACCGTCGTTGGCTTCTTCGTAGACAAGAAGAAGAAGATTACTATAGAGATATGCGTGAAGAAGATGAACGCGATGAAGAAGACCGCCGTTGGCGAGCTAGTCGCGGATTTGAGTATGATGATGCTGACCATGTGATGGAATTAACCCAAAATGGGTACCGTCGTGCTTGGTACGGTGGCTATCGCTATGGCGGTGGTTATGATTCAGACGATGATACATATGATATATGGTAGTTGTAGATACAGATATGAGTCTAATTTTACCATTTTTCAGGAGAAAAAGGAAACTAGTTATTGGCGCACGGTTGGATTCGTGTAGGATATACTTGCGTAGGCTGTATATTCCAATAAAAGCCATATTCCATTAAGGCTACTAGTGATTAGTTTATAAAATAAAAGAAAATAAATCATAAAAATAAAAAAATTAAAATAAAAATAATATAAAGTAAAAAAGTATAAAAATTAATAAATTTTTATAAATATAATTCGGTTAAATTTATTATTTTTTAATAAAACTAATAATAGTTTAATATAAAGGAATTTATATAAATAAAAGTATAATTAAATCAAAATGTCCGATAACGAAATTTTAGAATCCTCTTTCAATGAAGTTCAAGAAGCTCAAGAAGCTCAACAATATGTTGATCCATCAAAGTTAAGTATTAAAGAAGTATGTCAAATTATTCATGACCAATATGTAGAAATGTTAGACCATGTAGAAAAATCAATCATTCATGATGCTGAATTAAAAAATGCAATTAAACGTGATACCAAGCTTTATTTAGAAAAAGTTGAAAAAAATGGTTTACTTCAAATATTATATGTATTAACCGATAATTATCTTTATTGTTTAGAAGCCATTAAAGACCATAATTGTGATTATTTCTCATATCAAGAAGAAAAGATTAAAAAGAAAAGTGGTAAAATTGAAAAAGTGAAAATTACTACTTTAGTTGGTAAAACTACCTTAAAACGTGTTCTTGCTGAAGCATCTGAAACAATTAATAATGAAATATTTGATACATTAGTTCAAGCATTTATCTTTTTATGTATTAAGAAAGAAGGACGTTATGAATTTAGAAAAGAATATTTAAAATATGTAAATGAAAATTTTGAAGATAATCGTAACTATAGCAAAATGAAATTAATGATTGAAAATGTGGATTCTATTTTAGATGAATATAACCCAGATGATTATAAATCAACTGCTCCTGAAACGAATCCTGATGTTGAACTTAATAGTGACAATAAAGGAAAGAAAAATAAGAAAGGAAAGAAGAATAAAAAAGATGATGATGAAGATCCTTTTGGATTCTTTACCAAGAGCGCTGGAGATAATTTAGTAAAGAATCTTGAAAGTTCCAAGATTGGACAAATTGCTAAAAATATTAGTACAAAAATGAGTGAAAATGATTTCCCCATGTTAAAAGACCCAAGTCAATTTTTAGCATCCTTAACAAATCCAAATGCTGAAAATGGATTAGGTGATTTAATTAAATTTGTAATGGGTGAAGTTCAAAGTAGTTTAGAGACCCAAAATATTAGTCAAGATGATTTAATGAATGAAGCTTCAGGAATGATGGGTGGATTATCTAAATTAACAGGAATTGACCCATTAAAAATGATGGGAGAAATGAAACCACCAACTATGGATGAAAATGGAAATATGGATAATGTACCAGATTTTAGTCAATTTGCTGGAATCTTTGAAGGTTTAGGTAAAGAGTTACAAAAGAGTTTAGACCCTGAAAATAATGGCGGAAAGAAAGAATAAAATCTTTTTGTAAAAAAATTTAAATATTAAAATATTAAATAATAATACATTTATTATTATTTATAAAAATATCATTATAATTTATAATTTTAATTTATTTAGTTCATCATCTATACCTTGTAATTCTATTTCTAATTTATTATTTTTCATTTCTTTCATATTCATAATAACAATTGGTATAGAAGTATTTTCTCCAAAAGGTACTAATTTTTTTATATAATTGCTTTGTTTACTATTATCTATCATTATTTTTCGCTTTTCATTGGAATCTTTTAACTCAACCCATTTACCATTCATTTTCTTCCATAATAATCCATTGATACCATATTTTATGGTCTTTTCTGGATAAAATGATGCTGATACTGATGGACCTTTTCGTTTTACATCTTGATTAAACTTAAATTGGTTTATAATCTTTTTGATTCGCAATGCGTTTTTAACATTTTTTAATGGAGATATACACATATATTGATTTTCATCCATAAATAATTCTTGAAATTTGAATAATTGTGACCAATATTTTTCAATTATATCATATTTTATTTTTATATTGATTTTATTATATTTTCGTGGTGCTACTATAATGGGTACATCACTATATTTTAATTCTATTTTATAATGTTTTTTAATAAAGTTCCAACAATCACTGTGTAAAAAGATTCCATTTTTAGGTTTATTTTCAATTTCAGTATAAATATCATGATGTATATCTTGATAATATTCATTTTGCTTTTTGTCTTTGAATACAATATTACAATTTACTTCACGACAATGATGGATTACTTTATTTGTATTGGTTAAAAAAGTACAATCATTTAACCATTGTGTTTCTTTAGCAAAATCATACATTTTTTTTATATACTTATCATCAGCATCTATTTTTTTGAAAATATGCTCATAATATTTATCCCTTTTTTTCTTATCTTTTTCTTTATTATATAATTCTTCTATATATTCAATATTGGATTTATCATAAGAATAACAACGGTTTCCACATATAAAACAAAATAAATCATAACATCCCATTTTTATTATTTTAACTATATTTTAATTATATTTTAATTATATTTATTTTATAATATTTTATAATATTTTTATAAAGTAGAGATTAAAAAAATAAAATGCCACCTAAAAGAGTAACTATTTCATCTAAGGTTGCAATCCAACAAATACCTAAAAGAAAAATTGTTAAAAATAAAACTCATCCTCACACACATGGGGATAATGGTTATCTAGAATTTAATAATGATAATAATGAATTAAAAACTTTTTTTGGGTCACCGCATATTGAACATCGTAATACTCATCCATTTATGGGAACAAATATAAATGGTACATATAAAAGTAGAAATGTCCCTGAAAACTTTACTCGTCACACTTATTTACCAACATTATATATACCATTATCTCAAACACGTCGTAGAGCATTAAATGCTGAAACACCACGATATGTTTCACCACTTTATAATAATAGTAATATATATAATAATAGTAAAGGAGAAATTCTTACAAAAATTCCATTTAGTGGTAAAGGTGGTAAAAAGAAAAATATTAAAAAGAAAAGTATAAAAAAGAAAAGTATAAAAAAATAAATATAAAAGAAATATAAATAATATATTTTAATGAAAATATATTTTATAAAATGAATTTTGAAGAAATTATAAAGCGTTTTCAAAACGCAATTTTAGAAGAAAATCAAAAGAAAATAGATATATTATGTAATATTTATTTAGGATCGTCTTTTGAAAATACTTCATTTCAAAATCAATATAAAACAATTGAAAAGTTAATAAATGAAGTTAAAAATCATAGCAATTTATCAAAAGTTTCATTAAATATGGTGAAAATAAGTATATTATCAAAAATGCTTTAATATTTAATTATTTTTTATAAAAAATATTATTATTACTACAAAAAAATAAATATGTTTATAAAGAAGTAATTTTAATCTTAATAATAATTAGTAATTATTATTAAAATAATATTTTTAAAAAATGGAATTTAACGAGTTACAGGAATTAAACAAAATAAGTGATTCAAATGAAATTCGTAAAATTAAACGTGACGCTTCAAAACTTATTCAAAATAAAGAAGTTATGAGTGACCCTTTTTGGTTAGACCAACCTTCCATACTTTTTCAAAGTGACCGTTTAAATCAATTTTTCCCCACTTACACAATGACATTTATAGAAAAGTTAAACGCTATTTCTCGTTTAGCCATTTATTTAGGAGTTGCTTTATATATTGTTAGTTCAAATTATAATTGGTTATATTTAGCCATATTAGTTCCTATATTCACCGTTTTTATGTACAAAAGTCAAAAAGATAATATTGAAACATATTTCAATAATTATGATAGTTTAGATAATCAAATAAACGAATCAGAATTATTGACACCAGATACTGTGAAACCAACTGTAAATAATCCATTCGGAAATGCAAATTTAATAACAGATGATAGAACACGCCCTAGAGCCGAAATATCTTGGAACAATGACTCTGTAATGAAAGATATTGAAGAAAAATTTAATTATAATTTATATAGAGATGCTAGTGATCTTTATGGTAAGAATAATAGCCAAAGACAGTATTATACAATGCCTAGCACAACTATTCCAAACGATCAAACTACTTTTGCTAAATGGTTGTACCAAGTCGGACCTACTTGTAAAGAAAAAAGTATTTATTGTAGTCCGGAAACACCAGCTTATCCATACTTGGACACTAGTAACGCAAGTGAATATAATAATGTAAAATATTAAAAATAAATTTATTTTATAAAATAAATTAATATAAAGAGTTTTAATATATTAAAATTATAATATATTAAAAATGAATGAACCATTATTTACTTTAGAACCTAAAAAAAATAAAAAATATTATAAATATAATACTTGCACAAAATGAGGATCATTTGGATATAATAAAGATAATTTATTTTGTATCATTCATAAAAAAGATGATATGATAGATGTTATACATAATACATGTATGAAAGAAGGATGTAAAAAAAGACCAAATTTTAATTATGAAGAAGAAATAAAAGCTTTATATTGTAATACTCATAAAAAAGATAATATGATTAATGTAAATAATAAAAATAAAATTTGTATTGAAGACGGTTGTAAAAAAGAAGGTATATTTAATTATGAAAATAAAATAAAAGGATTATATTGTAAATCTCATAAAAAAGACGAAATGGTTGATGTTAAAAATAAAAATAAAATTTGTATTTATGAAGGGTGTAAAAAAAGATCTAATTTTAATTATGAAAATGAAAAAAAAGCATTATATTGTAAGTCTCATAAAAAAAATGGAATGATAGATGTAAATCATAATAATTGTATTAAAGAAGGTTGTAAAACACAACCAACTTTTAATTATAAAAATAAAACAAAACCAATATATTGTAGATTACATAAACTTGATGATATGGTAGATGTTATTAATGAAATGTGTATTGAAAAAGATTGCAAAAAACATTCTGCTTTTAATTATGAGAATCAAACAATTGGAATTTATTGTTTTACTCATAAAAAAAATGGAATGATTAATGTTATAAGTAAAAGTTGTAAAAATGATTGGTGTGATATACAAATTTCTAATCCTAAATACGAAGGTTATTGTTTACATTGTTTTATGAATATGTTTCCTGATAAACCACTTTCTAAAAACTATAAAACAAAAGAGCGCGAAGTCGTACAATTTATTAAATCACAATTTCCCAATCATAGTTGGATTAGTGATAAGAAAGTTGAAGATGGTTGTTCAAAACGAAGACCTGATATATTATGTGATTTAGGTTATCAAGTTTTAATTATTGAAATTGATGAAAATCAACATATTGATTACGATTGTAGTTGCGAAAATAAACGAATTATGGAAATTTCTCAAGATATCAATCATAGACCACTTATTTTTATAAGGTTTAATCCAGATGATTATAAGAAAGGAGACACTAATATAACTTCTTGTTGGGGAATCGGTAAAAGCGGAATATGTAGCATCAAGAAAAATAAAAAGAGTGAGTGGGAAGAGCGACTTCAAACATTACAAAATCAAATTTCATATTGGTTAACTCCAGAAAATCAAACAAATAAAACAGTTGAAATTATTCAATTGTTTTATGATGAATAAACATAAACAAAAATATTATATTTATATTATATAGATTATAATATAAAATGAGTTGTAATAAAGAAAAGAAAGCATATAATAAATTATTAAAATTAGGGTTACAATATCAATTTAGTGAATTAAAAAAATGTTTGGAAATAAAAGATAAAAAAATAAAGAAAAAATGTATAAAAGATGTTCCAAATCAATATAAGAAAACAAAAATTGAGAAAGATGCGAAAAAAAGTTATCAAAAATTACAAAAATGCTTAAAAAAATAATTTTATTCAACTGTAACAACTTTTGCCAAATTACGTGGTTTATCTGGATTATTTCCGCGTTGAATTGCTAATAAATATGATAAATATTGTAATAATATAATATATAATATTTCATCATAATGTTCAACATAAGGAATTATTATTTTATGCTCAACATTTAATCTTTTAATATTAGATATTACAAGAATATACGCTCCACGAGATTTTATTTCTTCATAAACATTCATCATCTTTGTTTCATTTTCGTGGTCAATTAATAAAATCACTGGAAAATCTTTTTCAAGAAGCGCAAAAGGTCCATGTTTTAATGCGCTTCCTGAATATGCTTCACTATGAATGTATGATATTTCTTTTATTTTAAGAGATGCTTCACGAGAAATAGATTCAAATTTGCCTTTACCTAAAATAAATAAATTATTATGTTTATTACATATATTTAAAAACTCAGTATTATTTTCAATGAATGATTGAGCTTCTTTTAATAAAAATTCCGCTTTATAATGAAGTGAACGAAGTGAATTTAAATAATTTTTTATTTTAAGCGAATCTTTATTTTTAAGTTGATAAAACCATTGTGCTATTAAAGATAATATAATACACATGGATGTAAAAGATTTTGTGGAAGCAACACCTATTTCTCGTCCAGCATTTAAATAAACTCCGCAATCTACTTCTCGTGCAATAAGTGAATCAACTACATTGATAACGCCGCAAGTAATAATATTTTTTGGAACGCGTTTTAATGCTTTATATAAATCAAGTGTTTCACCAGATTGACTACAAAAAATAATACATACACTTCCATTTAATGGAATATTTTCTTCAGAAAATTCTCCACCATCAAATACTTGAATCGTATTAAAAGTGCGAAATTGTTCAAAATAATATTTTCCAATTAATGCGGCATGATAACTAGTACCACACCCAAGTAAAATTAAATGTTCCACATTTTTTAATATATTTTGTTTTTCATCTAAACCGCCTAATTTAATAATATCATTAAAAATTCGTCCACCATGATTGATGGCATTTAAAATGGTTTTGGGTTGTTGATGTATTTCTTTTAACATAAAATGTTTGTAACCTTCTAATGAAGTGGAAGATTCGCCATCTTCATCAAGAATAATTTTTTTAGGAATTTTATTTTGAAATTGTGACGTATTTACTAAACCGGAATTATTGATTACAAAAAGTTCTTGAGGGTCTAATACATAATAATTTGTAAAAATATTACATAAACCATTTGGTTCAGATGAAACCATAATCATTTCATCATTTTCAGCATAAATCAGTGGTGAACCATTGCGAATTACATATAATGTATTAGGAGTATCTTTACATAATATTGTTAAACCATATGTTCCTTCTATTTTTTCACAAGCGCTTTGAATAGCATTTATAATATTGTGAGATTCAATATAAAGAGAATCAATTAAATTAACAATTACTTCACTATCTGTTTGACTTTGAAATGTATATCCTTTTTTTAATAAATCTTCTTTTAAAATCATATAATTTTCAATAATTCCGTTATGAATTAACATAAAAGTTTTATTCATAGAAGTATGTGGATGAGCATTATTTCGTTTTTTTCCACCATGAGTAGCCCAACGAGTGTGACCAATCATTAAATGAGAATTTATATTTTTAGAAACTGATTCAATATAATGAAAACAATCATTATTTTCGGAATCGTTCATTTTTTCTTCTTTTAATTCATTATTTTCAAAATAACCAATACCAACGGAATCATAACCACGATTTTGGAGTGAAATTAAACTTTTAATAATAAAAGGAGTTACATTTTCACAAGAGTCTGATTTTTTAGATAAAATGGCACTAATCCCACACATGATTAATTAAATTATTATTTACTAATTTTTAAATAATAATTTTATAAAAAAAAGAACGAAAATAATAGTTTATTTATTATTTTATTTATAACTTTTTAGCTGCTTTATTCATTGTTTTAAGTAAGAAATATCCCATAACAGCAGCATTAGCCATTACTAAACCTTTAGTTATCATATCACTCATTTTATTTTCTTCACATACTTCGTTTCCATAATCCATATGTTTAGAATCAATTGAGCAAGAAGATGATGAATGAGATGAGTGGGATGGTTCAGGTTTATGATGAGGTTCACAAGGGCCACATGGAGCAGGACAAGCTTCACAAGGAAGTTGACGATCAGGGTGATTAAATTGAACAAAGTCATCAACACGAGTACAAGGTTTAAAGTGTTGGAAACAGCAATTATAAGTATGTTCATTACAAATGGTTAAGAAACGACCAAACATACCGGTACACCAATATTCTTCATTACTTTCAGTTTCCACAACACCGGAAGCATGGAAAGATTTTTTACAAGAAAGTAAACCAAAGTTAAGATTTACATCACCTTCATAAAATCCGGTACATAAGAAAGGCAATACGTGAGAATTAGCAGTATCACCACTAATGGATTTATATAAATCAGAAGTGGGAACAGGAGCAATATTTAAGAATTTTCCATAAGTAATTAAATCATTATTATAACCATTTGTTAAATAAGTTACTTTACGAAGTAATTGACCACTTTCATTATAAGCATTTTGTAATGTTTCTGGAGGACCACAGAAAAGATCACCATTACATTGTTCATAACCAATAGGACCTAAATAAAATTGAGTTTGATCAAAAGATGTAGGACAAGTTGTAGTAAAAGTATAAGGACTTGTTACATCATCAGGTACATAATAAACACAAGTACAAGGACCAATATGAGCATTATTTACGGATTTGAAAACACCGGAATTATATGAATAAACGTGGTATTTAATAAATCCTAAAGAAAGGAAAGTAGAAGCACAAAGGTTAGCAACAGAGTTACGAACTACATCAATTTCAACATTTGATACGGATTCAATAGCTACAAAAGCGCGAACATCAGCTTCATAGCCAACATTTACACTAGAGAAACCATCAATATAAATATTTTGAACAAGTGAAACATAAGCACCATCTTTAAGCGCTACATTATTTCCTTTATATTTAAAACCGATTACACTATCTTTGACTAAAGCACTTCCACCATATAAAGAAATACCGTTTCCTTGACCATAAAGGATTTCTAAATTTTGTACAATACAATTATAAGAAATAGCTGCTAAAGTAAGAGAACTTGAAAATGTTGCGGATGAAGAATCTCCAGCAAAATAAATACGAACATATGATAAAACACAATTATTATTATTTGTAATAGTTCCACCATAAGTAACATTTGTATATTCTAAATTAATAGGACTTGTTCCAGTAACTAAAGTAGTATTTGTTACATTATTACCGCAAATGTAAATACCAGCCCATAAAGATGAAAAAGGACCTAATCCACCATTAAAAGTCCAATTCTTTTTATTATTTAAAGCAAAAATTTGGCAATTAGGTAATATAGAAGTAAAAATAATAGGACATTTGCAAGAACCTTCAGCAAATAATTTACTTCCTATGGTAACAATAAGTGAAGGAGGATTTCTAGGATCAGAATAATCAGGACTATTTGCATAAACAATAGTACCTTCTTCAACGGCTAAAACGGAATTATTAATAACATTAATACGGTTCATGATAACCCAATTTTTATCACTAGTCCAAACAGTGTCATGTGTAATATCATTATAAAGTAATACGGTTGGTTTATTAGGATTTAAAGCATTACATTCAGGAATTTTATTTTGAAAACAATTGCTCATTTTTTATAAATATTATAATTTCTTCTATAATTTATTAAGATTATTTTTGTTTTATTTTTGTTTTATTTATTTTTAATTAAATATAAGTATAATTTATTTTTTTATAAAATGTTAAGTATAATTTATTTTTAATAAAAAATAAAGTAAAAATATATAAAAATAATATCTATTAAATATTAGAATATAGTAAAAATATTAAAATGAATCAATTTATTATTAATCAAGAAACTCGTTTATCATATGACCCATGCTATCTTTCAGGTGTTGAATCTACTAATTCTCGCCTTTCACAATATGCTTTAGATAATCGTCAAATTAATGATGATTCATTAAACCACACCGAAATTCGCGGTTTATATCGCAATAATCATGACGGCAAAGGTACTCATGTTAATGATGAAACAAAACTTCGTCATGGTCAACGTTGCTCAGAAAAAGGTCGTGTTGCTAAAACTTTAGATACTGTCTTATTTGCTGGTCCTCCTTTTATGGGAAATGGTTCCGCCGTTCTTAAAAATCCTGATATTAAATCAACTTTAATGACTGGTGAACAAACCCATGTTAAAAAGAGTACTGCTCCCACTTGTGGTGTTACTATTGATCGTTTTACTCCTTTAATTGGATGCATTGCTGATAATGTACAAAATACTGAACATATTATTCCTGAACATTGGGTTCGTGGCGGTATGAGTACTCGTACTGTTGTTCGTAATTCAGACTATCTTAAGTCACTTGGCTCTAAATAAATATTTTAATTAAAAATAACTATTGTTAAAGAAATATAATAATTTTGTGCATTTATATCTTAATAATTATAAATTTAATAATTTATAATTAAATTTATTTTTTAAAGAATATAAATTTATAATTTTTATTCTAATAAAATGATAGAATAATTAAATAAGATGGCATCTTATATATTAAGAAATAATAATCAAAATTATTATTTTCATAATATAAATAAAAATAATAATATAAAAGAACATTTTACAATAGAAAAATATGATAATACTGGATCTATAGATTATACTGGATTTACCGGATCTAATGAATCTATTGGTTATACAGGATTTACCGGATTTACCGGATTTACCGGATTTACCGGATTTACCGGATTTACCGGATTTACAAATCAAGAATTAATTATTAAAAAATTTATAAATATTGGTACAAATGAATGGATTGCTCCGGATAATGTTGATGTAAATTATGTATTAGTAGGTGGTGGTGGTGGCGGTGGAAGTGTTGTAAATAATGGTGCTGGTGGTGGAGGAGGTGGTGGTATGGTTGTACAAGGAACATTTAAAGCACAAAGTGGTAGTAAATATACAATTAATATAGGAAAAGGTGGAGAAGGAAGTACAATAAATGAAATTACAAATAAAAGTGGAAAAGCAACTATTTTTAGAAATTATTCAGCACGTGATCCAGGTAAAAATGGTCAAGATACAACGTTAACTTTACCAAATAAAAGTGTGATTAAGGCATTAGGAGGTGGTGGTGGTATAGCAACAGGTGATTATGAAGATACTGTTTTTAATGAAAATAAAAAAAAAAGTGCTACAGGCGGAGTTAAAGCAAGTACTCGTCGTTCTACTGGTGGTACAAATGGTAATGAAGTAGGTGGCGGTGGCGGTGGTGGTGCAAATGGTGATGGTGAAACAACAAAAACAAATACTGGTGGAAAAGGTGGTGATGGTGTAAGTATAACATTAAATAATTCTACTACAATATATGGTAAAGGTGGCGATGGTGGTATATTAAATAAATATGTAAGTTCACCATTAGATGGTGCAAAAAATACTGGGTATGGTGGTACTGGTGGAAGTGCTAAAAATAGTTTAAAAACATTAGAATATAAATCGCAATATGTATTATCAAATGGTGGGGCTGGCGGAAGTGGTATTGCTATTTTTTCATATTATGTTCCAATTAATATTGGACCATCTGGTTATACAGGTAATTCACCTCCAGTTGCATATAATTTAGATAAATATAATTTATTACAAAATACAAATAGTAGTAATAGCGCAAATGATAATTTAAATAGAATGAATAATACAACACCTGGTGATTGTTCAAACCAATGTGAAAATATTCAAAGTTGTGTTGGTTTTGTTTATAATCAAAATGATAAAAATTGTTTATTAAAACGAAATATTTTAAATACATATGGTGAAACTGGTTCCGATTTATATATAAGTAAAAATAATCAATTAATTAATTTTACTTATATGGGTGGACTAGATAAAGTTGATTCAACTATTGGTCAACCAATTAATGGTATTAGTATTGATCCAATAAATGGTAAAAAAGTGGAGGATGTTGCTACTTTATGTATGAATACTCCAAATTGTTCTGGTTTTGTAAAAGATAATGAAAATAAAATATATACATTAAAAAGTGATTTTGCAAATACAGTTCAATCAGATATTAGTAAAAAAGAAATAAGAATTTTAAATAATACTAAATCAATTAATTATAATTATGCTCAAAATATGAATCGTAGTGGATATGATTTAGGTTCAGATACTAATAAAAGTGTAGAAGAATGTTTAACAAAATGTGATACAATAAATGGTTGTGTTGGTGTTTCTTATGTTCCATCTTCTCAAACATGTTATTATAAACAAAATATATTAAGTCCAGTAACTGAAAATAATGTAAATTTATATACTAAAAAAAATTCTAATTTATCTGGATTTATTTTTATGTCTGGTAAAGATAAATATGGCGCTGACCTAGGAAATCCAATCACTGGTAAAACTATTGAAGAAGTCGCTTCTATATGTAAAAATACACCAAATGCAGTTGGTTTTGTACGTGATCCAACAAGTGGAACGTGTTATTTAAAGAATGATTTAAATGGATTATATAATTCAAATCCAAATTTAAGAGAAGTTTATGCTTTAAATAATATAACAACAACAAATTATAATATTGATGCTAATTATAATATGACTCAAAATATGAATCGTGTTGGTTATGATATTAGTTCTGAAAGTAATAAGAGTCCAGAAGAATGTTTAGCAAAATGTGATAATATGAATAATTGTATTGGTGTTGCTTATATGCCTTCATCACAAACATGTAATTACAAAAAAAGTATATTAGGTGCATCATCAGATAATAATAGTAATTTATATGTTAAAAAAAATGCTGTTTCAGCACAATATAAATATATTCAAGGTAAAGATAGATATCAATTTGATATAGGTGATCCAATTAGTGCTGAAACACCTGATGATGTAGCAAAGTCATGTAATGATAATGTAAGAAATGGATGTGTTGGGTTTTCAAAAGATATAAAAAATAATAAATATTATTTAAAGAGTGATGTAACAAATGTAAATAATTCTACTTCACATGACATGTATATATTAAATAATCAACAACCTACAAATTATAATCCAACATGGAATTATTCTGTTAATCAAAATACAAATAGACCTGGTTTTGATATAGATATTGAAAGTGGTAAAAACATTGATGAATGTTTAGTAAAATGTGAAAAGATGAATAATTGTAACGGTGTGGCTTATAATTCAACTACACAAACATGTAATTATAAAGAAAATGCTTTAGCAGGTACAGCAGATAATAATTCAACATTATATATTAAAAAGAAAGCATCTTTGTCTAGTTTTTATTACGCTCCTGGGAAAGATAAATATGGTGCAAATATTGGTAATCCAATAAATGGTAAAACACTCGAAGAAGTTGCTTTTATATGTTCTAATAATTCTAATTGTAAAGGATTTGTTCGTGATCCATCAAATGGAACATGTTATTTAAAGAGTGATCTTACAGGAATGTATAATGCTGACCCTAAATCTCGTGAAGTATTTATAATGGGTGGCGCAACTACAAGTGATTATAATTCTGAAAATAATTATAATATTAATAATAATATGGATAGAAGTGGTTATGATATCGGTAGTGATACTGCATGGAGTATTGAAGGATGTTTATCAAAATGTGATATAACAAATAATTGTGCATCTGTAGTTTATGTACCATCTACTAAAACTTGTCTTTATAAAGAAAATTCATTAGCTACATATCCTCAAAATGATAGAGTTATGTATTCAAAAAAGAATTCACCAATAGCAAATTATTCATTAATATATGGAAAAGATACTTCTTCAACAAATATTGGAGGTGCCTCTTCATTAACTGATTGTGCTACTCAATGTAATAATGCAAATAATTGCATAGGATATGTTTGGGATGCAAATAAAAAAACATGTGGATTAAAAAGTAATATATATCCAACTTCATCAGATAATAATGGTAAAGAATTATATTACAAAAATAGTATTGTTCCAACTGGGTATAGTTTCTTACCTGGTGTGGAAAAAAGCGGTGCTGATATATTAAGCATTCGTGGAAATCCAAATGATTGTAAAGTCAAATGTGATAGTATATCAGAATGTAGAGGATTTATTTATGATCAATCTCAAAATACTTGTTGGATGAAGAAAGATGTATTAAGTAATCGTAAAAATAATATAAATAAAAATTTATATGTTAGAAAATAATTTTTATATAAAAAAGTAAAAAATGATTTATTTTATTTTTACTTTTATTTTTAGAATAATCTTTATAAAATAATTATTTTATAAATAAAAATGATTAAGCAATATATTACTTTATCAAAAGAGTTAGCAGAATTATTTAACACTAAAAATCAAGAAAAAAATCTTCATTATGGTATATTTTATGAAAATGAAGAACTAGAAATTAGATTATTTATGGAATATTTATATGTTTTTGGTTTACTTATTCAAAAAAATTTTTATTATCGTTCATCTTAATCTTTTTTTTAACAAAATAATTTTTTTAACTTTTTCTTTTTTACTATTTTTTCTTTTACTATTTTTTTAGTTTCATTTATCTTAAAAAAATATAGATTAAATATAATTATAATTATAATTATAGCTTTCTGTTAATATGAGTGAAACAAATTTTATATTAGAAACACAAGGATATATTTTTTTAAAAAATGTTTTTCAACGCGAAATAATTGAACAATTTAATGTTATGATGAATGATTATTTTACAAAACATCAAGTAATGATGTATTTACAGAAACCCATGGACATGGATTTAGAAAATTTTTATGTAAATAACACATATAGTCAAATGGATAATTTTGAAAAAAATATTCGTTTTAATAAACCTGTTTTTGAAAATCGTGGTGTTAAAAATCGCGTAAATGATATTGGTGCTTATGACTTTCATCAAGCACATAAATTATTTCCGAATTTATTAGAAATTTTTCAAATAAAAACATTAGAAGCAATTTTAAATAAAACAACATCTTCTCGTTGGCGGTTTGATCGAGCAAATATTCATATTTCAAGCAATGTTAAAAATCCAATTGGTTTTCATAGTGATGGTTTAAAAGATGAAATTCGTGTAATGATTTATTTATCCGATTTACCTGAAACTTCATATGGAACACCTTCTTTTATTGCATATACTCATACACCTACTGGTCGTGCAAATGGAATTAAACAAGAACATATTAAAACATTTACTGGAAGTAAAGGGGATATATTGATTTCTTATGAAAATGGATTACATCGGAAATTACCACAAACAACACCATCTATTAATGGATTTGTTTGTATTCACTTTGTAAAAGGAACCTAAGGTTCCTTTTGAACCTCCTCTTCATTTTTCTTCAATTTTAACAAAAGCTTCAATTTTATCAATTTCTTCTGATTTAAGATGAATGGTTTTCCAGATTTTTCTTACTAATGGATGCATATTACCTGTATGATCAATTTCTCCATTCTTAATATGATACACAATATCATTTTCTTTTTTTATTAGTTTTAAAGTAGTATTATCTTCAAATTCATAAATAAGTGAATTATTTGTTTCAACAAAGGATGTAAGAGATTTAAGTGGTCCATGAT
>VFQS010001711.1_pt1 | contig 19405 bp, 17 predicted proteins | sample 3512361 | NCBI WGS metagenome assembly VFQS01 (sample SAMN10412375, study PRJNA504923) | tailings metagenome | isolation source: Relicate 1 Philex TSF3 active mining | place: Philippines
CTGAAGAGTCGCTTGATCTCATGCGTTTGATGCGCGCGACCAATGGATTGCGCTTTCAACAAGAATATGCCGAATATCTCGACAGCTTAAGCTATATCGGCGTGCGTTATCCGGCAGAGGCTGTGTCTGTATTGGACGAAGGCTTTGCAAAGGGCATCATCTCACGGAACAACGTGACGTTCAGTGAGCGTTACAATGAAGCCAAGGCACGTTTGGCGGAAGACACCCGTACATTGGCGGGAACGATTGCCCCGGCAAAAGCGAGCCCCAGAGCCATGCTGGCGACCCTGACAGGCGACTCATTCTTCTCACATAAGGATTATAAGACAGCCAAGGATCTGTACGAGACCGCGTTAAGCAAAGGTCCAGTGCTGGATAAGGATGGCGGAAACCAGACCGACCGTACCCGCTTCCGCCTTGCCATGTCGAAAACCATGCTGGGCGATTATGCTGGCGCGAAAGCCGACTTTGCCCAGATCACCGGTGCAAACCGCAAGGCGATTGCCGAATATTGGGTGATGTATATCAACCATCTGGAAAAGCCCGCACCAGCGGCTGCGCCTGCGGCAACCCCCGCGACCTAAGCTTCGCGATAATTGATTGAAAAGGGCCTGAGCAATCGGGCCCTTTTTTTTATGCCATGGGTATTGGCACGCCCGGTTCGTCTTTTGCGGTGCGAATGGTCAGCGACGTTTTAACGCTGTTTACGTTGGGCGCAGACGTTAATTGCGATGTCAGAAATTCCTGAAATGACTGCAGATCGCGCGCGACGATTTTCAGAATGAAATCAATTTCGCCATTCAGCATGTGGCATTCACGCACATCGGGGAGCGCACGAACATGCTGCTCAAACGCCTTCAGATCTTCTTCCGCCTGACTTTTTAAGCTGACCATCGCAAATACGGTGATTGTGTAGCCCAAGGCACTTGCGTCGACATCTGCGTGATAGGATTTAATCGTGCCCGATTGTTCCAACGCACGCATGCGCCGCAGGCATGGCGGGGCGGTCAACCCGACCTTGGATGCAAGTTCCACATTGGTAATGCGACCATCGGCCTGCAATTCCGCCAAAAGCTTCATATCTATCGCATCCAGGTTCATATTAGCCTTGCTGTTGTTATTTCCATTTCCATTATGCCTCCGCTTTATAATATAATTATATTATATTGCAATTGTCCCAAAGTGTGACGCACCAATTTTGTCGCTTTCGCACGTCCTGATATCGGTTTATCCGGCAGCCACAACACGGATGATATAGCATTGGGATGTGCCGAATTTGCGCTTTGACGATCGCCTTGAAACCACTTTGCGTCAGGGGAGCGATGATGGCGTTGGCCTGTCTGCCAAATGGCAGCAACTTGTCGATATATTAGCGCAAAACCCTTCGGACTTTGACCCGGCTGCGGTCGCCTCCGGCTTACAAAACGTGCGGCAGCTTATGGACATAGTTCCCGCAAATGTCCGCGAACAATGCGTCAGCGCCTTGTCTGGGCGGCTGCGCTCTGCGCCTTTGCTCTTGCTGCTGTCGGGCGATGTTCCGGCGGTTGCCGCAGCGGCGGTCAGCGGCGCGCGGCTCAGTGATACGCAATGGGCAGATATCGTGCCCCAAATGTCGACGCGCGCGCGTGGATTCCTGCGCAACCGGAGAGACATTGGCCCTATGACCCTGCGTGCACTGCAGTTATTTTCTTCGGCAGATTTCAGGCTGGCGCTCGACAAAAGCGCGGCAGAGACGGTCGCGTCCGCACCGCAAGGCTTGCAAATCCGCGACATTGTTGAACGCATCGAAAAATTGCGGCTTGAGCGGGAACGTCACAATCTGGCTGAAATTCCGGCCGATATGTCTGTTGAACAGGTCGTTTCGTTTCCTGAGCCGATTGACGAAATTAGGTTCGAAACCGATGAATATGGCATCATCAGTTGGGTTGAAGGCGCGCCTGCGGGGGCGGTTGTCGGCGTGGATATCGCGGAACCCGCATTTGACGCAGGGCCAGGACCAGATGCCTATGGCGCCGCTGCCTTTCGACAGAAAATGCCACTTGAAAATGCGCGCCTGCGCCTGTGCGGCGCGCCCGCGATTGCAGGGGACTGGCGGATCAATGCGGCACCATTTTTTGAACCGGCAAGTGGCCGGTTCAATGGCTATCGCGGCATATTGCGGCGGCCCAATCTCGCGGAAGTCGCGCACATTCCGGAAGGCGACACGCATGACGCCGAAAGCATCCAGCAATTGTTGCATGAACTGCGTACACCGTTGGGCGCCATTATTGGCTTTGCCGAAATTATTGAACAGCAACTCTTTGGGCCAGTGACCGAGGAATATCGCACAATAGCCGGTAACATCCTGCACGATGCCCGGCGATTGCTGTCGGGCTTTGATGATCTTTCAACCGCTGTAAAAATTGAAACGGGAACCTATGTTACAACGGTCGGCTCAACCGATTGCGCGTGGCTGTCGCTTCGGTTGGCAGATCGGCTCCGCGAATTGAGCGATGCTTTGCATGTTACCCTTAACTTGGTCCATGCCCATCCGGTGCGCCCCTTTGCGTTGGATAATCATGTCGCAGAACGTCTGTTTTCGCGGCTATTGTCTGCCGTCATCATCGGCTGCGAGCCGGGCGAGATCCTCGATGGTCGTTTCCGGACGGAGCCCGGGTTGAACGCGGTTAACCGTTTCGTGCTGAGCTTGCCGAAAAAGCTTGTCGATATGGACGAGGGCGAGCTCTTCGGTTCCGGCCCTGGATCGTTCGATGATTCTCATGGCGCGCCATTGCTTGGACTCGGATTTTCGTTACGCCTCGTGCGGAGCCTTGCACGAAATGTTGGCGGGGATTTGCGATTTTACAATCAAGCGCTGATCATATCGCTTCCAGCCGTCAATGACGGACGAGCCGGATTAATGGACGAAGAGCGATAATGATATGGTGGAACAGAGGCGTTCGACCAAAAAGGATGGTGCTGTTTGTAAACGTTAGCCGATTTAAATCTTTTTGGTGAGATAAAGACTTGCAACCTCGCCCAAAGTTCGGCTATCGGCGCGCAGGCAGTTGGCGAGCCGGTCAGGGCCTGTAGCTCAGTTGGTTAGAGCTGGCCGCTCATAACGGCTAGGTCGGGGGTTCGAGTCCCTCCGGGCCCACCAGTTTCGCTTTGGTGAAATCTGGCAGGCAGCCAGCCGCGCGGACATTGTTGTACCAGTGATCCCATGTCGGGGAGTAGCGCAGTCTGGTAGCGCATCTGGTTTGGGACCAGAGGGTCGCAGGTTCGAATCCTGTCTCCCCGACCATTTCTTCGGAAAACTAGACAGAACACCGATAGCGGTGCCCCGTCCGGCGGAAGAGTTTATTTACTGCGTAACGCCGCCGCTTGCATTGGCAGCATCAATTTCGGCCTTTGCATCCGCCTCAATAAGCTTCGTCGCTTCTTCGGCGGCTTGTTCAATGGTGAGCTTTTGCTCAGCCAGTTCATCTTTCTGCGTGGCTGCTGGCTTGTCCGCGTCGGTTGGGGCCGTGTCACCACAGCCCCCAACCATAAGCATGAGCGCCAAGACAAAGGCGTGTTTCAACGCGCCGCCTCTGGCTTCAATTCGCCGTCATAATTTGCGACGAGCGCCAAGGTTGCAACCCATGCCGCGACGTTTTGACGCAATTCAGCTTTGTCGATCTTGTCGAGCGTGTCGTCGGGCGTGTGGTGCAGGTCGAAATATTTCGTGCCATCTTGCTGCAGGTCAATGATGCCCAATTTCTGCGCCGCGATTATCGCGCCAACATCCGCGCCGCCGCCGGCCAATTCCTTGCGCGGTACCACGCCCAATGGGGCCAATGCCGAAACAATCTGACCGCGAAGCGCCGACGCGCTTTCGGGCAGGCGGAAATCGACGGCCCAGACTTTGCCAGCGCCAAAATCCGATTCCATGGCGAGGGCATGGGGTTCAGTAGCGTGCTTCGCACCATAATCCCGGCCACCCCAAATGCCGACTTCTTCAGCGCCGGCCCACAACAGGCGTACGGTGCGCTTGGGTTGGCCCATCGATTGCAAATGCTTGGCCGCTGCCCCGATGATACCGCAACCTGCGGCGTCATCAATGGCGCCAGTCCCAAGGTCCCAGCTATCCAGATGGCAGGCGATGACAATCATGGGCAGATCGGGGTTCGAACCCTTAACCTCGGCCAAAACATTGCCCGAGGTCTGCATTCCGACATTTTTTGGGGTTAGCTTTAACTTCAACCGCACTGGTTTACCGCGCGCGATCATACGTTCCAGATTTTCCGCGTCGGGTATCGACAATGCGCCAGCGGGAATGGGCGTGACGCCGGGATCAAAGTTGGTGTTCCCCGTGTGCGGGTTGCGATGATAATCGGTTCCGATGGACCGAATAACGATGGCCGCCGCACCCTTTTTCGCGGCGATGTTCGGGCCGACAAAGCGGGCAGGGCCAAATGCGCCGTAGCTGCTGCCGTCCTGCGTGGCTTTCATATTGTGACTGACAAAGGCAATCTTGCCTTTCAAGCTGCCATCGGGGGCTGCGCGTAGATCATCAATCGTCGGGAAATATTCAATTTCAGCTTCCAGCCCGGCTTCGCCGGTGCTGCCGCTATTGCCCAATGCGGCAATGGCAAGTTTCTGCGGATAGGGGGCGACGACGGATGCGGTTTCTTCGCCGCGCACCCATGTGGGCATCTGATATTCTTCGATACGGACATTATCAAAACCCAGCGCCTTCAGCTTGCTGACCGACCAGGTCCGTGCGCGGGCTTCGGCTTCGGTGCCGCCTTGCCGTGGGCCGATTTCGGTCGTGAGCCCTTCGACGATGTCATAAGCGAAACTGTCACTCTGCAACGCTTTGTCGCGGATCGATGCGACTGAAGCACTGTCCGGCGACGCAGGCGCGCCCAGTGCGAGGGATGGCGAAAGGAACAGCGTTGAGGCTGCGGCGAGCAATAGGATGTTTTTCTTCATGCTTGGCAGGCTTAATCGCATCGCCGCGATTTGCAATCCCACCTTGCGGCGAAACGCGCAGATAGCTAGGGAAGCGGCCAAATCAAAAGTAATGCAACACAGGAATTAAAGCCCATGGCAGCCCAATATAGCTTCGTAATGAAGGGAATGACGAAAACCTTCCCCGGCGCAAGCAAACCCGTCCTCAACAACATCAATCTGCAATTCTATCCGGATGCAAAGATCGGCATCGTTGGGCCAAACGGCACGGGTAAATCCACGCTGATGAAAATCATGGCCGGAATGGATACAGAGTTTACAGGCGAAGCGTGGCCCGGCGAACATATCCGCGTTGGCTATCTGGCGCAGGAGCCAGAGCTTGACCCAAACAAAACGGTCAAGGAAAATGTCATGGACGGCGTTCGTGCGGTTGCCGACCTTGTGGATCGTTTCAACGAGATTTCGGCCATCATGGGCGATCCGCCCGAGGATGCCGATTTTGACGCGCTCATGGAAGAAATGGGCACGCTTCAGGAAAAGATTGATGCGGTTGATGGCTGGTCGCTCGATAGCCAGCTGGAGCTTGCTATGGACGCGCTACGTTGCCCTCCCGGCGACAGCCCTGTCACCAGCCTTTCGGGCGGCGAAAAGCGCCGTATCGCGCTGACGCGGCTTTTGCTCGAAAAGCCCGACATATTGCTGCTCGACGAACCGACCAACCACTTGGACGCAGAGTCCGTTGCGTGGCTGGAAAAGCATTTGGTCGATTATAAGGGCAACGTCATCCTCGTGACCCACGATCGCTATTTCTTGGACAATGTCGTCAGCTGGATCCTTGAGCTCGATCGCGGACGTTACTTTGTCTATGAAGGCAATTATTCGACCTATCTTGAAAAGAAGGCGAAGCGTCTGGAGCAGGAAGCGCGTGAAGACGCTGGCCGTCAAAAGGCGATTAAGGACGAGCTGGAGTGGATCCGGCAAAGTCCAAAGGCCCGGCAAACCAAATCGAAAGCGCGTATCAAATCCTTTGACCAGCTGGTCGAGGCGCAGGAAAACCGTGTACCCGGTAAGGCGCAGATTGTTATCCAGACCCCCGAGCGTTTGGGCAGCAAGGTTATTGAGGTGAAGAATGTCACCAAGGCCTATGGGGACAAATTGCTCTTTGAAAATCTGTCCTTCACCATTCCGCAGGGCGGTATTGTGGGCGTCATTGGTCCGAACGGTGCGGGTAAATCGACTTTGTTCCGCCTTATTACTGGTCAGGAAGTTCCGGATTCGGGTGAAATCGAAATCGGCGAAACTGTCCGTTTGGGCTTTGTCGATCAAAGCCGCGATGATCTCGACCCCAACAAGAATGTGTGGGAAGAAATTTCCGGCGGCGCCGACTTTATGAAATTGGGCAAGCATGAAACGCCAACCCGTGCCTATGTTGGTGCGTTCAACTTTAAGGGTACCGACCAGCAGAAAAAGGTTGGCTTATTGTCCGGTGGTGAACGCAACCGCGTGCATATGGCGAAGATGTTGAAACAAGGCGGCAACGTGCTTCTGCTCGACGAACCGACCAACGATTTGGACGTTGAAACATTGTCGGCCCTTGAAGAAGCGTTGGAAAGCTTCGCCGGTTGCGCCGTGGTCATCAGCCATGACCGTTTCTTCCTTGACCGTCTTGCAACGCACATTTTGGCGTTTGAAGGCGACAGCCATGTAGAATGGTTTGAAGGCAACTTTGAATCCTATGAAGAAGACAAAATCGCCCGTCTTGGCGACGAAGCCACCCGTCCGCATCGTGCAACCTATAAGAAGATGACGCGTTAATGGTCATATGAGCGATCCCTCCTTTGCAACGCCAATGCAGCAGAGGAGGGCGCTTTTGTCCTTAGGATAGCGTGCCTCGGTTTAGGGAACCAGCCAGTTCCCAAGCCATAGATTTTGCGTTGGGTCCCAATGCCATCGTGCGCGCCGGTGCCCGGCATTGGCCAGATATAGCCATTCGATGCTGTCCGCCTGAAACATCAGAGCCGCAAAATTACCTCGGTAATCGGCCAATTGTTCTTCTTCGGGTTGTTTGCCTTCAATCCATTCGGGCAACCCTGACGACGGTTGCGCAATCGGCGTTCCGGGCGCAGCTTCGGCCATGTAACAGCGGCGGGCAAATAGCGTTGAACCGGACCAGGCCGTATCTGCGACTTCGCCTTGCGCGGCAATATGGGCGTGGCCGGACAGCCGAATCTGTGCCTTTGCCGCCGCATCATACACCAAAACGCTCGTCGCCGCCTTGTGCTGCAGTTGCGCGATCTTGTCGGACCGTGCGTCGGTGTGAAAGCGCAAGCTTCGGCTATCACGTGACACTTCGCGCAGGATCATAATGCGCAATTGCGGCATGCCGTCCGTATCAACTGTACCGATGGTCGGCGTGTGTGCGGGGCTCTTCCGGTCTGTTACACCGGCTTCGACGATATTCCACGCTTCTGCAAAACTTGCCTCAAGGTCGTTATAATAGGCTGGCAATGCGACCTGATGGGTCATTGGACCTCAAACTCGTCGCTTTGGTCATTGAGTATGTGCAGGTTGCCGTCGGCGATGCCGAAATAGGCACCATGCAATTTTAGCTGCCCGGATTGTTCGCGCTCTTCAATGAAGGGAAATGTGCGCAGATTTTTCAAACTCACGCGAATGGCGTCCAGTTCCAAATCATGTTGCGGGTCGTCGGACGCTGATGCCAAAATCTTGTCACGGGCAGGGCGGACAATATCGACCCAGCCATCGATGAAGCTGTGGCCCCCATGGCCCAGATTTGCGCCTTCTAAAGATGCTTTGATGCCGCCACACTGCGCATGACCCAGCACAACAATGTGCCGCACTTGCAACCCTATTACGCCAAATTCAATGGCCGCAGACACACCATGCAACCCGCCCCCAATTTCATAAGGCGGAACAAGGCTCGCGACATTGCGCAACGCGAACACTTGGCCGGGCTTTGTGTCAAACACGGTCGCTGGATCGACCCTGCTATCACAGCAGGAAATGATCATGATGGGGGGGGACTGACCGTCATTCGCGAGCTCATCATAGCGCGCCTTTTGCCGGACATAAGCGTCGGATTTGAAACGGCGATATCCTTCAACCAGAACAGCAAATTCGGGCATTAAAATCTTTCTCCGCGCACAACCTGGACGTCACCGATGGTGAGCAACATCCCATAGCTGTCGAGCAATGGCGCAATCGCCTCAATCAATCCGGATGTTTTGGCTTCGGATGCGATAGCCAGCACAATCGTCTTTGCGCTCGCTCCCGTGACATCGGCATGCTGCCATGCACCAGCGCGGCCACCGCCAGAGTCGACGTGAATGACGCTCCAGCCAGATATATCGACCGCTTTCAATTGCGCGACAACACGCGGCACGAGCGGCGTGTCCACCAGAATTTCGATCCGCTTACGGCTGACAGTTTGAATCATAAATCATCCTATTGCTTTGGCGAATGCCGCAAAAATGCTGATGCCAAAGATGATGTTGAAAGGAAAGGTCACGCCCAGTGACATGCTGAGGTAAATGCCGGGGTCGGCTTTCGGCAGGGCAAGCCGCATCGCTGCTGGAACGGCGATGTAGGATGCACTGGCCGCCAAGATGCCAAGCGTTGCGGCGGACGCCACGTCCAGCCCGATCACTGTTCCGACAATTGTACCAATCGCGCCGTTCAACAATGGTATGACAATAGCGAGGCTAACCAAGCGGAGGTTCATCTTGCGCGACTGCATGAGCCGCCGTGCTGCGATCAGCCCCATATCGAGCAGGAACAAGCACAGTACGCCGCGGAAACCCTTATCGAACAGCGGCTTAATCGGTGCGAAGCCATCGCTGCCGGCGACAATGCCAATGATAAAGCTGCCGACCAAAATCATCACCGACGCATTGGTGAGGACTTCGTGCCATGGCGTCGAGGATTTTTCGCCCGTATCTGTGTCGCCGCGCCGCGCAAGCATGAGGCCCGAAATAATGGCCGGGGTTTCCATCAATGCAAGAACCGCGACCATATAGCCTGCTGGGCCTAAACCTTGGCCGGTGAGAATTTCTTTTGCGGTAACGAACGTAACCACGCTGACCGAGCCATAATGTGCCGCGACCGCGCCGGCATCGACTTTGGAAAGCCCGCCAAATTGGCGAAGCAGGGCAAATGCGATGACCGGCAAAAGAAAGCTGAGGGCAAGGCCTGCCAAGGCGGCAGCGGCCACTTCTGTAGTGACACCACTGTTCGCCACCTCAACGCCGCCCTTTAAACCAATGGCGGCCATCAGATAGATGGACATGGCTTTTGCGAAGGCTTCGGGAATGCTGAGATCGGACTTAAGTGCGGCAGCAATAAAGCCGAGGACAAAAAAGAGAATTACCGGCGACGTCAATGTGTCGATTATCATCATAGCCTCTTTGCGAATTTTGCAACCCATAGCAGGCAAGTTGCAGTTGGCAAGTTGAGGCGCGGCGGCTATTCGAACGCCATGAACGTTCCGATATCGATACCCGACCGCCCTGTGCGCGAACGCAAGCCCGACTGGATCCGCGTCAAGGCACCCACTGGCGCGGGTTTTAACGAGACCCGCAAGCTGATGCGGGACTTGAATTTGAACACCGTGTGCGAAGAGGCGGCTTGCCCAAATATCGGCGAATGTTGGACCAAAAAGCACGCAACCGTGATGATTCTTGGGGATGTGTGCACCCGGGCATGCGCCTTTTGTAACGTAAAAACTGGAATGCCGCGCGCTGTCGATCCATTAGAGCCAGAGCATGTGGCGATTGCGGCGGCGAAAATGGGCCTTGAACATATCGTCATTACGTCGGTTGATCGTGACGATTTGCCCGATGGTGGCGCGAGCCAGTTTGTGAAGGTGATCGAAGCGCTGCGTCGCAATACACCCAACACCACGATTGAAATCCTGACGCCAGATTTCCGGAACAAGGCGCAAGCCGCCGTTGAAGCCATCGTTACCGCGCGGCCCGATGTGTACAACCACAATCTGGAGACCGTTCCGCGCCTCTATCCCACGATCCGGCCTGGCGCGCGCTATTACGCATCATTGCGATTGCTGGAGACCGTAAAGCGCCACGACCCATCCATTTTTACCAAATCAGGCGTCATGCTTGGCTTAGGTGAAGAGCGGATGGAAGTGCATCAGGTCATGGATGACATGCGCAGCGCGGACATCGACTTTCTGACGATGGGCCAATATTTGCAGCCAACGCCCAAGCACACAAAGGTGATGGACTTTGTGACGCCAGCGGCATTTGACGCATATGCGGCGATTGCCCGTGCAAAGGGTTTCCTGCTTGTTGCAGCCAGCCCGCTCACACGGTCGAGCTATCACGCGGGCGATGATTTTGCGAAAATGCGCGATGCGCGCGCGGCGCAATTGGCCAAGGCTCGGTAACCGCCCCAATGCCGCATCATCACGAACGCCGTCATTTGCCGCATAGTGCGGAACAGATGTACAATCTGGTGGCCGATGTGGCGCGCTATCCCGAATTTTTACCGTGGGTCAGTGCTATCCGCATTCGCAAGGATGAAGAAAACGAAATGCTGGCGGATATGATTGTCGGCTTCAAATCGCTTCGGGAAACCTTCAGCAGCCGGGTGGTCAAAACGCCGCGTTCGTCGATTGTCGTCGATTATCTCGACGGCCCCATGAAGCATTTGCATAACGCTTGGACATTTGAAGATGTCGCGGGCGGCGGATCAATTGAAGATGTCGCGGGCGGCGGATCAATTGTCGATTTCACCGTCGATTTTTCATTCCGCAACCGTGTGTTTGAGGCACTGGCCGGACAGTTTTTTGATTCAGCCCTGCGCAAAATGACGACGGCATTTATCGACCGTGCGGACGAACTTTACGGGGCAGGCGGTAGCAAGAGCTCAAGCGCATAAAGCGTGGCAAAGGCGCGGATATCGGCGCGGCTTTTATCTGCACCAAATGCTTTTTTATCGCCGACCACGTCTTCGGGATTTTGCCCTTTCAGCGCGACTGCAAAGACGACGGTGCCCACGGGCTTGTTCGCGGTTCCGCCATCAGGGCCAGCCACGCCGCTGATCGCCACGGCAATGTCGGCGCCACTTTTCTTTAACGCGCCCTGCGCCATCGCCCATGCGACGGCGACTGACACAGCACCAAAGGTGTCGATAATGTCTTCGTTGACGCCCAGCATCGTCATCTTGGCTTGGTTGCTATATGTCACATAGCCAGAGCCCAATATGGCGCTGCTGCCGGGGACTTCGGTGATCGCGGCAGTCACCAGCCCACCCGTGCAGCTTTCCGCAACAGCGACAGTGCGGCCAGCGGCCTTGTTTTCGGCAACAACACGCGCGGCCATTTGCGCGATATCGGCGGGTAAAACGGTTTCCATCATCAATATTTCTCAAAAGTAGCGGTGGCCTGCGCCGCGATGCCTTCGCCGCGGCCTGTAAAACCCAGCATCTCGGTGGTTGTTGCCTTTACCGATATGCAATCGATATCAACAGCCATTATTTCGGCCAGCCGTTGCCGCATCTGTCCCCTGTAGGGACCAATTTTCGGGCGTTCACAAATGATGGTCACGTCGGCATTGGCGAGTGCATAGCCGTCGTCGCGGGCGAGCTGCATGGCATAGGCCAGAAACCTGTCTGATGATGCCCCGCGCCATTGCGGGTCCGTCGGTGGAAAATGGTCGCCAATGTCGCCCTTGGCTATGGCGCCCAAGATCGCATCGGTGAGCGCATGCATGGCGACGTCCGCATCGCTGTGCCCCGCAAGTCCCTTGTCATGCGGAATAAGCAAGCCGCACAGCCACAGTTCGGCATCGGGAACAAGGCGATGCACGTCAAATCCATTACCACTTCGAAATGACGGCATAGTCGATCCTGCAAAATCGGTTGAAAAGGTGAATTTGTTAAGCGCTTCTGATCCCGCAACGATGCGAACCTGCCCACCACTGGCCATCAGCATGCGGGCGTCATCGGTGGGCTCGTCACCGGTCCAAATTTCGTGCGCGGCCAAAATATCGGCAAAGGCGAAGGCCTGCGGCGTTTGAATGCGCCACAAATGTTCGCGGTCGACGGTTTCGGACAGATTTTGGTCGCCTCTGGAAAGGCTATCGACAACGGGCAGGGCGGGGACAGCGCCGGGGGCCTCGCCCAGCGCGTGGATCAGGTCATCAATGACCGTGCCGGGCAGAAATGGCCGCGCGGCGTCATGGATCAATATCCGGTCGGCACCACCATCGGTTGCAATCGCCTTTAAGCCCAAATGCACGCTTTCGCGACGTGTTGCGCCGCCCTGAACAAAGATCGCCGCGGGCAGGCCGCGCAGAGCTGCTGAAGCCTCGGCCTCTTGGCCCGCGCCAATGGCCACATAGACCTTGGAAACCGATGGATGTGCGGACAGCGCTTCATAGCTGTGCCGCAGCATCGTTTTGCCGCGTACCGGACGAAATTGTTTGGGGATATCCCCGCCCACGCGACTTCCAGAGCCAGCGGCAACAATGAGCGCAACGGTGATGGGTACAGATACCATAGCCGCGCTCTAGCGACAGCACACTTGCCCGCCAAGCCGAAAGCGGGTAACGGCCTGCCTAAATTTTAGGCAAGTTTTGAAAATGCAGCTGAAACCTATCCAAATCGGCAATATTGAAATCAATTGTCCCGTCATTTTGGCGCCGATGACTGGCGTCACCGATATGCCGTTTCGCAAAATCGTCCGGCAATTTGGCTCTGGCTTGAACGTGACCGAGATGATTGCGAGCCAAGCGATGATCCGCGAAACGCGCCAAAGCATCCAAAAATGCGAATGGGATGCGATTGAAGAGCCCGTGTCGATGCAGTTGGCTGGCTGCGCGCCTTATGAAATGGGTGAGGCGGCGAAGCTGAACGAAGACCGCGGCGCGGCGATTATCGATATCAACATGGGTTGCCCCGTTAAAAAGGTGGTGAACGGCGATGCCGGCTCTGCATTGATGCGCGACCTGCCGCTGGCGGCCAGCTTGATCGAGGCGACGGTGAAGGCCGTATCCGTGCCGGTTACCGTCAAGATGCGCATGGGCTGGGACCATAATAGCCTGAACGCGCCTGAACTCGCCCGTATCGCCGAGGACCTTGGCGCAAAGATGATCACCGTCCACGGCCGCACGCGGAACCAGATGTACAAGGGCTCGGCCGACTGGGCATTTGTGCGCAAGGTGAAAGACGCGGTATCGCTTCCGGTTATCGTCAATGGCGATATCTGCACCATAGAAGATGCGCGCAATGCGTTGGAACAAAGCGGTGCCGATGGCGTGATGGTGGGCCGCGGGGCTTATGGAAAGCCGTGGCTCTTGGGCCAGATGATGCATTGGTTCCGGACGGGGCAGACCATTGCCGACCCCGACATTGATGCCCAGTTCCACCTGATCATGGACCATTATCGCGCCATGCTCGATCATTATGGCGGCGAAGTTGGCCTGCGCATCGCGCGTAAACATATTGGTTGGTATACCAAGGGGCTGAATGGTTCAGCCGAGTTCCGCAATTTCGTGAACCGCATCGATGATCCCGATGTAGTGATTGACGAGCTGACACGTTTTTACGAACCGTTCCTGACGCGGTCGGCCGCCTGATAGATGTCGCAGGTCACGCATCGCCCCGAATTTAGCCAAATGCTGGCGAGTATTGCGGTGCCGGTGCTTTTGATCTCGCCTGATCACCTCATCACTTATGCGAACGATGCGAGCGAAGCCTTTTTTGGCCGAAGCCGCAGAAGGCTTGAGGGGCACCGTATTGACGAGGCGCTGATCTTCGAAAGCGAGCGGATGAACGCAGCTTTGCTCGCGCGTGAGGGCGATATTTCTGCGCAGGATATGGAGCTGAAAACGCCTTATGGGGTGATCATGGTCGATATAAACATATCCGCCGTTTCCAAAGAACCCGACTGGCGCATCGCCGTCATATCCCCGCGCAATGGGGGCCGCGAACATATTGGGGACCAGCGCGACTCCGGGCAGCAACAGGCGATGGGCGCACCTGCGATATTGGGGCATGAAATCAAAAACCCCCTGGCGGGCATAAAGGGCGCGGCACAATTGCTGGCCCGTCAGGTCGATGAAAAAAGCCGGGCGTTGACCGAGCTTATTGTTAACGAAGTTGACCGCATCGCCCGCTTGCTGGACCAAATGCAAAAGCTTGGGCGGTCGGAGCGGCCCGAATTGGCGCCGGCAAATATCCATTTGCTGATTGAGCGCGCCATTCGTTCGCTGCGTGCGGCCAACCGCGCCATGCCCGAAATTTCGATCAATTATGATCCGTCGCTGCCCGATGTGTATATTGATGCCGACGGGATGGTTCAGGTGCTGATCAACCTCCTGCAAAACGCGATCGACGCGCTGCACGGGCGTCTTGACGGCGTGATTGGTATTTCGACGCGTTATGTCATGAGCGGCGCGCTGCGCGACACGGACATTGACCGGCGCGCCATTAAATTGCCCGTGGAAATCGCGATATCCGACAATGGTGCGGGCGTGCCGGAGCATATTGTCGACGAACTGTTTTCGCCATTCGTGACGACAAAGCGCGACGGGCAGGGGCTTGGCCTCGCCATCGTCCGCAAGCTTGTGCAGCAAATGAACAGCAGGGTCTTGTTCGAACGCGATCATGCCCTTGGGCAAACCACATTCCGGCTTTTGCTTCCGGTAGCTTCAGGGAAGGCAAGCGCATGAAGCCAGCTAAGGTTCTTATTGTCGAAGATGACGCGTCCATCGGTCTGGTCGTCTGCGCCGCGCTTGAGGCGGAGAATATCGAAACGCAAATTTGCGATACCGTTGCGGCGCGTGATGCGGCCCTTGCCAATGGCCATTTCGACCTGATGCTGACCGACGTCGTGTTGAAAGACAGCGACGGCCTGTCCACGCTGAAAGAGATATTGGCGCGCACGCCCGATATGCCCGTTATCATCATGTCTGCGCAAAACACGCTGGAGACAGCGGTGCGTGCGAGCGAGATTGATGCTTTTGAATATTTCCCAAAGCCGTTTGATCTCAACGACCTTGTCTTGGCGGTGAAGCAAGGCATCGAGAAACGTCGCTCGACCGCCTCTGACCCGTTTGAGGCCTTAAGCGAAGCCAATCTTCCGATGATTGGGCGCAGTGCCGCGATGCAGGATGTATACCGCATGGTGGCGCGGTTGCTGCGGAATGACCTGTCGGTCCTGATTTCGGGGGAAAGCGGAACGGGCAAGGAACTGGTGGCCGAAGCGATACACAATCTGGGGCACCGCAAAACTGGGCCCTTTGTCGCGGTCAATATGGCAGCGATCCCGAGCGAATTGATTGAGGCGGAGCTGTTCGGTCACGAAAAGGGCGCGTTTACCGGCGCCGTTGGCCAATCCATTGGCCGGTTTGAACAGGCCCAAGGCGGCACATTATTCCTCGACGAAATTGGCGATATGCCAATGCACGCACAGACGCGGCTTTTGCGCGCACTGCAAAGCGGCGTCATCAGCCGTATTGGCGGAAAAGCGAGCATTCGCCTTGATGTCCGCATCGTCGCGGCGACCAACCAGAACTTGGCCGCTTTGATCGAAAAGGGCGGATTTCGTGAGGATCTGTTCTACCGCCTGAACGTCGTGCCCATTGAGATGCCACCGCTGCGCGACCGCACGGAAGACATCGGCCTGCTTGCACAGCATTTCCTAATGTTGGCGGCAAAGGACGGCCTGCCAATGCGCAAAATCGATGATGGGGCTGTTGGCCAATTGATGGCGATGCCTTGGCGCGGAAATATCCGCGAGTTGAAGAACCTTATTTATCGCCTGGCATTGTTGTGCCGCGAAGATACGATCACCGAAAGCACGATCCACCAATTTGTGGAACCTGCGCATGATGCTGACCCGCACATTCAAGGCGCCAGCTTCGAAGCAGCTGTTGCCCAATTTCTGCGAGATCAAAAGCAGCGCGGGCATTTGCGCGAAAAGCTATATCCACGCGCCTTGGCCCAGTTTGAAATTCCGTTGCTGCAGCATGTGATGAAGCAAGTGAAAGGCAACCAGCTGAAAGCCGCAGCCTTGCTTGGCATCAACCGCAACACACTGCGCAAAAAACTGACCGATTACGGCATTGGTCCCGCCGGGGGGCGCTAGAACGGTGTTTAGCCAAGATACATAGCGCTTGAAGGGTAATTTTGCGCTTTTCAGGCAACGCAATGAGTGCCACAGTGTCTTTATGGCAACAATCGGATTAGCGGAGGAAACGAGTTCACCGTCCGCCGTCCGTCGTCTTTTTGAATGGCTTGCCGATCTGCTGGGCAACAGCCAATCGATCAAATTTCTGGAAATTGCCAGTGCGGCGATGGTCGTCGTTGCGGGCGTTGTGACCGCGATAATGCTTATCGACCAAGGGCCGCAATCGGAGCCGTTGGCACCCGCTGCCTCCGCAACCATGTTGGTCAGTAACCTATTGCCAGCAACATTGCTTGTTGTTCTTTTTGGGCGGCGCGTGGCGCTCAAGCGTGCGGAAAATAGCAACATTGGCAGCAAGCAATTGCTGCACGTCCGTTTGGTGGGAATATTTTCCGCGATTACGGCCGTTCCAACCGTGCTTTTGGTTATCTTCGCCTCATTGCTGTTCCAAAGCGGCGTGCAATTCTGGTTCTCGAGCTCTGCGCGCGGGATGCTCGAAAATGCAGGCGAACTTGCCAAAGGCTATTATGATGAAAAAGTGCGCGATGTCGGGGCCGAAACGGTCACCATGGCGGGGGACATCCGCTACATTCTGTCACAGGTAAAAATAGACAGCTCCGAATTTCTGGAAATTGCTTATCCTCAACAGGTTTTGAACCGCAAGTTGAGTGAATCCGCGATTGTAACGATCGGGCCAAACGGACAGCAAAACACCGAAGCTGTGCTTGCCGAAAAAGCACGTGGTGACTGGATTAGCGATGAAGCGCTGCGAAAATTGGAGTCGGGTCAAAATTTTGTCGTGACGGTAAGTCCCAATAACATCGATGCCGTTGTGGTCCTGTATGACACGCCGCGCACATATTTATATGTAAGACGCGCAGAAACCGTGCCTTCATTTGCATTGGGTTCACGTGCACAGTCCGTTTTGCAGGACTATGACAAAATGGTCGCGCGCTCGCGGGCGTTGCAAATCAAGTTCAATGTTGCGCTCTATTTGGGCTCGCTGATGATTATTGGCATTACGCTTTGGATCGCGCTGCGCGTTGCGGACCGACTGGTAAAGCCGGTCAACAATCTGGTGGATGCCGCGCAAAGGATTGCCGATGGTGACCTATCTGCGCGGGTCACGGAAGATCAATTTCGCGATGATGAAGTTGGTTTCCTGTCGCAATCGTTTAACCGTATGACCGAGCGACTTCAGGAGCAAACGGGCGCATTGCTGGCCACCAACCATCAATTGGGTGAAAGGCGTTTGTTTATCGAGGCCGTGCTGGAATCGGTGTCAGCAGGTGTGGTTTCGGTCGATGGCAATGGCGTGGTCCAGCTCGCGAATTCCACCGCGGAAAAACTGCTGAAGCATGAATCCGATACTATTGTCGGTCAAAAATTCGAAATGGTCGCGCCCGCGCTCGCCGCCTTGGCCAGTGAAAGCCCACGCGGTGTCGTGCAGCTTGGCGATGGGCCAGAGCCGCTGACGGTCGCTGTTACGGTTTCTCCGCGCGAGCAGGGCAATGTGGTCACCTTTGAAGACATCAGCCAGCAGCTGGCCGATCAACGCCGCGCGGCATGGTCCGATGTGGCTCGCCGGATCGCGCACGAAATCAAAAACCCGCTGACGCCTATTCAATTGGCGGCAGAACGTCTTCAGCGGCGCTTTGGCAAGCATATTGCCCAAGATGAAGCGATATTCGCGCAGTTGACCAGCACCATCGTGCGCCAAGTTGGGGACTTGCGAAACATCGTGGATGAATTCTCATCCTTCGCGCGGATGCCAAAGCCATTGTTCCGGGCGGAAAATGTGCATGACATTGTGGGGCAGGCCGTGTTCATGTTTGAGGTTGCACATCCTGACATCCGCTTCACCTATAATCAGGATGGCCCGTTCCCGACATTAATCTCCGACCGGCGCCAATTGGGGCAGGCGATCACGAACATTTTGAAAAATGCGGTTGAATCGATCCAAGAGAAAAAGAAAACGGTCGAAGTCGATGGCGCGATAGTCGTCGATCTGGTCGTCGAAAATGATGGTCTAATTATCCGCATATCGGACAATGGCATTGGCCTGCCGCCGGATCGCAAGCGGATTATGGAACCCTATATCACCAATCGGGCAACGGGTTCGGGGCTTGGCCTCGCCATCGTCAAGAAAATTATTGAAGAACATTTTGGAGAGATTTCTCTGTCAGACAACCATCCGGAAGGCGCCGTTGTGACGTTGAAGTTCAATCCGGAAATCGTGGCATTGCGGGTAGGGAAACTGAACATATCCCCGCCAGATTCCAATTCAGATGAGGTTATGGGCTAATATGGCACTCGACATATTGATTGTAGACGATGAGCAAGACATTCGGGACTTGGTCTCCGGCGTCCTTGATGATGAAGGATATGGCACCAGAACGGCGGCCTCGGCTGATGAGGCGTTGGCTGCACTGGACGAGCGGTTGCCGTCGCTTATCCTTTTGGACGTATGGCTGCGCGGGTCGTCCGTGGACGGCATTGAGCTGTTGCGCGCGATCAAGCTACGCGATCCCCAGATTCCGGTCATCGTCTTTTCCGGGCATGGCAATATCGACACCGCCGTTGCCGCCATTGGCCATGGTGCGGCGGACTTTATCGAAAAGCCATTTGAAGCCAGCAAGCTTCTGCATTTGGTATCGAAAGCGACCGAGACCGAACGCCTTCGCGCGGAAAACGCGGCGCTAAAGGCGCGGGTAGGGCATTCGGAAGAACTCACCGGATCATCCGCGGCGATCAACGCGGTGCGCGCCACACTGAAGAAAGTCGCGGGCACGGGAAGCCGGATGCTGATCACTGGCCCCGCTGGCGTTGGGAAAGAGGTTGCGGCCCGTTTGCTGCATAGCTGGAGCCCGCGTTCAGACTCGGCCTTTGTCTCGGTGAGCGCGGCCCGTCTATCCCCCGAACGTTTTGATGAAGAGCTGTTCGGTATCGAAAAAGATGGCCGGCTTGTGCAGGCTGGCATGTTGGAAAAGGCGCATGGCGGCACTTTGTTTCTCGACGAAGTTGCGGACATGCCCTGGACCACGCAGGGCAAGATTTTGCGTGTTTTAACCGACCAAAGCTTTGTGCGGGTAGGGGGCGACCGGCAGATTAGGGTCGATGTCCGCTTTGTCTCCGCCACTGCGCGTGATTTGGCGATTGAGATTGCGGAAGGGCGCTTTCGCGAAGATCTTTTCTATCGCCTAAATGTTGTCCCCGTTGAAATTCCACCATTGTCGGGTCGTCGGGAGGATATTCCGGATCTCGCCAATCATTATGCGGCGCGCTTTGCGTCGGAACATCGCA
>VFQS010001713.1_pt1 | contig 19378 bp, 19 predicted proteins | sample 3512361 | NCBI WGS metagenome assembly VFQS01 (sample SAMN10412375, study PRJNA504923) | tailings metagenome | isolation source: Relicate 1 Philex TSF3 active mining | place: Philippines
TTCGTCGACGCGCTCACCACTCAAGAGCCCCTTCTCGACCACGACTTCCTTGATGGTTTTGCCGGTGGCCATGGCTTCTTTGGCCACAGCAGCCCCGTTCAAGTAGCCGATTTCGCGGTTGAGGGCCGTCACCAAGATGGCGTTTTTGGCCAACCACCCAGCCGCCTTTTCTTCGTTGGCGGTGATGCCGACCACGCACTTATCGGTGAACGCGCTGACGGCGCCAATCATGACGTGCATCATCTCGTACAAGTTGTGGGCGATGATGGGCATCATCACGTTGAGCTCGAGTTGCCCGGCCTGTGCTGCCAGCGTCACCGTGTGGTCACACCCCTGCATGTGGAAGCTGGCCATGTTGAGCATTTCGGCCAGTACTGGGTTGATCTTGCCAGGCATGATGCTGGAGCCCGGCTGTACGGCTGGCAGGCGAATTTCGTCGAGACCAGTGGCTGGCCCCGATGCCAATAAACGGAAGTCGTTGGCGATGCGCGTCAATGTGATACACAAGGTGCGCATGGATGCCGAAAAGTCTGCCGGGTCGGCCATGCTCTGCATCGACTCAAACAGATTCCCCGACGAACGCAATTCTTGGCCCAGCAGACGGCTGAGCACCATCACCATGTTGGCGTGGTAATCGGGATGTGCGTTGAGCCCAGACCCCGTCGCCGTGCCACCAATGCCGAGGCGCCGCAGGCGTTGGGCTGCCGTGGCAATGCGTTCGCGGTCGTTGCGTACGGCCAGTGCATAGGCGCCGAATTCTTGGCCAAGTGTGACTGGCACGGCGTCTTGCAAGTGGGTACGCCCCGATTTCACCACCTGTGCGAATTCGCCGGCCTTGACCTCGAGGGCATCAGCCAGGCTGTCAATGGTGGCCAGCATTTCGTTGACACGCCACAATACTCCCAGGCGAATCGCGGTGGGGATGGTGTCGTTGGTGCTCTGAGCCATGTTGACATGGTCGTTGGGGTTGACCGGTTTGTTGCTGTCAGACAGCGCAAACCCCAAGATTTGATTGGCGCGGTTCGCCAATACTTCGTTTAGGTTCATGTTGTGGCTGGTCCCCGCTCCAGCTTGGAAGGGGTCGACCACAAATTGATCACGATGCTGACCACCAATCACTTCATCAGCGGCACTGATGATGGCGTTGGCAATGGTGGCATCGAGGAGTCCCAAATCTCGATTGACTTCAGCGGCAGCGCGCTTGATGACTGCCATGGCCCATACAAATGCTGGATATGGGCGTTGACCACTCACGGGGAAGTTGAGTACAGCACGCTGTGTTTGAGCCCCGTACAGGGCATCAGCCGGTACTTGCATCTCGCCGAGGGAGTCTTTTTCGGTGCGAAATCCTTGCGTCATCGCTCTAATTCCCTTATGCTGACTGCGAACCACTTTATTGGATCGCCGCAACGTATGCGCCGCACATAGTAGCACGAAACGGCGAAAACGTCGAACGGCGCTGTTGCCACAGGGAGAATTCTCATGACAATTCGGCAGATCGGTGTGGTCGGGTGTGGTCTGATGGGTGCTGGCATCGTACAAGTGCTGGCTGCAGCCGGATACACCACCATCGTATGCGAACAGGCAGACGCCCCACTGCAGATTGGCCTCGAGCGGGTACGGAGCGGCTATGATCGCCTCGTCAAAAAAGGCACCATGACTGAATCTGATGCCCAGGCAGCTTGGCAACGCATTACTCCGACACTGCAGCGTGCCGATTTGGCTGCCTGTGACGTCGTCATCGAGGCCATCGCCGAGCAAAGTGCCCTCAAGACTGCGCTGTTTGCCGAACTCGATCAACTCTGTCCCCCGCACACCATTTTGGTCTCAAATACGTCGTCAATCCCCATTCATCAGCTCGCTCAAGCCACCACCCGCCCTGATCGCGTGGCCGGGTTCCATTTCTTCAATCCGGTACCAGTCATGCGCCTCATCGAACTCGTGTCGACGCCGTTTACCAGCGAAGAGACACGGACTGCGTTGCATACAATCGGCACCACACTGTCCAAAGAGGTCGTCGACGTCAAGGACGTCAGTGGCTTCATCGTCAATCGCTTGCTCATTCCCTATTTGTTCGAAGCCGTGCGTTTGCTTGAACAGGGTGTGGCCGATCGTGATGCCATTGATACTGCCATGAAGCTGGGCTGTGGCTACCCCATGGGGCCGCTCATGCTGCTCGATGTCATCGGTATTGACACGGCAGTAGCCATTGGTGACGTCATGTACGCCGAATTCGCAGACCCGCGCATGGCAGCCCCAGATACGCTCCGTCACATGCTGGCGAATGGTCAGTTGGGGCGCAAATCGGGTGGAGGATTCTATTCCGCTTAGGCGCGTGTCATCTGTATACATCTGCTACGAACCAAGGAATCGATTTTTTTGATAGGGAGCAATCAATCATGACGTTGTGGAACATGGAATCTGATGCCGGAGTCGTCACGCTGACCATCAACAATCCACCAGTCAATGCCCTCAGCCGTGAGGCATTGGCCGAATTGCATAGCCATCTGCTCCAGTTGTCGGTTAGTGATGCCACTGCACCAGTACGCGCAGTCATTATTACCGGTATGGGTGAAAAAGCCTTCGTAGCTGGTGCAAATATCAAAGAAATCCACGCGTTGTCAGATGTCACAGATGGCGAGCAATTTGGCACGGCCGCGTTGACGCTCGCTCGCTATATGCGCCAACTGCCCTTCCCGATTATTGCGGCCGTCAATGGGGTGGCCTATGGTGGTGGGTGCGAACTCGCCTTGATGTGTGATATGCGCATTGCCAGCCAAACGGCGCGCTTGGCGTTGCCCGAAGTAACCCTGGGTCTCATGCCGGGCTGGGGTGGAAGCGTGCGGGTGGCTCGCCAAGCTGGTGCGAGCACTGCCATGCTCATGGCCCTCACCGGTGACCCGATTGCCGCCGATGATGCATTGCGCTTGGGGTTGGTAGATCAGGTCGTGCCTGCTGCGGATCTGTTGGCGACGGCCCAGCGTCTCGCCCAGCGCATTGCTAGTATGTCGGCACCGGTGGTTGCCACCATCAAAGCCACTATTTGGGCAGGTGTCGATATGGCGCTCGACGATGCACTGGTCGCCGAATGTGCCACCTTTGCGCGTGTGGTCGTAGATGCTGATGCCAAAGAAGGTACAGATGCATTTCTGAACAAGCGCGCTCCGCAGTGGAGTGCGCAATGACCATGTATGGTGTGCCACTGGCTGGCGGCGGCGAACAAGTCATTGCCACATTTGTGGCACGCCCCAATCGCTTTGTGGCACACGCCTTGTTGCCGTCAGGTGAGCAGGTGGTTGCCCATATTGCCGATCGTGGGCGTCTCGTCGAGACGCTCATCCCGGGTGTGCCACTCTGTCTCGTCCATCGCCCCGGCCCCAAACGCGCCACCCAGTGGCAGGCGGCAGCCGCACAGCGCAGTGATGGTACGTGGGCCTCGCTCGACACGCTGCTCCCCAATCGCCTGATGTACGGTGTGCTCCAGCAGCACCTCCTCGCTGGCTTGCCTCCATATACTGATGTGCGCCGTGAAGTGCACATTGGCCAGAGTCGCTTTGATTTCGTGCTATCGGGCGGTGATTTGCCCGTGGTCGTAGAAGTCAAATCTGCAGGCCGTATTGTTGGAGACACGGGTCTTGTGCCAGATGCTCCGAGCACGCGTGCAGCTCGGCATGTGCGCGAACTCGCGGAACTGACGCACCAAGGCTGGCATTCAGCCCTGGTAGTTGTAGGTCAGGGAGCAGTCGAACATGTGGGAATTGATGGAAAAATTGATCCGCACTTGGCAGCGGCAGTTCGTGACGCCCAGCATGCTGGAGTGAAGTTAATCGGGATTTCGTCACGCTTTGACAGAGATGGGTTATACTTTAAAAAGATCGTCCCACTGTTTATATCAACATAGCCTGTTTTTCAGCTCATTTTGCCCAAAGGAGGGTTAAATGTTCAAAGGTACTCGTGAGCAACGCGGATGGTATATGTTTGACTGGGCAGTATCAGCCTATTCAACCACCGTGTTAGCGGTTTTTTTAGGGCCATACTTGACCAGTATTGCGAATGCAGCGGCTCAAGTAGCGAATCCGTTGTGCAATCCTGATGCCGTTGATGCCGCCATGAACTGCATCATCTACCCACTTGGTCAGGGTATTCCGATTGCTGCTGGGTCGTTTTATGCGTATGTGACCTCACTTTCGGTGTTGCTTCAGGTCTTTTTTCTCCCCATTCTTGGTGCTGTGGCTGACTACACCACGCTGAAGCGACGCATGTTGGGGATTTTTTCGTACATCGCAACGGTAGCAGTGATTTTGATGTTCTTCCTCGAGGGCGAAAACTATCTGTATGGTGGTGTACTGTACCTGATTGCCAATCTCTGTTTTGGTGCATCAATGGTTTTTTACAACGCCTTTTTGCCCGAGATTGCAGTCCCCGAAGATCGCGACATGGTCTCATCGCGTGGTTTTGCCATGGGGTATCTGGGTGGTGGGCTATTGCTCATCCTCAATCTTGTCATTTTTACACAGCACGATCTCTTTGGTATTGACAGCGGTACAGCGGTGCGTATTTGCTTGGCTTCGGCAGGAATCTGGATGGCCGCGTTTATCCCGATTACCCTGCGGAGTTTGCGTCCAGGCGTGGCGTCACGCGAGTTGCAAGTCGGGCAAACGGTGTTTAGTGCGGGCTTTGCACAGCTACGTGAAACACTACGAAATGCCAAGTACTACCCACAGACGTTGCTTTTTCTGGTGGCGTACCTCATTTATAATGATGGTGTACAAACCGTCATCGCGATGTCGTCGACGTTTGGCACCGAAGAATTAGGCATGGAAAGCACCACACTGATTATCACCATCCTGTTGGTGCAATTTGTCGCATGGATTGGTGCTCTCAGCTTTGGCGCACTGGCCGGTCGTATTGGTGCGCGTCAATCCATCATGATTAGTCTGGTGATTTGGACATCGTTGACCATCGTGACGTTTTTCATCGCACGTGGAAGTGTAGTACAATTCTTAGCATTGGGTGCAGGGATTGCTGTCGTATTGGGTGGGACTCAGGCACTGAGTCGCTCGCTGTTTGCACAGATGATACCTGCCGGTAAAGAAGCAGAATACTACAGCCTCTATGAAGTCAGCGAACGTGGTACGAGTTGGATTGGACCACTTGTCTTCGGATTGGTGTATCAGTTCACGAGTTCGTATCGCTTGGCGTTGGGAATGATTGCCGCCTTCTTTATCGTGGGCCTCGTATTGTTGGTGTTCGTGAATGTGCGCAAGGCTATCAGCGAAGCCGGCAACGAAGTCCCCACCATGGTCTAATCCATTTTTCATGGTCGCACTGGAATACACACGAGGAGTCTCATGACAGTAACGAACGAGTATCGTACCCTGGGCAAGCGCCACAAGTTGATTGATGCCCCCGAAAAGCTAGTCGGGGCAGCACAGTACACCGGTGACTTGAATCTGCCGGGTATGCTCCATGCTCGCCCGGTATTGAGTCCGTATGCTCATGCCAACATCATCAGTATCGACACTCAAGCAGCCATGGCCGTACCAGGCGTGGTGGCTGTGTTGACTGCCGCCGATTTGCCTACCAAGGATCGCCCGGTTAATTCGCGCTCAAGCGCCGTATTGGCTCACGACAAGGTCTTGTTCCGTGGCCACCCAGTGGTTGTCGTCGTCGCCGAGACCGAAGCTGCTGCCAAGGATGGTGCTGATGCCGTGTTGGTCGATTACGAGCCACTGCCAGCCATTGTCGATGTCGAGCGTGCCACTGATGCTGATGCACCGATTATTTGGCCCAACGGCTTGCCCAAAGAAGGCATCGATTTGACAGCAGCCCATGCCGCTGTCGACAAAGGTGCTGATGAGTCTGAGCGCGCCCCTTCCAACCTGCACGAAGAGACCAAGTTTGTGCGTGGCAATGTCGAGCAGGCAATTGCTAGTGCCGACGTGGTAATTTCACGGCGCTATACGACCCCCATTGTGCATCAAGGTTACCTTGAGCCACATGCAGTAGTTGCTGATCCACTCCCCATCAAAGGCGAAATCACCGTCTACACCAGTACACAGGGGCAATTCGGTGTGCGTGACGAAGTCGCTCGCCTATTGTCGTTGCCCAAATCCAAAGTGCGTGTCATCCCCATGGTGGTTGGTGGTGGATTTGGTGCCAAGTATGGCATCCTTGATCCGCTAGCAGCTGCAGTGGCTTGGGCCGTACGTCGCCCAGTCAAAGTGGTGTTGACGCGTAGCGAAGACTTTTTGACGACCACCCCATCACCTGCTACCATCATCGACTTGACGATTGCCGCCAAAAACGACGGTACTTTGTTGGCGCTCGATGCTGTGGCCACGCTCGACAACGGTGTGTTCCCATTTGCCCTAGGTGGCATCGTGGGCATCTTGTTGGGTGGTTACTACAAGTGTGATAATGTGCGCATTGTGGCCCGCGAAGTGCTCACCCACAAACCACAGGGTGGCGCCTATCGTGCCCCGGGCGCGCCGTCGGCCACGTTTGCCATTGAGTCAAGCATCGATGATTTGGCGCGGCAGCTGGGGCGTGACCCCATCGAGTTGCGCATGCAAATCGGTGTCGACGAAGGTGATTTCATGGGCAACGGTGGTAAGTGGCCCAATATCGGCATGCGCAAGTGCCTCGAGGCCATGCAAAACCATCCCATGTGGCAACAGCGTGACCATGAGCCCAACACGGGTTGGGGTATGGCCGTGGGTGGTTGGCCGTGTGGCATGTCGCCGGCCGCTTCGGTGTGTCGCGTCGACAGCGATGGCGCCATCCGCATTCATGTGGGTTCAGTCGACATCTCGGGTGTCAATAGCTCGTTGGTGCTGGTCGCCGCCGAAATCCTCGATGTGCATCCCGACAAGATTCAGCTCATCCAAGGTGATACTCTGACCGGTCCGCGTGCAGGCCCCAGCGGTGGTAGCCAGACCACCTACAGTGTGTCGGGTGCGGTTGCCGCCGCAGCTCGTTCTGTACGTCAGAAATTGCTCGATACGGCCGCTGATCACTTTGAAGCGAGTGCGGCTGACCTCGAAATCCGTGAGGGCGTGGTCAGTGTCAAGGGCTTCCCCGACAAGTCAATGGAAATCGGTCAGATTGCCGAGCTTGCCGAAAACAAAGCCGGTGGCAATGGCCCGATTATCGGCGAAGGCACCTCGGCCGTCTCTGAAAACGCCCCTGGGTTTGTGGCACACTTGGTCAAGGTGCATGTCGATCCCGATACTGGGCATGTGACACCACTGCGCTACTTGGCGGTCCAAGATGTCGGCTTCGCTCTCAATCCTACGTTGGTCGAAGGTCAAATTCATGGTGGTGTGGCTCAGGGCCTGGGTTGGGCACTGCACGAGGCCATGATCTATGACGAATACGGTCAGTTGCTCACTGCCAGCTTCATGGACTACAGCCTGCCGGCGTTTGATGCCCTGCCCGATATCGACGTGGTCATGGTGCACAATCCGGCCCCACATGGCCCATTTGGTGCCCGTGGTATCGGCGAGCCGCCAATCACTGCCGGTGCAGCAGCTGTCGCCAATGCCGTGCGTGCAGCAGTGGGTGCGCGTGTCACCGATTTGCCCCTCAAGGACGAACGAGTCTGGCGCGCAATGTCACAGCAGCACTAATCGTGCAAGTTGGACGCAGGGGCACGCACGTGTCCCTGCGTTTTTTGTATAGAGCGGAGATTCCCCGATGCAACGACGTACCTTCATCTACCTGCTGCTGGGGCTGAGTGTAGGGAGCTGTGCGCAGAGCACCATACCACCGTTGACAGGCCCGGCAGTGGTGGTGTTTTATACCGACAACTGAATCCCTTGAACCCAAACTACCCCCATCGTGAATGGGGCTGTTGCACCATATCAACAGTTTGTCACCGTGCATCGTCTCGACTATGCAAACGCATCGACACGGCCATTGGCGGCGTATTATGCCGTCAAATCGCATCCTGTCGTGCTGGTCATCGATGATACTGGTGCTGTGGTAGAACGCTGGATTGGTGTTCCCGACGCCGAGGAATTAGCTACGGTACTTGCCCAAATGGTGGTGTCTAACCAGGTTCCCTAGGGTTTGTCTGCTGAATTCATACGAAATTGTATGAGAAAGAGGTATGACATGGCTCTCGCCACGACGTCACGGTATGCTCAGGTGCAGTTGGTATGCGAATTTTTGCTCGTCGGGTTGGCTTGGTATCTTTTGGTCGGGTATCTTTGGCAAGACGGCACCATCCCGGCCGGCGTTGAATTCCCACGCAACATGCATTCGTTGTATGTATGGGAGTTTGTGCAGCAGTGTGGCAGTTGTGCCTGGTGGGCACCGGTTGGGGGCGGATATCCCGTTTTCGCAGATGTCTTCGGTTCGTTTTTGCATCCCATTGCTGTGCTGAGCACCTGGTGGCAAGGTGCGGTGACGGCCAGTGCGACCACCGTTTCGTTGTCGTTTTTGATGATTGGGTTGGCGGCATGGTGGTTCGGCGTGCACTTCGGCATTCACGGTATCGTGCGGATCTGGTTGGCCGTGGCAGCCATGTATGGCGGGCATATGACTGCTCGTCTGGAGTTGGGCACCGTCGGCTTACCATTGTCGTTAGCAGCGGCGTGGCTGTGTGTGGTGGCCATGTTGACCTACCTGCATCAGCCCAGCCAGCGCCGAGCCGTCATCGTTGGCGCGTGTCTGGGTGGATTTATTATTTCAGGGCAGGGCTACTTGCAGTTGGCTATGGTGCTCTCGTTGCCGCTGTGGGCCGGACTGTGGTGGTATTGGGTACGCCCTGCCAGTGATCTGCGTCAGCAGTATGGCCATTTGATTTTGGCCGGGGTAATCGCCCTGTTGATGTCGGCTCCACTGGCTATTGGTGTGCTCGTGTATGGACATTTTTTCGCCAAATATACCGACGGCATGTTGAGCATGGCACAGCCAGCATCGCATATCGTTGTCAACTGGCTGGTCGACGACTTTGAGTTTGCCAAATCTGACATCTTCAATCCATTCCCCTACCCTTGGGCCTATAGTGTCTTCATCGGCTGGGTGCCCGTGGTAGCGGCCCTGACGCTGTGGCATCTGATCCGTGATGCGCGCCATCGCATTCTGGCAGTATTTTTGGCTGCATGGGGTATGTACTTGCTCGTCTGGGCCAGTATGTGGCCGATCCAACAACTTTTTTCACTAGAAATAGCACCACTCCAAGAGCCACTCTCGTCGCTGCGCTTCATGATTGTCGTCAATGGACTGGCCACCATGACCGTGCTGTCATTGGCCGCCTTGGGTCTGCATGGTCTCATTCAGCATCCATTTTGGCAGCGATTTCGCATTGATATCTCGTTTAATCAACGCCAGGTGCATATCGGTGTTGGTGTGTTGCTGGCAGTGCTGTTGTTTGCCAATATTACTCAGCAGTATCGTTTTGGTACCATCTGGATTACACAAGTCACACCTACCGATGCAGACCAACAGCGCATTATGCGTGATCTGGCTGACCTCCCGCCTGGCTACGTCGAGCTCGAGGCCGATTGGTTACTCGTGACGATGCTTGAAGCACGCTACAAAATCAACAACATGCACATGTCGTGGTGGATTGATGGCCGTGAGCCGCCGCCCGCGCAGTACATGGTCACCACCGAAAATCGCGAGGGGTTCACCGTCGTCCGTGAGTACTGGGAGGGGTGGAAGCTGATGGCCAACACTGACACCAATGCTACCTATGCCACCTTCTATGGGGCCGACGGTATCCCGCAAGCCTGTGACTTCCAATCACGAGCTGGGTTTGTGGACGTCCAGTGTGATGTGCCTTCCGATGGTATTATCCGTGTCTACGAATATGCACTGCCAGGGTGGACGGCTACGGTGAACGGCCAGTCGGCCGTTGTCGCCGATCGTGATGGCTGGGTGAGTGTACCCGTGTCGATAGGTACGGTCGATATGCAGTTGCGTTTTGCGGCATGGCATGCCACATTTGGCATGATGTTGCACGTACTCGGGTATGTGTTGGCTGGGGTGCTGTGGTGGTACCGCCCACCGTGGCTACAGGAACCTGCTGACGCGGTCGCCGTAGATACGCCTCCGACGGTAGCCGTCACAGGCGAGGCATGAACACACAGCACCGAGGCAGCGCGCACATCCCAAGATGCTGGTGATTGGTGTGCGCTGCCTGGGTCGGCCCTAGTTGCGGTGGACTTCGACGCGTACGTTGCCTTCGCCACTGAGTAGATTGAGCACCAGCGTCGTAAATGAAACCACAAGCGCCCCGATCATGGCATCGGTAAACGTCGCAATCACAAAGCTAATCCCCAAGAAGTCAGCCACGTTGGCAGTGATGAGCAACAAAATTGCGTTGATAATCACTGTGAACAATCCTAGTGTGAGCACAATCATGGGGCAGGTGATGAGCGTCAGCAACGGCTTGATGAGTTGATTGACGACGCTGAAAATCGCCGCAATAATGCCCAGCTGCCAGCCTGGCCCGGTGAAGTCAATACCTGGCACAAAGTACATTGCCACAAAAATCGCCAGCGAAGTAATCAACCAGCGCAAGATGATTGCACGCAACGATTCCAGCGTATTGGGTTGTTTGTCTGTCATCGTATCCCCCCTTTTAGCGCGAGTTCCGTCGGGCTAAATCACGCCCGTATGCTTCAATGTCATCATAAAATCGTGACCGCTTGGCCGCAGCATTGGTTTTGACGCTCGATTTGCGGCGACTGTTGCCGCTGCCACTGCGTTGTTGACACCACGACAAGTACAACTTTTCAGCAGCGCGGGTGACTGCCACATAGCACAGCCGTCGTTCTTCTTCGATACCCTCTGCGGTGTCCATGCTCCGTTCGTGGGGCAAAATGCCTTCCTCGAGCCCAGTCACAAACACCACCGGCCACTCGAGCCCCTTGGAGGCATGAATGGTCAGCAACTGCACCTGATCGCGTTCGTCTTCTTCGTCGTTGCTTGTCATAATAGCAATAAACTGCAAAAACTCTTCGACACTTTCGTGCTCATCGGCGACCACTAGCAGTTCATCGAGGTATGCTTTGGCGTCCTGTAGTTTTTCGGGGTCTTTGCTATAGAGCTGCTCGAGATAGGCCAGGTACTGTGTTTGGAAGAGAATATCCTCGATCAAATCACGGGCTGGCGTGTGGTTTTTGATGCGTTGGCGCATGCGTGACAGGAGTTGCTGCAGTTGGCGGGCACCCGTGCGCGCTTTTTCATCGATTTGTGCCAGAATCATGATGTCGTTCAGCACATCGGCAATGGCCAGATTGCGGCGCGCCGCCTCGACGCTGAAGATTTTGAGCGGTTTGGCACTCAGGCCGCGCTTGGGCACATCCGCAATCCGATTGAGCGCCATGTTGTCGCGCGGGTTCACGGCCAGGCGCAAATACGCCATCACGTCGCGGATGACGGCGCGGTCGTAGAACCCGAGTTGCCCTTTGAGTTTGTAGGGCACTCGGTAGCGGCGCAATGCTTCTTCGTACAAGCGACTCAGATGCTTGGAGCGGTACAAAATGGCAATGTCGCGGGGACGCCGTGTGGCCTGTTGCAATGCCCTCATCATCGGGTTGCCCTCGTCACGGTTGACCATCAGGCTGATTTCGTAGGCGATTTTTTCGGCCTCTTCTTTGCCGCTCTGATACTCCAAAAACACGATGGTCTGTTCGCCTGGTTGGTGTTTCAGATGCGCATTGAGTTGCATGGGAGCCACAGATTGGCTCTGGCGAATCACCCCGTAGGCTGCATCCAAAATCGGCTGCCGACTGCGGTAATTGGTTTTGAGCTCAATGACTTGCGCGCGTGGGAATGTTTCAGCAAAACGCGTGATAATCGTGTGATCGGCGTTGCGGAACCCATAAATCGACTGCATGGCGTCGCCCACGGCAAACAACGACTGTGGTCGTGCCCCCACCGGCTCGCTGAGCATGCGCACCAAGCTGAATTGACTGGGGTCGGTATCTTGGTACTCATCCACCAAAATATGCCGCCACTGCTGTTGCACCGCATCGAGCACATCCTCGTGCTCGCTGAGCAGACGATGAGTCAACAAAATCAAATCATCGAAATCGACTGCGTTGGCGTCGTCGAGTAAGCCTTGGTAGTGGCGATAGCGCAACGCCACCCACTGGTCTTGGGGTTTGTGCGACTGTGCCAGGAGCATGCGTGGAGTTTGTAGGCGGCTCTTGGCGCGCGAAATACGACGGAGCACATCGTCGGTGTCGATGGGCTCGGGCGATGGCTCAGGAGCAGCGTCCACACTGCGTTGCACCAGGTCCATCTGCTCATCACCACTATAAATACTAAAATTGCGCGTGTAATGACCGATTTTGCCTTCGATGTGTTGACGCAAAATCCGTACACACACCGAATGGAAGGTCCCGGTCGTGAGTTTCTTGAGTGCATTCCCCAGCAATGGCCGCAGACGTGTGCGCATTTCTTTGGCGGCTTTGTTGGTAAACGTCAGCGCCAAAATATGCTGTGGGTCGACGTGATGATGATTGACGAGATGGGCAATCCGCAACGTCAATACACGGGTTTTGCCACTGCCAGCTCCCGCTTTGACGAGTACTGGGCCAATGGCTGCAGTCACCGCAGCGGCTTGTTCTTGGTTGAGTGTTGCAAGGTAGTCCACAGCGTTGCTTGTGCTCCACAATGGTGAATATGAAGGTGTATCGGGCAAAGTGTTGATGCGCCTAAAAAAGTTGCCCCTGTTCAGGTGTCTGATGCGCTTCCCACGGCAAATCAGGCAGTGATACTAGACGTTGGAGTTGGCGATAAAACACGCGTGCATTATCCGGTGATTGTTGCTCAACTGGGCAGTGCATGAAAAAATCCACCTGCACGCCCTGTTGCAACCAATCGGCAATGCGCTGCGCCCACTCGGACCACAAGGCCTGATTCCGAGCCTGATCGGGGTGGCTGATATAGCGCACGAGCACCATGTTGCCGGTTACCCATGGGCGCATGGGCACCTGCGGTTTGTGGTCACGGGCACGCTGCATGTCGACCTCGGCCCCCGGCAAATCGCCGAGATCGAGTGGCCGTACGTCCATCAGGCAGTGCCCGACCTGATAGCGATGCAACAGTTCTATCAACTGCGTTTCGCCAGAAGTAGTATACCAATCTGGGTGGCGCACTTCCACACTAACTTGATACTGAGTTGGCCAGGCTGCCAGCCATCGTTCGAGTTCCTCGATGCGCCGCAATCCGAATCCAGGTGGCAACTGCAAAAACAGGGGGCCGAGGCGTGGCCCAAGTGGTGCCATGCGTGCGAGGAAGGCATGTGTGGCCTCAATATTGCGGTCAAGCGCATCCTGGTGACTGATTTGCTGAGGAATCTTGAGGCAAAATCGAAACGACTCAGGGGTGTCGTCACGCCATTTCAGCACTGTTTCAGGGCTCGGTATGGCATAAAACGTGGTGTTGCCTTCGACATTTTGGAAGCGCTGGCCGTACAACTGCAAAAAATCGCTACTTTTGCTGCGCGCTGGGAACAACGACCCTACCCAGCCTTTGTACGACCATACTGCACAGCCCATGCGGAAGCTCATGGCATCCCTCCTTGGTCGGCTACTGTGACCCAGCCCCCATCGCGCTGTGCGGATTCACTCATGGCGGCGAGCACCTGCAGGATGTGCCGACCTTGTGCCACACTGGTGCCGCGCTGGGGAGTCTGGCCGCGTATTGCACCCACAAATCCTTCAATTTGGCGTTTGTATGAATGCCCGTCAGCGCCGAGCGGCCGGTGATACTGTTGATCATGATGCGTGAAGACTTCGACATCACTGCTCTTGAAAAACCACGGCAAAAAGGTTTTGGCTTGAATGCTGCCGTTACGGGCGTAGAGCTGGAAACCTTCGTGGTGGTCGCCTTTGATGGTCACCGTCAAATCCAAATGCCCCACACTGCCGTCGGCAAATGTGACGGCACTAAACCAACACCAGCTTTCATCACGGTGTACGAGCTGGGTTTGTACACGTGCAATCTCACCACACAGGTAGATGGCGGTGTCGACCAAGTGGCTGCCGTGTGTCAGTAGTAAGTACTGGCGCCGATTGCCTTTGGGGTTGTCGGCTGGTCTGAGGGCGTCGCTGGCCTGCACAATGTGAGGATGCAGGTTATCGGTGACCGTGTAGCGGTATGCTGAATCGCAGTACCAGCCGCGATACGCCAATCCTGGACCAAGCTGTGGGCGCATGTCGGCCGCAAAAGCAATGCCTGGATCGAAGCGCTTGTTGTGGCCCACCTGTACCACGAGCTGCTGTGCGGCTGCGGCTTGCTCGAGCATACGGCAACTTTCGACATCGATACCGAGTGGTTTCTCGACCAAGACATGCTTGCCCGCAGTCAATGCGGCCAGCGCCAAGGGGATGTGAAACTGATCGGCGACACCGATGATGACCGCCTCGACTCGTGGGTCGGCCAGCAGCTCGTTGGCGCTACTGTAGACTTGCTGCGGCCGGTGCACCGCACGAGCATGGTCACGCAACTGCGCCGAAAAGTCGCAGATGGCATATAATTCAGCGCCTTGGGCTTTGACCGTGGCCGGCAGATGTGCGGCCTGCGCAATCGGACCGCAGCCGATGACACCGATGCGCACGGGGTTCATTGGTGTTGCACCAACTCGATGAGTGTGCCCAGTGTGGCTTTGGGATGGATGAAGGCAACTAGCGTGTCGTGCAGGCCGGGGCGAGGGGTTTCGTCCACGAGGCGCATCCCTTGAGCCTTGAGCTGATCGAGTGCCTCGACAATATCGTCGACTCGATAGGCGATGTGATGCATGCCAGGGCCTTTTTCGGCCAAATACTTGGCGAAAGCAGCCTCATCCGAGGTCGGCGCAATCAGCTCGATGAGGCTATCACCAATACTCGTGACGGCGATACGCATGTGCCGCTCGGGGATTTCGACAAATTCCCAGCTGTCGATGTGAAACTGTGATTCGTAGAGGGCCACTGCTTCGTCGATGTCGTGGACGGCCAGCCCGATATGATCGATGTGTTGCAACATGCTATGGCGACTTTCCTTCAAAAAAAGACCGGTATTGGTAATCTGGTCCAGGTTACATGACGCGTCGTTCGGCGATGACCCACAAAAACGTCACATCATCGCCGTCTTCGTCGGCGGTTTCTTCGATGGCCGAATGTACGGTCAGTCCTGCAGTTCGGAGTAAATCGCGATTGTGCTGGCTGTCGAATCCACTCCAGTACATGGGGGCCCCGAGCCATTCTTCGACGCTACCTGGTATGTCGTATGCCGTAAAACACCCCACAAACAACCCATTGGGTCTCAACCACCGTGTCATGCGTTGGAGGAAGTCTGGCAGGTCTTCACGGGGTACATGGATCAACGAATAAAAAGCACTAATGGCGTCGAACGACTCGGCTGGGAACTGCAATGTGGTCATGTCGGCACAGATGATTTGTGCCTTGGGGACGTTGTTGGCAGCACTTTTGGCATTGGCAATCGACATGTCTACGGCAGTGACTCGGTAGCGGTCAGCTAGCTGTTTGGTGATTGGTACGCCCTGCCCGCATCCGAGGTCGAGCAGTCGCATACCGCGTTGCGCATGATCGAGCAAGATTTGCACATACCGTGACCGCTCTTCGACGCGCTGGGTGGTATTCCATTCCTGGAATCGTTCTGCAATACGATTGTAGCCCTGAGCTACGATGGCACGTGGGTTATCAGACATACTCACCGTATCAAATCCTCCAATAGTGAATTGCGCCGTGGCAGGGTGGTTTTGGATTGTTTGTAGGGGATGCCGGCGGTCTGGAGCATCTCGATGAGTTGCTCGTAGCCGTATTCGGCCGGGGCCAACCATACTTGCCCAGTACCACGGAACACTTGTACCAGACCCTCGCCCGACGTCGCTAGTCCGACTGGATTGGCGGTAGCGTTATCGATGGCCTGCGTAATCTCGCCTTTGCGAAACAAGACAATATTACCGTCTACCCGCAGTTCTTCGTTGTTGAGGTCGATGCGGAGCACGTCACTGGCGGGGATGGGACTCTGCACTGCTACCCAACCGGTGCCGGTGATGCGTGTGCGCGCAAACTCGTCAGAACTAAACAACACGGTTGACACAGTTTTTTTGATGGCAAGCCCGGTCTCAATGCCGATTTCGCTGGCCACATAGCGCCCATCGTCGACGACTGCTTCTTCGTTGCCGTTGAGGCGAGTCAAGATGTAATGGTCGAACGTCGGCTCGGTGTAGATTTCGCCAGTGCCGTGGAAGGTGGTGCGAAATATCGATTCATTGTTGAAGCGCCGCTGCAAAAAACGCTTGATGAAGCCCCAAGCCCCGCCTACGTTGGTATTGGTGGTAATCGTGCCCCGGCTGAATTGCAACATGCCTGGCTCGATGACTGCCCCGCCACCGTTGAGGGTGATGCGCAGTTGACGCAGGCGTAACCCCATGTGCTGAGCATAAAACGCCACAGCAGCAAGGTCAGGACGACGTGAGATGTTGAGTGAAGGGTACTCGATGACCTCTACTGTACTCTGCTCGCCCTCCATGCGATAAATGACCGTTCCATTCATCCCATTGCCTTTCTTGCGACGCACCTAGCTGCGTCAATCCAACGTCACGAGGGTGGTATATTGTTGCGAAAAGGGATAAACAAGGCTACCAACAGCGCCAGCGGCCCGAGAACGATACCAACTGCCAATGCACCGGCGATGTGGTGCCCTTTGCGATAAATCACGGCTGCTGCTAATGCAGCGGTGATAGACCAAATCAACAGCGCAATTTGTGGCTGAAAAAACTGCTGACTCATAACATTCCTTTGCAGACGACTGCTTCCTTCGTGGTGAATACCTTATTTATTCATTGTACAACTTCAGCTCGGCACTGATGTGGACAATATCTGCGGCGACGATGATGCCGATGATATCACTACTGCTATGGCCATCATGCGTGATGAGGATGGCATCCAGATGGCCTTTTTCACGATTGTGATCGGCAAACAACTCCAAAATTTCAGTGAGCTCACTCGTAACTGCCACGAAATGAGCCCGTTCCCAGTGTTCGGCAGATTGGAGGACTTCAGCTACCAGGGTCTGACAGACATCGGTAAATGGTGCAGGTTGCGATCCAATCCAGTAGGTGAGCGTGCGCGTGGTCAGCAAGCCCATGTAGTGTTGGCCTTGGAACACGGGCAATTGTGAATAGTGATGCTTGGCCATGAGTGCCATGGCAGCGCACACGGTAGTGGTGTGCGACACACTCATCACACGGCGACGGGTAAACATGGCCACTGTGGGCGGTTTGATGAGTAATTCAGCGATTTGTTGGATACGGCGTACTGCCCAGTCGTTGGGCTCTGCCAGCACCTGCCCGCCACCACGCTCATGGACGATGACGTTGCGCAAGCGTGCAAAAGCCTTGAGATCATCGGCCATGTAGCGCACCGTGGCATGTTGTTTGGCCAGTGTGTCGACGAGTTGTGTGAACGGTGCCCCTCGCGGGAGGTCACAGCGTTCGGCCAGGTTGTGCTCGATAGCAATAAAAGCTTCGAGGTATGTGCGAGAATTGCTGTTCATGCGTGGTAATCTGCCAAAAATCGTGTCAACGCTGCAATGACGCGCAGGTCAACGGTATGCCCAATCGGGTATTCGACATACCGTACATTGGCACCGGCGTCGGTGAGTTGGTCGCGCGTGCTGTGTCCTATATGCACGGGTACCACCTCGTCGAATGTACCGTGTACGACGAGCATGGGGCATTGTGGTGCATCAAGTGGAGTGCTACTGAGTCCATATGGATTGATGCCACTCAAAACGGCCACGCCTGCCAGGTCGTGGCGATGCATGGCAACCAGACCGGCCAGACCACCCCCCTGGCTGAATCCCACCACAAAGACTCGTCGAGGATCGCATTCGAACGCCGTAATGGCCGCATCAATGCTTTCATTGACGCGGGCGAGCGATTGTTGGGCCTGGCTGATGTCAGAGACGATGCCGTTTGGTGTGAAATCGAGCTCGTACCAGCAGTTGGAGCCCGGCATGAGCATAAAAGGTGCTCGGAGCGACACAATGCGACACGTATCTGGAAAGTACGGCGCGAGTTGTAGCAGGTCTTCTTCGTTGCTGCCATAGCCGTGGAGCAAGATGACAAGTGCAGGTGCCGGTGTGACCACTCGCGGCGCCGTGGATTCATAGCGTAGTGGCAAGTCTGGCATGTCACTCATGATTAGTCCTCTGTCGTGATGATGGCGTCTGCTTCGATTTCGACCAACATCCGCGTATCGACCATTGCAGCCCGTACCAATGTATTGGCGGGGCGGATCTCGCCAAAAATGGCCCCATGTGCCCGCGCTACCGCCTCCCAATCGTCAATGTTGGCGACAAAAATGCGGGTGCGGATGACGTCCTGCAAGGATGCACCGGCACTCTGCAAGGCTGCTTCGATTTTGCGGATGATGTAGGTGGTTTGCGCGCCTGCATCACCGGGGTGTTGGACTTCACCATCACTGTTTGATGCCGTCGTGCCTGATACTGCCACGTGATGGCCAATACGGACTGCTCGTGAATACCCAGCCATGGCTTCCCAGGGTGTGCCAGTCGAGATGTTGTGACGCATATCTTCCTCGTAACGTTCAGTAGTATTTGTCTGTGCATAAGCATACCACAGCCCATTACCTGCGTTCGAGGCGCTGACGTGCTACAATGACACTGGTCTGTCGACGTGGTAGACCTTGGTAGCGTAGAGAAATACCGCGTTTTATTCAAATAAAATAGCGTTTTTGCCTCTTTACGACATACCATAGTGATGTTAAGATGAGAGTACATTCTGCACGAGATTGGTAACACAATGCAGACGATTGCCGTGGTCATTGTCAACTTCAATACGCAAGCGTTATTACGAGCGTGTTTGCATTCACTTGCGCAGGCGAGTGTGCAGTACCAGCTTGATGTGTGGGTGGTCGATAACGGGTCAGACGATAATTCTGTGGCCATGGTACGTCACGAATTCCCGCATGTACGATGTATCGAGAGCGCGCACAACGGTGGTTTTGCCTATGCAAACAACTTGGCATTGCGGCAGATTATCGATGCAGCGGATGCACCACAGTTTGCCATGATTTTGAATCCCGATACGGTGGTCGAGGCAGGTGCGTTTGACATATTGGCGAATTACCTGGTCGAGCACGCAGATGTTGGTGCAGTCGGTCCGCGCTTATTATTGCCAGATGGGTCATTGGATTTGGCGTGTCGGCGTTCATTCCCGACACCCGAGGTGTCGTTTTGGCGTATGATTGGGCTGGCCAAGCTCTTCCAACGCAGTCCACAATTTGGTCGGTATAATATCACGTACGTCGACCCACGTGAGACGATCGAGGTCCATGCATTGGTGGGGGCATGTATTCTCATGCCTACGGCAGTTTCGCGC